>SESB01000011.1_pt1 | contig 120760 bp, 82 predicted proteins | sample 3171441 | NCBI WGS metagenome assembly SESB01 (sample SAMN06051867, study PRJNA518727) | freshwater metagenome | biome: subpolar coniferous forest; feature: holomictic lake; material: water; isolation source: holomictic Lake 227, 6 m depth | place: Canada: near Kenora, Ontario | collected...
TTACAATATTTGCCTGTAAGGTATCATTACGTTTCCAACGAACTGTCCAAGGAGCTGTGCCAACAAAATTTAATGTCAGATTAACAGCGGTACGAGGGCAGGTAGCGGTATCACTCGGCCATACAGAGGTAACATTCGGTAAGAAATAAGTACCTACAGAAGTCGTGGCGCAAGCAGAACAACCTTTAGTATTGGTATAACAATAATTAAGGGTCGTTACAGTACCTGGAGTAACAGCTGAAGGATTAAATTTATATACGCCACCCACTAAAGAAACACCAGTGCCACTGAAAACACCACCAGCAGGTGAACCATAAGCTGTGAGATCAAACGCAGCTGAATTTCCACAAACAGAAGGAATTGGTAAAGTTGTAACGATAGGCAGGTTGTTGATAAACATGGTATCAACAGCAGACTTGGTACAACCATCTGTGCTGGTATAAGTATAGGTGATCAGGTATGAGTATGGATAAGCGGTTCCATTACCAATTGCCAAAGCAGCTGAATCGGCATAGAAAATATTACCATGAACCTTTGGACCACTATAAACACCACCCGTAGGGAAACCATCGATCAATGTTCTTGGGGAGGTCGCTCCTTTACAGAAATTACTGTTTAAGATAACAAACTTCGTATTTGGAAGGTCATTTACGGTGATTGATGTTGTAATTCTCTTGAAACAACCATATTGGTTGGTAACAGTATAGGTAATTACTTTACTTCCAACACCGGCAACGGCAGGATAGAAAACACCGTTGGTAACGCCAGCACCAGAATAAACACCACCAGCAGGGAAACCGCCTGTGAGTGTAAATGGAGCATGATCAATACAAACAGAAGACAGCGGTAATGGAGCCTGCCAACTTGCAGTTGGTACCGGATTCCAGTTAACAATGGTATAATCTGACATGATACCACATCTTGAACCAACAACGCAGGTGAATTTTACTCCACTTGCATTAGGAACAACGCGGGTTGAAGGTGAGTTCGGGGTTCCAATCCAGCTACCAGCAGGATAGGCTGACCAGCTATAGGTATCACCACCAGTTGCTGTAAGCATCACCGTATCATTAGCACAAATCGTAACAGGATTTGGGAAGACATCGGCTACAGGGAAACCATGAACGATGGTTACCTTAACACTGTCAATACGTTTGAAGTTAATAGCATCAGTAACAGTAACCTTATAGGTTGTGGTTTTGTTGGTATCACAAATAGGATTGTAAATATTCGTCAGGTTAAGACCTGATGCAGGGCTCCAATGATAATTGTAAGGAGGAACACCACCAGTAGCCATAGCCCATAACTGGGTATTTGCAGTATCACATGCTGTGGTATTGTAGAGTGCATGGAACTGTAAAGCGCTATATACAAATACAGTCATTGTTGTGTAAACCGTATCGGGATGACCATTAATCATAGAACCACCACCTTGTGCAGGGGATCCTTCGTAATTGCTATCCCAAACTTTCACTTTATAAGTAGTTGTCATAGGAGGGGTGGCAACCGGACGCTGAACACTTAAAGAACTCAGGTACTGGTTAGGAACGCTGGTAGTAGGATTCAAGGCAACCCAGGTGAAATGATAAGGAGGAATTCCACCCTTAACTTTTAACTTAATAGTATCGCCAACAGTACCTTCAATATTTAAATTGGCAGCGAAAGCTGAAAGCTGGCTGCTCTCATAAATACTGAAATTATCGAAAGCAAAACCTTCTTTTGCAACTGTACCGTTTGTTAAGAGATAAACCCTGATTTTAACAGGAGACTGACCAGCAAGACCTGTAAGCGGATGTTTGGCAACCTGGTATGCGCTGCTGTTGTAATTTACATCAGAAGCACCAGCCCAACATGGGTAAGCATAAGGTTTCACTGTATCATTAAACCACCTGCCAACAGTTAAGCTTGTAGGTTCATTTAAAGTACCTAAGATCAGATTATCACCACTTCCAATTCTATAGGTCATGAGGACACCATCATATTTATTTTCAATTTTATACTTGATGGCCATAGAAACCTGTGGATTCAACATGAGGCTCAAATCGAAACAAGGTGTTTCAACATAACTGAACTCATTGTTGTTGTAATTACCTGTAAGACTGGTAACCCAAGCCCTATCGGTAGACAAAGCACCACCGGTAGCATCTGAATTGATAAAGGCTTTAGCAGGATGACCCAAGGTCCATGAATTAAAAGAACCACCTGCGATCGCTGAAGTATAACCAAAATTTACTAAAGTAGGACTTGGTGTATTGAAATTCTCGAAGTATGGACCCGGTAAAACGTCAGCATCCGTCACTTTAATAATCGGGCTAACAGTAATAACCTGCGTAACAATATTATTTCCGGCAACCTGGTCACCAGTGAGAACTACTTCATATTCAACAGTAATTGTACCGGAAGTAACAGTAATAGGTAAAGCCGTAGCAAAGGCATAAGTTAATGTACTACCTGGATTAATAATATTAATAACAGGCTCAGTAGTATAAGGACCATAAGCGGCTCCGGTAGGTGCCTGAACCCTGTACCTCATATTATACGTAGTTTGCGATTGACTACCCCGGTTCTTGTAAGACACAGAAACCGGGATAGAACTAACACCACAACCAACTGTAGTACCAGAAGTTGCGGCAGTAATTGTCAGATCTTTACAAGGAGTGATGGTGCACGCAAGACTTGTAGCATCATTGGCTGTTGCGTTATCTACAGCAAGAACCGTTCTGGCATAAATCGTAAAGGTCCCACTTGTTGCCAGCGCCAGTGGCGTAGCAAAAGTATAGGTAAGGGTTTGTCCGGCATTAATGGTCCCTGCAACAGTTTCTTCAACGATACCGCTTACGAAATTATTGGTAGCATATTGCAATTTATAACCAGTTTGTGCAAGACTGCCAAAGTTGGTATAAGTAATTGTAACCGGAACCGTTGCCCCGCCGCAAGGCATTGGGTTGGTCGGGCTAACAATACTGGCAACACCCAAGTCATTACACAGCGGTCCAATGGTGATGACCTGGTTTGCAGCCATGGCGTCATTGGCAGAATTCTGGTCACCACTGAGGGTAACTTTAGACCTCATATTCAGTGTGCCGCTGGTAGGCATCGCTACAGGTGTTGTGAAGGTATAAGACAAAGTTTGTCCACTTGTAATTGGCACACCAGTTACAACTTCAGCAGTGCTATAAGTAACACCACCGTCAGCAGAATAGGACATACTATAATTTGACTGTGTTGAAGAACCGAGATTCTTATAGGTCATTGTTACCAAAGACGTTGTAGGTCCGCAAGGGAAAGGTGTTGAAGGCGTACTGATGCTGATCGCAGAAAGGTCATTACACCAGTTTCCTGTGGTAGGAACAGATGCGATCGTAGCTGAGGTAACAGAGTCATTGACTGAATTGGCATCACCCGTAAGAAAAACTCTGTAACGGAAGGTGTATGATAAAGTAGCCGGACTCGGAACTGTAAAAGGAGTCGTAAAAGTATAGGTTAATTCAGCACCAGGAGCAATCGGGGTTGTAACAGTCTCAGTAATAAGAGCCACTGTAGGTGTCCCCGTTGCCGTTGTTCTTACCCTATATTGCAACTGATAATTAGTCTGTGTCGTAGTACCATAATTTTTGTACTTAATGGTAACAGGCTGGCTTGTTGTACCGCAAAGGATCGGAGTTACCGGAGCCACAAGAGTTGTTACACCCAAATCTTTACAAGGATTCAGAGATGTCATAACAAAAGTACCCACATCATTACCTGCGGCAAGGTCACCGCTTAAGATTGTTTTCGCTTTTACAGTCAATGAACCTGATTGTGGCCATGCAATAGCAGTAGCGAAGGTATATGATAAAATTTGTCCAGGGCCAATGGGTGTGGTAACATGCTCTGTAACAGAAGTTACAAAATTGTCAATAGAATAGCTAAGGTCATAACTTGAAGCTGGAGCAGTACCATAATTCTGATAACGAATTGTAACAGGACGATTTGCATCACCGCAGTTACCCGTTACTGGAGTGCTATTGGTAATCACACCCATATCAACATTTTGCTGACCGGATAAAACTACAGTATAATCTTCAGTCTCACCCCAGGTATAAGCGGCACAAGGGCCAGCAGGGTTAGAACTTTCAGAAACGATAACGCGCATACGGGTTGGACCGGCAGTTGCATAATAAGGTATCGTGATTGTGAAATTCACAGTTCCCGTACCGGAAGGTAATACAGCGGGAGAAGCAAGTCTTTCAGTAATTGGATCAAAAACACCATCCTGATTTAAATCAACATAAACTGCATAACCCCAGGGATAGGTTCCACCGCAAGTTGTCTGTGTGATCGACATCGGGTAAGAGTTCCCATTAATGAGGTTGGTTGAGATTGCAGTATAATCTGTATAAAGCTGATTACTTGAAGCACAATTTGAAGAATTGTTAATTGTATTCAAGGTAACATTTGAAATTTCCTCATCACCGGTATAGGAAGCTAGAGAAACACAATAAGGTACAGGTACAGGAGCTGCACCTGTGGTAAAACTCCAAACAGGACAATCACTAGGTGAACCAAAAGCATTCTTAGGAATAACTTTCCAGAAATACTGATGGTTAGGAACAAGTCCTACAGGCTGATATGAAGTTCCTGTTAATGCACCAACATAGTAAGGTGGATTTGTAGGTCCAAAATACACATCATAAGTGCTGGTAAAAGGGTCTGCATTCCAGCTTACTGACTGTGACAGGCTGGCTCCGGTTGAAAGCGTTGCTGGCACTGGACTTGAGACACAGGTAGAAGCGGTTTTTAGTCTGTCAACGCTAAAATCATCAACACTAAGGTTAGTTGGAGCATATGGTGAAGCATAAAGAATGTCAGCCCCTACGCCAATGTAATAGTTTCCATCGGCAGGAATTGCAGGACTTCCATACAATTTACTATATGTTGCGTTGCTTGGAGATTTAACATTAGCAAATATTGTCATGGCGCCACCGGTGGCTGAAGTTCCGATACCCAGATTCAGGTCACGAAAACTGTTAGGTGCAGCAGATACGCTGGATGGCCAGTACATGATACTTGACAGATAAGCCGAGTCTTTCTTCAAATTAAAAGGTCCAAAGAAGTACCAGTTATAGGTTGAATATACATCCTCAGTACTACTGGTACAACAATAATAATAATAACCAAATTTAGTTCCGGTATTGGCTTTATATGATGTTGTATTAGCAATAGCAGTTCTTAACATACCACTTGTTGCGGAAGTCGGGATTGAAGTAACACAACTTGGCAATGCGCCAGCTACAGTGATACTCTCAAAGCTATTCAGATAAGGGAGTGTTAAAGTACACGAAACACTTTCCACAAAAGTAGTCGCTGTTAAAGCAGAACAGGAATATTTATAAACAGAGCCTGTTTTCTTGTAACTGTAGGCCGTGTAATAATATGTACCCGGGTTAACAATCGTTTGGGTAACAGGGAATGTTTTGCCCTTATATAATATGGTACCAGCAGCAAAAGAGCTACCAATTGCAGTTGGTGCTCCGGACGGAGTACTAAAGGTGCCATTGTTGTTATACAAAATAATCACTGAGTCGGCACTTGCATTGGTTGTACCGGCAAGAGTCACCACATTCCCAACTTTTGAAACGGTGAAAGATCCGGGAGGCAATGGAAGACAGCCAGTCGTTACCGTTGCGGTAAGCGCACCCGAGCAGGAATAAAATCCACCAACGGGGTTATAGCAATAGGCTTTGAAGTAGTAAGTAGTAAGCTCAGCCAAACCTGATGTTAGAACAACAGGAATGTCAGTTCCTGTAAACACTACGGTAGCACCGGTACCTGCCAGAACAGAACCTACAACAGGCGCAGTACCATTCACAGGAACATCACCGGCAACAAAGGCAGTGGTTTTCATTAAGTAAACCACAGGATTATCGCTTGGATCAAGACCACCGGTCAAAGAAATACCAGTCTGGTTAACCACGGTAGCAGAGAAAGAAGAAGGAGCGCCTGCTACAAGAGGTGTAGTGACAGAAACAACAGGACCATAACAGGAATATTCATTTGTCGTGTTATAAGTCCATGCTTTCAGGTAAATTTTCTTTGAAGTACAAGGCGTAGGACTCGGGATAGAATAATTTTGAGGGAAACTGGTTCCTTTATAAATAATAGTACCGCCGCAAAAAAGAGACCCAACAGCACCGGGAGCACCAGAAGGTATAGAAAATCCAGCATCAATTTCACGAGAAACCACAACAACATTACCTGTTGCAGGTGGAGTCATGGTATAATTTATAGAACTGTAAGTATAAGCTGTCGTATAAAAATTAGTAGGAGCAGCAACGGTTCCGGGAACCGGACAATAAACAAATCTCAAATTTGCTTTGGTGGTAGTTGTATTACCTGTCACGGTTGGACAAGGGGATGTAACATCTGTGTACAAATAAGTATCTTGGATATCTGTAGTAGTTGAGCCATAGGTATAGGGATAACTCGAAGCATATCCAGCAGGATTAAACATACAAACATCGATAAGGATGCTGCCTCCTGAATAAACAAAAGGACTAGAAAGTTCAAACATCTGCCATCCAGTTGACGCATTATACGTATAGGTACTGTTGCTGTAGACAACAGTCATTCCACTTGTTGATTGAAAGGTGGAGGTCAAGGCCGTCAAGGAGGTATTTGCCATACTGATAGTCATTGGCATCAACCAAATTGATCCGGCTGTTCCAACATTCCAACCCAGGGAAGTCAGAGCCGCAGCAGCAGGCCCGCCTGCAGCTGTAATTTCAGCGGCAGTGTACAACAATTGAACGTGGTTACCATAATAAAAGTTGTACATTGGTGAACCGCCCGATTGGAGTGTTGTTCCAGTTCCAATCGTGACCGTTGTTTGGCCAAAAACCCGCGTGAAATTCCCTGTTCCTAAAAGGACCAAAAGTAAGATCATGGGTAGAAGCTTTGTCAGATAATCTTTTCTGGGGTAGCTTTCTGTTTTCATAATAGCTGAATTTGATTTAGTTAATTTATTATTGTTTTTGTTTTGATTCAAAGGAAGATAAGAAGGCGAGTTACATTTTTCCATAAGGTTGATTCTAGTTTTCGATACCATATTATATATAACGGAGCTTATATAGGGGTTTAACTTGCAAAGTAATAACATTAAAACTGATTTCACAAAAAAAATCATAAAAAAACAAGCATACAAATCTGAGGTGAATCCTCAGCTTGTATGTTATCCGATTTTCAATGTAGAATCAATACGCAATGTCGTTCAATAATATTTTATATGTCTGTCTTTCAGTGTTTTATATATAGATTCTTTATAAAGTCTTAAATAGGTTAAATTTCAATTTGTCTCTTATACTCCTTCCGGCACATACAGGTTACACAATACCCGTGAAGTCTAGGACAAATATATGTAGAATGTATCAAAAGTAAATAGTTTTTCAAGGTTCTTTTTTAACATTTTGTTAAATAACGTTAAAAGCAGGCGGACAAAGCCCATAACGCTAAGCAATCGCTACAATGCCAGGGGCCTGCTCTTAAAATCGTGTTAAAGTACGACAATTCAAAATCTTCCTGCAAGCAAGAATTGAAAAATATTAATAAACAATTGTTGATAACTTGCTTTGTGTAATTTTGTGGGGACTTTTAGCGTTACAGGAACGTGAAACCTTCAGCCCAAAAAACAGAAATACCTAAAATAAATTAACCACTAAACCTAACAATAAAACCAATGAGTGAGATCCGAAACCTACAACCCTCAGCCATCTGGGGTCACTTCGCACAACTAAACGACATCCCCCGCCCTTCCAAGAAAGAAGAACGCGTCATCGAATTTATGAAACAGTTTGGCCTGGGCCTCGGCCTGGAGACCCTCGTGGATGAGGTCGGCAACGTGATCATCCGCAAACCTGCCAGTCCTGGTTTTGAAAACCGCAAAGGCGTCATTCTCCAGGGTCATCTCGATATGGTCCCTCAAAAAAACTCCGACACCCAGCATGACTTTGCGCTGGATCCGATCATCGCTTATGTCGATGGCGAATGGGTTAAAGCCAAAGGCACGACGCTGGGCGCCGACAACGGCATGGGCGTTGCTGCTGCCATGGCCGTTCTTGCTGCCACCGACCTGCAGCATGGCCCGGTAGAAGCCTTGTTTACCATCGACGAAGAAACCGGCATGACCGGAGCCTTCGGCCTGAAAGGCGGCATCCTCAAAGGAGACATCCTGCTAAACCTCGATTCTGAAGACGAAGGAGAGCTGTATGTCGGCTGTGCCGGCGGAACCAATGCCAACGCTACCTTTCATTATACTGAGGAAGCCGTTCCTGCAGGCTGGGTGGCTTTTAAACTGAGCATCACCGGCCTTAAAGGTGGTCACAGCGGCCTCGATATCATCCTCGGCCGTGGCAATGCAAACAAACTTTTATTCAGATACCTCAAACATGCCGAAGCCAAACACGGCATGAGGCTTGCTTCTGTGGAAGGCGGTAGTCTTCGTAATGCCATCCCGCGCGAAGCCTTCGCCGTAGTGGTTGTGCCGGCCGACAGGGCCGACAAGATCCAGGGCTGCGTCGCAGAATATGAATCTATCTTTTCGAAAGAACTTTCCCTTACCGAACCCGGACTGAAATTCAAGGTAGAAAAGACCAGTGCTGCTGATTCTGTGATCGACAAAAAGACCCAGCTTGCCCTCACGGCTGCTGTGTATGGATGTCCGAACGGCGTGATCCGCATGAGTGACAGCCTCCCCGGTCTCGTGGAGACTTCAACCAACCTGGCAATCGTGAAATCCGACAAGGGAAGCATCCTGGTGTGCTGCCTGATGCGGAGTTCTGTTGACAGTGCGAAAGATGACCTGGGAAATATGGTAGAAAGCGTCTTTAGCCTGGCTGGTGCCGATGTGGTACTCGACGGCAGTTACCCGGGATGGAAACCCAATCCTGACAGCGCGATTCTCAAGACGATGCTTGAAGTCTATAAGAATAAATATGGAAGGACACCCGACATCAAAGCCATACATGCTGGTCTTGAGTGTGGAATTTTAAGTACGAACTATCCGCATTGGGATATGATTTCATTCGGTCCGACGATCCGCTTCCCCCACTCTCCGGATGAGAAGGTGAATATTGCTACTGTCGGCAAGTTCTATGAGTATTTGCTGGAGACGTTGAAGAATGTTCCGGTGAAGTAGCCCCACCCTGCCCTCCCCAGATTGGGGAGGGCAGGGTACTTCTAGATGAGTTTTGGTGGGAATTGTTTTGTTTTTAGTGCAATGATTTGTCAAAGATTGGAGGTCCTCCACGATTCGGGGAGGATTTAGGTGGGGTTTATTCGTTTTTTTAAAGAAATATTTTGGTTTTTAGAAATAAGTTGTATCTTTGCCGCCCTCAAATACCATTAAGTTATGACCAAGAGAACATACCAACCGTCGAATCGCAAACGTAAAAACAAACACGGTTTCAGAGAGAGAATGTCCAGTGCTGACGGGCGTAAGGTGCTTGCATCCCGCAGGTTAAAAGGGCGTAAAAAACTGTCGGTATCTGACGAGTATAACGGAAGAAGATAGTTATTTTCTGCCAGCTTGGATTTTTCTCCATGCTACGTATAAACTTATTTTGAAAGAGATGGTCATTTTTGGCCATCTCTTTTTTTTTGAATTATCTGATGAAATAAGATACGTTTGGGGGCCAGGGGATGCGGTGCCACAACCAGTACAATACAAAAAACTTTATTGAGTTTAAATAAATCTCATTTAGTATCTTCGCCACTCTAAAATCAAGCATCATGAAGGACCAACTTATGAAGAAGTTCCTGCCCTGGGTGGCAGCAATTATCATTTTTGCACTTGTATCTGTCATTTATTTCAGCCCGGTGCTCGAAGGCAAAAAACTCCAGCAACAGGATATCCGGAATTTCCAGGGGATGTCGAAAGAGATCTCTGATTTCCGCAACCAAAACCACCAGGAACCTTTATGGACCAACTCCATGTTTGGCGGCATGCCTGCCTTCCAGATTTCTACCCTATATAATGGTAACCTGACACGATACTTCGACAACATGCTTCAGCTTGGCTTACCTCAGCCTGCTAATTACCTGTTTCTCTCTGCATTAGGCTTTTTCATCCTGCTGATGGTCCTTGGCGTAAATCCCTGGCTGGCCGTGGCAGGAGCCCTCGGCTATTCCTTCTCATCGTATTTTTTCATCATCCTGGAAGCGGGTCACAACTCTAAAGCCCATGCCATGGCATATATGGCCCCTGTCCTTGCCGGCCTCATCCTTACTTACAAAGGCAAGCTGCTTCCCGGTGGCGTATTGACAGCATTGTTCCTATCGCTTGAGATTGGTGCAAACCACCTTCAGATCACCTATTACCTGATGCTGGCAGTGATGATTTTCTTTATTGCGGAGTTGTATTCCGCTATCATTCAAAAAAAGATGGGCGATTTCGCCAAAGCTTCCGCCGTGGCGCTTGTGGCCGGGATCATCGCACTGGGTCCCAACCTCGGAAACCTTTGGAACACCTATGAATACAGCAAATATACGACACGTGGTCCCAGTGAGCTCACCGCCAATAAAGGGAATAAAACCAGCGGTCTGGATAAAGACTATGCCACGGCATGGAGTTATGGGGTGGGAGAATCCATGACGATTTTAATCCCTGATTTCAAGGGAGGTGGTTCTTATGGTGAATTATCCAAAAACTCTGACACCTACAAAGCCCTCATGTCCAATGGGATACCCAATGCCGACCAGGCAATCAAACAGATGCCGACCTATTGGGGTGATCAGCCATTTACCTCGGGGCCGGTGTATATCGGTTCTATCTTTATCTTTTTATTTGTCCTGGGGATGTTCTTTGTAAAAGGTCCAATGAAATGGTGGTTATTCGCAGCCTCTTTACTCTCAATCATGTTGGCCTGGGGAAGGAATTTCCCTGGATTTACCGATTTCTTCCTGGATTATTTCCCTGGATACAACAAATTCAGGGCGGTTTCCATGACTTTAGTCATTGCCGAATTATGCATCCCTTTGCTTGGTATCGTAGCGTTGCAGCAGATTTCTGAGCATGGGATTGATCGAAAAAAAGCCTTTAATGCGGTAAAATATGCCTTGGGTATCACAGCAGGTCTGTGTCTCCTCTTTGCATTGTTTGGCGGTTCTTTCTTCAGCTTTGCCGCCAGTGGTGATGAGCAGATGCGCCAGTCAGGCTATCCCGACTGGCTGATGACAGCCATCATCAGCGACAGAAAGTCCCTGATGCAATCTGATGCCTTCCGATCTTTTGTCTTTATCATTTTGGCCGGAGCCCTGGTTTGGGCGCTATTGTTTGAGAAACTGAAGAAAAACTGGGTTTTTGCCGGGATGGCCTTGTTGCTGCTTGTTGACCTCTGGATGGTGGACAGACGTTATCTGAAAAATTCTGACTTTGCCGCGAAGCACCAGGTTGAAAATCCTTTTTCGCCTTCAGCTGCTGACGAAACAATCCTCCAGGACAAAGACCTTGACTACAGGGTCATCAACCTGGCTGCCAATACCTTCAATGATGCCAGTACTTCATACTATCACAAATCTATTGGCGGTTATCATGGTGCCAAGCTCAAACGTTATCAGGAACTGATCGAAAACCAGATCAGCAAAAACAATATGGAAGTTCTGAATATGATGAATACACGCTATTTCATCATGAAAGACAAGGACGGAAAAGAAAATGTACAACGGAACCCACAAGCCTGTGGCAATGCCTGGTTTGTATCTCAATATAAGATGGTGGCCAATGCCGATTCTGAGATGGTGGCGCTGGACAAATTCAACCCGAGGGCAACAGCAGTGGTCGACAAACGATTTGAAGACCAGTTACTTAAATATAAAGCCGGAAGCTTCGATTCCACGGCCACGATCAAGCTGGACAGCTATCAGCCCAATCACCTGGTTTACAGCTACACAGCTAAAACAGACCAATTGGCTGTCTTCTCCGAGATCTATTATGACAAAGGCTGGAATGCCTATATTGACGGCAAGGTTTACCCTTATTTCCGTACCAATTATGTGTTGCGCGGAATGGTATTACCGGCAGGCAGCAAAAAACTTGAGTTTAAGTTCGAGCCCAATTCCTATTATGTTGGAGAAAAAGTCTCGTATGCAGGTTCTTTCCTGCTCATTATTCTGGTCTTAGGTCTTGTGCTTGTTGAAGGCAAAAAAGCAATTGCAGCCAAGTAGTTCATAAAAGGGATGAAGAAAGTCCTGATTATCACCTATTACTGGCCTCCAAGCGGGGGTGCCGGCGTACAGCGATGGCTAAAATTTGTCAAATACCTCCGGCAATTTCAATGGGAACCCGTGGTGTATTGCCCCTCGGCCGCTGAATATCCTGAACAAGACCTTTCGCTGATCAAGGACATCCCGGAGAAGCTTGAATTGCTGCAACATCCCATCTGGGAGCCGTATGAAATATACAAACAATTCATTGGACGGGGCAAAGACGAGAAGATCTCGGCTGGTTTCCTGGCAGAAGAGAAACGTGCATCGTTGATGGAAAAGATCTCGATCTGGGTGCGGGGAAACCTCTTCATTCCGGATGCCCGAAAATTCTGGATTAAGCCCTCAGTAAGGTTTTTAAGTGAATATCTTACCACACACCCTGTCGATGTGATCATCTCGACCGGACCGCCTCACTCCTGCCACCTGATTGCACGAAAACTCAGGAAGAAATTTGATATCCCCTGGATTGCCGATTTCAGGGATCCATGGACCAATATCGATTTTTACCCGGATCTCATGCTGACCGGGCTTGCCGACAAGAAACATCACCAGCTGGAAAAAGCTGTCTTGACAGAAGCCGATGCGGTTATTGCAGTAAGCCCTGGCCTTGCCGCAGAGTTCAATGTCATCTATCCGCGTGAATACCATGTAATTACAAATGGCTTTGACGGGGATGATCTTCAGAGTTCTGCGGAAATAATCACTGATAAAAAATTCAGCCTGGTGCATATCGGGAGCCTGGTTCCGGCACGCAACCCGGAAAAGCTTTGGAAAGTCCTCAACAAAATGGTATGCGAGGAATCAGAATTCAAAGATGATCTCGAGATAAAACTCGTGGGGAAAGTGGATTATTCTGTCAGGGAGAGCATTGAAAGAGAAGGCCTGAGCTCCTTTCTCAACAAAATCGACTATGTTCCTCATAGTGAAGTCGCTACTATCATGCAACAGTCGCAGGTATTGTTGTTACTGATCAACAACACGCCCAATGCCAAGGGCATATTAACCGGTAAGTTCTTTGAATACCTGGGATCAGGCAGGCCAGTCCTCGCCATTGGCCCAACTGACGGTGACCTGGCCAAGATCCTTTACGAAACCCAGGCAGGACTCATGAGTGATTTCGGGGATATTCAGGGACTGGAGGAGAATGTCAGGAAGCTATATGGGCAGTTCAGGCAAGGGAAACTGAGTGTTAACGCATCAAATACAGGCATTTATAACCGGAGATCGCTGACGGAGAGACTGGTTGGGGTGATGGGAAGGATGAAGGATGAAGGATGATATATGGAACTCCCGTGTTCATCCTTTATATCTCATCCCTCATCCTTATTTATTCTTGTGTTCTTTAGCCAGGATGATACTCGCATTGAGTTCGAAGCCAAGCAGCAAAATACTGGCATTAAAATATATCCACAACAGCACGATGATGAGGGTTCCAATGGAGCCGTAGAGGGCATTATACCTTGAGAAATTACTCACATAGAAATTAAAACCTACGGAGAGAAGCAGTACCAGGAAAGTTGCCAGGCTTGATCCGGCTGAAAAGAACCGAAAACGCATTTGCCTAGCCGGGGCGAAGTAATAAATAAATGATATTCCGAAATAGATCAGGGAAATTATCACGACCCAGTTTCCAGCCAGAAGCAGGTAATAATAGATCCAGGCGACGAGGAGTTTCTTATGAACCAGGAACTGCAGTATCCCTTTTCCGGCGGTGATGAGGGTAATCGCTGTTAGCGTAAGCACTGCCAGCAGGATTACCAGGAAAATCGATGCGAGGCGTTGGCGAAAAACGGTTCGGTTCTCTTTGGCATGTATTGAGATATTGAAGGCTTCAATGACGCTACGGATGCCATTGGTGGAGAAGTAGCCTGCCATCAGGAATCCGATGGAAACGAGTCCGCCTTGCTTGTGGGTAAGGATATCACGGATGGTCGATTCGATCGCCTTAAAGGCATGGTCAGGGATCAGTTCCGCCAGCATTTTCATCAGCGAATCATATGAATTATGAATCGGCAGGTAAGGGATGAGCGTAAACAGGAAAAGTATCGTCGGAAATATCGCCAGGAAAAAGTTAAATGCGATCGCGGAAGCCCTGGATCTGAGCTGCCCTTGTTGAATTCCACGGATAAAGAAAATCGCTACTTCATAAACAGACAAACCATCGAATGATGGCAGGATCAAACGATCCGAGGCAGTTATAAGCGCGATTACGGGCTTTTGTTTAAAAAGCCAATTTTGGAATTTGTCCCTGAGCTTTTCAGCCATGGATTGCTTTTAAACTTAAATCAAGACTATGAATCTGGTGGGTAAGGGCACCGACAGAGATAAAGTCGACCCCACATTCTCCGTAAGCACGGATATTTTCCAGTGTTATCCCGCCTGAAGCTTCCGTTTCTGCCTGGTCTCCGATCATAGCGACAGCCGATCTCAGATCTGAGCGTTCAAAGTTGTCGAGCATGATACGATCTGCAAAGGCGATATCGAGAATCTCCCTGACATCGGCCAGACTTCGGGCCTCAATTTCTACTTTGATGGATAATTCATTATCAAGCAAATACTTACGCGTATTTTCAAGTGCATTTTTAATGCCACCGCAGAAGTCGATGTGGTTGTCTTTGATGAGGATCATGTCGTAAAGCCCAAAGCGATGGTTTAGTCCCCCGCCTATTCTCACGGATTCTTTTTCAATCCATCTGAAATTCGGGGTAGTTTTCCGTGTGTCGAGGACTTTGGCTTTCAGGCCTGTCAGGACATCTGCATATTTTCTTGTTTCTGTAGCGATGCCACTCATGCGTTGCATGAAATTCAGGACTAATCTTTCAGCCATCAGCAAAGAACGGGAAGGTCCATCGACGGTAAATGCAATGTCGCCGGGATTAACCGGTGTTCCATCCTGAAGCAAGCGGTGCATAATGATAGTAGAATCCATGATATTGAATACTTCTGCTGCAACGTCAACACCAGCCAGGATCCCTTTTTGTTTTACCAGAAGCCTGGCTTTTCCCATGGCTCCAATAGGTATGGTTGCCAGGGAAGTATGGTCGCCGCTGCCGATATCTTCAATCAGTGCGGCCTTAATGATTTCCTGAAGATTCATCGCGGGCGTTTTTTTCGTAGTCTGAAAGTCTTATTCTATCTCGAATTGAAGCTGTTGAACTGACATGCCTGAGGGGGTCTTTTTCAGGAGAAAATAGGTTCTGAATGACTTATTGTTTGTCGAGACATAAGTTCCAATACTGAATTGCGATCCATCTTTCGATGAGCCCTGGTGATTGATTTTGAAAGACTTAGGTGGATTTTTCGCGAAGAAGTCTTTCACGATTTGCTCTGCCTGTATTTTTGAGCAAGTAAGTTCCTGTCCAGGGACGAGCAAGTCGATCGTGCTGTTGAAATGCAGTGCCAGGGCAGCGGCATTTCCACTTTTTATCGCAAGGCTGACCTCATCCTGGGTCGCGCCGAGCGGGGGATTCCCTGCAAATGACAGGTTCCCGTTAAAAAATATCGCTATAAAAATCAAAGAGATAAACAGTCGGGTATTCATGTTTTGAATAATTTTGAGAACTGCTGCAAATTTCAATCCAAAGCAGTTCATTATTAAAACAAATATACATAAATAAGTAAAATGAAGCTTAGCTTAATTGCAATAGGTAAAACTGATGATTCATATTTGAAAGAAGGGATTGCTCATTATGCCATGCGGCTGAAGCGTTACCTTACGCTGGAAATCATCGAATTGCCAGGCTTGAAGAATGCGGGATCCCTTGGGAAAGAGCAATATAAAGCCAAAGAGGCAGAGATGCTTTTTGCAAAATGGCCAAAGGCTGACATCGTGTGTTTGTTGGATGAAAATGGGAAAAGCTATACATCCGTTGAATTCGCAGAATACCTGCAGGCAAGCACTTTGCGCGGGAAGAGCCACCTGGCTTTTATTATTGGCGGTCCCTATGGCTTCACCAAAGAAGCAGAAGCCCGTGCTGATCACAAAATTTCCTTGTCAAAGATGACTTTCAATCACCAGATGGTTCGATTGTTTTTTGTAGAGCAAGTGTACCGGGCCATGAGTATCCTCAATAAAGAACCTTACCACAACGAATGAGCTTGACGACGACAGGCTCGGACCGCGGATTTGTTATAGGCATTTATCGAATCGATATCTCTGAAACCTCTGCCACATAATCCATATAGTCTTTAGCCGGGATGATCTGTTTCTGCGTACGGTAATTCAGGATGATAAAGACCAGCAAGAGTGCGGTGAACAATGACTGAAGGAACATGAGTGCGAGTCCGGAAAAAGCACTGGTAGCCCAGCCGGGAATGGCAAGTGTTGTGAATAGCTTAAACCAAACCACAGTCACTATCCCTGCCCCGGAAAGTAGCAGCAGCGACAGAAAAAACAGCAACAGCCTGGTTGTCACAGTCTCCAGATGAACAGAAATGGCACCCAAGCCATGAAGGATGAGCGAGACGGTATCCATATGAGATTTCCCATTGATACGGGGAGCCCGATCGACAGGGACTGCGACAAACGGCAATTTTGAACGGATCACGCCACCCGGAAAATGATTCCAGATCTCTGAAACATGAATGATTCGCTTTGCCAATGGAAAAGGCAGGTAGCAGAAATTTCCGAAAGAGATGCGAGTACCGGTTAGAATGGCGAATAAAGCACGATAAATAAAGTATCCAACTTTAAAAACAAAGGCATTTTCCCTATGTCTACGTGCGGCAAACACTATTTTTCCCGGATTTCCTTCAGAGGCATTTATCAGGCTGATCATGCCGGAAGGACTGTCTTCCCCGTCAGCATCCATTACGAGGATGGCTTTCACGTCGGTCTTATTATTGACGATATAAGCCAGTCCGATGGCGATAGCCCGCTGATGACCCAGGTTCCGGTGTAAACGCAGCAAGGCTGCCTTTGCAGGGATGTTGAAACGCTCAGGAATCACCTGGTTTGAAGCATCATCGACCAACACAAAAAACAAAGATTCCCACAAAGGCTGCGGAAACTCTTGTTTCATCCGCAAAATAAGACGTTCTGTGCTGATCCAATCCTCAAAGACGGGCATCAGCACATAAGTTAGCTGGCTCATAAGTCTGTTTTCTTCGTCATTCAGTCGAAGAAGTAAAGGTATCAAAAAAGCCATGATGAGTATCCGCGTGGAAATCATTATTTTTGTCGTTTTAGCGCCAACCCTATGTCACGAATTGCAGTATTTCCAGGATCCTTCGACCCCATCACCCGGGGTCATGAATCTATTGTCCTCAGGGCTTTGTCTGTTTTTGATGAGATCTACGTAGCTGTAGGCGAAAACCAGGAAAAGAAAGGCTTTTTCGCGATCGAAAAACGACTCGAATGGATCAATAGTGTATTTGAAGACTACCCGCAAATCAAAGCGGTTCGCTATAGTGGACTGACAGTTGAATTCTGTAAAAAAGTCAATGCACTTTTTATTCTCAGGGGCTTGCGGACTTCTGCCGACTTTGAATTTGAACGAAGTATCGGCCAGGTCAATAAAAAATTACATCCTGAAGTTGAGACAATTTTTCTGCTTACCGCACCTGAATATACTGCGCTGAACTCTTCTATCGTTAGAGATATAATCAGGCATGGCGGTGATCCCGGGGATTTTATTCCGGAGAGACTGAAGGGAGTTAGGCTGAAGTCATCCTGAGCGGAGTCGAAGGATGGTGGGTTAGGCTGAAGTCATCCTGAGCGGAGTCGAAGGATGGTTTGAAGGGATTTGGATATTTTTTGGATGTTGATTTTTCGTGTTATGCATTACCGACTTATAGTTGTCCTTCTTTTCTTCCTTCAGCTGAATGCTTTGCAGGCCAAGCCCTTCAGAGTGTTTGGCAAACTTGAGGGGCATCATGGCGAACAATTAAGGATCCTGACGCCTGCTGATCCGTTTTCGGGCATGGAGAACACTTTGGTTAGGGGACAGATCGACAGCAACGGTTATTTTTCGCTGCAAGCCGATATAAAAAACACCTTGTTTGCCTGGATCTCATTGGGTTTTTCCCGGTCTGAGATATACCTTTATCCGGGATTGGAGTTAGAAATCGATATAAAAATATCGGAAAACCCCAAAGCCGGAAGAAACCCATTTCTGGAACCACCCTCGCAGAACCTGGAGCTGATCAGCGAAAAACCACGATCGCTTAACCGGGACATCACCTCATTTAACAGCACTTTTGATGACTTCCTGATCCTTAACACAAAAGGCCTGCAGAACAGGAGGAATACATTTTTATTGGACAGCCTCAATAAACTTATTACAAGTAAAGGCTTCGACACCACTGATACTTATTTAAAAGACTATATTTTTTATAAACTGGCGGACATATCTGTCTTTCTGAGAGAAATGAAATACCCAAAAGCCTATGGGATCTACCTCAGCCATAAGCCGTTAAACTTCGACAACATTGCCTTTTCTGATTTCTTCAATAATTTTTTTGCTGATTATCTATTGTCGCAAACGAAATCCAATTTTTTAAATGACCTGGATCTTTGTATCAACAAGAATGTAGATTTGTATGGTTTACTTGACAGCTTGGGAAAAGACAGCCTGCTTCGCAATGAAAAGACCAGGGAACTCGTGCTGCTCAAGCATCTCCCATTGTTTTACAATCAGAATAACTTCTCCAAACCCAACATCATCCACCTTCTGGAAACCTTTGCTGCCAAAGGGAAATTCAAAGACCACCGACAAATTGCCCTTAACCTTCTTTCGCAACTCAGTCGTTTTGAGCCCGGGACTCCCCTGCCCGCTTTTACTTTCCTTCGAAAAGATGGGATCATTTTTAATAATGACAGCCTGAAAGGAAAGATAAACTGCCTGCTTTTTTTCACTACTGTGTGTGATGCATGTTTGGCTGAGCACGATCTTATCCGGAACCTTCAAAAGAAATATAGCGGGCGGATAAGATTCATAAGCGTTTGCTGCGATATCAGGAATTACGCCCTTTCTTCCTATTTAAGAGATCATCCAAAATATAACTGGCTATTTGTCGAGTTCAACGGAGATTTTTCTTTCCTGGAAACCATGGAAATCAAAAGTTCACCCCTGCTCCTGATAACTGACCGCGAAGGGAGGCTCATCAAATATCCGGCAAAACTGCCAAGTGAGGGTTTGGAAAAGGATTTGGAAAAATTGTGAGTGCCTCACACCCGGCTCATTAAAAAGCCTCACCGCCGGGATCCTCTAGAAGCCTCACCCCCGACCCTTCTCCTGAAGGAAAGGGTTGGGCCGCGGAGATGACATTCCTTAAAAAGCCTCACCCCTGGCCCCTCTCCTGAAGGAGAGGCTGGGCCTCCGAGATGACATTCCTGCACTTTGAGGTACCACTAACAAATAACTACTAACTGATAAGCTCTTTTGGCTCAAAGAAACTAAAGTTTACCTTGCCATAATTCCTGGTTTCAAGGAACTCAGGATACTGACGGAAACCTACTTTTTCGTCATGTTCCAGGATTAAAAGACCGTTGGGGCTTAAGAGCTTATTCTCAAAGATCAGGCCAGGTATTAAATCAACACCTTCCATTTCATAAGGTGGATCAGCGAAAATCAGCTCATAATTCTTGCGGTTGTGCCGGATAAACTGAATGGCATCAGCCCGCATCACCCTGATGGTGTGAAAATCAAGAACTCCGGTAGTTTTTTTTATGAATTCAATACATTTGAAATTCAGTTCGACGGCTGTAACTTCCGGACAGCCTCTGGAGGCAAATTCAAATGTAAGATTCCCTGTACCAGCAAATAAATCCAAGACCCTGGTCACTTCAAAATCAATTCTGTTTACGAGTATATTAAACAAGGCTTCCTTGGCCATATCGGTGGTCGGGCGAACCGGTAAGTTTGTTGGTGTGACCAACCTGCGGCCACGGTGGGAACCGCTGATAATTCTCATGATAAGGCAATAATTAGGGGAAAGAACTGGTGGATGGGTGCTTTGCGAAAAACACTGCTAAAGACATATTTAGCCGGGATCTCCAAAGGTGTTATTTCAGGAATAAATGCTTTCAGTTCAAGCATTAACGACTGATCAGCCGCAGGTCCACAAAGCATGAAGGTGCTTTCAGAAGGATTAAAGCCGTTTTTGTTCAATGCAAGCAAAATGAAATAAATAAGATCATCATAGCTCTTATAAGAAAATTCATTCGAGAAGATTAGCTTCCCTGACACAAAAAGCGCCAGCTCGATCTTTTCTTTTTCGGCATAAATCACTGTATTTTTCTGTGATTGAAGGTCTTGCGACATTTTAACCGTTTCTGTCAGCCACATTGTTCTGAGATGCTGAATCACCGCTTTCGGAAAAAAGGAATGAATTCGGTTTTCAACACTCAGTGGCAGCGAATATACCAACATAGCCTCAAGGCTTTCTATATTATCCTGATAAATCCATTCACCGGAAACTTTTGCAGGATGCTGCAGTTTTAAATATGATTCTTTAAGACTGGAATCATAAAAAACTGACGGAACTAAAGCATAGGAAGGCGCATCGATAAAAACCTTTAAATCAGTATTTCCACCGGATAACCACGGAATCTGACTGGGCAGGGCATTGATGATATCCCCGATGTTACCCGGAAAAAGCGGTTCATTCCCTTCATAGGACCATTTTTCAAAATACTGTACTTTGTTGTCATTTTTAGTGACGATACATAATTGAACTCCGTCTGTACCTAGCTGAAGGGCGGCAGCATGACCCTCATTCAGAGATTTGTTAAATCCCGGGTCTTTTAGCTGTATTTGTGCTATTAATTCCATTAAGTAATTTTTCCTGGTTTGAAAACCGTCTTAACAATCAACAAACCTACAGGATTTTGAAGGTTTTTACAAATGCTAATTTCGCCTTGAATGACAGATCACTTTATATCAAGCAATTATCTAATGATTTAATTTTCCCTTGAATCCGAAAAAGGCTTTATTTTTGCTTCAAGGCAAGCACTATGGATTTTCTGACACTTCTCATCTTAGCCATTGGGTTATCATTCGATTCCTTCGCAGTTTCCATTTCCAGTGGGGTTGCCCGGACTCAGATGCGCTTTTTCTCTGCATCAAAGATAGCTTTCTCACTTGCTTTTTTCCAGGCAATGATGCCATTTATCGGATGGATAATTGGCGTACAAATCATACGTTACGTTAAAAATTTCGATCACTGGGTCGCCTTTGGACTCCTGTTATTGCTGGGCGCAAAGATGATCCTGGAAAGCCTTAAAGCCGGCGAAAACAAAGGACCTTTCAACCCACTGCATTTCGGAACACTGATCCTGATGTCGGTGGCAACTTCCATAGACGCTTTTGTGGTTGGGATTTCTTTCGGTTTTTTAAAGATGAACATCTGGTTAAGCATTTTTGTCATCGGCGTGGTAACCTATGTCATCTCGATGCTGGGGATTCTCTTCGGGAAAAACACGGGTGCCTGGCTTGGCAAATGGGCTGAAATTGCAGGTGGAATAATCCTGATCGGGATCGGAACGAAGATCCTTATTGAACACCTTTCTTCTTAAAAACTCAAAGCGCTAATGTCGGTATTTCTGGAAGGATTTTAATCATCTCAGTTTCATGGTTTATGTGAAAGCAATAATGTGATAATCCATTTGAAACCAGAAGATAAGACACTTTAAATGCCATATTATATCGCGCGATTTGCTCCAGGGTTTTCTCACTTAATGCCACAGAGGGTGCTTTGCATTCAAGTAGCATTACCGGACTTCCCTGGCGGTTGAACACCAAGATGTCACAGCGTTTATTTAGCTTATGATAAACCAGGCTATATTCGACTGCAAGTAAGGCTATTGGGATCTTTTTTTCCTGAATCAGGTATTGAATCAGATGCTGACGTACCCATTCTTCCGGTGTCAGGCTGACATATTTCCGGCGGGCAGGGTCAAAAATTTCCTTATTTTTATTTTCACCCCTGGTAGAAAAAATATATTCCGGAAAATTCAGCTCAGGCATCATGGGTGAACAGGATTTTGCACATCATTATTTCGGCATTCCTCCAAAAACATTTCTGAACCAGCGATGCACGCCATGAAATGACTTCACCGGTTGTGCATGCATGAGAATACATTCCCCATGTATCGCTTTGATGTCGTGATCTTTACAAAACTCCAGGGCTTCCGGACTGTCAGAATCCATTTGAATCCAGATTTGTTTAACGCCCATGGTATAAGCTTCACTAACGACTTTCATGCATTGATCCCTTGGAACCATAGAAATCACTGCCTGTGGTCGTTCTGGGAGGTATAACAATGACTGATAACACTCCTGGCCATCAACTTTTGGATAGTTCGGGTTGACGGGAATGAGTTTAATCCCCTTGTATTTAAGTTCCCGAAAGGCAGAATGACCGAATTTTTTCTTGTTTTCAGTAGCACCCACAAAGGCAAACCAGGGGTTTTCCATGAAAAGGGCGATGTCGTTTTTCGTAAAATCTTTTTCAGCCATCACTTATTGATTTGAAAAGAAATTCCATAAGGCTTCATCAGGCGGAGGTGCGAGCACATATACTTCCACCTGGCTAACCGGGTGTAAGAACTTTATGGAGCGGGAATGCAGCGAAATAGAAGCATCCGGATTCGAACGGGGATAACCATATTTCAAGTCCCCTTTTATGGGACAGCCAATATGCGATAACTGGGCCCGGATCTGGTGATGCCTGCCGGTCATCAACTCAACCTCCAGCAATGAGTATTTGTCGCTTTTGCCGATCAGTATGTAACGCAGCTCACAGCGTAGTGCACCGTTCAGATCAGAATTGCTAACGAATGACTTATTTTTTTCTTCGTTCTTCTTAAGGTAGTTGATGAGGGTATCTTCATTCCTGGGCGGACTGTCTTTTACGATAGCCCAGTACTTTTTCTCGATTTTACGGTCATGAAGGATCGCATTCATACGGGCCAGGGCTTTAGAGGTGCGGGCAAAGATCACGGCACCGCTGACAGGGCGGTCCAGGCGATGAACGACACCGAGAAAAGCTTCCCCGGGCTTGTTGTACTTCACTCGTATGTAATCTTTTACCACTTCACTAAGGGGCACATCGCCGGTTTTATCACCCTGTACAATTTCAGAAGGTAATTTATTTACGATGACCAGATGGTTGTCTTCGTAAAGGATTCGCTGGCTAATTTCAGTATTGTTCCCTTTCATTGGGGAAATCGAGCGACTTGATGTCATGAATATAAGAAGATACCGCACCTTTAATTTCCTCACTCAGGTTGTGGTAACGGCGGAGGAAACGCGGAGAGAATTGCGTAGTGATCCCAAGCATATCGTGTAGCACAAGTACTTGTCCGTCAACCCACTTTCCGGCCCCGATCCCGATAATTGGAACTTTGATTTCTTTGGCAACTTTCTGGCCTAATTTTGCAGGAATTTTCTCCAGCACCAATGAGAAGCATCCGGCATTTTCGAGTAAATGAGCATCTTCCAGGAGTTTGTTGGCTTCTTTTTCCTCGGTAGCTCTCACGGTATAGGTCCCGAATTTATTGATCGACTGCGGAGTCAGGCCCAAGTGCCCCATGATGGGAATCCCGGCAGAGAGGATACGATCCACTGATTCAATGATTTCGCTTCCACCTTCCAGCTTTACTGCGTCAGCACCACTTTCTTTCATGATCCTGATGGCCGAGTTCAAAGCCTCTTTTGAGTTTCCCTGGTAAGTTCCAAAAGGAAGATCGACGACAACCAATGCCCTTTTTATCCCCCTAACCACAGAGGAGGCATGGTAAATCATCTCGTTAAGGGTAATGGGGAGCGTAGTCCGGTGACCCGCCATCACGTTAGAAGCAGAGTCTCCGACGAGGATCACTTCCATCCCGGCTTCATCAAGGAGTTTTGCAAAGGAATAGTCGTAGGCGGTAAGCATCGCGATCTTTTCCCCTTTTACTTTCATTTCCTGTAGCACATGGGTTGTGACTTTCACAGGTGATATTTTTATTACTGACATGTAAGTGCTCTTTAAGAATGAACAAAGCTACAAAGAAAATGAGGAAGCGGTCGTGATAAAAATCCTCTTATGTTTGTATAGACAAAGAATCCAATGCAAAAGACAGCGTTTAAAATATACATTTTTTTAAGTTTCATCCTTTTTGTTTTGCACTACAGCGCTCATGCTCAATATTATAACCTTGGACAGGATCCCGCTTCGATCCGATGGAAACAATTAAATACGGCTCATTTTTGCATTATTTTTCCTGCTGAGGACGAAGCCGAATCAAAACGGCTGGCCTTTTTGCTTGAATCGGCTGCAGGACCTGTATCCGCAGGACTAAACTTCAATGCGTCAAAGACGAATGTAATTCTTCATTCCAGGAGTACGCTGTCAAATGGTGTGGTTAGTTGGGCACCCCAACGAATGGAACTGTTCCCTTGTCCTCCCCAAAGCAATTATCCCCAGGAATGGCTGGAGCAGCTTGCCCTTCATGAGTACCGGCATATCATTCAGATCAGCAGCATGAACAGAGGATTTACGCACGGGCTTAATATTTTACTAGGCCAGCAGGCGTCTTCGCTCATTCTCGGACTCTTTATCCCGCCATGGTTCATGGAAGGCGATGCAGTATCGACGGAAACCGCGCTGAGCAGGACTGGCAGAGGATCAGCGCCTGATTTTGAAGCCTTGTTGCGGTCGCAGCTGCTGGAAAAAGGCAAGTTTTCTTATGACAAAGCCGTCTTTGGTAGTTACCATGATCGGGTCGCTGACCATTATACCCTTGGTTACCATATAGTTGCTTATGGACGAACACATTACGGAAACCGACTCTGGCAAAACGCCCTGGAACAAACCGCCCGTCGGCCCTATAGAATTACGCCTTTTTCACATGGAATAAAACAAATCAGTGGCTTGAGCAAAGTTGGCTTGTATAAAAAAACCATGAATTCCCTGGACAGCCTGTGGGCCGTGCAGGACAACAGAAATGAAATCCTGCACATGAAAATATTGCAGCCAGCCAATGTCATCCCCTGGTCTGATTACCAATTTCCCGCAATGATGGATCATGGTGTCGTTTTTTCACTCAGGAAAAGCAAAGAAGATATTCCTCGATTTGTTTCTTTTTTACCCGGAGGAAAAGAACAAATCCTTTTCACACCAGGAAGCCTTGAAGACGACATTGTTTATTGTCGGAATAATAAAATTATTTGGACAGAAGCCATCCCGGATATTCGCTGGGAAAACAGGAGTTTTTCACGAATAAAAATCTATGATCTGGCAAAAAATAAATTAAAAATAATTGGCAAAAAAAGCAGATATTTTGCAGCCTGTCCTTCTGATGATTTCAGCAAAATTGTTGTGTCAGAAACAACGGAAAAAGGACTCAATTTTTTAATCGTTTTAAATACTGCTGACGGTAAAGAAATATGCAAATTTCAACAAGCCGAAAATGAACAATTTTTAACACCAATTTTTAATTCTGACGGAAACACCATTCTTGCTATATGCCTTGGTTTGCAAGGAAAATCAATTGTAGAAATTGATTTAAAAAACAACAAATTTCACAAGCTTTTTTCTGCTGGTTTTGTGGATATCAGCAAGGCAGTTTATCACAATAAAAACATACTTTTCATTGGTGCCTTTAACGGGATTAATTGCATTTATTCCTTAGATACTACCCATGCAAAAATTAGCCAATTAATGCCGTCTCGTTTTGGTGCGAAAGACATTAATTTCTCGGGTAATGACAGCATCATTTATTCTGATTTTACGTACACAGGATTTCGAACCGCTATCACTTCGATTGAATCAAAAATAAGTCAAAAAAACCTCAGCCAGATTCCACATTTTAACACTGATCTTGACTCTTTATTAAGGCGACAGGAACATCCGGTATTATTCAATGATAAAAAACTTCAAGACAGTATATTAAACATTAAAACAAGCCCCTATAGCAAAGCAGGGCATTTGTTTCATTTTCACAGCTGGTCGCCGGTATATCTGACTTCCACTGACATGAGAGCAGATCCCGGCATTCAGCTAATCTCTCAAAACATGCTCAGTACCAGCGTAATGAGCCTGGGCGTCGTGTACAATCCGATTGAAATGACTACCCGTTTTAAATCGACGTATTCATACCTGGGCTGGTTTCCCATCTTTGATTTAAGTTATGAGGATGGCCTGAGAGCTTCGATGAACGGAGGCAAACGCTTTACCTATAAAGAAACGAACCTGGGTTTACAAATTTCGCTTCCATTGAATCTCTCCAGAAACAAGTATCTGAGGAGGATCCAGCCCTATATTGGGGCTACATGGGAAAATATACAGCATACGTCGAGTTCGCCGGACAGGCTCTTTAAAGGTGCAATTGACATTCTGAATGCAGGGTTTTCATCCTACAACATTCTACGATATACAGAAAAAGACATTTTCCCACGCTGGGGCCAGACTTTACGCTATCAGTCGAGGCAAACACCCTGGGGTGATCTGTCCGTTGGCAATATATTTGCCCTGAACGGGAATTTCTTTTTCCCAGGACTGTTTCGCCATCAAAGCTTTCGTTTGACCCTGGCCTACCAACAAAAAGGCTCAGGGGATCAATATTTCAGTGACTTAATTGTTTTGCCAAGGGGATTTACTGATTTCACCAAAGCTCATTTTTTCAGCAGCTCGCTGGATTATTCCCTACCCATTTTATACCCTGATTTGAGCCTCCCGGGTTTCACCTATATCAAACGGGTCAAAGCGGCATTATTTGCTGACTATGCCTATCAAAAGGCTGTTCCTGATGAAAACTTTTATTCAACAGGAATTGAACTTACCGCTGACCTTTATCTTTTTCGCTTATATGCACCCATGGAACTGGGTTGTCGCTCCACCTATATCACGCAGAAGAAAGAATTGAAGTTTGAGTTTTTGTGGAGTATCGGCTTCGGGAGCTATGGAGGAAAACAAGAATTGCGTAATTTTGACAAAAAATAAAACCCTATGCCCTGGATCATCAGAATCATTGTCTCTGCCTTTGCGGTGATCATTTCCTCCTACCTTCTTCCGGGGGTTCATGTTGACGGATTTCTTACAGCATTGCTTGTGGCAGCCATTCTTTCACTGTTGAATGCCTTTTTACGACCGATACTGATCCTGCTTACGATCCCGATCACTTTTGTCACGATGGGGCTTTTTCTCCTGGTAATCAATGCTTTTATGATTATCATCACTGACCATCTCCTTGACGGATTTAGCGTTAAGAATTTCTGGTGGGCTTTGCTTTTCAGCCTGGTGCTGACCCTTGTTACCGATTTGCTCGACAAACTCAATGAACGTATGAAATAAACGATGAGAACCAGATTTATTGGAGATACAGAAGAGATTGCTGAAGTCATCAACAAATGCCAGGTATGCCATATGTCGATGGTAGGCCCGGATCATGAACCTTATGTGCTTCCGATGAATTTCGGTTACCATGAAGGCGTTGTTTACCTGCATTCGTCGAAACACGGGAAAAAGATAGACATTTTACAGCAAAATCCCAGGGTTGTGCTGGCTTTTAGCTGCGATTATTTCCTCAGGTATCAGAATGAAGGTGTTGCTTGCAGCTACAGCATGAAGTATCGTAGCATCCTGATCTACGGCAAGGCAGAGTTCATCGACGATCCGGATGCGAAGAAAGAAGTGATGAATGTGATCATGCGGCAATATACCGGAAAGGATTTTTCTTTCAACATGCCTGCCATCAGGGAGGTGTGTGTTTACAAGGTAGTTCCGGAGAAAATTACAGGGAGAGCCTACGGCCTCTAAGAGCCTCTGGGAAAAGCTTTTATCATAGACATTGCCAGGTTTCTGCAGGAAAAACCCAAGGTGACTCCTACCATAGCGCCTACGATGACATCTAAAGGGAAATGCACACCAAGATAAATCCTTGAATATGAGACAAGCGCAGCCCAGGCGATCAAAGCCCAGTTTAATCCGGGAACGATTTTCCTGAGAAAGGGAAAAAGGAAGACCACAAAACCAAAAGAATTGGCTGCATGAGAGGAAATAAAGCCATAAGTACCGCCACATTCTCCGTTTAGCGTATAGACCATGCCGCTTAAAATCGGGTCGTGGCAAGGCCTGAGCCTGTGAAACACATTTTTAAACAGATGAACAGAAACCTGGTCAGTTAAAACGACCAGGATGATGACAGACAACAAAATATACCAGGCATTTCTTCTGTAGTGCCTGACAATCAGGTAAATCAAAAAAACATACAAAGGAATCCAGAGGGGTCTGTTGCTAAGCCAGTACATCACAAAGTCGAAAAAGGGATTGTGAAGGCTGTTGATTGCCAGGAAGGCCGCCTTATCCCAGTTTACTATGGCATCAATCCATGTCAAGGGTTGAGTTCTTTCCAGAGAAGGTCTTTCAAACCGACCAAGCCGTGCTGGGTGTGGGAAGAGATAAACACATAGGGAACATTGGGAGGGAGTTCTTTTTTCAGATCCTCCAGTAGTTCGGCATCCAGCATGTCGGCTTTGGTAACAGCCAGTACGCGGCCTTTGTCCATGAGCTCAGGGTTATATTGGGCGAGTTCATTCAGCAAAATATCGAATTCCTTTTTGATGTCTTTTGAATCCACTGGGATCATAAACAAGAGCACCGAATTTCTTTCAATATGCCTGAGGAAGCGTAAACCAAGGCCTTTTCCCTCATGGGCTCCTTCGATGATCCCTGGGATATCAGCCATCACAAAAGAGCGAGCGTCGCGATAGGCCACGATACCGAGGTTCGGCCTTAAAGTAGTAAAGGGATATTCAGCGATTTCCGGTTTCGCAGCAGAGAGCACCGACAACAGAGTTGATTTTCCGGCATTGGGAAAACCTACCAGGCCGACATCCGCGAGGATCTTGAGCTCCAATATCTTCCAACCCTCTTTACCTTCTTCGCCAGGCTGGGCAAACTTGGGTGTTTGGAAAGTCGCTGATTTAAAGTGTGCATTTCCCATACCACCACGGCCACCCGGGATCCACACCTTCATTTCGCCTTCCATCGTAATTTCGGCCTCAACCTCACCTGTTTCAATGTCTTTGGCTATAGTTCCCAGAGGCACTTCGATAATCACATCATCACCTTCACGACCTGTACTTAAGCTCCCGGAGCCACTATGACCGTTTTCCGCATGAATATGTTTTGTATAACGCAGATGCAACAAGGTCCAAAGCTGGGCATTCCCTTTCAGGATGATATGTCCGCCCCTGCCACCATTCCCGCCATCAGGGCCACCCCTGGGCGTAAGCTTGGTCCGGATAAAATGTAAAGAACCACCGCCCCCATTACCGGAACGGCAAAAAATCTTAATGTAATCGACAAAATTTGAATTGGCCATTAAATACTATAAATGCTGATCGATCAGCGTACATAATTTCTCAAAAATCTCACTCACTTCGCCAATCCCGTTAATGGCATGAACCTTATCCTGTGCTTCAAAATGTTTCAGGAGCGGGCTTGTTTTCTGACGATACGTTTCCAGCCGGTCACGAACCACTTCAGGTTTGTCGTCGCTGCGGCCTTGCTCTTCTGCCCGACCACAAAGCCTTTGTACCAACTCATCCTCATTTACTTCCAGAGAAATAACTAGAGAGACGCTAATACCTTGTTTTTCAAACATGTCATCCAAAGCAATTGCCTGCACCAACGTACGGGGAAAACCATCCATAACAAAACCATTCTGATAGCGGTTTTCATCAATAAATTTACTGATCAGTGTGATCAGAATATCATCCGGAACCAATTTTCCGTTGTTCAGATCAGCATTAACTTTTCTTCCAATAGGAGTGTCATTCTTTACCTCATCCCTAAGTAATTCTCCTGTTGATATATGTTTTAATTGATATTTTCTGGCAACATTAGCCGATTGTGTTCCTTTTCCAGCGCCCGGTGGTCCGAATAGTATAAGGTTAAACATAGATTGTTTTTAAATGTTAAACGATTTGATAAATACCTTTGAGGTTCCGCCCATGCCCGTTAAAATCGAGGCCATAACCGACGATGAATGCTTCTGGAATCTCAAACCCCAGGTAATCAATATCAAAGCTTTCCTTAAAATGATATGGTTTAAATAATAATGTTGCAATTTTCACGCTGGCAGGTTGACATGCTGAAAGTTTGCGTTTCAACAAGGCAAGGGTCTGTCCGGTCTCCACGATATCTTCCACGATCACGACATGCCTGTCCTTGATATCTTCTTTCAAACCAATAAGTTCCTTAACCTCACCGGTGGACTTTGTATCCAAATAGGAAACAAGTTTTACAAAACTAAGTTCGCAGCTAAAATCAAGATCGCGTAATAAATCGGCTGCAAAAACAAAAGACCCATTAAGGACAGCAATAAAAAGTGGATTTTTTCCTTTGAAATCGAAAGATATCTCGGCCGCCATCCTTTTCAGCGCCAAAGCGATCTCTTCAGGGGAGATATAAGGCTTAAAATGTTTGTCGTGGATAATAATTTCGTTCATTTGCTTTTTACACATTGGGTCAATTTACAAACATAATTAAATTTGTCGAGATACTTATTGCTAATTTATAGAAGATTAACATTTGAAATGAATTATTTTTGCCACAAACATTTACTATGGAACCGAAAGTAAGTATTATCATGGGCAGTACTACCGACCTGCCTGTCATGGAAGAAGCGGCTAAAGTGCTGAATGAGTTACGTATCCCTTTTGAAATCAATGCCTTGTCGGCACACCGCGTACCGGAACTGGTGGCTGATTTTGCCACGAATGCCTTCAGTCGTGGCATCAGAGTTATTATTGCAGGTGCCAGCGGCGCAGCACACCTGCCTGGTGTTGTCGCTGCCTTTACGGCACTCCCTGTGATCGGAGTACCTTTACGTTCAGCTATTTCCATTGAAGGAATAGATTCACTGCTGAGTATTGCGCAGATGCCTCCCGGAGTTCCGGTAGCTACCGTAGGAATCGATGCTGCAAGAAATGCCGGGATTCTGGCTGCACAGATTCTCGCAAGTGGCAATCCGGAGATGATGCAACAAATGCTTGATTTCAAGGAAAGCCTGAAAAAGAAAATTATACAGGCGAACCAGGAATTGTCAAAGATTAGCTACGAGTATAAAGTCTAGTTTACTTTTTTCGCAGGAGCATCAATCCATCACGTACAGGAAGCACAAGACATTCCACACGTTCATCCTTGCTGACCCTGTCATTGAATGCAATGATTGCCCGTGTTTCTTTGTCGCCGGAAGCAAGAGGAAGTATGACTTTTCCACCCCATAAAACATTATCAACCAGAATAAAGCCTCCTTTTTTTACTTTGTCAAAAACGAGATCATAATAGGTCTCATATTGTTCTTTGTCGGCATCCAGAAATACAAGATCCCAGGGTCCAGTTAAGTTAGGGATGATCTGCGTGGCATCCCCGATGTACAATTTCGTTTTGGGGGCTATTCCGGCTTCTGCAAAATTATGTAACAACATCTCTTCCAGCTCAGGATTGATCTCCAGGGTTTCCAGCAAACCGCTATCCGGTATTCCTTCCGCGAGACAAATAGCGGAGTAACCGGTGAAAGCACCTATTTCCAATATCCTTTGGGGACGAATCATCAGACTGATCATCTTCAACAGACCACCCTGCAGATGGCCCGACAACATCCTCGGGTAGGCAGTCTGCAAATAAGTCTCCCTGTGAATGCGATATAAAATTTCATTTTCAGGACTTGTGAGTGAGGTTGCGTAATCTTCAAGCTTCTGATTCATAATCTTTTATTATATATATATTATTTTGCTGAGAGATAAGCAAGCGTACTCATTTTTTCAGGATTCAGGACTTCCGCTGCTACGAGTCTAACCGACTCAGCAGTCACCGCATTGATTTTATTTTCTATTTCTTCGAAGGTGTCGACGCTTCCGTAGACCTGCAGACTTTTACCCATTGAGATCATCTGGTTGAAGTTTGAGTCGAAAGAAATTGCGATCTGACCCAGGTATTGTTCTTTGGCTTTTCGCAGGGATGTCTCTGATAAATCATTTTCCCTCAAACCCTTAAGGATCTTCTCGATGAGTTGTAAAGAGTCTTTGAGCTGCATAAAGTCAGTACCCAGGTAGATTAAAAAGACACCTGTTTCGGTAAAGGGGCTGAAGTGCGATTCGACGGTATATGCCCTACCCCTCTTTTCCCTCAGGTGAAGATTTAAAAGAGATGACATTGCAGGACCACCCAGCATGTTATTGAGGAGGGCAAAAGGAACCCGTTTCTCATCCTCCAGGTGATAAGCCAGGTTTCCCAGGACACAATGGGTTTGAAAGGTCCGTTTGGAGATTCTTGTATCAAAGGGTTTATAATCTTCAGGTTTAAAGATCCGAAACGGGCTTGCCGATCTTTCAGTACTTTTACCGGATGCCTGGCAAGGAAAATGCTGTTCAATCTTCCTGACGAGGACTTTCATGTCGATATTACCGACAAAACTCAAGACGATATTTTCGGGACGATAATGTTTTCGGAGGAATTCCTGCAGGTGAGCCGCTGTAAAGCTTTTCAGGCTTTTCGGGTTTCCCAGGATGCTTTGCCCCAGCGGGTGATTTGAGAAAACCAGGCTGTCGAAGTGATCCAGAACATATTCATAAGGATTGTCTTTAACCGATTTGATCTCTTCGAGGATGACCTTTTTCTCATTCTCCAGTTCTTTGGCCGGGAATGTCGAGTTAAAGAGGATATCGGCAAAAAGTTCGATGGCACGGGTATAATGACGGGCGAGAAAGGTGGCATGAACGGAGGTCTCCTCTCTGGCAGTAAAAGCGTTGATCTCCCCACCGACTTCTTCCATCCGTTTGAGGATCTGGGTAGCATTTCTTTTGTGAGTCCCTTTAAAAAGACAATGTTCAAGAAAATGCGCCAGTCCTTGCTCGTGCGCCTCCTCATGGCGGGAGCCTGCGGCAATGGTTACGCCAGCATGCGCCACCGGTGAAGGGGCATATTTGTAGATCAGCCGAAGGCCGGAAGGAAATGAATGTTCGATATATTCCATAATGATTTGAAAAGCCAGGCAAATATCCAAAGCTTTTGATAATTTCGCCCTTTAATTTTTGTTGCATGTCGATTGAAGTAAAAAATATTTGCAAAAACTATGGAAAGCAGAAAGCGCTTGACCAGGTTTCATTTTCTTTAAAGCAGGGGGAAATTGTTGGTTTCCTGGGTCCTAACGGAGCCGGTAAGTCAACGATGATGAAGATCCTCAGCTGTTTTATCCCGCCTTCTTCGGGGGATGCCAGCGTTTGCGGATTTGATGTTCTGGAACAAAGCCTCGAGGTGAAAAAGAAAATCGGGTATCTTCCTGAAAACAACCCGCTATACCTCGACATGTATGTGAGTGAATACCTGACATTCATTGGAAACCTTCACCAGGTTGGAAAAACTCTCGACAAAAGGGTAAAAGAAATGATTGAACTCACAGGCTTGGGGCCTGAACAGCATAAAAAACTCGGAACCTTGTCGAAAGGATACCGCCAACGAACAGGGCTTGCCCAGGTCTTGCTGCATGATCCTGAAGTGCTGATCCTGGATGAGCCTACTTCCGGTCTCGATCCGAATCAGCTCGTGGGAATCCGGAACCTGATCCTGGAAGTCGGGAAAGCCAAGACAGTGCTGCTTTCCACGCATATCATGCAAGAAGTGGAAGCCATCTGCGACAGGGTTATTATCATCGACCAGGGACATCTGGTGGCTGATGACAAAACATCAGTACTGGCATCTTTGAGCTCCGGGAAACAGCTAATTACTGTTGAATTCAGTGAAACTATTGATAAAAGCCTATTTAGTGAGCTCAGCCAGGCTCATGCAATTGAAAAGATCAATGCGAATACCTGGAAGATCTCCAGTAAGAGCGAAATTGATTTACGCCCCTTGGTCTTTCAATTCGCTGTAAATAATAACCTTACAGTCATTTCACTGCAAAAAGAGACCCAGCGTCTCGAAGATGTCTTTCAGAAACTCACGCAAAAGAGCTGAGAAGTACTGACGAATTCTAAAAATCTTTATCTTTGCACTCTTTTTAATAACACAGATAATCCCATAAATCATTATGTCATACCACTTTACTTCAGAATCTGTCTCCGAAGGCCATCCGGATAAAGTAGCCGACCAAATCTCTGACGCCCTTTTGGATGAGTTCCTGCGTCATGATCCCAACTCAAAAGTTGCTTGTGAAACCCTTGTTACCACTGGTCTCGTGGTTTGTGCCGGTGAGGTAAAAACAGAGGGATATGTTGACACCCAAGAAATTGTAAGACGTACTTTGAATAAAATTGGCTATACCAAAGCTGAATACCGTTTTGAAGCCGAATCATGCGGCGTTGTGAACACCATTCATGAGCAAAGCCAGGACATCAATCAGGGTGTTGACCGTGCGAAACCTGAAGATCAGGGGGCCGGTGACCAGGGAATGATGTTTGGTTATGCCAACAACGAAATGGAAAACTACGCACCACTTCCTATCGAGCTGGCTCACAGGCTTGTACAAGTTCTGGCTGACATTCGCAAAGAAGGAAAGAAAATGAAATACCTGAGACCTGATTCCAAATCACAGGTTACGGTGTTATATGACGACAAAGGGAAAGCAGAGAAAATCGAAACCATCGTTTTGTCAACCCAGCATGATGAATTTGTTCTCCCAAAAGATTCCAAAAACCCAAAAGATAATGCCAAGGCCGAAAAAGCCATGCAGGATGTGATCCGTAAAGACGTCCTGGAGATCCTGATCCCTAAAGTTAAAAAAGACCTGGATGCGAAGACCCGTAAACTTTTCAACGACGACATCACCTTACACGTCAACCCGACCGGGAAGTTCGTGATCGGTGGTCCTCACGGAGACTCCGGCCTCACAGGTCGCAAGATCATCGTTGACACTTATGGCGGACGTGGTGCTCATGGCGGCGGTGCTTTCTCAGGGAAAGACTCTTCTAAAGTCGACCGTTCCGCAGCCTATGCCATGCGCCATATCGCTGTCAACCTTGTTGCTGCCGGCATTGCAGATGAAGTACTGGTCCAGGTGGCCTATGCAATAGGAATTGCGCAGCCGGTTGGTCTGTATGTCAATACCTACGGCACTTGTCATGTGAAAAACAAAAAAGGAAATACCCTCTCTGATGGCGAGATCTCCGATAAAATCAGCAAGATCTTCGACCTTCGGCCTTACGCTATCGTTGAGCGCTTTGGATTGAAGAATCCAATCTTCCTCCCTACCGCATCCTACGGGCATTTCGGACGCGATCCCTTCACCGCAGAAGTTGACGTCTATTACGAAGTGAAAGGCGCCAAGAAAGGCACCAATGGCAATGGCAAGACGATTTACAAGAAGAAAGTGGATTTCTTTGCCTGGGAGAAGACAGACTATGTGGAGAAGATTAAGAAGGAGTTCGGAATTAAATAGTTTTTAAGACTCACTGCGGCGGCGCGGAGGTGCCGAGTTCCGCAGAGATTTAATTAATATTATGAAAGAACCAGGCTTGGGCCTGGTTCTTTTTTTTGTTAAACCCTGACAAATAATTGCAATTGATATTATATGTCGTCCCTACAAACAGCTACAGATATTAAGTCCCTATGGGACTTAATTACAGGAAATTTATATTTTAAAACCTTTTTCAATGTGTCCGGGCCAGTCTCGTAGGGACGACATATTTGTAGCCTGAAAGGCGATCATCAAAGAATATAATTTCCGTAGGAACGGCATTGATTCATCAATTATAAATATTCAATTATCAAAGTTTGCACCCCTAATGCACCGTCAATCACCAGCCCTTCTCCTGCAGGAGAAGGGCTGGTGATGAGGTGCGTCAAAAAAAGAACCGGACCCCTGGCCCGGTTCAAAAAAAAAAAGAAAAAAACTGCGAAACTCAGCGCCAGAGCGCCTCAACAGTGTGTCTTAAAATGTCTTATTTGATAATCAGCTTACGGGTTAGAACGGAAGCATTATCGACGATGAGTGAATAAAAATAAACGCCAGACTCCAGATCAGCCACAGAAAAATTCAGTTTCCCTTGCTTGTCTGTTATGGCAATGTTTTTCACTTCAGAACCCAGGAGATTGCGGACAGTCACGCTGGCATTGCCTGAGGTCACGGAAGGCAGTGAATAGGTAAAGCTTACGTTATTTCTGGCAGGATTCGGATAAGCGTCTGAGAATTGAATTTTAGCGGCAATCGGATCATTAATTCCGGCATAACCTGCATAGAAATGCACGTTGATAGCGACAGAATCATTGGCATTGTTATCCAGGTAAAAGGTATAACGGATCGTTGAGGTTCCCAAATGCCCCTGGCTATCATAGTCGCCGGAAAATGAAGATAGGTTTACAGAATTGGGCGCCATGGGCATCGCATCAGGGCTAACGAAAACATTTCCGCCATAGCACTGAACCCAGCAGAAATAATTCGTTGAATTCCCTAAGACAGAGACTTCTGTTTTTTTCACCAAAACACTGATATTGTTTGCCGAATTGTTGTGAACAGCAACATAAGCAGTGATGGTAGTCTGGTAATCTCCGAATACTGTATAATCTGAACCATTGGGCTGTGGTCCGGCCGTGGTGCTCAGGCTTAGCGTTTGGGCAATCAGCGATGCGGTCAGCAAGAGAAAGGCAGCAAAGAAGAGTATGAGTTTTTTCATGATTTTTTTTTGTTAAATCGGGTGCAAAGTTACTTCAAAAATTAAGGTTTAAAACAGGGAGTCAATTAAATCATCACTTGCCGTAAAAGGTATCGTCACATTCAGCTTCGGTTCCGCAATCATGGCGCGCTGTATTGCGGCAATAGCCCCAGGATTCCGGGCCCATCCCCTACGCGAAATCCCATTGTTTACATCCCAGTGAAGCATATTTCTTAACCTTCTGTCGGCACTATCAGAACCATCAAGAAGCATGCCAAATCCGCCGTTGATGACTTCACCCCAACCCACGCCTCCGCCATTGTGTAAAGAAACCCAGGTTGCGCCTCTGAAGGCATCGCCGATCACATTCTGAACAGCCATATCCGCTGTAAATTGAGAGCCATCGGTGATATTGGCGGTTTCGCGGTACGGAGAATCTGTTCCGCTGACATCGTGATGATCCCTGCCCAAAACGACAGCTGCTGAAATTTTACCTTCTTTTATTGCCTTGTTGAAGGCAGTGGCGATACGAGTCCTGCCTTCACAATCAGCATAAAGGATGCGGGCCTGGGAGCCAACGACCAGTTTATTTTTCTCTGCAGCCCTGATCCATAATAAGTTATCATTCAACTGCTGCTGAATATCAGCAGTAGCCGTGGCAAGCATCTCTTCCAGGACATCACCGGCGATTTTGTCAGTAATCCTGAGGTCGGCGGCATCACCGGAAGTACAGACCCAGCGGAAAGGTCCAAAGCCAAAGTCGAAGCACATCGGGCCCATGATATCTTCCACATAAGAAGGATATCGGAATTTCCCGGGCGATTTAAACACTGCTGCCTCTGCCCTGCCGGCTTCGAGCAAAAAGGCATTGCCATAATCCCAGAAATACATCCCCTGGTCGCTAAGCCTGTTGATGGCGGCAATCTGACGACACAATGACTTCCTAACTTCTACCTTAAACTGCTCAGGATCTTCCACCATCATCTTTTTGGAAGCTTCAAAGCTGAGACCGGCAGGGTAATATCCGCCAGCCCAGGGATTGTGCAATGAGGTCTGGTCAGAACCCAGCTCAATTTTAACATTTTCATCTGCCAGGCGCTCCCAGAGGTCGACCACATTGCCCTGGTAGGCAAGAGAGACCGCTTCTTTCGAAATTCTGGCCTTCTCGATACGCAGGATCAGTTCATCCAAGGAGGTGAAGACTTCATCAACCCAACCCTGTTCGTGACGAACCCGGGTAGCCATGGGATTAATCTCAGCAACGACGCACACTGCGCCGGCAATGACGGTGGCTTTGGGCTGTGCGCCTGACATTCCGCCGAGACCTGAGGTCACAAATATCTTTCCGCCCAGGTCTTCATTTCCTTGCAGTCGTCCTGCATTTAACACCGTGATGGTGGTCCCGTGTACGATACCCTGGGGGCCGATATACATATAAGAACCGGCAGTCATCTGGCCATACTGTGTGACACCCAATGCATTAAATCGTTCCCAGTCATCCGGCTTGGAATAATTAGGGATCATCATGCCATTGGTCACCACCACGCGTGGCGCCTCAGGATGCGATGGGAAAAGGCCCATCGGGTGGCCTGAATACATGGCAAGCGTCTGCTCTTCAGTCATTTCCGAAAGGTATTTCATGCAAATCAGGTACTGTGCCCAGTTCTGGAAAACAGCGCCATTGCCACCATAGGTGATCAGTTCATGCGGATGTTGCGCTACTTTTTTGTCCAGGTTATTCTGGATCATCAGCATGATGGCGGCTGCCTGTGGGGTTTGGGCAGGATATTCAGAAATCGGCCTGGCATAGATCTCATACTCAGGGCGAAAACGGTACATATAAACCCGGCCATAATCTTTCAGTTCCTGGGTAAATTCTTTTGCCAGCACGGGGTGGTGTTTTGCAGGGAAGTAGCGCAAGGCATTTCGGATTGCCAGTTTTTTATCCACTGTAGCGAGGATGTCTTTTCTTTTCGGGGCATGGTTTACCGTGGGATCGTAATCCCGTGGCTGGGGTAATTCGTCCGGAATGCCTTGCCTGATGGCATTCCGGAATTCAGAACTATTCATAAGAAATATTATTGTTCGATCTCGATGACCAGGTATTTGGAAACTTCCCAGAACTTCGCAGGATCGGTGATGATGATCTTGTCAACTTTTTTGCCGGTTTGCTGCAGCGTATATGTGCCAGTGGCATGGGTGGTGAGCAGCTTGGCTTTCTTACAGTTCAGCGGAATCTCTTTCACCTTGGTGATATCGATTTTCGTGAAATAAGAACGGTCGAGGTCGGTGCCCAGTTTCTTTCCGCCAAACAATCCGCCGGCTTTGGTGACGATGCCTTTGTCTTTAAACTCTTTTTGCGTGCCGAAAACATAATACGCTGTATTGAGTTCTGAGGTCTGGCCTTCGATGATCTTCGTCTTGCCCTGGCTTTCCTGAACGAGGGTGTCAACGCGGGCATTCAGCTCTTCGACTTTAAAGTTCATCTTCACGAGTTGGTCTTTTAAGCCATTGAGCTCAATGTCTTTATCATCGATTTGTTTTTGCATACGTCCCACGACTTTCTCAAATTCTGCAATTTTCAGGTTCGCACTCTTTAAATGTTTGTTGAGTGATGCGATCTTCCGTTTGTTTTTATCCATCAGGTCATTGATGAACTGAATGTCGTTATTGATGCGTTCACGGGCATCGGTACTCAATTCTGTTTTGGAAGAAGCTGATTGAGAAATCACGCTTTGTTTTGATTTAATCACTTCGAGGTTTTCCTCGATCTCGTTGAAGGCCTTGAACAGCAGGCTAATGGTAGAGTCTTTTTTTACAGTTTCGGCGCTTAAGCGCTGATTATCACCTTTGAGTGCGTCAAGTTCCTTTTGTTTGCAGCTCCAAACCAAGGGGAGGGCAAGTGCTAAAATGATCAGCCAATGTTTTGTTCTCATTTTTGTTATTTTTTTGGTGTTTAAAGAAATAATCGAAGATATCGCTAGATTTTATCCTGGGAATGTTTCAGGATGTTGTATAAAAACTCACGAGCCCTGAAGAGTTGTGCCTTCACGGTTCCAAGCGGGAGCTCAAGTTCAGTGGCAATTTCCTCATAGGATAACTCCTGGAAATAGCGCATCTCCACCAGCTGGCGGTAATGAGGTTTCAGCTTCTCAACGACCTGGCGCATCAGTTTTATCTTTTGCTTTTTAACATAAGTCTCTTCCGGGTCAAGGAGTTCAGAAGGAATACGACTGCTCAGGTCTTCGCCTTCCTGGTTTTCGAAATACGAACGATCCATTGAAAATGTCGAACGTTTTTTCTTACGCATGAAGTCGATACAGTTGTTTGAAGCGATTTTAAACAGCCAGGTGCTGAAGGCATATTCCGGGGCATACTGATGCAGATTCTTAAAAGCTTTACCAAAGGCTTCGATGGTAAGGTCGTCCGCATCTGTCGGATCATTGGTCATCTTGAGCATCATGAAATACAGAGAATCCCTGTAGTTCGTCATTAACTCAGCATACGCAAACTGGTCACCCTGGTCAAGAGCCCTTTTTACAAGCTTGAAATCACGGATCGCTTTGTCGGTCAGTAAGGAATTTACTTCCATTTATCTTGTTTAACAACAGAGGCAGAGAGCGAAAGCAGCGGTGTCAAAAACACGAGCATCAACTCAAACAGGGGCAAATATAATAACAATTTTTGCTCATGTAAAGTTTTCATACACCTTTTAAACACAATGAGCGCTGAGGCCATGCGAAGGCCAAAAAGTCCCAACACTATATATAATTCTACTTTCCATATGACCAAAGGGATAAAACAAAGATAAAACAGCAATTGGGTCATGGTGAAACTGCCCAGGATGAATTTGTGTTTTTTGCTATAATAACGTGCAGTGGTCAATTGTCGTTTTCTCTTTTTCACCCAACGGCTGAAGGTATAGGTGGTAGTTGACACGGTATGTGATTCGGGGCTTAGCTCGACACGGGTAGCGAGTGCGCTGGCATTGCGGTTGACGAAGAGGTCATCATCCCCGAAACGAATGGTATAGTGAGAGATAAAGCCTTTGCTCTTGTAAAACAAGGTTTTGGTATAGCTGAGGTTTTTCCCGACTCCCGTATAAGGCATCCCGGCCATGGCATACGAAAGATATTTCATAGCCCGGAAGACAGCGTCGAAACGTATCATCTTGTCGAACAAGCCTTTGTTTTGTTCAATCCTGGAATAGCCCAGCACCATATTGGCAGAATCGCTGTATGCATTTTGCATATTACGAAGCCAAAAGGCTGAAGAAGGACGGCAATCGGCTTCTGTCAGGAGGATAGTATCATGTTTTGCTGATTTGATGCCCAGTGCGAGCGGGAATTTTTTCCCTGAGAAGAAGTTCCTGTTTTCCCTGAAATGAACCACACTCAAGCGGGGATATTGCTCCATGAAAGCTTTCAGCAAAAATTCTGTATCATCATCAGAGGAGTCGTTGACGACGACAACCTCAAAATCAGGATATTCCTGATCCATGATGATGGGAAGGTTCTTTTTCAGGTGGAGGTATTCATTGCGGGCGCAGATGACGATAGAAACAGGTTTCTGAGCTGCCGGCGGTTGTTTCTTCTTGTAAAACGCAAGGCGACTGAAGACACCCCAGAAGAAAATCAACTGAACAAGGGCGGCGACAGCAAAGGCGATGAAGACACAAAACAAAAAGGTCCGGAAAAAGGCCGGGTCCATCCAAAAGCTTTCCATATGAGCTGGCAAAAGTATCAGATTCTACGGGAATAAGACTTATCTTTGCCCGTTTTTTTACTTCTTCCTCACAAATCATTTTTATTCAGAACCTTATCCCCATGAAATTCAGGATACTCGACCATGATACTGCCAGCGCTGCCCGAAGAGGCGAGATCCTGACCGATCATGGCAGCATCCAGACTCCGGTCTTCATGCCAGTTGGCACGGCGGGCGCGGTTAAGGCGCTCCATATCAACGATCTGAAGGACAAGCTTGATGCGAAAATCATGCTGGGAAACACCTATCACCTTTTTTTGCGACCGGGTCTTGACGTTTTGTCGGCAGCCGGTGGTCTTCATAAATTCAATGGATGGGACCGGGCGATCCTGACCGACAGTGGGGGTTACCAGGTCTTTTCGCTGGCAGGTACCCGTAAAATCAAAGAGGACGGAGTTATTTTTCAATCCCACATTGATGGCAGTCGTCACAGCTTCACTCCTGAGAATACTGTTGACACACAGCGCATTATAGGTGGTGACATCATCATGGCGCTGGATGAATGTACGCCATACCCCTGTGATTACGACTATGCGAGTAAGTCGCTAGACCTGACACACCGTTGGCTGAAGCGTGCCTGGCACCATTTTCAGAACACAGAACCGCTTTATGGTCATTCACAGAGCTTCTTTCCTATTGTCCAGGGGAGTGTTTACGGCGATCTGCGGATGAAATCTGCAGAAGTGATTGCGGAAACCGGCGCCGAAGGCAATGCCATAGGAGGTTTGTCGGTGGGAGAGCCTGCGGAGATGATGTATGAGATGACGGAGAAAGTTTGTGCCATACTACCGGCCGACAAACCCCGTTACCTGATGGGTGTTGGGACACCTGCGAACCTTCTGGAATGCATTGCGCTTGGCATCGACATGTTCGATTGTGTGATGCCGACCCGGAACGGGCGCAACGGGATGTTGTTCACGAGCCAGGGGATCCTCAATATGAAAAACGAAAAATGGAAAAATGACCACAGCCCGCTTGATCCGGAAGGGACTTCTTTTGTAGACCAGGCCTATAGCCGTGCTTTTGTCAGGCATCTCTTTGTGGCCGGGGAAATGCTCGGCCCGATGATCGCCACAGTGCACAACCTCGGCTTTTACCTGAACCTGATGAAAGAAGTGAGGGAGAAAATCACGGAAGGGACGTTCGCCGGATGGAAGAATGTCATGGTCACCAAACTTCAGCAAAGAGTCTAATCCTGATGTTCAAGAATATTTTTCGACTCAAAATACTCGACCTGTATATCATCAGGAAATTCCTGGGGACATTCTTTTATGCCATCACGCTGATCCTCATCATCGTCATCATATTTGACATCTCAGAGAAAGTCGACGACTTCATCGAAAAGGCAGCCCCGGTAAAGGCGATAATCTTCGACTATTATCTCAATTTCATCCCCTATTTCGTCAATCTATTCTCGGCCTTATTCACCTTTATCTCGGTTATCTTTTTTACTTCGAAGATGGCCGGAAATACCGAAATTGTTGCCATTCTGAGTAGCGGACTGAGCTTCAACCGCCTCTTGAGGCCATACCTGATTGCTGCCATGGTTATTGCCCTGATGTCGTTCATGCTCACAAACTTCGTGATCCCTCAAACCAACAAAAACCTCATGCTTTTTGAAAGCAGGTACATCAAAAACGTGAATAAAAACAGCGAGGTAGATATCCATATGCAAATCAGCCCGGGAACCTTTATTTATCTCGAGAACTTTAACCCATACCGCAGAACAGGCTATCGTTTTACCCTCGAGAAAATCAACGAAACCGGCTTATTTTACAAGATGACTTCTGATGAAATTGTATGGGACAGCCTCAGGCAACGATGGACTATTGAAAAGTATTTCCTGAGGAGAATTGATGGGATGAAAGAGCGCATTTCCAGGGGTGAGAAAATCGATACGGTCCTGGGATTCAGGCCTGAAGAACTTCATATCAGTGTAGAAAACGCAAAAACAATGGGTTTCTGGGAATTGCGTAAATTCATTAACTCAGAAAAGATGAAAGGGGCGGAAAATGTGATTGAGTTTGAGATTGAGAAAAATCGTCGAATCGCCTCTCCTTTTGCCACGATCGTTCTTACCTTTATCGGGGTAGCCTTATCAAGCCGGAAGATCAGAGGTGGGATCGGGATGCACCTGGGTTTTGGCATCACCATCAGCTTTGCTTTTATACTGTTTATGCAGATTTCCAATACTTTTGCTGTCAATGGAAATCTCTCGCCATTCCTTGCAGTATGGTTTCCTATCGTGCTGTTTGGCTTACTGGGGGTTTATCTGGTGCGTATAGCGCCAAAATAAATCAGATCAGCTATAATTTACATAAACCAAATAGCAAAACCCTTATCTTTGCCCGGTGAAAAAAGCGTTTATCCTTCTATCCTTTCTAAGTATCATGCTGTTTGCATGTACTACTGAATTTGACAGCACTTCCGGCTACAAAGACATCACAATTGTTTATGGGCTTCTGGATCAATCGGATAGTGTTACCTTTCTGAAAATCAACAAAGCGTTTCTTGGCGATGGCGATGTGATGCTGATGGCAAAGGAGGAGGACTCCAGCAGCTATGGAAATGCGCTGGATGTAAAGATTCATTACAAAAAGGGAAACTTCCTTGATTCTGTCACTTTCGACACAACGACTATTTATAACAAAGACTCAGGAGTTTTTTATGCCCCAAAACAGGTATTGTATAAGGCGAATATGAAAACGATCCTGAATCAATACAAGACTGACACTTTCAAGCTTGTCATCACCAACAAAAAGACCGGAAAGACCATACATTCCAAAACGATACTTGAGTCTTCTTTTGAAATCACCAAGCCAAAGCCTCCCTCGATAGGATTCACCTCTGCAGTTCCCGGATCTATTGTTTGGAAGTCATCTGTGAATGGAAAGAAACACCAGGTGCTGATGCGTTTTCATTACAAGGAGGTCAAGCCTGGCACAACTGACACAGTCTATCATAGCATAGACTGGCAGTTTCCCACCACAAGTTCCGTAGGCAATATTGGTGGCGAGGTGATGACACAGCAATATACCAATGCATATTTTTTCGATCTTCTTGCGCAGAAGATCCCGGTTGACGCGAGTTTAAAGCGTTATATCGGACAAAAGGGTCATTCCACTGCCGATTATGGTGCTCTTGAGCTTTTTGTTTACGTCGCTTCTGATGAATTCAGCACCTACCTTGATGTTGCGGCTCCTTCGACCAGTCTTGTGCAGGAAAAGCCTGATTATACGAACGTTACGAACGCCAGCGGCGCGATCACCCAGGATGCTACCGGGATCTTTTCCAGCCGTTATCATGAGCTCCGTTCTTTTAAGCTGAACGACCTTACCCAGGCTCAAATTAAAAGCATGAATTTGGGGTTCTAGGATTTGTAAGGAGACAAAGCATTCTTTCCTGTCATTATCCAAATTGAATTTTCTTTATAAGTAACTGTAAATCAAGCATTTTCGCTTATGCTTGCTTTTCTATTTCCTGATTTCTTGTAGGAAAAATCCTACACAAAATCAGGAATTACTTTACATAAAAAAATAGAAAAAATCTTTCTTTTTGCTTGTATATAAATACAGCTCGTAAAATGATGATTTGCTATCATCTGAGAAATACAATCTGTGTTCTATATATTTAAAAAAAATGGGGATTTTTTATATGAAACAGCACATTTTCAGGCTCAGTTCCAAGCGGTTTATTTTTCAAGTGATTATTTTGGTTTTTCTGTCAGGGCAATTGCAGGGGCAAACAGTGATCTCCGACCCAGGTGGAATGACTGGCTATCGTGGTAATAATGGAAGCTCCTATGATGTCCTGATTACAACTACGGCAAGCGGGGGCTTATGGGGATGTACCACGTACACTGATGATTCCCGTGTCAGTTATGCGGCAATACACCAATACGGATTTAGTATCGGCTCACAGTATATTGTTCGTGTTGTGATTTCTGCAGGACTTTCGTCTTATAGCAGTTGCACCCAATATGGCATCACTTCAGTATCATTTGGCAGTTGGAGCGGAAGTTATTATTTTTCAACTTATTATTCGCCAACCAACCCAACAGTGACTTCATCTTCAGCCTATAACATTACGAGTTCCGGCGCAAGTATTGATGGTAATGTAACAGGCCTTGGGAATGGAAGTTCTATCAGCAGGGGAGATTTCTCATTAACCGCAGGACAGGTATTGAAAATCGTTGTCGGGCAGCGTGGTTTGGACGGAACAGTGGATGATTATACAGGCAGCGCCTATCCACAAACTGCAGGCGGTTCAGGAGGCGGTGGATCTTTTGTTACCACTTCCAGCAACGGCCCCCTGATCATAGCCGGTGGCGGTGGTGGTGCCACAACACGGCTAAGTACCGCCGGACAAGTAGGCGGGCATGGATTAACAACAACTTCGGGAGGCAGCGGTACTGGCGATAGTGGCGGACCTGGCGGTAGTGGTGGCTCTGGTGGCACAGGCTCATGCAACACTGGCTACCAGGGCGGATCAGGTGGCGGAGGGCTAACGGGCTCAGGTGGGGATACACAAGGAAGCACAAGCAGTTATGGGCCAATAAGCACCGGAGGTGTTTCTTTTACAGGAGGCGCAGCCGGTGGTACGGGAGGCACAGGAGCATCAGTCGGTGATTGCCGGGATGGCGGATTTGGTGGAGCCGGAGGATATGATGGCGGCGGTGGCGGCGGATATTCCGGTGGTGGCGGCGGCGGGGATGCTGGCTCAGGCGGTGGCGGTTCCTATAACGATGGGGGAAATCAATTAAACACTGCAGGCAGCAACAGTGGTCATGGACAAGTGACTATCACTAAATTATAAAATATCTATCAAAAAACTAAAAATGAAAAACCAGCAACCCAAAAAAAATGTTTCCAGAATCAGCTTAGGCTTGTTTGTCATATTAACCTTGTCTGCATTACAAGTCAGGGCCCAGACAAACTCCATTAAAGTTTATGTGAGTCCTCCAGCAGACAATACCTCCAATGTGATTGTTACCAATCCCCAAACACTCACTTCTATGTCATTTAGCACGACAGGGGCTGATTGGGCTGCTGCTCCACCAACCGGAACCAATATTTCCAATCTGGGGAAATATTTCAAAATAAGCGGGACATCTTCAGTGATTGGTGATAATGATTATGGTGCAGGAACAGGCTCTTACTTAGGCATATCAGAAACAGCAAAAGTAGGACTGAAACTCAATGAGGATAAAAATTATTTTGGGTTTGCCTGGTGTGCCGGGGATGTCGGAAATCAGATCCAGGTATACCACAACGGGCAACTGTTGCTAACATATACAACGGCAGATGTAATGACGTTTTTACCGAAGAGTCCAAACCAGGTGATCACAGCTACCAATGCTAGTACATATAATTCATCCGATTATTATGGGAAGTTTACCTCTAAGGGGACAAATAATAATGAGCCTTATGCCTATCTCCATATTTACAGTACAGGGAGCATCGTTTTTGACAGCCTGGTATTCACCCAAGATACGCCTGGATCGGTTATCGGCACTTTTGAAACCGACAACCATTCCGTGGTGTCAGGAACACTTGCTGCGCTTCCCGGCAGCTGGGCCAAGGTTTATGAAGCTACCGCAGGAACTGCTGCATCAGATCAAAGTGTCTGCAGCGGTAATACTCCGTCAGATCTCAGCTTAAGCGGTTCTTCAGGAACGATTCAATGGCAGGTTTCAAGCGATGGAAATACATGGTCGGGCATCAGTGGCGCAACAAGCACCCCCCTTACTTCAGTACAAATTGGCGCACTTAGCGCAAGCCGATACTACCGGGCTGCCGTGACTTCGGGGAGCTCCACGGCCTATTCAAATGTCATTACGATTACTGTTCCTCATTATACACCCGCTGTTAAAACCCTGGCAGATGTGGTTGTCAGCGGAACGGGAATCAAATGGTACAACCAGTCAAGCGGAGGATCATTGCTGCCAGCTTCAACAGTCATCGTTGATGGCACCCACTATTATGCCAGCCAAACCACAAACGGATGTGAGAGTACAACTCGATTTGTGGTAATAGGCGTATTGGACCTGACGCCTCCGCCACCAACAGGAAGTAGTTCTCAATCTCATAACGCCGGAGAAACTGTTGCCTTCTTACAGGCTACAGGAACAAACATCAAGTGGTACGCAACTTCCAGCGGGGGAACGGCCTTGAATCCGGCAACAACATACCTGGTAGCCGGGACGCATTATTTTGCAAGCCAAACAATTAATTGTTCTGAAAGTGCCTCAAGACTTGATGTAACAGTCACATTATTATATCAATAAAATAAAAACCATGAAGCGATTTATACTTATATTCTCAGTACTATTAAGTACCGGAAGCCTGATGGCTCAAACGCTTCATGTAACCGGAGGCGGGACCTCTGTGAGCCAGAACACCGCTGTTCACATTGCGACAAATACCACTGTCACTGACGGAACTACAGCCCTGGTTGGGGCTACAGTTTCCATCAGTAGTAATTTTGTTACAGGCCAGGATGTTCTGGGCATCGACGGCGTCAGCAGCGGCACTGATGGGAGTATTTCCTATTCCTACAACAGCACCAGCGGCGTTTTAACCTTGACAGGCGCAACAACTGCAGCCTATTACCAGCTAACATTACGAAAATTAACTTACACCAATACCAACGCGAGTCCCAATGCTACAGCACGTGTGGTCACCCTGAGTCTGAATGCAGCCTTGCCCTTTTCGGGGAATGGGCACTATTATGAATATATAAGCGGAACAGAATCCTGGACCGATGCACAAACTCATGCTGCAGAAAAAACCTATTTTGGCTTACAAGGCTACCTGGCAACCATGACCTCTGATGCCGAAAACACTTTTTGCACCTCAAAAATCGGTGCTGCCGGAGCCTGGCTTGGCGGAAATGCTGTTGTTGGCGATGGAAGTATCTGGAAATGGGTAACTGGTCCTGAAACAGGGACTCAATTTTGGTCGGGAGTGAATACTGGCAGTGCCGTTGCCGGTCAATATGCCAATTGGCATAGCGGTGAACCAAACAGTGGTTTGCATGGGGAAGATTACGTTGAAATATTCCCTTCAGCTAATGGCCAATGGAATAATTTAGGGAACACCTCAACGCCCACATATATCAACGGTTATATTGTTGAATATGGTGGCATGGCCGGAGATCCTGTCTTGCATATCTCTGACAATGTAACAGTTGTTATTGGCATGGATTACCCAGGCAATGCCTTGGATTTTGATGGCGTAGACGATTATGTTTCTATTGATGATGCTGCAAATCTCAACCCGGGCACCCAAAACCTCACCGTGGAGTGTTGGTTTAATGCAACAGAAACGCCCTTAGGAAAACATCATCTATATAACAAGGAAAACCTCTATGAAGCGTCCATTATTGACGGATATTTCAGGTTTGCTTTAATGCCCAACTGGACCTGGCAGGGAGGGAATTCTTTCCCGGTTACGCCCGGCCAATGGTATCATATTGCCGTTGTTTATGATCACACCAACATCACGATCTATAAAAACGGACAACTTTTCTCGACATTGGCCAAAACGAATGATATCGGAAGTACGACCACCAAATTGCTTATCGGAGCCAGAAACGGCCTCGCTCCGGCATCTTTTTTTAATGGGAAAATCGACGAATTGCGTGTATGGAATACAGCCAGGACAGCCTGTGAAATCAATTCGAATATGGCGAATACCCTTACGGGCAATGAGGCAGGCCTTGTGGCTCTGTATAATTTTGATAATGGGAATGCAGGAAACACCAATACCGGCATAAGCACTTTACCGGATTTAGCCGGCGGTGACAATAACGGCACTTTAACAAATATTGCTTTAAGCGGCTCTACCTCAAACTGGGTTACGTCCAATGCGGGTGTCGGGCTGCCGGTCATTACCAGCAACAGTTCTGCGAATATTTTAGCAAATACGGCTGATGTTAGCGGAAGCATTACCTCCATCGGCTCGGCGAATCCAAGTGTTCGCGGTGTCTGTTACGGCACAACAAGCTGTCCGACTGTTAACAACTCCAAAACAGAAACTACAGGTTCCTATAGTACCGGCGATTTTACGATTAACCTTAGCGGTTTGTTAGCCGTAACAACCTATTATGCACGTGCTTATGCCCTGAATACCAGTGGAACGAGCTACGGGAGCCAGATAAGTTTTACAACACTTGCGGTGCCTGCTGCACCAACAAGCATTTCCGGAACCAGCCCGATTTGCAACGGGTTCTCAACAACCTTGACTGCCAATGGCGCTGCAGGCACCGTTTATTGGTACACAGGTAGTTGTGGGGGAACAGAAGTCGGTACCGGCAATACCTACACAGCATCACCCATTACAAATACTACGTATTATGCCAGAAATTTCAACAATGGTGCCTTTAGTGTAAGCTGTGCCTCAACGACCATTACGGTGAACCAGCCCTCCTACTCAGGAAGGACCTGGCCAACAGTGGCGAGCCTGCAAGCTTCAGGCACCGGGCTTAAATGGTATTCCGCAGCAAATGATGGAACTTTATATACCGGCACAGAGGCATTGGTAAATGGCCAGGCTTATTATGCCAGTCAAACCGTGAACGGATGCGAAGGGCCAACGCGATTTATAGTAATCGGGAATGTGGATCTGACACCTTATGCACCAACAGGTGATCTCGCACAAACCTTCAGTAATGGTGCGACAATAGCCAGCCTGCAGGCATCAGGTTCAAGTATTAGATGGTACAGTTCGGCTTCAGGGGGAACCGCACTGCCAACTTCCACAGTATTAACAAACGGAACTCATTATTATGCCACCCAAACCCTTAGCTGCACCGAGAGCGCAAGCAGGCTGGATGTCAGGGTAACAATCAACGGATTATAATGAGCACAAAAGTTTAATAAAAATAAAAATAAATCCCCTAAACAATTTATAATGAAATCCTTAAACTCAAATACCCGATTTATTCTGGCCATTAAAAGCCCAGTAATCTCAGGAGTGTTTATCTCATTGTTTTATTTTCTACTTAGCTTTAATCCGGTTTCAGCACAAAACCATTGTCTGAATTTTGACGGGAATGGTGATTATGTTGGGTTCAGCACCATGCCCGCTTATAACAGCACTATGACCATTGAAGCCTGGATCAAAATTTCGATTCCTACAGGATATACTCCCGTGGAACCTGAAATAGTTTCCTGGAGTGCCTATTCACAGACTGTCGAATTCAGGTTGGGTGTTAGCGGAACTACCGCAACCCTCCAGTTTGGGATTGATGCCTCGCCAACAACAGCATGGCAGGGGATATATGGTAGCACCAATATCAATAACGGCAAATGGGTCCATGTAGCAGTTGTAAAAAATGGCACTACATCTACCTTGTATATTAATGGTGTTTCAGAAACCAGTGGTACTCTTGTTGGATCACCAACCCCCAATATCTTTCAATTGGGCAATTTATATGAACATAATGAGCAAAAGAACAAATATTTCCCGGGATTGATCGATGAAGTACGATTGTGGAGTACCGCCCGCAGCCAGGCGGAGATCCAGGCCAATATGAACAAGGAGCTTGTGGGAAATGAATCAGGTTTGAATCATTATTATAAAATGACAAATGGAAGCGGCTCTACTTTAACGGATAATGTTTCAAGCGGTGGGTTGAACGGCACAATATATGGCAATACTGCCTGGAACCAACCGGATGCTTTTCCTGTACAAGCTTTTGTTTCGGGAACCTATGCAGCCCGCTATGCCACCCTTAAGGGGGCTTTTGATGCCATCAATGCAGGCACACACAGCGGGGCCATTACATTGAAACTGGCAGGAAGTACTTATGAAACGGCTTCGGCCATTTTATATGCCAGCGGCTATGCCAATGTCAGTTATTATACTTCCGTTACTATTTATCCCACAATTACCGGATTAAGTATCACAGGCAACCTTGCCGCTCCGCTCATCGACCTGAACGGTGGTGACCATGTAACCATCAATGGAAGTGTGAATCAGGGCAATTCCTCGGCCGACCTGATCATTTCCAATTTGAGCACCTCTTCAACGGACGGCACTTCAACGATCCGACTGATCAATGATGCCACTTACAATACCGTGCAGTATTGCACGCTGAAAGGTTCAAACCGGGTCGATACTTACAGTCCCGGCGGTATTGTTTTATTCTCCAATACCGATGGTACCGCCGGAAACGACAACAACACCATTTCATATAATAATATAACGAATGCAGGTGGAAACAGACCTACTGCGGCTATTTTTTCCTACGGGAGTGTTTCTCGTATGAATAGCAATAACACAATCAGTTACAATAACTTTTTCGACTTCATCAATTTGAGCAGCAATTTGAATTCGCATGGAATCTTCCTGTTTGATAACAATACGTCCTTTAATTTGGTTGGCAACAGTTTTTATGAAACCGATCCTGTAATTCCCACAGGGAGCGGGTGGGCCATCTTTATTGATGTGAGAGAAGGCTCCAACCATGCCGTTACAGGCAATTTTATCGGTGGCAGAGCAGCCTCCTGCGGGGGATCTGCATTAACCAAAACGAATGCCAATGGAAATAATTTCGTGGGGATTTATGTACAATCAGCAGCAAACACGACTAACATTCAGAGCAATACCATTCAAAATATCAACTGGTCAAATAGTGATGCTTCAAATTTTTATGGAATGAGTATTCAGGGGACATCCACCACTATCGGAACCAACGGCACGCCAAATATCATTGGTGCCACCACCGGAACCGGCTCCATTATTTTAACGAATGCAACTCCTGGTGGCATTTTTTATGGCCTGGATTTAGGAGGAAACATGATTAACCCCAGCTTAAGCGTAAGCGGAAATATCATCGGAGCCATAACAACAGCTAATGCTTCCACTAACAATACTGATTTCTATGGTATATCTTTAATTGGTTCCGGCAATACCACCATCTCATCCAATACCATTGGCAGCAACGAAACCGCCAACAGCATCAATGCGTCTTCCACATCAACTGCAAATGAACAGGATGTATATGGAATCTATTCATCAGGCTCAGGAACGAATATCATGTCTGGCAATACCATTGCCAACCTGAAAAACAGTACAACAAATTCCACATCTGGTACACTTGGATGTATTAACGGCATTAATGCATCTGCCGGAACAAACACCATTTCTAATAATACAGTAAGGGATTTGACCATTGCCAATTATAATTCCGCACCAAGAGAAACCGCAGCCGTTAATGGTATTGTGCTAACCAGCACCACTGTTGCGGCACAAAATATTACCGGTAATGAGATTTACAATCTATCAAACACCTATGCTACATTTTCCGGAAATGTCAATGGTTTATATTATTCAGGTCCAGCTACAGAAAGTAGGGTTTCTGGCAATTTTATTCACAGTTTGACAGCAAGCAACAGCTCAACAGCAGCATCAATCTGGGCAATGTATGTCTACGGGGGAACCACAACCTTTTCAAACAATATTATCAATTTGGGAGGCAATACTACAAGTAGCCTTAGAGGGATACAAGATCTTTCAGGCACCAATAAATACTATTTTAATACGGTGTATATCGGCGGAGCCCCGACATCAGGATCTCAACAGAGCTTTGCAATGCTTTGCGCTGGGTCCAATACAAAGAATATCAGAAACAATCTATTTGTCAATGCACGGTCGAACAATGGCGCAAATGGCTCTCATTTCGCGATTTACCTTGCAGACCTTAATAATCTCACGATAGATTACAATGATTATTATGTTTCAGGGACGGGGACCCAATTAGGTTGGTACCTTGCGGATAAAACATCACTGGATAATTGGAAAAGCGCCACCAGTCAGGATGCAAACAGCGTAAACACCAACCCATCGTTTGCCGTTTCACCGCCGGGCACAACAGCAGCCAATTACGTGGTATCAGCATCACTTCCGGGGGTATCAATATCGGGTATCACCACCGATTATTTCGGAACCACCAGGACTGCAACGCCCAGAATGGGAGTATATGATGGTCCGGCTTGTGCTAACCCTGCCAACGGGGGTACCATCACCGCTGTGCAAACAATATGCACGGGTTTCGTTCCGGATGCTATTACCAGCAGTGCTGCTCCCACTGGCCATACCGGAACCCTGGAGTACAAATGGCAGAAATCAACAACAAGCGCCAGCGTTGGGTTTAGCGATATTGACCCGGCAGCTACTTCTGTAACCTATGCCCCTCCTGCCCTGAGTGCCACCACCTGGTACAAAAGGCTGTCAAAAGTGACCTGCGATGCCACATGGGCGGTGGCCGGAGAATCGAATGTACTGCAAATAACCGTGAACCAGCCATCTTACTCAGCAAGAGCCTTGCCAACGGTTTCCAGCCTCCAGGCTTCGGGGACCGGACTGAAATGGTATTTAAACCAAGCTGATGTGTCGCCTTTAGCAAGCAACACAACTTTGATCGATGGACATATTTATTATGCCAGCCAAACCGTCAACGGCTGCGAAAGTCCAACCCGGTTTAAGGTTGTCGGGAATGTTGATATGACGCCTTGTGCGCCAACTGGCAATGCCACACAAACCTTTAGCAATGGAGCGACAGTAGCCAGCCTGTCGGCAACAGGTTCAGTCATCAGGTGGTACAGCACGGCTTCCGGGGGAAATGCCTTGCCTACTTCAACAGTATTAACAAACGGAACTCATTATTACGCTACCCAGACCCTTAGCTGTACTGAAAGTGAGACAAGACTCGATGTGAGGGTGACAATCAACTGATATTAATATTCATAAATTATAAAATTGAACTTAAAGCAAATCTTCCCTAATCATCAAGTCACCACTTGTTTTACACATTGACACTAAATATTTGCCTTATGAAAAGCTTTAAATCGTTCGCCTCCTTCACATTTGCTGTAAAACTATTTATATCAGCATTTTTCGTGATGATGTTGATCACAGTTCAGCTGCGAGCGCAATCGGGCAACAACATTGAAGTCAGCGCCACCGCAGGCACCATGGGACCAAGCACTTATACCACCTTAGGGGCTGCCTTCGCGAAAATCAATGATGGCACACACCAGGGCGTAATTACCATTAAGGTGAATGCCAGTACAAGCGAAAGTTCATCGGCTGTGCTTTATGCCAGTGGCACAAGCGGTTCAAGTTATGAATCGGTTAACATTAGTCCAAGTGTTGGCGGATTATCCATCAGCGGAAGTATGGGCAGCCCCCTTATCGACCTCAACGGGGCCCAGAATGTGACCATAGATGGCCAGGTCAATGGCACGGGTGGTAATATCAGCCTGGTCATCATCAATACCAGCGCTTCCGGAGGTAGCACCGCAGCCATCCGCTTTATCAATAATGCCACGAATAACACGATTGAGTACTGTAAGATACAGGCTTCTAATAATGCTTCCAATGGCGCAATCCTGATCTTCAGCACCACCGCCAGCGGTTCCACCGGGAACAATTCCAACATCATTGACCACAACGAAATCACTGGTGCAGGCACCAACAGACCGCTGAATGTCATCTATTCGATTGGCAGCAGCACTGCTTCAAATATCTTAAATACAATAAGCAACAATAACATATATAATTTCCTGAATCCTAACAATAGCTCATGTGGAATTCTCCTTGCCGAAGCTGTGGATACTAAGGGTTACAATAGCGACTGGACCATTACGGGAAATAGCTTTTATGAAACAACGACATTCCAACCTGCGGGTGGTAGTTACAATATTATCTACATTAATACCCAGAACAATGGTACTCCATATGGCGACAATTTCACCATTTCATACAATTACATCGGAGGAAGCGGTCCCGGATGCACAGGGACCTTCACAAAGTCTTCAAGCACTAATTATTTCTGGGGCATCCAGCTTCATGTCGGCACAGCAAGGGCGAGCAATATCCAGGGAAACACGATCAGTAACATTAATTATTCGAACGTAGGCGGCGCTGACTGGTGGGGGATTTATATTGATTGGGGCGCCGTTAATATGGGGACCACTGCACCCAATTACATAGGGGCAGGAAGCGACGGCGGGTCTATTTCTTATACCTGTTCAAGTAATAATGGCCGATTTTTAGCAATCCATCTCCAGGGAGATGGTAATTGCTACGTTCAGAATAATGTAATTAGCGCCATCACACTAAACAACACCAATTCTGCTTATGCGACCAATTTTTGGGGAATTCACCAGCAAGCCAGAGCCAATATCAATGTTATCAGCGATAATACCATTGGAAGCGCTACCATAGCAAACAGTATTCAGTCGCTTTCAGCCGCAACCGACGTCAGTTCTGCCCAGACAGTTATTGGCTACTCAGGCGACGGGAATGGCGGAACGATGACCTTAAGCAACAACATCATTGCGAATCTTACTAACGGAACTACCAATGCGAATGTCGACACCAAGGGCAAGGTATATGGTATATGGGCATATGCGTCCGGTACCTACACCATTTCAAGGAATTCCATACACGACCTGACGATTGCTAACGCCAATTCTCAAACAGGCCCGATTCCCGGTCAATCAGACAACACGACACTTTCCGCAGGAGGAATTTTATTTTCAGGTTCCAGTAATTTCAGCCATACCATCTCTGGCAATACGGTTTATAACATCTCAAACTCCAGCGCAAACTTTCAGGGACATGTTGCCGGCCTTTACTTTTATGGGCAGACAACAGCGAGTTCCGTTTCCAGAAATCTCGTTTACGGAATGGGTGCCAATACAGGCAGCGGCGCTGCCAATACCTATGGAATCAAGATCGGGGGAGGCGTTGCTACCTATTCAAACAACATTATAACGCTGGGAGGAAATAATACGACAAACATCTATGGAATTTATGAGCCGGGAACGTCAGGCACCACCAGCAACATTTATTTCAATACGGTATACCTTTCCGGCTCTCCCGGCTCTGGCTCCCTGAACAGCTACTGTCTTTACAGTGCATCAAACAGCAGCATCAGAAATTTCAGGAACAATGTTTTTGTTAATGCTCGAACGAATAACGGGTCAACAGGAAAACACTTTGCGGCTTACCTGGCTTTTGACGGGAACTCCAGTTTTACAATGGATTACAATGATTACCTAGCCAGTGGTTCAGGGGGCATGCTGGGATATCACAAAAGTGGAACTTACAGTGCGTCGAATGATATCAGCAGCCTGAGCGCATGGAAAACCGCTACAGCACAGGATGCACACAGTTTTAACACCGATCCTGCATTTACCAACCCAACGCCTGGTAATACCGCAGCCGATTATCTCCCAACCATGCCCTCCCTGATTGCCGCTACAGGCACAGGCATCACCACCGATTACGACGGAGGACCTGACCGAAGCTTAACATTACCGTCGATGGGTGCTTTTGAATATACAGTATCAACCTGTGCCAACCCCAGTAGCGGCGGTACTATTGCCAGTGAGCAAACAATATGTACCGGCTCCGTTCCGGCTGCTTTTACCAGCAGTGCTGTTCCAAGCGGACAAACAGGTACCCTGGAATATAAATGGCAATATTCAACGACCAGCAGTTCCTTAGGTTTTGCCGATATAGCCTCAAGTACGTCCACCACACATACACCCGGAACTTTAAGCGTAACAACCTGGTTCAAAAGACTTTCAACAGTGACCTGCAACGAAAGCTGGCCGGCAGCCGCAGCATCGAATGTGCTTCAAATAACGGTGAACCCCTCATCCTACTCAGGAGGGTCCTGGCCCACAGTAGCAAGCCTCCAGGCTTCAGGGACCGGACTAAAATGGTATCTTGAAGGAGCCGATGTGACTCCTTTATCAAGCAGCACCACATTGATTGATGGACATACATATTACGCCAGCCAAACAATGAATGGGTGCGAAAGCGCAGCACGCTTTACAGTTGTCGGGAATGTTGATATGACGCCTTGTGCGCCAACAGCAGATTCACCTCAAACACCTGGTGCAGGGGCACGTGTATCAAATCTGACAACATTAACCGGAACAAACATCCGGTGGTATCTCACTGCAAGCGGTGGAACAGCCCTGGAACCAACAACTTCATTATCATCAGGCACAAATACTTATTATGCTACCCAAAAAATAGATTGCACCGAAAGTGCCACCAGACTCGCCATAACAGTAACAATCCCATAACCCATCACCAATCACCCCATCACCCTAACCCCATCACCCATGACAACAAAACAACACACCCCCCGACACTACCTGTTAACCCTCGTAGCTTTCTTTTTTGTTCAATCGATTTTTGGGCAAACGGTATACACCTTTACAAATGCCAGCGCAAGCGGACAATACGGTCCCACACAGGCACAGGTGAATACGGCATATTCCGGTACTACACTTGCAGGTAATATTACCATTAACACCCAAGGCATCCAGGAGTGGACCGTTCCGGCAACCGGGACTTACCGTATTGTGGCAAAAGGTGCACAAGGAGGAGGTGCAAATAACTACGGAAAAGGTGCCATGATTGCCGGCGATTTCTCACTAGTCGTTGGCCAGGTAGTAAAAATAATTGTTGGGCGACAAGGGCCTTATTCACAAAGCGGTGGCGGTGGCGGAGGATCTTTCGTGATCCAGTCGCCATACAACACCACGGCTTCAATACTGGTAATCGCCGGTGGTGGAGGTGGTCAGTACAATACCACCTCATCACTATATAATGCCGATGCAGTAACTTCAAATAGCGGTCAAGGGAGTGGTAATTTCTTTTCGGGAGGCTCTTCCGGCAACGGAGGTTCCGGCAACACTTCCGGAGCAGCAGGTGGCGGCGGATTTACAGGTAATGGAGGAGCTGGATCCTGGGGAACCGGCGGAAATTCATTTACCAATGGCGGTGTGGGCGGAAATACGGCCTCTACCGTGACCGGCGGCTTTGGCGGTGGTGGCGGAACGCATGGAAACACAGGCGGGGGTGCCGGTGGCGGTGGTTACTCCGGTGGTGCCGGTGGTGACCAGAGTCAAAACTATGGCGCCGGCGGCGGTGGCGGTTCCTATAATGCAGGCGCAAATCCTACGAATACAGGTGGCTATCAATCAGGGAATGGCTCGGTGGTCATTACTTCCCTGGGTTATGCTCCTGTGGTTACGACACAGGCAGCGACAAACGTGGATTACAATGCGGCAACCTTTACAGGCAATATAACTTCTTTGGGAACCACCAATCCGACACAATACGGGCATTGCTGGAGTATCAACCAAAATCCGACAACATCAGATACCAAAACTTCATTAGGAAGCTCTTCTTCGACAGGCAGTTACTCCTCCAACATTACCGGATTAACCGAAGGTGCCACTTATTACGTCAGGGCTTATGCTACAAATTCGTATGGAACGAATTATGGGAACCAAGTCAGCTTAGTGAGCATTTCCTCTTCCGCTTATGTTTTCACAAATGCCGGGGTATCTGGACAATCTGGTCCAACGCAGTCTCAAGTAAATACTGCCTATACTTCAACCAATTTAGCGGGCCATGTAACGGTTAATACGCAGGGAATCCAGGAATGGACAGTGCCTGCAACAGGCCAGTACAGAATCACATGCCTGGGTGCACAAGGCGGAGGCGCTAATAATTTCGGGAAAGGGGCTAAGATGACCGGTGAGTTTACCCTCACATCGGGCCAGGTAATAAAGATAATGGTTGGCCAACAAGGTCCTTATTCACAAAGTGGCGGTGGGGGCGGTGGATCTTTTGCCATCAAATCACCTTACAACACCACAGCATCAATCTTAGTCATTGCCGGTGGTGGCGGGGGTCAGTATAATACAACCGCAGCGTTATTTAATGCGGATGCCACAACAGCAAATTCCGGACTTGGCAGCGGCAATTTTGTTTCCGGAGGAAGCTCCGGAAACGGCGGTGGCGGAAACGGCTCAGGGGCCGCAGGTGGCGGCGGATTTACCGGTAATGGCGGAAACGGGAACTGGGGAACCGGCGGAAATTCATTTACCAATGGCGGTGTAGGCGGCAATACAGCCTCCACCATTACGGGCGGTTTTGGCGGTGGCGGCGGGACACATGGCAACACAGGCGGTGGTGCCGGTGGTGGCGGTTATTCCGGTGGTGCCGGTGGCGACCAAAGTGAAAATTATGGCGCTGGCGGGGGCGGAGGATCCTATAACTCAGGCATTAACCAGGCAAATTCAAGCGGAGTCAGAACATCTAACGGGCTGGTTTTGATAACAAATACCGTTTTGACGCCAAGTATCCTTACATCCGGGGCTTTTTCTGCATTTAGTGCCATGACAGGCATTGCATCCACAGCCCAAAGCTTTACAGCAAGCGGGACCGGCTTAACCGCCAACATCACGATAACTGCCCCTACCGGCTTCGAAGTCTCAATAGCTTCCGGTAGTGGTTATGCCAGTAGTATCACCTTAACCCAAAGCAGCGGCACTGTAGGCAGTACCACGATTTATACACGCTTATCAACGTCGGCAACAGGAACACCTTCGGGCAATGTAGCCTTAACTTCCACCAGCGCAACAACAGTAAATGTTGCAGCGAGCGGCACAGTTTATGCTGATCCAACAACACAGGCAACAAATGTCACATTCAGCAGTATCACTACTGTGACAGGCAGTATCAGCTGGACGAACGGCAATGGAAGCAACCGTGCTGTTTTCATGAAAGCAGCCAACACAGGATCTGCTGCTCCAGTGGATGCAACCAGCTATGGAGCAAGCACGAGTTTTGGTTCGGGGACACAAATTGGCAGCACGGGCTGGTTTTGTGTGTACAATGGAACAGGAACTACGGTTGCTGTAACAAATCTGACGACTGCGACATTCTATACCGTTATGGTTGTTGAATACAATGGAGTTTCTGGTTATCAGACTTATCTTACCGCAACCGCAACCAACAATCCAAATACTTTCAATACTTCTATATTAACTACATTGAATTATTCCGGAGGTATTGTCAACTGGACAGTCCCTGCCGGTGTCACCACCATCTCGATTGATGCCTATGGCGCTCAGGGTGGAAGTGGAACTGAAAGCGGGATCACCTATACGGGCGGACTCGGGGCGCGCATGAAAGGTGATTTCACGGTTACTCCCGGACAAGTAATCAAGATATTAGTAGGTCAGCAAGGAGGCTCAATTGGCTCTTATAAAGCTGGTGGCGGGGGTGGTGGCACTTTCGTTGTACAATCTCCTTATAATAATGACGCCTCCAAACTTATTATAGCAGGCGGTGGCTCCGGTGGCGGAGGAAATTCAAACCCTGCAAACGGAAATCCTGGATTAATAACAACATCGGGCGGGAATTCCATATCCAGCAATGGGGGTTCTTCAGGATCCGGTGGTGGTGCAAGCGGCGGTACAGCTGGTGGCGGTGGATTGACAGGCAATGGGGCCAGCACCACTTGCGCATCTGTTCCCAGCGTAGGACAAAGCTTTACCAATGGCGGTACCGGCGGAGGTGCAGGAACCTGCGCTGCAGGTGGCGGATATGGCGGATTTGGCGGAGGCTCAGGTGGCGAATGGTGCTGCCAGGGCGCACCAGGTGCCGGTGGCGGATACTCAGGTGGTGCCGGTGTGAATTCAAACGGAGTAGCCGGTGGCGGTGGATCATACAATGGCGGAGTGAGCCCCTTAAATGCTTCGGGCGTCAGGTCAGGCAATGGTTACCTAACGATTACATGTTATATCACCCCCACAGTGGTGACTTCAGGAATCCCCAACACCTTTACAGCAAGTGCAGGTATCGCTTCCGCTGAACAGGTGTTTACCGCATCTGGGGTTCTGTTAACAGGAAACATAACGATTACAGCACCTACAGGATATGAAATTACAAATACCTCAGGTTCGAACTATGCGACCACTGTAACGCTTATTCCAAGCAGCGGAACGGTTCCGGTTACCAATATTTATGCCCGTTTGACAAATGCAGCAAGCGGAACTCCTTCAGGGAATATAACAGTAGCTTCTGCAAATGCCACAACAGTAAATGTGGCTGTAAATGGAATTGTTTATGTTACACCAACAACGCAAGCCAGTAATATCACTTTTAGCGGGACAACGATCGCCCAGACAACAATCAGCTGGACTAACGGGAACGGCAGTAACCGACTGGTATTTGTTAAAGCTGCAAATTCAGGAACTGTAACACCGGCAAACAATGTAATTTTTACGGCGAACACATCCTTTGGCGCTGGCACTCAATGCCTCAGTACTGGCTGGTATTGTGTGTATAATGGAAACGGCAGCAGTGTCACTGTGACAGATTTGTTACCAGTTACGGATTATATCGCAATGGTAATTGAATATAATGGCGTGTCAGGCAGTTCTGCATATTTAACAACAACTGCAACAAACAACCCAAAATCAGTTACAACCTCAAACACAACGAATTTTAATTATTCCGGCTCTATTGTTAGTTACACTATTCCGGCCGGAGTAACCAACATAGCCATCGATGCTTACGGGGCACAGGGTGGTAGCGGAACCGAAAGCGGAGTCACCTATACAGGCGGACTCGGAGCACGCATGAAAGGTGATTTTACGGTTACCCCAGGACAGGTGATTAAGATATTGGTGGGTCAGCAAGGGGGCGCATGTGGCGGCTATAAAGCGGGTGGCGGCGGTGGCGGCACATTCGTTGTTGCATCTCCTTACAATACTGACGCCTCAAAACTTATCATTGCAGGCGGTGGCTCCGGCGGCGGCGGAAATTCAAACCCCGCAAACGGAAACCCGGGATTAACAAGCACATCTGGGGGTAATTCGGCAACCAGCAATGGAGGATCTGCAGGATACGGTGGCGCCGCAAGCAGCGGCACGGCTGGTGGTGGTGGTCTCCTGGGTAATGGGGCCGGCACATCATGCTCTTATGTTCCAGGTGTAGGTCTCAGCTTCACCAATGGAGGAAGCGGCGGTGGCGCAGGAACCTGCGCAGCCGGTGGTGGCTATGGCGGATTTGGCGGCGGCTCCGGTGGCGAATGGTGTTGCTCAGGTGCTCCAGGTGCCGGTGGCGGGTATTCCGGTGGTGCGGGAACAAATTCCAACGGTATCGCTGGTGGCGGCGGATCTTTCAACGGAGGAAACAACCAAACCAATACGGCAGGTGCCAGATCAGGCCATGGTATTCTTACCATCACTTTTTACGGAATAACACCCACAATAGTTTGTGCAAATACTCTCTCCGCATTTACATCTTATACAGGAATAACTTCAACAGCTCAAAGCCTCTCGGTATCAGGATACAATCTGACAACCGGGATCACGATTACCGCACCCACAGGCTTCGAAGTGTCAACAACTTCCGGAGGAACTTATTCAGGCAGTATCACCTTAGCCCAATCGGGCGGGACTGTTCCCAATACGACGATTTATTTACGTATGTCGACTGCTGCAAGCGGAACACCTTCGGCAAATGTGGTATTAACATCTACCGGTGCAAGCACAGTAAATATAGCAGCCAGCGGTACAGTTTATGCCGCTCCTGCAACCCAAGCTACGAATGTCACATTCAGCAGCATCACAACAAGCACATGCAGCATCAGCTGGACAAACGGCAATGGCAGCATGCGTGCTGTTTTTATGAAAGCAGCCAATACAGGATCTCCTTCTCCTGCTAATGGAACAAGCTATACGGCAAGCACCAGCCTCGGCTCAGGAACGCAAGCCGGTTCAGGCTGGTATTGTATTTACAATGGAAGCGGGACTTCCGTTGCGGTAACCAATCTGTTAACTGCAACATTCTATACGGTAATGGTTGTTGAATACAACGGCACAGCACCCTACCAGATTTATTTTACTACTGCAGGTACAAACAATCCCAACACTTCATATACAACTATATTAACTACATTTAATTATTCCGGATCCATCGTCAACTGGACAGTACCCGCAGGCGTGACAAGCATTTCTGTGGATGCCTCCGGTGCCCAGGGTGGTAACGATTATTGTTCCTCAGGATACAATTACGGGGGCTTAGGTGCCCGTATTAAGGGAACCTTTACCGTTGTACCGGGAAATACGATTCAACTCCTTTCGGGGGGTGTGGGTGGAAATAGTGCACTTACCTGCAGCCGCGGCGGTGGCGGCGGTGGCGGCAGCTTTGTGTATAATTTGTCGAGTACTACCTTACTTGTTGCTGCGGGTGGTGGTGGCGGTGCCGGTCAGGCCAGCTATGGAAGCCAAACAGATGCCAACGCCAATGCAACTACTGATGGAAAAGCAGGAACAGCTGGCGGTGGTGCTGCCGGTGGCACATCAGGTGCCGGAGGTAGCGCTACCTCTATGACAGGGGGTGGTGCAGGATGGAATTCAAACGGAGCTTCAAGTACCTATGGTGGTGGTGGATACCGATTTTTAGCCGGAGGTGCCGGAGGTGTAAAATATACTGATGGAGGGGATGGCGGTTTCGGAGGTGGCGGCGGAAGTTATGCCGGTGCCGGCGGCGGCGGCGGTTATTCAGGCGGCGGCGGCGGCGGCTGGTCTATGTCGGGCTGGGGCGGTGGCGCTGGATCCTATAATGCAGGGATCTGCAAGACAAACATTGCGGCAACCAACTCAGGAAACGGCACAATTTCAATTACTTGCCTGATCAATCCGACCATTGTCACCGGTGGTTTATTGAATGCCTTTACTTCAAGTCAGGGAATTGTATCTGCCAACCAAACATTTACCGTTTCAGGTTTTCACCTGTCAGACAATATTGTAATAACCGCGCCTACCGGATTTGAAGTATCTGTTGCTTCAGGATCAGGATTTGCAGGCAGTATCGCGTTAACGCCTTCGTCAGAAAACGTTGCTGAAACAATCATTTATGTTCGTTTAACAAATTCTGCAACAGGAACCCCCTCAGGCAATATCGTACTTTCTGCTACAGGGGCCACTTCTCAGAATGTTGCAGCAAGCGGAACCGTTTATGTAGCGCCCACAAGCCAGGCCACGAATCTCAGCTTCAGTGGAACAACAATTTCACAAACAACAGCCAGCTGGACAAACGGCAATGGCAGCAGCCGGGTTGTCTTTGTAAAAGCAGCCAATACAGGTACAGCTTCCCCTGTGAATAATACTATTTACACGCCCAATACTGTCTTTGGCTCCGGAACACAGATTGCTTCCAGCGGCTGGTTTTGTATCTATAACGGAACCGGAACCAGCGTTACGGTTACGAATTTATTGCCAGTGACCAACTACATTGTTATGGCTATTGAATGTAATGGCGTAGCGGGAAGTATGGCATATTTTACTTCTTCAGCAACAAATAACCCAAAATCGTTTGTTACCGCTAGTTCAAACACTTTTAGCTATACCGGTTCCATTACCAACTATATAGTTCCTGCTGGCGTGACCACCATTACGGTTGATGCCTATGGTGCCCAGGGTGGCCATGATTATTGTTCAACAGGATACAATTATGGCGGTTTGGGTGCCCGGATGAAAGGCACATTTACTGTTACTCCTGGCAATACCATTCAATTACTGGTCGGAGGGACAGGTGGCAATTCTGCACTCACGTGCAGTCGCGGTGGTGGTGGAGGTGGTGGCACCTTTGTTTATAATTTATCAACGACTACATTGCTGATTGCTGCCGGTGGTGGTGGTGGTGCCGGACAGGCTGCTTATGGAAGCCAGACCGATGCCAACGCCAGTGCCACAGCGAATGGAAAAGCAGGAACAGCAGGCGGTGGTGCTGCCGGTGGCACATCAGGTGCCGGAGGTAGCGCTACCTCTATGACAGGGGGTGGTGCAGGATGGAATTCAAACGGAGCTTCAAGTACCTATGGTGGTGGTGGATACCGATTTTTAGCCGGAGGTGCCGGAGGTGTGCTTTATTCTGATGGTGCAGTTGGCGGATTCGGCGGCGGCGGCGGTAGTTATGCCGGTGCCGGTGGCGGCGGCGGATATTCAGGCGGTGGCGGCGGCGGCTGGTCAATGTCGGGCTGGGGCGGTGGCGGCGGTTCCTATAATGCCGGAACCAACGTCTTAAATACTGCAGCCTACCAGTCGGGAAATGGCTCGGTTATCATTACTTTCTATGGGACGCTTCCTACAATCTCTACCGGTGGCACGCTGTCATCCTTTACCACGAACGCAGGAACACCCTCAGCAGCTCAGAGCTTTACTATGTCAGGCATAAATCTTACGGCCAACATTTCGATAACAGTTCCAAGCGGTTTTGAGATTTCTACCACATCCGGTTCAGGTTATTCATCTTCTTTGACATTAACCCAAAGTGGCGGCAATGTTGCCAATACTACAATATATGTTCGTCTCTCCAGTGCAGCAACAGGTACGCCTTCGGGTAATGTGTCACTGACTTCAACAGGAGCGACTCAGGTTGATCTTGCTGCCAGCGGAACGGCAAATGCCTTACCCGTTATCAGTGCTCATCCGTCAACAAGTAGTCAGACAGTCAATTTGAATGATGCCCTAAGCGGGCTATCTGTGACGGCTACAGCCGGAAGCGGAACGATAAGCTCATACCAATGGTATAAAAATGCTTCTAACTCAAATACAGGCGGAACGGCAATCGGTACAAACAGCGCCAGCTACATGCCTTTGTCCTCAACAGCAGGTGTTTTGTATTACTATTGTGTCGTAACGAATTCAAACGGAGGAATCACCTCAAGTAATGTTTCAGGTTCTGTCACTGTAAACGAGATCCCGGCAATCAGCGTTCAACCCAATGCAAGCGCTCAAGCCTATTGCTTAAACGTTTCGGCTACTGCATTAACGGTAACGGCTACAGCAGGCAGCGGCACGATCACAACCTATCAGTGGTATAAAAACGCTTCCAATGCAAATACCGGGGGCACAACAGTAGGGACAAACAGTTCAAGTTACACACCCCTTACTACTACTGCAGGGACACTGTATTATTACTGTGTGATCACCAATTCAAACGGTGGAACAAAAACAAGTAATGTTTCCGGGTCAGTGTCGGTTACGGCACTGCCAAGTATCCCTTCTTCTGTCACTTCCACCCCCACTTCGGTGTGCAGCGGATCTGCTGCGAACCTGAATGCTACTTCTTCCGGCAACAACATCAACTGGTATACTGTAGCTTCTGGCGGCAGCGCATTGACTACAGTCACCAGCGGTGTGAACTATACCGTGAATCCTACGGTTCAAACTATCTATTACGCTGAAGCCATGACTGTGAGCAGCCAAACCTTTAACTATTCGGGGTCCATTGTGAATTTCACGGTGCCTTCGGGTGTCACCAGCATCGTGGTTGAAGCCCGCGGTGCACAAGGCGGTAATGGTGGAAACGGTTCTATATCAGGTGGATTGGGCGCCATGATGCGGGGAACTATTTCAGTCACCCCTGGTCAGGTACTCAAAGTTCTTGTAGGCCAACAAGGCATCCAGAACAAAACCTGTGGCCCTGGTGACGGCGGCGGCGGCGGCGGTTCCTTTGTGACCGACAATTCAAACAACCCTTTGGTCATCGCCGGTGGTGGTGGCGGAGCGAGTTATTACAACAATGTAGGCCAGAATGCCTCCACCGGAACCAGCGGAACGGCTGGTGGCGGTGGCAGTACCGGCGGCAGCGGCGGTAACGGAGGTTCATCTGCCAGTGCCAGCGGTGGCGGTGGCCTTACAGGTAACGGTGCCAATTCAGCATGGAATAGCGGTTCATTAACCGGAGGCAAGAGCTTTACCAATGGTGGCGCCGGCGGTCCGGGACAACCTGGATATGCCAGCGACGGAGGCTTTGGCGGCGGTGGTGGAACCCACAGCTGCTGTGTTGGTGGTGGCGGTGGCGGCGGATATTCAGGCGGTGCCGGTGGTGGTCAGTGTAATGCTGGCGGCGGTGGCGGTTCTTATAATGCAGGAACCGGCCAAACCAATACCGCAGGTTTCCAATCCGGAAATGGACAGGTACTCATCTCATGGTCGGCCAGCGGAACAACATGTCCTTCAGCAAGCAGAACGGCAGTTACTGTTTCGATCACCCCAAACGCGAGTATCGAATCTGTTACAGGGACTTCTCCACTTTGTGTTGGAACGACAACAACATATTCTGCAAATACTGTGGTCTTGTCCGGAGGTAATGGTGCATGGAGCAGCAGCAACACTTCCGTAGCTACCGTGAATGCTTCAACAGGAGTAGTAACTGCTGTTTCAGCAGGAAGCTGCAATATCATCTACACAATCACAGGCGGCTGTGGCGGAACAAAAACTGCTTTGCAAGCTCTTACAGTGAACGCATTGCCGGTTTTATCACCTATTACAGGCACAACAACGGTTTGTCAGGGATTTACAACAACATTGAGCAATTCAACATCAGGGGGAAGCTGGACAAGCGCTACGACCGGCGTGGCAACGATTGGTGTGTCCTCTGGCATCGCCTCAGGTGTATCACCAGGTTCTTCTGTGATCACTTACTCCTATACCAATGGCAACGGATGTTCCAATACCGTAACAACAAATGTAGGCGTGTCAGCACTGCCTACTGTGCCTACTTCTGTCAGCGCCTCCCCCTCAACACTTTGCAGCGGGGCATCTTCTAATCTGACAGCCACCTCATCCGGCAATAATATCAATTGGTATACAGTAAACACAGGAGGATCTGCTGTTGGAACCAGTGCCAGCGGCACTAACTTCACAGTAAATCCTTCCAATACAACAACCTATTATGCAGAGGCCATGACAGTAACGAGTCAGACCTTCAATTACTCCGGGTCTATTGTGAATTTCACTGTACCTGCCGGTGTTACCAGCCTCGTCATTGAGGCTCGGGGCGCCCAGGGCGGAAATGGTGGAACCGGATCTGTTTCCGGTGGATTGGGGGCAATGATGCGGGGAACAGTAACAGTCACCCCGGGTCAGGTCCTCAAAGTTCTTGTGGGACAACAAGGCATCCAGAACAAAACCTGCGGCCCTGGTGATGGCGGCGGTGGTGGCGGATCCTTTGTCACCGACAACTCGAACAATCCCCTGGTCATTGCCGGTGGCGGTGGCGGGGCAAGTTATTACAACAATGCAGGTCAAAATGCATCAACCGGCACCAGTGGATTGGGTGGTGGCAGTAGCGGTACCGGCGGAAGTAGCGGAAGTGGTGGCTCAAGTCCCAGTGCTTCTGGTGGCGGTGGCTTAACCGGCAACGGTGCCAATTCCGGATGGAATAGCGGTTATCTCACTGGAGGTAAAAGCTTTACCAATGGTGGCGCCGGCGGTCCGGGATACCCGGGCTATGCAAGTGATGGCGGCTTTGGCGGCGGTGGCGGAACCCACAGCTGCTGTGTCGGTGGCGGTGGCGGCGGCGGCTATTCAGGCGGCGCCGGTGGCGGTAGCTGTACTGCCGGTGGCGGCGGCGGTTCCTATAATGCCGGAACCAGCCAGACCAATACAGCAGGATACCAAAGCGGTAACGGACAAGTGCTCATTACGTGGAGTGCCGTAGGAACAACCTGTCCCTCTTCAAGCAGAACGTCTGTCACCGTAACAACTACAGCGAATGCAAGCGTAGCTTCAGTATCGGGAACTTCACCTTTATGTGTGGGAGGAACGACAACCTACAGCGCAAACACTGTAGTATTAAGCGGTGGTACCGCTGCATGGAGCAGCAGCAACACAGCTGTGGCAACAGTAAATGCTTCAACAGGAGTAGTAACGGCCATTGCAGCAGGTACGTGCAATATCACCTATACAATAACAGGTGGTTGCGCCGGAACACCAAGCGCATCACAATCGCTCACAGTTTATGCACTTCCTATCGTACCCGCTATTACAGGCGCTACCAGTTTGTGTAAAGGAACGACGACTACCCTGAGCAACACCTATTCAGGAGGAAGCTGGAGCAGCGCATCAACAAGCGTGACAACAGTGGATCCCACCTCAGGCCTTGTCAGCGGAATAATTGCAGGGACTTCTGCTATCAGCTATACGGTAACAGATGCTCACCTATGCAGCAATTCAACAAGCTTCACCCTGGCAGTCTCAGAATTGCCCGCTGTCCCAACAGGACTTAGCGCATCCCCTGCAATAATCTGTAATGGCGCAGCTTCGAACTTAAATGCCACATCAGCAGGCAATAACATTAACTGGTATACAACAGCCTCAGATGGCACATCAATCGGAACCAGTTCCTCCGCTGCGAATTTCTCAGTAAGTCCTTCCGTTACGACAACCTATTATGCCGAAGCCGCGACCTTCAGCAGTGGCTCTCAGACCTTCGACTATTCTGGGTCTATCGTCAATTTCACTGTGCCAACAGGTGTCACAAGCCTTGTTGTTGAAACCCGCGGAGCTCAGGGCGGGACAGGCGCTGCAGCCGGAGGTTTGGGCGCTTATATCAAAGGAACTATTTCGGTTACCCCAGGCCAGGTTTTAAAAATCCTTGTCGGAGGACAAGGCGCCAGCGGCACCCAGGGTGGTGGCGGTGGCGGATCTTTCGTAGCCACCAGCGCCAACAGCCCGCTCGTCGTGGCAGGTGGCGGGGGCGGCGGACACTATGTCGCCAATAGTATCTCTTATGCCAATGCAACGACCGGGACTTCGGGAATGGCAGGTATTCATGGCTCAAACAATGTCCTTGGCGGAGCTGGCGGAACAAACGGTGGCGGTGGCGGTTGCGCTTCACAGTATTCCTCATCAGAAGGTGCCGGCGGTGGCGGATTCACATCCAATGGCTCCAGCTGTTATGGAACCGGAGGCGGCGCTTCATTCGTGAACGGCGGTGCAGGCGGTGCAAAAGCTGGCACAGGCGGTAACGGAGGTTTCGGTGGCGGCGGCGGCGCAGACTGGCTCTCCTGGACCGGTGGCGGCGGCGGCGGCGGGTATTCCGGCGGCGGCGGCGGGACCTATCACGGTGTCGGCGGCGGCGGTGGGTCTTACAACGCAGGAACCAACCAAACAAATACGGCAGGTGCTCAATCCGGGAACGGACAGGTAGTGCTCACCTGGACTGCAGCAGCGGCAGTATGCCCATCTGCAAGCAGGACAGCAGTTACACTAACCGTAACTCCAACGGCAAGCATCGCTTCTGTATCAGGAACTACACCACTTTGCGTGGGAATCACAGCCACCTATGCGGCAAATACCGTCATTCTGGGCGGAGGAACCGGAACGTGGAGCTCCAGCAACACTGCTGTAGCTACAGTAAATGCAACATCAGGACTCGTAACTGCTGTTGCTGCAGGAACATGCAATATCGTTTATACGATCACAGGCGGTTGCAGTGGCACAAAAACTGCCCAGCAATCACTCACGGTGAATGCACTTCCTGTTTTGGATGCCATTTCAGGAGCATCGGCTGTTTGCGTGGAAAGCACTATAACTTTGACGCATTCAACAACTGGCGGAACCTGGAGCAGCGCATCAAGCGGGATCGCTTCAGTGAGCCCCTCAACAGGCGTCGTAACAGGAGTCTCTGCAGGAACTGCCACAATCAGTTATTCAGTTACAAACAGCAATGGCTGTGTAAAAGCAGTTACAAAATCCATAACCGTAAATGCAGCTTTAGCAGCACCAACACCGGTTTCAGCGACACCTGCCACTGTATTGCCTTCCAGCCCTTCCAATTTAATTGCAACGTCAACCGGAAACAATATAAAATGGTATACTGCAGCTAGTGGTGGTACATTACTCACTACAGTCAGCAGTGGTACGAATTATAGCGTTTCTCCTTCAGCTACAACGACATACTATGCAGAGGCTTCAGGTGGCTGCATAAGCCTGACACGAACTCCTTTGACAGTTACTGTCCACAATATACCTACAGTAACAACAGCTGCCATCAGCAGTATCGGGTCGAATTCGGCAAACGGCGGTGGTAATGTCACTGCCAACGGAGGCGATCTCGTCACAGTTAGTGGAATCTGCTGGAGTCATTCAACGAATCCGGTTGTTACCGGAAGCAAAACGACAGATGGTGCCATCTCGGGAATTTTTACTTCAGCAATGAGCAGTTTAACTACAGGTGCTTATTATGTTCGTGCTTATGCAACCAACGCTATGGGAACTGCCTATGGCAGCGAAGTAAGCTTCTCCCCTTTCGTGCTCGGACCATTCAATGGGATAAGCAAAACATATGGTGACGCTGATTTTGTTATCATCAATCCGACTTCTCCAAGCTATGGCGCTTTCAGCTATACCAGTGGCAATACCGATGTTGCCACAATCTCTGGCAATACCGTTCATATTGTTGGTGTCGGAACCTCCACAATCACAGCAAACCAGGCTGCGGCAGGAGCCTTTGGCCCGGCTTCTGCCTCGGCTACACTGACGGTTGGGAAGGCTAACCAGGTGCTGACATTAAACCTGCCAACGACAGCACCACTTAATACATTTACCAGCACTTCTGTGCCAATTTCTGCAAACTCTTCTGTGGAATTGCTAGTGACAATCACACTGGATGGATCCAGCACAGCATCAGCTACATTAAATGGCACTATCGGAAGTTATTTGGTAACTAATATTAGTTCAATAGGAACACTGAAATTTAATGCGACCCAAGCTGGAAATGAGCTTTATAATTCTGCTACGATCAGTCAAAGCTTTGATGTGGTTAAAAATAACCAAACCATCACATTTAATAGTTTATCTGATCTGACTTATTATCCAGGATTAACCTCAACGTTGACAGCTTCGGCAACCTCAACTTTGGATGTGAGCTTTAGCGTAATCAGCGGACCCGCAACTGTAAGCGAAAACACCTTAACCATGACAGGTGCAGGAACAATTGTTATTCAAGCTTCACAGGAAGGTAATACATCGAATAACCCTGCTCCCAATGTTGTCAGGAATCTAATTGTCAACAAAGCAACTCCCGCAATCACCAATTTTGGAGACCTTACAAAGACCTATGGTGATGCTGCGTTCTCTTTAAACCCATCCTCAGCCAGTACCGGCGCCTATAGTTATACCAGCAGCAATACCGATGTAGCGACCATCACTGGAGATTTGGTAAATATTGCCGGCTTTGGAACGACAACGCTTACTGTGAATCAGGCGGCCGACGCCAATTACATCGGAGCCACAGCCACCTGCATGCTCACCGTAAGTAAAGCAGATCAGACGATTTCCATCACCACGATTCCTGATGTCCTATTACTTGACTTTGTTGGGAACCCGATTCAGCCCGCAGCAACGACAAGTTCAGGCTTGCCTGTAACTTTTGAAGTTCAAACTGGCAGTGTTGCTACCTTATCCGCCCCCGATCTGCTTGTAACCACGCTTCAAACAGGAAGTGTAACTGTTAAAGCCAGCCAACCCGGCAATACCAATTTCAACCCGGCACCTCTGGCCAGCAAATTATTTAATGTCGATAAAGCCAACCAGACAATAACCTTCGATGCACTGCCTGTCAAGAATCTTGGCGACCCGGCCTTTGACTTAACAGCAAGCAGCACTTCGTTATTGACTGTCAGCTACTTAAGCAGCAACACTGCCGTAGCAACAATCAGCGGAAATACTGTAACCATAACCGGAGAAGGTACTTCGGATATCATTGCAAGTCAGGCAGGTAATGACTATTACAATGCTGCAAGCACAGTTACTCAGACATTAACTGTATCCCCATGTGTCAATCCAACTTTAGCTGGAACAATAACTTCATCCCAGTCACAGTGTGGTAGTTTCGACCCAGATGTCATCACCAGCGCTGTCTCGCCTTCCGGCCAAAACGGAAGCATTGAATATAAATGGCAACAGTCAACATCAGGCAGCTCTTCCGGATTTGCAGATATCGACTTTACCAATGCACCTACTTATAACCCGGCAACGATCACCCAAACCACCTGGTTCAGGCGCCTGGCCAAAGTTAGCTGCACAGGCTCCGATTGGACCGATGCTGCAGTATCCAATGCATTGGAGATGACCACCCTTCCCGTCAATACAATCTCACTCTCATCTGCTACTGGAACCAATGCACAGTCGGCTTGTATCAATACTGCAATTGTCAACATCACCTATACAACCACTGGCGCTACTGGTGCCAGTGTAAGCGTTTTACCTTCTGGTGTCGTGAGCAACTGGGCTTCAAACACCCTGACAATCAGCGGAACGCCTACAGAATCAGGTACATTTAACTACAACATCGCACTCACCGGAGGCTGCGGAACTGTTACAGAAACAGGAACAATAACCGTTACTCCCGTTAGTGCTGGCGGTTCAGTTACCGGTGGCACCAGTGTTTGTATTATCGGGAACAGTACTATCCTGACTTTAAGCGGCCAAACAGGCAGTGTTGAAAAATGGCAATCTTCAATTGATGATTTAAACTGGTCTACAAATGTTAGCTGCACCACAACCACCTACACTGCCAGCAGCGTGGGATCGGACACCTATTACAGGGCTGTGGTAAAAAGCGGCTTGTGCACTTCAGCCAATTCAGCTTCTACCCAGATTACAGTATATCCCGAAACTGTAGCAGGTTCAGTTACAGGTGGCACGACCATTTGTAATGGAAGCACGAGCGGGCTTTTAACCTTATCCGGCAAAACCGGTACCATCATCAAATGGCAATCATCTGCTGAAGGAGATACCTGGTCTGATATCACAAACACAGAAACAACCTATACTTCTGGTACGCTATCTGCAACGACACAATTCAGGGCTGTGGTTCAGAACGGATTATGCAGTCCTGCCAATTCTTCCGCAACCACTGTCACCGTGGATCCTACCTCCCTTGGGGGCAGTATCTCTGGCGGAACTACGGTTTGCACCGGGACCAACAGCACTGACCTTACTTTAACCGCTTATACCGGCAATATTGTTAAATGGCAATATTCGACGGATAACTGGACTACTCCTGTTGATATTGACAATGTTAGCAATACATTAACAGTATCCAATCTGGTAACATCAACACAATACCGTGCAGAGGTAAAAAGCGGCACATGCAGTTCTACTACCTCGACACCAGCTACGATCACCGTTGATGCTGCCAGTGCAGGCGGTACCATTTCGGGCGGAGCAACAGTTTGTACAGGAACTAACAGCACAACCCTAAATTTAGGCACGCACACCGGAAGCATCCTGGGATGGCAGTCGTCCACCAATGATGGAATCATATGGATGGATATCGCCAACACTACTGCCTCAAATGCAGCTACAAACCTTTCTGTGACAACGATTTACCGGGCTGTGGTCAAAAACGGGACCTGTAATGCTGCCAATTCAGCATCCGCTTCCGTAACTGTCGATCCGGCCAGTGTCGGGGGTTCTGTTACAGGAGAAGCTACGGTTTGCACCGGAACCAACAGCTCAACATTAACTTTGGCTGACAATTTAGGGACTGTCCAATACTGGCAATCCTCAACCAATGGAACCGATTGGAGCACGATTGGCGGAACGGCAACGGTAACTTACACTGCAACGAATCTGTCCGCTACAACCCAATACAGGGCTGTTGTGAAAAGTGGCGGATGTAGTTCAACCCAGTCATCCCCGGGTACAATTACCGTTGATCCGGCAACAGTTGGCGGGGCCGTAACTGGTGGAACCGTTGTCTGTACCGGAAACACAAGTGCACTCTTAACTCTTTCCGGCCATAACGGGACTGTAATCAAATGGCAATCATCAACTGATGGGAATAACTGGTCAGACATAGACAACACCGCAACTACCTATACCTCCGGGCCAATAAGCACAACCACTCAGTTCAGAGCTGTATCTCAAAGAGGAACTTGTGCACCAGCCAATTCAACCGCTACTTCTGTGACTATCGTTCCAGCTGTTGGTGGGTCAGTGTCAGGAGGAGGAACAACGCTGTGTGCCGGAACCAATTCTACCACTTTTAACTTAAGCGGCCATACCGGGACAGTTCAAAAATGGCAATCCTCAACCAATGGAACCGACTGGGCTGACATTGCTACAGCCACATCAACAAGCTATACCACCACGAATCTCGCAGTCACCACGACATTCAGGGCTGTCGTTAATAGCGGAGAATGTAGCGTCGCCAATTCTACAGAAGCAACAGTACCCATCGACCACGTCAGTGTTGGTGGGACTGTCTCTCCCACGACCTCAGTTTGCTCCGGAATCAATAGCACAACGATGACCTTGAGTGACTATACGGGTAATATAACAGGCTGGCGGTCTTCTACTACATCGGATTTCAGCGCGGCAGTAACAGCAATCGCAAATACCACCAACACATTGACGGCAACCAATCTTCTGGCAACCACCTATTACCGCGCTTTGGTTACAAACGGCGTTTGTGCATCTGACTACAGTACCACCGCAACAATCACACCCAGCCCATGCAATCCAACGGATGGAGGAACTATCGCTGCCAGCCAGGCAGGAATCAACCCATTCAACCCGGCTGCCTTTACAAGCAGCGCCTTGCCAACAGGACAAACAGGAGCGCTTGTCTATAAATGGCAAAAATCTACCACAAGCAGTACAGAGGCATTCAGCGATATTGGCAGCAGTAATACTGCAACGTATGATGCGCCTTCTATAAGCGTTACCACATGGTATAAACGACTGGCTATCGTCACTTATGAAACCGATTGGACAAATGCTGTTTCTTCGAATGTATTGGAAGCCAGCGTTGTTGAATGTTCATTACCCGCAAGTGCCGGTTCAATAACAGCATCGCAATCGATCTGTACAGGAAGGGCAGCAGCTGAAATTACCAGCGCAAGCGCCCCTGGCACCTACGTAGGCACCCTGCAATACCAATGGCAGAAATCCACCACCGGTGCCTTGGATGGCTTTAGCGATATCAGCGGCAGCAATACCGCAACTTACTCCCCGGGATCGTTTAGCACAACCACCTGGTACCAGCGCCTTGCCGGTGTCAATTGCATGTCGGGTTCGCTCGGATCTAACGTAATCCAGATCACGGTAAATACTCCTTCCTATAGCCCAACACCGCCTACAATAGGTAGCCTTCAAGCTTATGGGGTCAATATTAAATGGTATGATGCATCTACCGGAGGAAATCTATTGTCTGCTTCAGCAGCAATAGAAGATGGCCACGCTTATTACGCCAGCCAAACGGTAAATGGTTGCGAAAGCGCAGCACGTTTTAAGGTAATCGGCATTGTCGATGCGACACCTTGTTCGCCTACAGCAAACGCCACGCAATCATTAGGTTCAGGATCCACGGTGGCAAACTTGACTACTTTAACCGGGAATGACATCCGATGGTATCTCGACGCAAGTGGAGGTACTGCCTTAGCGCCTTCTACTTCATTGTTATCAGGCACACATTATTATTATGCTACGCAAACAATCGACTGTACCGAAAGCGCATCAAGAAATCGCGTTACGGTTACTCTCCCCTGATGAAATTTCGTAAGCTCGTGTGACCGTATGCTCGTATGCCCGTTTGCCCGTTGACGTCTTGAACGTTCCAACGCCAACGGGCATACGAGCATACGAGCACACGCTACTCTGCCTTTTTGTCACCACTTCTGTCATAGATTCTTGCTGACAAGATTACCCTATTATGCCATTATTGCACCGAAACAAAGGATTTAATTTGTGGCACACAGATTGAACGGGGAAATCGAAACAATCTTATTATTCATTAATTACGCTTAAATATCATGGGTAAAATTATCGGAATCGACCTTGGAACCACAAATTCATGTGTAGCCGTCATGGAAGGAAATGAACCCGTCGTTATTCCAAACAGTGAAGGCAGACGGACAACACCTTCGATCGTAGCTTTTACTGACAACGGAGAACGCAAAGTAGGAGATCCTGCAAAACGCCAGGCCATCACCAATCCAATACGCACCATCTTTTCTATCAAACGCTTTATGGGCGAAACTTTCGACCGGGTCACTAAAGAAATCGGCCGTGTTCCCTATAAAGTTAATAAAGGTGATAACAACACACCACGCGTGCTGATCGACGAACGCATGTATTCTCCACAAGAGATCTCTGCCATGGTGCTTCAGAAGATGAAAAAGACTGCTGAAGATTACCTCGGACAAGAAGTTACGGAAGCCGTCATCACTGTACCTGCCTATTTCAGTGACTCACAGCGCCAAGCTACCAAAGAAGCTGGCGAAATCGCAGGCCTTATCGTCAGAAGGATCATCAATGAGCCTACTGCTGCTGCCCTGGCTTATGGCCTCGACAAAAAACACAAAGACATCAAAGTCGCTGTCTATGACTTAGGCGGTGGCACTTTCGACATCTCAATCCTGGAACTTGGCGAAGGTGTTTTCGAAGTAAAATCTACCAATGGTGACACCCACCTCGGCGGCGATGACTTCGACCATACCATCATCGACTGGCTTGCTGATGAATTCAAAAAAGAAGAAGGTCTCGACCTGAGAAAAGATCCAATGGCTTTACAGCGTCTGAAAGAAGCTGCCGAAAAAGCTAAAATCGAACTCTCCAGCTCGACATCCACCGAAATCAACCTTCCTTATATTATGCCCGTTGACGGCATGCCAAAGCACCTTGTGAAGACGCTGAGCCGTGCCAAATTCGAGCAGCTCATCGATAGCTATGTGAAAGCAACCATCGAGCCTTGTCGTAAAGCTTTATCTGATGCCGGCTTGAAACCCGCTGACATCAATGAAGTCATCCTTGTCGGAGGTTCAACCCGTATTCCTATCATCCAAAAAGCAGTAGAAGATTTCTTTGGCCGCACACCTTCCAAAGGTGTAAACCCTGACGAAGTTGTCGCCATTGGCGCTGCAATCCAGGGCGGTGTTCTCACAGGTGAGGTAAAGGATGTCCTGCTGTTGGATGTTACACCACTCTCACTCGGCATCGAGACCTTAGGTAATGTGATGACCCGTTTGATCGAATCAAACACCACCATCCCTACAAGGAAATCTGAGACATTCTCCACCGCTGCCGACAGTCAGACCTCTGTTGAGATCCACATCCTACAGGGTGAAAGGCCTATGGCCCGCGACAACAAAAGCATCGGACGATTCTTCCTCGATGGAATGCCACCGGCACCCAGAGGAATACCTCAAATCGAAGTGACCTTCGATATCGACTCAAATGGAATCCTCCACGTCTCTGCCAAAGACAAAGCCACAGGCAAATCACAACAGATCCGTATCGAAGCTTCATCAGGTCTTACCGATGAGGAAATCAAAAAGATGCGAACTGAAGCTGAAGCCAATGCCGAATCCGACCGCAAAGCAAAAGAGGAAGTTGACAAAATCAACAGTGCCGATTCGCTGATTTTCTCCACAGAAAAACAACTTAAGGAGTTTGGAGACAAAATCCCTGCTGACAAAAAAGAACCCATCGAGAGTGCATTGGCCGAGTTAAAAGAAGCCCATAAAAACCACGATGTCGCCGCTATCGATGCTGCACTGGAAAAGCTGAACGCAGCCTGGAGTGTTGCCAGCCAGGAGATGTACGCTGCCAGCCAGGCCCAGGAAGGCCAGCAAGCAGGTGCAGATGCCGGACAAGCAGGCGGAGCCCCGAAAAATGACGAAGTCACCGATGTAGACTTCGAAGAAGTGAAAGACGCTAAATAAGACTTCTAAGACTATAACGACTCAGCCCTGGGAACCAAAGTTCCCGGGGCTTTTTTATTGTAAAATTTTTCAATTTTTGTTTCCACTCACCCCCCCTTTTTCCGTATATATAAATAAACGGCAATGAAAAAGAAGATTTTCCCGGGGGTGATTCTGCTTGTCTTATTGGGACAAATGGCAAAGGCCCAATTAAGTATCATTCAGACCTCTTATGACTATACGATCGATTTTGATCAGTCGATGACTGGCATTAATAATGGAGCCCTGACAAGCAGTAGCGGCATGCCCTTGATGGGAAACCCGGCCGCAACAGGGCAACTGGAATCTGAAGCCTGGGAAATCGCTGCAGATGGCGCGAATCCACTAACACCAGCTAGTTTTGTCTCAACGACAAATTCTGGTTTTAATACGCTGATTTCTGCCGGCCAGGCTTCTTATGGCTGGGGGGCATGGGCCCTCGGAAATAATCATGCCCTGGCTGTACTTCCTGCAGGAAATTCTGCCACGCCCGGATCGATCACACTCCGACTGCAGAACAACACCGGCTTTTTGTTAACGACACTGGCTATCTGTTACAAGCTAGGCGTTTTTAATGACAAGGACAGAGCAAATAGTATAGGATTCTACTATTCAGCCGACAACATAAATTATATCGAAGAACCGCTTTTAACCTTCGTTTCGCCCGGAATCGCATCCGGGTGCTGGGATAGTGTCACAAAAAATCTGAGCTTAACCAACCTCAATTGGGCTGATGGCGACTTCTTCTTCCTGCGATGGTTTTTCCAGGATGTCAGCGGATCAGGATTACGGGATGAATTTTTATTGGACGATATCAAGATAAGCGGTTCTTCAGTGGTTACCAATATACCATCAAGACTGAAGATTTCAGGGATCAACAACGGAATCTGCCCTTCGGCAGGAGAGGATTTTGTCGTAATTGCCGAAGTGGTCGACAGTGTAGGAAACCCAGCAGCAGTGCAAGCAAATACTGTAATAACAATAAGTAAGTTCAGCGGGATTGGTCAACTGACTGGTCAACTGACGGACACACTCTCCGCGGGTTTGCACACCCTCGGATTTCAAGGACTTCGATACAGCCATGCTGATAATTTCTTTCGGATAAAAGCAGAAGCGTCAGGATTGGCTGCTGACACCAGCGCATTGACTCGTGTCAAATCAAAAGCAAGCTACCTGGTTTTTACCAATTTTACCGATACCGTTGAAGTAGGTCAGAACATCCCTCCCTTCGGGGTTTTGGCGAGAAGGTCGGACCACAGTACCGATTCAAATTTCAAACATAACATTTCACTTACAAAATACAGCGGGCCCGGTAACCTTCTGGGAACGTCAACACAAGCTTCGCTCTATGGCGGGGTGTTTTTTTCCGACATTCACCTTGACCAGGCGGGAAATTATATGCTCCGGGTAGGGACTGACAGCCTGACTTCCGTTTTGATCGGAGTATTGGTGGTGATACCGCCGCCCGCTGTCATTGAACTGGTGATTCCGCGATATTTCGGTTCAAAATCCGCAGCCGCTGTAAACAACAGCAGGACCCCATTTGCTGTATGCCTTCAATTCAAACACCAGGCTCCCCTGACAGCTTATAACTTACAAATCGGCATGGCTTATGTTACAGAAGCTACGACATCATTTGGTGCCGGCAATGTATGGAACGGGACAAACTTCGTTACTGCTTCCAATGCTTTAAACGGGTATTTCAGCACCGATGCCCAGGGAAACAGTCTTCCTGTTTGGGTTTGCCTGCAACCTACAGGCAACGCAAGCCGCTTTGAAGCCGGGATGCTGCATAACCTGAGGATAGGAATCAGCCCCTTTGGCACTCCCATGCCTTCGGTTCCCATGTATGTCAGCAGCAACAGTCTGAAGGCGCTTGATATCCCTGTCAACCCCAGGACGGCAGCCACATCCGATGATGGCGCTTTTCTGTATGGGAAAACCGATACCAGTCTTGCAGGAAAATATGTTTTGCTTTTTGACAATACAGAAGGAATTGGCAGGCCGGATTTCTGTACTCAGATTCGAACAAGCTCATATACAAGCAGCTATCAATCAGATCTGCCTCATAAAGTTGACTCAGTATGGCGGCAATTGCCCGCCGGTGCTAAGGGCGAATTTGCAGCTGTCATTCCAGCACACGACAGTTTGGGAATCCGAAGAATAGAAACCCGGAATACTGCAAACAGCTTACTTAGCTTTCAAACTGATGCAGATGGTTCCTGGGGAGCAACTGCCGGAACAACCGCTGTAAGCAGGCGCCAGCTTGTGATGCTTACTACGGAAGAAATCCCGTTGGTAAACACCATCAAAGGCAAGGTGATTTATGCAAATCCGATTCATAGTCCTTTGGATAGTTGTAAAGTCACACTTGAAGACAATACAGGAGTGGCAACACAGTCGTGTTTCACAGACAGCTTTGGAAATTACATATTTAAGGGAATGCCTGACGGAACATACACCTTATCAGTAGGTTCCGAAAAGCCCTGGGGAGGCGGCAATGCCCAGGATGCCTTACTGATCCTGCATCATTTTGTCAGGTTGAATCTGCTTCAGGATATTTACAAAGATGCAGCATCGGTAACGCAAACAAATGGTGAGGGAATCAATTCCGTCGATGCCCTTTGGGTTCTTCGAAGATTTACCGGCTTTGCAGATCATTTTCCGGCGGGTGACTGGTTTTTCGAAAGTGTAGAAGTCACGGCCACAGGCTCAGGAACAGTCCAAAAAGATATACTGGGTATTTGCCGGGGTGATGTAAACGGAGATTTCTCCCCATGATGACAGGAATTTGGCAAATCAGAGGACAAGCCTCAGGCTTTTTTATACCTTTGATACCTTAGCCCATCCGCTCATATACTAAAAAGCCCGGATTGTGGTTAATTAGGATCATGAGATTAAACCTCGTTTTACTTTTGTTGATGGCTGTTGTCATTAAGCTTCAAAACGCAGAAGCCCAGGCTAACCACCCGATGCGGCTTGAGTTCCCTGTACTGACAGGCCAGATTCCCTTCACAGTCATCCCCATTGGCCCAAAAGGCTTGCTGCTGATTTATAAGACCATCGACGAGAAAACAGGCGCTAAGCAAAAATGGATTTTTAGTCAGTATGATGTCAACTTTAAAAAAGGCTGGACACAGGAGTATGTGCCAGAATCAGAGTGTGTTTTTAAAAAAGATGAGTTGCAGAATGGCTTGTTAAACCTGCTTTTCACACCGATTGACAGGAAGGGAAATAACCCAATTTATGCGCTGATTTCCATTGACATTTCAAAAGGAAGCATGAAAACTCAGAAAGGAGTACTCCCGGAAAAATCAACTTTCTCATGCATGGAATTTTTTGGATCCAGTTTTTTAATGGCTTTTACCAATGGAGATAAAAAAGCTCAATTGGTGATTGTTGACATGAAAACCGGTAATAGTAATACCATTATTCCTGAAGAAAGTGGTAAAAGCATTGCCAAAGAGATCCTGCTTGATAGCCTGAAAAAAACATTCTCTTTCGTGTACGAGTTATTTCCATCAAAAAAAGAATCTGTTTTCTGTATTTTAAACCTGGATTTCAAGCTGAATAGCTTGTCAAAAAACATGATCGACTTCAGCGCTGAAGGGAAAAGACTGGTGTCCCTGAAATTACATTCAAGGGACACGATAAATACAGTGCTGATTGGATCTTACACCTCGGATATCGATGCTGATTTTGACAAATCGCGCTCAAATTCAGTTGAAACTACCGGGATGTTTACCGGATTGTTGAAAAAGAATGTGATCGCGGATATCAACTTCTACAACTTTATGGATTTCAAGAGTTTCTATAAACGGTTCAGAGCCAATGAAGTAATTGTTCCAAAAACCGGTGACAACAAAACAACGTCCTCAAATTATTTACTGACTTTACATGAACCTTTCCAGGTGATGAACAATTCAGTTTTGTTAGCTGAGGCTTATTATCCTGAATATCATACCGTAACGAATTGGACCTATGATTACTATGGCCATATGATCCCAATGACTACTTCTGTTTTTGACGGATACCGTTACAATACAGCATTTATCGCAGGAATTGACAGCCTGGGGAAGATGCAATGGAACAACAGCATGGAGTTCACCAATATTCTCACACTCGACTTAGCCAAACGGATTTCTGTAATCCGAGACGGACAAAACCTCATCCTGTCATACAACGTAGATGGAAAGATCGTCTCAAAAGTTATTTCCGGGAACGAATCTCTGACAAGCCTGGAGTACACCCCTGTTGAATTGTTATACAATGCAGACAAACTTTTGAGCGACGAGGAAAGCAAAATCGCTTACTGGTACGACAACTATATGATCTGCTATGGCTTACAAGAAATTAAAAACTCATCAAAGGCAGAATCAAGGCGAACGGTGTTTTATTTGAATAAGATTGCGTTCAGATAACATGTTTTTCTAAAAGGAATCGCCATACCGGAATAACATCAATTATTCCTTCCATAACGGATATCTGCTTACTTTCCTCTCTTGTAACAATTATTGACTCAAACAGTCCTGGTTCACGCATTGCGTTTTGCAATGACAATATTTCTCTCTGTCTGGTTAAAACATATTGAAACCTGGCAGGCTAGCCAGTGTCGACTGGGTTGAAAATTGAAGACAGGCTTATTCCGAATGTCAAAACCATGATTTCAATTAGTTTTTTTTGTACATTTGCAGCCTCATAAGAATTCGGGGCGTGGCGCAGTTGGCTAGCGTACTTGCATGGGGTGCAAGGGGTCGGAAGTTCGAGTCTTCTCGCCCCGACAAATAAAAAGGTGTCAGATGATTTCTGTCACCTTTTTATAGTTTTATAAAGGCTTTGCAACATCTTCAATGATAGCTCTCGTCTATAACTGATACTTATCATCAAGGTTGCAGATATCGTTCTGTTGACTAATTTTGCATTTCTAATTTAATCAAAAATGACCGAAAAAGTACGTTGCCTGATCATCGGATCCGGTCCCGCAGGATATACTGCCGCTATTTATGCCGCAAGAGCCGACCTCAAACCTTTATTATACACTGGATTACAAATGGGTGGCCAGTTAACAACCACTACTGAGGTCGATAATTTCCCGGGTTACCCGGAAGGCGTCGAAGGACCAGTGATGATGGAAGACCTCCGCAAGCAAGCGGAACGTTTTGGCACTGACATTCGCTTTGGGATTGCCACTGCAGTTGACTTCTCTCAACGTCCTTTTAAAGTCACAATAGACGAAACGAAACTTATTGAAGCGGAAACAGTAATCATCGCTACCGGTGCTTCTGCCAAATGGCTAGGGCTTGAGTCGGAGCGTACGTTTCAGGGTTATGGCGTTTCTGCCTGCGCTACCTGCGATGGGTTCTTTTATCGTGGCAAAGATGTTGCCATCGTTGGCGGAGGTGATACCGCAGCTGAAGAAGCAACTTACCTGGCAAAACTTTGCAAAAAAGTGTACCTGATTCATCGTCGTGATCAGCTCAGAGCCTCCAAAGCCATGCAGGCAAAGGTTCTCAATACACCCAATATCGAGTTGCTGTGGAATAGTGCACCCATTGAAGTCTTAGGCGACAAAAAAGGCGTCAACGGCTTGCTGGTAAAGAATGTCAACAGCAATGAAGAACGACAGCTCAGCATTGATGGTTTTTTTGTTGCAATTGGACATAACCCCAATACTGAAGTTTTCAGAGGTCAAATCGATATGCACGAAAATGGCTATATTGCTACTGTCCCTGGCTCAACTTGTACCAATGTGGAAGGCGTCTTTGCTGCTGGCGACTGCCAGGATCATATCTACCGCCAGGCCGTGACTGCCGCAGGCTCAGGCTGTATGGCGGCAATTGAAGCCGAACGCTTCCTGTCATTGTAAGCTTTATTTCTTTTCATCCGCTAATTCAACAGGATTGCCTACCTTTGCAGCCTAATTTTATCTGCATGATAAGCTTCTTTGCAAGCCAGGCGAATCTTGTCTATGCCATTGAGCATCAAGACGTTCTGACGAATACAACCCGGGAAAAATTGACCTGGCTCTTTGGTGGAGCCCAAGCTCTGGAGAAAGAATCACTCGACGGATGGTTTGTTGGCCCCCGAAAAGAAATGATCACCCCATGGAGTACCAATGCCGTGGAAATCACCCAAAACATGGGGATTTCGGGAATAAAAAGGATCGAAGAATTTTATGCCATCCAGGATAAAGATGCCCGCTTCGACAAAATGCTTCAAAAGCGTTATGAAGGGCTTGGACAAGATATTTTCCTCATCATCCATCCTCCTGATCCTATTGCTTTTATTGATGACATTCACGCCTATAACCAAAAAGAAGGTTTGGCGCTTAGTGAAGATGAAGTTGGATACCTGGAAGAACTTAGCCAAAGAATCGATCGAAAACTCACTGACAGTGAAGTCTTTGGCTTTTCTCAAGTGAATTCAGAGCATTGCCGCCATAAAATTTTCAACGGGACTTTCGTAATCGATGGCCATGAGATGCCCCAATCCTTATTTCAACTGATCAAAAGGACTTCTGCCCTGAACAAAAACCGCATTGTATCAGCCTATAAAGACAATGTTGCTTTTATCCTTGGACCCGACATCCTTCAGTTTGCCCCGAAAAGACAAGACATTGCTGACTTTTTTGCACTGCAGGAGATCTCATCAGTGATCTCCCTGAAAGCAGAGACTCATAACTTCCCGACTACTGTAGAGCCCTTCAACGGTGCTGCGACCGGAAGCGGCGGCGAGATCCGCGACAGGATGGCCGGTGGAAAAGGGAGTATTCCTATTGCCGGGACTGCTGTTTATATTACCTCATATCCCAGGCTGGAAGGTGAAAGAAAATGGGAACAAGCCAATGCCCCAAGGCCCTGGCTGTACCAGAGTCCGGAAGAGATTCTCATCAAAGCCTCTAATGGAGCCAGTGACTTTGGCAACAAATTCGGTCAACCACTGATCAATGGCAGCGTACTGACTTTTGAACATACTGAAAACGACAAGGACTGGGGTTACGACAAAGTCATCATGCTTGCCGGCGGTATCGGTTTTGCAAAAAAAGAGGATAGTTTGAAAGATACTCCCACTGCTGGTGATAAAATCATCGTTTTGGGTGGCGATAATTACCGGATTGGAATGGGTGGCGGCGCAGTATCTTCTGTAGCTACCGGCGAATATGGCAATTCCATTGAACTCAATGCGGTACAACGCTCCAATCCAGAGATGCAGAAAAGAGCATACAACGCAATCCGCGCCCTTACAGAAAGTACCGACAATCCAATCATCTCAATTCATGACCACGGCGCAGGCGGTCATCTTAATTGCCTGTCAGAGCTCATCGAAGCTTCTGGAGGTGTGATCCATCTCGACAAACTACCAATCGGAGATCCTACACTGAGTGCCAAAGAGATCATCGGTAATGAATCCCAGGAAAGAATGGGCCTCGTAATCCACGAAAAAGATGCTGAACTTCTCAAAAAAATTGCAGCAAGAGAAAGAGCGCCTTATTATGAAGTCGGTGTAGTTACCGATGATAATAAATTGCTGTTTGTCAATGACAATACTGCTGAGAAACCGGTCGATCTTGAGTTACATGACCTCTTTGGCAAACCGCCAAAGACGATTCTCAACGACAAATCTATCACAGCCAATTTCGCTGAGATCGATTACGAATCAAATAAAATACTGAAATATTTAGAGCAAGTCCTTCAACTCGAAGCCGTTGCCTGCAAAGACTGGCTCACCAATAAAGTAGACAGGTCTGTCACCGGCCGTGTTGCCTTACAACAAACTGCCGGTCCTTTACAACTGCCTTTAAACAACCTTGGCGTTGTTACCTTAGACTATCAGGGAATTAAAGGTATTGCCACTGCACTTGGACAAGCACCTGTGGCAGCCCTGATTGATCCGGCTGCAGGATCCAGGCTTGCTGTAGCAGAAGCGCTTACAAACCTAGTGTGGGCTCCTATCGAAGGTGGCCTTGAAGGGGTATCTCTCTCTGCAAACTGGATGTGGCCTTGCAAACAGCCGGGTGAAGATGCCCGCCTATACAAAGCTGTAGAGGCTTTGGGACAGTTTGCCATCGACCTGGGGATCAATGTACCAACAGGGAAGGATTCCTTATCCATGACCCAGAAATACCCTGATGGCAAGAAAGTAATTGCTCCCGGTACCGTCATCGTTACCGCAGTTGGGGAAGTTAGCGAGATTCGGAAAACCGTGAGCCCGGTATTAATGGATATACCAGATAGTTATCTCCTCTACCTCGATTTCTCAAGCGACGAATCCCACCTGGGTGGTAGCAGCCTCGGGCAAGTTTTAAACCTCATCGGGAAGCAAAGCCCTGACGTTAAAGATGCCGCTTATTTCAAAAATGCCTTTAACGCAGTTCAAGATCTGATCAATGAATCACTGGTACTTTCAGGGCATGATATTTCTTCTGGCGGCATGATCACAGCCTTACTTGAGATGTGTTTTGCCCGACCAGATATAGGGTTGACCATTGACCTGGACATTCTCGAGGAAGAGGATCTGCTCAAAATATTATTTACGGAGAAACCCGGCATATTGCTTCAGGTCAGCGAGCTAGCAACAGTCTCTGCCTTCCTGGATACCAACAACATACGTTTTGACACACTTGGGGAGATTGTCTCAGAATCAACTGTAAAAATTTCCAAAGATCAGCAGCAATTTACGTTTGATGTCAATGCTTTACGCGACACCTGGTACACTACTTCCTGGAAGCTTGACCAGAATCAATGTGGAAAAGAGCTTGCATTGGAACGTTTCAAAAATTACAAGAAGCAACAGCTGACTTATAAATTCCCAAAAACTTTTGAAGGAAGTTTGTCTCAGTTTAAAATCATTCAAAACCGAAGAGAGATGAGCGGCATCCGCGCTGCTATTATCCGTGAAAAGGGAGTCAATGGCGACAGGGAAATGGCTTATTCCCTGTTTCACGCCGGTTTTGATGTAAAAGACGTTCATATGACAGACCTCATCTCGGGACGTGAAAACCTGGAAGATGTCAATATGATCGTTTTTGTCGGAGGATTCTCAAATTCCGATGTTTTAGGTTCAGCCAAAGGCTGGGCCGGCGCATTCCTATACAACGAGAAAGCCCGTATCGCCCTTCAAAACTTCTATGCCCGTGAGGATACTCTTAGCCTGGGCATCTGTAATGGCTGCCAGGTGATGGTCGAGCTTGATCTTGTTTACCCGGCTCATCAGGATAAACCGAAAATGCTACATAACAAATCGGGTAAATTTGAATCCATCTTCCTGAATATCGACATCCCTGAGAACAAGAGTGTTATGTTTAAATCGATGGCAGGTTCCCGCCTGGGTGTCTGGGTTGCGCATGGGGAAGGACGTTTTTTCCTTCCGGATGAGCGTTCTGCTTATAATATTGCAGCAACTTTCAGTCAGACAGCCTATCCCGGTAACCCGAATGGCTCTGATTATTGTGCAGCTGCACTAGTCTCCGACTGTGGCCGTCACCTGGTGATGATGCCACACCTGGAACGTTCTTATTTTCCCTGGCAATGGGGCCATTATCCTGAAGATCGCGCCAATGACGATGTCAGCCCATGGGTAGAAGCTTTTGTCAATGCCCGCGAATGGGTACATAACAAACTACAAAACCGCTAAATGTCAAAACTTGCCATGATTACAGGTGCCACCAGCGGCATCGGACTCGGTTGTGCCGAAAGATTTGCTGCAGGAGGCTGGAACCTCATCATCACAGGCCGAAGAGAAGACAGGCTCGAAAAGATTCGTGCCCGGATTCAGGCCAATTATACTGTTGAAATAATAAGTCTTTGCTTTGATGTCAGAGATAAATCGCAGGTTGATAATGCTTTATTGAGCCTGGAGCCCCAATGGCATGCTATTGATGTCCTTGTTAATAATGCAGGTCTGGCTGTCGGTATGAATCCCATCCATGAAGGCATTGTTGATGACTGGGAACGTATGATCGACACCAATGTGAAGGGCTTGCTCTATGTTTCACGTGTAGTACTGCCGTGGATGGTGGAAAGAAAGCAAGGTCACGTTATCAATATCGGATCTATCGCCGGAAAAGAAGTCTATCCCAACGGAAACGTATATTGCGCCAGCAAGTTTGCCGTGGATGCCCTCACAAAAGGGATGCGCATGGACCTGGTAACTCACGGAATCAAAGTTAGCCAAATAGCCCCGGGTGCTGTCAATACCGAATTCTCGCTCGTGAGGTTTAAAGGCGACCAGGAAAGAGCGGATGGTGTTTACACCGGTTTTGAACCCCTGAACGGATCTGATGTCGCAGAAGTCATCTGGTATGTAGCCAATGTACCCGGCCATATGAATATTCACGACCTGGTACTTTCACCCGCTGCCCAGGCCTCGGCAACGCTCACTTACAAAAAGTAAGTTTTTTTTAACAATCTAAACTTCTTATTGATTTCTTCTTAGATTTGGGTAAAATATTCCCTATTTAACTTTTTATGGAGGTAAAGAGAATCTTCGATCTACTCCCCTGGTGCGAAGAGAACTTTCCGGGGAAGACCGACATTTTATCCGGTAAAGAAAACGGTCAATGGACCAGCTTCTCTGTTCGTGAATACCATGAGGCAGCCGATAATATAAGTTTTGGTCTTTTGAAACTGGGTATCGAGCCCGGTGATAAAATTGCAACCATTGCCAACAACCGGCCTGAATGGAACTTCATCGACATGGGGATCATGCAGATTGGTGCAGTTCATATCCCTATTTACCCGACAATCAGCGATTCAGACTATGAATATATCCTGAACCATGCTGAAGTTAAAGTAATGTTTGTCGGGAGTGAAGACCTGTACCGTCGACTGGTCAGAATCAAAGAACGCTCCTGTTGTATTCAGAGCATCTATAGCATTGTTCCTGTCAATGACAACCCAAAGCTTGCCGACCTGATCACATTAGGAAAAGAAAATGCAGATCCTGATGCCTTACATGAAATCATGCAGCTGGTGAAACCGGAAGACATGGCAACGATGATCTATACCTCAGGAACAACAGGTAACCCGAAAGGAGTGATGCTGTCGCACAAAGGCCTGGTCAGTAATTTTGTTTCTGCCAGCCCAATCCCGGATCTAATGCCCGGCGTTAAAGGCCTTAGTTATTTACCCTTGTCACACATATACGAACGAATAATAAACTATCTATATCAGTATCTTGGATATTCAACATATTACGTTGAGAGCCTGGCTACTATCGGAGAAAACATGTTGGAAGTAAAACCTCATATCATGTGTTCTGTGCCAAGAGTGCTGGAAAAGATGTATGAGAAATTTGTACTTAATGGCGCAAAACTTCCGTTTCTTCAAAAGATTCTCTTCCAATGGGCACATCATCTGGCTATTCATTTTGACCGCGAAAAACGTGGTAGTTTCATGTATCGCACTCAGTTAAAATTGGCCAATAAACTAGTTTTGTCGAAATGGAAACAAGCCATGGGTGGAAACCTCACTTTGGTTGTTTCAGGAGGAGCTGCCTTGCAGATGCGCTTATCCAGTGTCTTTTGGGCAGCCGGGATAAAATTGCTTGAAGGTTATGGCTTAACAGAAACTTCTCCCATCGTATGTGTCAACAGGCCTCAAAAAGGACTAGGCAGTTTTGGCACTGTCGGCCCTTGCCTGGATGGCGTTGAAGTGAAAATAGCAGAAGATGGGGAAATTATATGTAAAGGCCAGAATATCATGATGGGCTACTACAAAAACCCCGAAATGACGAAAGAAGTTCTTGAACCGGATGGTTGGTTTCATACGGGAGACCTGGGGAAATTTGAAGGTGATTTTTTAAAAATCGTAGGCCGGAAAAAGGAAATATTCAAGACCTCATTTGGGAAATATGTTTCTCCTCAACTTATTGAAAACAAACTCCTTGAATCAGCATTCATTGACCAGTCAATGGTTTTAGGTGAAAACCAGAAATATGCCGCAGCACTGATAGTCCCTAATTTCATGTATCTGAAATCATGGTGCACACTCAATCACATCCCTTATACTTCACCACAGGAAATCATCAAAGAACCTCACGTCCGTAAAAAGTTTAAAAGCGAAATCGAACAAGTGAACAAGTCTTTAGGCGCAACCGAACAGATCAAGAATTTCGAACTTATTGAGAAAGAATGGTCCCAGGCCGGCGGAGAACTCACCCCATCTTTAAAACTTAAAAGAAGGATGATTGAGGAAAAACACGCAGATCTAATCGTGAAACTTTTTGATTAAGCACCTACTTTAGTGCAAGATCTTATAAATCATCTCCTTAAGCAGTTCATTGTCGTCGGCCGACTCATTGCCAACGCCCTTATTTTTCAAGTCATATTCACGTAGAATAGAGATCACATCAAAAAGTTTGCCAATTGGATATTTACCCGAGGCATTGGCATATTCTTTCAGAAAAATAGGTGGCACCCCAACAATACCTGCCAGGTTAGCCCCTGGATGTCCTTGAAAATTCTTATATAAAAGAATACGAGTGAAGTAGTTAAATAAAATCGGGACGATCTTGACAAGTGGATTTTCTTTCGGATTCTTCCCCAAGACACTGGCAATTTTATTCGATTTCAAGACATCCCGCTCGCCCAGGGCCCTGCTTAACTCGAAAATATTAAACTCTTTGCTGATCCCGACATTTTTCTCAATGATTGCAACTGTGATTGTAGAATTTGCAGGGATATTGATTGTCAACTTCGTAAATTCCTGGGTGATCCGACTCAGGTCAGTCCCGATATACTCGGCCAACAACTGAGAAGCCCTTTCCTCAATATTATACGACTTTGCTTTAACATAGGCGGTGATCCAGGCAGGGACCAGGTTATCATACAATTTCTTCGACTCAAAAACGACACCATTTTTGTCGATATTCTTGGCAAAACGAGTCCGGCCATCCAATTTTTTATATTTATGACAAAGAACCAGGATCGTCGATTTCACAGGCTTTTCTGCATAAGCTTCCAATTGTTCGATCTGGCGCATTTTCTGAGCCTCACGCACAATAATCAATTGATAATCAGAGAACATAGGATATCGCCTTGCCTGGTCAATCAGGCTTCCGGCATCTATCTCTGAACCATACAATATGGATTGATTAAACTCTTTTTCTGCAACACTGAGCAGGCTCCCTTCAATCTGATCCTCAATGGCATCTATGAAGTAAGGTTCCTCCCCGTGAAGCAGGTAAACGGGCTGAAAATCCCTTTTCTTAATGTCAGTCAGTATTTGGTCGAATGATTTCATAATAGAAGAAGCGGCAAAAATAGCGCTTTTTCTGAGCTAAACTCAAAGGGTTAATAAGTCCTCAAAAACGAATGCGCCACGAAAATGTTCCTTGAGAGAAGGTTTCTCTCTGAAAAGTCCGAAAACTGAAGCTCCACTCCCGCTCATCAACGCAAAAACAGCGCCCTGGCGGTATAACTCCTCTTTGATATGCCTGATTTCAGGGTGTTTTAAAAACACAGTTTCTTCAAAATCATTAAATAGTAAAGATTCCCATGTAGTGACGGGCTGTAAAAGCGCATCCTGCAGCTTTATGGCAGGCTCCTGTGGCTGAATCCCATGGTATGCATCCTTTGTAGAGACATGAATATCAGGTTTTACAAGCACAAGGTACCAATCTTTTAGTGTTATCGTAATCGGTTGAAGGATGTCTCCCCGACCTGAGGCCAGGCAAGCTTGATTTTCCAGGAAAAAGGCACAATCACTTCCTAGCTTCACGGCATAATTAAACAACATTTCTTTTGAAAGATTCAGATGATACAACGCATTTACAAGCTTTAAAGCAAAGACTGCATCACTGGATCCGCCACCCAAACCAGCACCCATCGGAATGATTTTATGCAAATGCATTGAAAGATCCGGAAAATTAAAATCATTCTGTAAAAGCCTGACTGCCTTAACGATAAGATTATTACCAGGCTCACCTTCTATTGCGATTCCGCTAAAAGTGAATGTACCGGAACCCTGTTCTGCAGGGATTGCTTCAAGAATATCACGCAAAGCGAATGGATAAAAACAGGTATCCAGGTCGTGAAAACCATCCTTACGTTTGCGCAAAACCCTGAGTCCCAGGTTTATTTTTGAAAAAGGGAAAAGAATCATGGATTCATTCTGAAATGATCGCTAAAATTAGTTATTTTGTGCCGTCAGTCACCTTTGTTATTTTTGTCTTTCCAAACAATCTGTTTACCATGCCCCTAATTAACTCAGTGCTTACCTGGCTGATCCGGAAACGACTTCATCAAATTGAGTTTTTCTTAAAATACCCGGAAGAGGTGCAACAAGATTGCTTTTTAAAGTTAGTCTCCACAGCTGAAGACACCGAATGGGGCAGGAAATATGATTATTCAGGAATCAGCACCCTCAGGCAGTTCAAAGAACGCGTGCCCGTGAACTCCTATGAGGACATAAAACCATATATCGACCGTTTGAGGGCAGGCGAACAGAACATCTTATGGCCCAGCGAGATAAGCTGGTTCGCGAAATCATCCGGGACGACCAATGACAAGAGCAAGTTTATCCCCGTAAGCTGGGAAGCCCTCGAAGAATGTCACTATAAAGGTGGAAAAGACTTGCTAACCTTCTATTGCAATAACGTACCTGAAACAGGAATCTTCAGCGGAAAACTCTTAGGACTGGGCGGGAGTTGGGCCTACGACAATGAAAATAAAGAGAGTTACCATGGTGACGTCTCAGCCATCCTGATGCAAAACCTGCCATTTTGGGTGGAACTGATGCGAACGCCCTCTATTTCTATCGCACTGATGGATGAATGGGAGGAGAAAATTGAGCAGATGGCAAGCATTACTAAGGATGAAAACGTCACTGCCATTACCGGGGTTCCGTCCTGGACCCTGCTGTTATGCAAAAGAGTAATGCAGATGACCGGTAAAAATATCTTAACAGAGGTCTGGCCTAATCTGGAACTCTTTGTGCATGGGGGCGTCAGCTTCACACCTTACAGGGAGCAGTACAGAAATTTTATGCCATTGGGGATCAACTATCTGGAAACTTACAATGCCTCTGAAGGTTTTTTTGGAATCCAAGATACCATTGATGGCGATGACATGTTGCTGATGCTTGACTATGGGATCTTTTATGAATTCATGCCAATGGACCAACTCGGTGCTGAATTCCCCCTGACACTACCACTGGAAGACGTGAAACTCAATGAAAACTATGCCCTGATCATCTCCACGAATGCCGGTTTGTGGCGTTACCTCATCGGGGATACCATTCGTTTCACAAGCCTGAGTCCCTACAGAATACAGGTTACAGGACGGACACGCTCCTTTATCAATGCTTTCGGGGAAGAGCTGATTGTCGATAACTCCGACAGAGCTTTAGCAACCGCCTGTGAAAAAACCTCAGCTATCATCAATGATTACACCGCATGTCCTGTATATCTTGCCGATAATGCCAAAGCTGCTCACGAATGGCTCATTGAATTTGAGAAAGAACCCGAAAGCCTGGAGTATTTTACTGAAATCCTGGACAATGCACTCAAATCCGCAAATTCTGACTATGAAGCCAAACGCTATCGCAATATGATGCTGCATCCACCTGTAATTCGCTCATTACCAAAAGGTTCTTTTTATCACTGGCTAAAATCAAAAGGCAAGCTTGGGGGCCAATACAAGGTTCCAAGGCTGTCAAACAGCCGCGACCTGGTAGAAGAAATTCTTAAAACCCTGAAGTAGATAATCATATCTCATTCCTTGTCAATAAGATACGATTATTTTTGTCTGATACGAAATTTCGCTTATTTTAGCCTCACAAAATTACCCTTATGCATATCGCAATCGCAGGCAACATCGGATCCGGGAAAACCACCCTGGCAGGCCTTCTGGCAAAACACTTCGGCTGGACACCCCAGTTCGAAGATCTGGATACGAACCCTTACCTTAACAGCTTTTATGAGGATATGCAACGTTGGTCCTTCAACCTGCAGATCTACTTTTTAAACAGTCGCTTCCGCCACATCATCGAACTCAGGAAAGGCGAGAAAACCATTGTTCAGGATCGGACGATCTATGAGGATGCCTATATCTTCGCGCCCAACCTCCACGACATGAACCTCATGAGTACCAGGGATTTCGACAATTACCTTTCCCTTTTCGAGCTCATGAATTCTGTGATCCAACCTCCGGATCTCCTCATTTATCTGCGCGGCAGTGTCCCAACCCTGGTGAATCAGATCCAAAAACGCGGTCGTGAATATGAAGCCGCCATTCGCCTGGATTACCTCAAACGACTCAATGAACGCTATGAAGCCTGGGTCACAGAATATAAAGGCGGCAAACTTCTCATCATTGATGTTGATAATGTGAATTTTATCGAAAATGCAGAAGACCTGGGCATGGTGATTGAGCGAATCAATGCTGAGTTACACGGATTGTTTTAAAGCCTGATATGCGGAATATTGCCATCATTCCTGCCCGCTATGCCTCTACCCGCTTTCCAGGAAAACCCCTGGTGATGATCGATGGAAAAACCATGATCCAAAGAGTCTACGAACAAGCGCTTAAAGCAGAAATTCTTTCCGAAGTTATTGTCGCAACGGATGATTCCCGCATTCATGATCATGTTTTGGGCTTTGGCGGAAAATCAGTAATGACTCCTGACACCCTGAACAGTGGCACTGAACGATGCGCCTTCGTACTCCAAATACTTATGAATCAAGGAAATGTGACCCCTGATATGGTTATTAACCTTCAAGGTGACGAACCCTATATCCAGCCTTCACAAATCGAAGTGCTCTGCCAGTGCCTCATGAAACCAGACGTCCCGATTGCTACACTGGCAAAGGAAATTAAGGATAGTGAAGAACTATTTAATACAAATGTGGTCAAGCTTATCCGGGATAAAGATAACTTTGCCATCTATTTCAGCAGATACCCGATACCTTTTCAGCGTAACAAGCCAGAAGCGGTATGGACAGAGCATCATAAATACCTGAAGCATATAGGCTTATACGGTTTTCAAACCCAAGCCCTGGAGCGTATCAGCAAATTGGAAACTAGTCCGCTTGCCCTGGCTGAAAGCCTGGAACAACTCAGCTGGATAGAAAACGGAATGAGAATATTTGTCGAACTGACTACTATTGAAAACCAGGCGATTGACACCCCTGAAGACCTTTTAAAATTAAAACATAAGTTGCCCTGATGGATGTTGCTGTTTACCTGAAAGAAATTTTACTGGAGAAAGGAGATGCCTTTATTTCCGGATTGGGTGGATTTTCAAGCCAATACCAACCTGCTTATTACGAAGAAGCCTCGAAGATTTTTCATCCACCTTGCCGTGACTATTATTTTCAACAGGAGAACTATCCCAGCATTCACAACCTGGAGAAATTCATCTCTGATTCTGAAAATATCTCATCAGCCGAATCTGCCGTGGAGATTGAAGAATATGTCAAGGATTGTTGGTATATCCTGAACAAAGGACAACGCTTACAGCTTATGGGTGTGGGTGTTATCTTTAAAGACCCGGAAGGAAAACTGCTTTTTGAGGCAGATCCTTTGTTGGTTCATGGCGGTGACTTTTATGGCCTGGCTGACATCCTGGCCGAGCGATATGAGGTCACGCCTCCCCCTTTACAAAAAGCGAAAAAGAAATTTCCGCTGAAACTCGTGCTCGCTGCTTTTATGCTCCTTGCGCTTGTCCTTGGCGGACTGTGGGTCGGAAAAATGGTGAACATCTTCCAACGTAAAATGGAGCTGAGAGGACCGCTGGCAGACAGTACCATATTAGCTAAACCAAAATCAGAGACTACCCCAAAGGCCGAAACTGCAGTCATTATAAAAGACTCTGTTGTTCCTGCGGCAAGTCCCCCCGCAGAAACGCCAGTCCAGGCCAAAGCTCCTGCAAAGACTCAACCAATACCAGAACCTGAAGTGGCGAAAGCCAAGCCTGTCGAGACTAAAAAAGTGGAAGACAACAGCATTCCATCTGGTGAAGGCAGCTTTGTCATCATTGCCGGCTGTTTTATGTCTGAAGATGGCGCAAAAAAACTTAACAATAAACTCATCGCCAAAGGATATCCCTCAGAGATTCTCGGAAAGACCACAGCCGGCCTTACTATCGTCAGCTATGGAGCTTACCCCGACAAAGCCTCTGTGCGTGCTGCACTCGAAAAAATCAGGCAGGACGGAGATTCCAAAGCATATATCATCAAACATTAATGGCGAAAGATAAACTCAGGCGTTTCGCAGAAAACCTCACATTCCCGCATCTCTTCCAGCTAAGCCATGATCAGCTCATGGCCGGGTTTGAATATAGGGGACGTTGGAAAGACTTTTTCAAAAACGACAATCCTATTGTCCTTGAACTGGGCTGTGGCAAAGGAGAATATACCCTATTCCTGGCAGAACGACGCCCCGACCGGAATTATATCGGCATCGACATCAAGGGAGCCCGGATCTGGAAAGGACTCAAGATGTCGCATGAAGCCGAGATGGGCAATGTGGCTTTTATCAGGACTCATGTCCAGGTCATCAGGCAGTATTTTACGCCAGGCGAAGTGGCAGAAATCTGGATCACATTCCCTGATCCACAGCCACGGCAAGCCCGGGAAAAGAAAAGACTTACCCACCCCCGCTTTTTGGATGTGTACCGCGAAGTACTTGTCCCAAAAGGACTTATCCATCTAAAAACCGACAACGCAGCTCTTTTCGACTGGACCCTGGAGATGATCAAAGAAGAAGGCCACGATCTTCATGCCGAAACCCATGACCTCTACCACAGCGGGGGATTTGAAGAAGCAGCAGCAATCCAGACCTTTTATGAGTCCAAATTCCTGGCAGAAGGAATCCTGATCAATTACCTTGAATTCTCGCTAAAATAAAGTCCTTTGCTTCAGGATATTTCTTTCTTCGACAAAGTATATCAAGTTACTGCCCTGATTCCTTATGGACGCGTTACTTCCTATGGCGCAATCGCCCGATACCTGGGAAGCGGACGTTCAGCACGCATGGTGGGATGGGCACTCAACGCTTCCCACGCACAAACCCCAATGATACCAGCGCATCGCGTGGTAAACCGAAACGGACTTCTCAGCGGCAAGCACCACTTTGGAACTTATGAAGCCATGAAAGAACTCCTTGAAAGCGAAGGAATTAAAGTTGTAAACGACCAGGTGCTGGAATTCAAAAAGCTTTTCTGGGATCCTGTGACAGAGTTAGAGGCTGAGTTTCGATAGCGTATATTTAACCACGGAGTCTCGCGGAGTTTTGCACGGAGGAACACAGGAGTTAATTGATGATGCTCCTTTTAATACAACCTCCTGAGTTTCCTCCCCTTCCCCCCGTTAAGCGTAGCGTCCCGCTGCGCTTTTATATTCCGGCATCTTGCCGAAGTTTTTCCGAATGATAATGGTATGATGAGCGTAGCAAGACGCTACGCTCAACAGGGGATATTCCGCATACAACTTCAGTGCTGGTTCAATTATATTATCTTGAAGTGTAAATACAGCCATTATGATTGTTCGTCTTTTCTTCTGAAGCCTACTGGTTGAGCAGGAGATAGCGGTGGGTTGAGCAATTGTCGGAGTGCTTCAAAGATCATAGCAATATCTTCACTATTATGAATGACCTGTTGCTCCATCTGATCGAGCTTCAGCAGTATATCTTTATGAGTGAGTAACATTTCACGTAAGCGAACAAATACTTCTATGATCCGAACACTTGCCTGAATAGCCCTTTCACTCTTGAGAATGTTAGCCAACATAAGTACTCCATGTTCAGTAAATGCGAAAGGTAAAGCTCCACCTAAATGCTGCAAGGAAGGTATCGCATTTTGCGATACCATAAATCCAACTTCTTCTTCAGAAAGCTTGAACATAAAGTTTGAAGGAAAACGGTTTTGATTACGTTTTACTTGTTCCCGTAATCGAATGGGCCTGATATCATATAGATCTGCCAAATCTTTATCCAGCATGACTTTCATGCCCCTTAACAGGTAGATCTTACTAATCAGCACCTCGTCAGGCAGTGCCGGCAAATTTTCCTTTTCCATTTGTTCTTGGTTTAAGAATTCTACTTTTAGATATCGTAATTCACACAAAGAATTGATTTTTAATGGTTCTTTTCAGGTTCATTAAAATGCAATCCATACTCACTCTATCTATACGGAAAACTATGCCTCTACTGGAAAGAAATATTCATTTTTTTTGAACTTAGAAAATTTAAACTGATTGACTTTGTCTCAGATATATCAATCGCATTTTCAATCCATTACTCTGTAATAACGCAAAATTAACTCCGTGTGCCTCCGCGCTAACCTCCGCGCGCCTCCGTGGTTAAATAATCTTTTCTAACTTGCAACCTCAATTCTAAAGGATGATTACCACCACCCACCTTTTGTCGGAACAATTCGTCTTTAACGAGACTTCTTTCAGCAACCTGATGAAGAAAAGGATCTTTAACATCCTGCTTATCAGCTCAAAGTACGATGCTTTCATCCTGGAAGAAGACGGCCGGATTGACGAACAGATTTTTAACGAATATGTCGCACTGAACCTTAGGTACCCACCACAATTTATCCAGGCTTCCTCGGAGCCGGATGCCTTCAGTACCCTCGAACAGATCAACATCAACCTCATCATCACCATGCTGAGTGCGGAAAAGACTGATTCTTTCGACCTGGCATTTAAAATCAAAAAGCGTTACCCGAACATCCCGATCGTTGTGCTGACACCTTTTTCCCGCGAAGTCTTCCTCAAACTCGACCAGGAAGACCTCAGCGCGATCGACTATGTGTTCTGCTGGTTGGGGAATGCTGACCTCCTCCTCGCCATCATCAAGCTGATCGAGGATAAAATGAACGTGGAACATGACGTGAACGAAATCGGGGTGCAGGCCATCCTTTTGGTTGAGGACTCCATCCGTTTCTATTCCAGCTACCTGCCTCATATCTATAAAATCATCTATAAGCAGTCAACCGACTTCATGACGGAAGGGCTCAACGAGCATCAGCAGACACTTCGCCTCAGGGGCCGGCCAAAGATCCTCCTGGCAACGAATTATGAAGAAGCGGTAAGCCTGTATCAGAAATACAAAAACAACCTCCTCGGGGTCATTTCTGACATCACCTACAGCCGTGAGGGCAAAGAAGATAAAATCGCAGGCCTTCGCCTGGTTGACCTTATCAAAAATGACGACAAGTTCATGCCAATCCTACTGCAGTCGTCGGAATTAGAGAATGAAGCCGCAGCAAAAGAATTGCGTGTCGGCTTCCTTTACAAACGCTCCAAGACAATGTCGCTTGAGCTACGAAACTTCATCTCAGAATACTTCGCCTTCGGGGATTTCGTGTTTATCGACCCCAATGACTTCAAAGAGATCACCCGTGCTCCTGACCTGAAATCCTTGCAGGAAAAGATCTTCGAGATCCCCGACGAATCACTGGAATATCACATCACCCGTAATCACTTCAGCAAATGGCTGCGCGCCAGGGCCTTGTTCCCCATCGCAGAGCTGTTCAAGTCAATCACGCCGGAAGATTTTAAAGACCTCGACGAGGTCCGCCGCTTCATCTTCGATGCTATCGCCACTTTCAGGGTCTCCAAAGCCCGTGGGATCATCGCCGAATTTTACCGTGACCGTTTTGACGAATACCTCACCTTTACACGGATCGGCAAAGGGTCTATCGGTGGAAAGGCCCGCGGACTGGCATTCCTGGATACCCTCATCAAAAGAAATCATCTCTTCGACCGCTTTAAAGATGTCATCATCACTATTCCACGCACAGTAGTCATTTGTGCTGACGTCTTCGATGAGTTCATGGAAGAAAACGAGCTGTATAAAATTGCACTTTCAGAATTGCCCGATGAAGAGATCCTGACGAACTTCGTTAGGGCGCGCCTGCCTTTCCGCATCCATGAAGACCTGTACACCTTCATCTCGGTGGTACGCAACCCGATAGCGATCCGCTCTTCCAGCCTGCTTGAAGACTCACACTATCAGCCATTTGCAGGAATCTACTCAACTTATATGATCCCAAACGTCGAAAACGACGAACGGCTCATGATCGAAAACCTAAGCAGCGCAATCAAAGCAGTTTATGCCTCGGCTTTCTTCAAAGACAGCAAATCCTATATGACTGCCACTTCTAATGTGATCGACGAAGAGAAAATGGCGATCGTTTTGCAGGAAGTATGCGGCAGGACGTATACCAACCGTTTTTATCCGGCAGCCTCAGGTGTGGCGCGCTCGATCAACTTCTACCCTATTGCGCCTGAGAAACCCGAGGATGGTATCGCAAACATCGCATTCGGCCTGGGGAAATACATCGTCGACGGAGGCAATACCTTAAGGTTTTCCCCAAAGTACCCCAAGAAGGTTTTACAGTTGACAAGTCCCGATATGGCCTTACGAGAGACACAAAAAGTGTTCTATGCCCTGGATCTCGACCCGGCACATTTCAAACCCACCATCGATGACGGACTGAACCTTCTGAAACTTAAAATCTCAGATGCAGAAAATGACAATGCCTTGCGATATGCTGCCTCAACTTATGACATGCAAAACAACCTTTTGCGTGATGGATTTCAGCCTGGCGGGAAAAAACTGATCACTTTTTCGAACATCTTGTTTCATAACGTATTCCCTATGGCAGAAATCCTGAATGATGTGCTCCATATCGGCTCCAGGGAGATGAACAAAGCCATAGAAATCGAGTTTGCTGTCGACCTCGACCGCCCGAAAGGGGAACCCAAAATCTTTTACCTCTTACAAATCCGTCCAATCGTCGAGGCTGATGATTCATTGGCCATCTCACTCGACGAAGTTAAGCCTGAAGAAACCGTCATCATTTCTGAATCTGCCCTGGGAAACGGCGTCATCGACACCCTATGTGACCTGGTTTATGTCAAACCAGAAACTTTTAAAGCGGCCGACAGCAAGACTATTGCAGAAAGAGTTGATATGCTGAATGCACAATTACTGAAAGAAGGAAGAAATTACATCCTCGTTGGCCCGGGTCGCTGGGGCTCTTCCGATCCATGGCTTGGGATTCCGGTGAAATGGCCACAAATTTCAGGAGCACGTGTCATCATTGAATCCGGACTTGAGCATTATCGGATCGACCCAAGCCAGGGGACTCACTTTTTCCAAAATCTGACTTCGTTTCGGGTGGGCTATTTTACGCTCAATCCATTTATCAAAGACGGGCATTATGACCTGGAATGGCTGAACTCCAAGCCCGCCTTATATGAAGATGAGTATTTACGGCATCTGAGGTTTGAGAAACCACTGGTGGTGAAGATTGACAGGAAGAGGAATCGGGGGGTGATTTATAAGGAAGGAATTTAACAATATACCAATTTTCAATATACCAATATACCAATGGAAGGGGGGGGTGAGGTGGGATTATAGGTTCCTGAATGGCAATACGATGGAGCAATATCAATTGCCTACTTCAGAATCAAGATTTTGTTAATATTGACTGTCTTTCCTGTGGCGTTGAGCAGGTATGATCCGGCAGTAAATCTATCCCGATCCAGAGGAATTACTATTTCATTGCCATGAATCTCATATTCTTCTGAAAACAGAAGATTCCCTGCAATTCCAAAGATTTTCAATTGAATCGTCTCATACACAGTGTTTGACAATCGCACTATGATTTTGTCTTCAGCAGGATTGGGAAGGATAAGTGCACTATTGCCGGGCGCGATTTCCTGAATCCCGATAGCATATTGTGTATAGACATTTTTTATCACATCATAGGCCAATGTGGTATTACGATAGATATCGACGATCCCCCACCATTCTTCGTTGGCAAAATGATCATAAGGGATTGAGCCCACAGTGCCGGTGACATCATGCAAGCCGTTGTTCCCCTTTTTCCACCATTCATCGACGAAAGAAAAAAACGCGATTCCGGAACACAGGTCAAAATGCGGGGAAATATGATTCCAGATCGCGAGATCTCCATCTGCCTGGTTCTGCTGGTTTTCTGCACCCTGGGTATTGTTATACCTGTCAGCACCTGATTCCGAGAAATAACAAGGTTTTGATGATAAAAAATTAAATTGGGTGATCGCGGCGGAAGGGTCATCATAGCGGTAAACATTCATTCCCCATACGTCAACATTCGGGCAGGCGCTAACCACCACAGAGGAAGGGACTTCGCCATGTGCGGTAGATACCGGGTGATTCGGATCTGCAGCATGGATAGCCCCTGCAGTAGTATTCAAAATTGTATACCAGTTGTTGATGTTGTTGCTGAACCACTCAGGGTGATAATTATATTCATTCCCAAGCTCCCACATCAGAATGGCGGGATGGGTTTTGTAAGTGTTTATATATCCCAGATATGTTCCATGATTGATATCAGGATAAAGACCGGTATCATCATAATTGGTGAACCCAACGATTACTTTAATCCCGGCAGCAGCAAGCTTATCGAGTACAGTGACATTGGTAATCGGTTGATACATGCGGATTGTATTGATCTTTGCCTGGGTCATCAGCAGGATATCCTGGTCGATATGCGTATAATCCATTGGGTCGAAGCGTCCTTTTCCAATGGCAACAGGGTTATAACAGATCCCGCGGATGATATAGGCTGTATCGTTCACCAGGATGCTTTTTCCTTGCGTTCGAACGATGGTCTGCGTTATTGCCAGAAAGGGAAGAAAAACAAAAACTAATGGAATCAGAAAGAATGATCGTATACTTTTCATCATGAATCGGGTTATTTGATCAAACGACAAGAAGACCCAAAATGCGGGGATGCAATTATACTTTATAAACGAATGCGTTGATGTTCATTCCGGCGCCTACTGAGGCAAACAGGATGGTATCACCTGGCAGGATCTCATGAAATTCAACTTTGTTTTTCAGGACGAGGTCGAATAAGGTGGGTAATGTGGCTACTGAAGAATTCCCAAGCCATGAAATGGTCATCGGCATGACGTTCTCCGGGATGTCTTTAATTCCATAGAGAGAATAAAGCCTCTTCAGAATGGCATCATCCATTTTCCCATTGGCCTGGTGGATGAGGACAGTCTTGATCTCACTGAGGTGTATATTACATTTCTCCAGGCAAGCTTTCATCGCCTGGGGAACAGTATCCAGCGCATATTGATAAAGCCTGCGCCCATTCATCTTTAAGTACAAATCTTCGGACGGCAGATGCTCTGGGTTAAAGGATTTATCCATATGCAGCATCTGTGAATACAACAAGGTATCGGAACGTGTTTTATGGGCTATGATTCCCAGTGGTGTGTCGCTTTGCCTGGCCTCAAGTACCGTAGCTCCTGCGCCATCAGCGTATAACATGCTGTCCCTGTCGTGGGGATCAGAAACGCGTGATAAAGCCTCAGCACCGATTACCAGGATTTTTTTTGCATCACCAGACCTGATAAAGTAATCCGCCTGAATTACAGCCTGAAGCCAGCCCGGACAGCCAAAAGTAAGGTCGTAAGCCACACAATCCGGATTTTGTATCCCCAATTTAAATTTAACCCTGGAGGCAAGGCTGGGAACTATATCAGAGCGGTTGTTGTTAGATTTTACATCCCCAAAGTTGTGGGCACAAATAACATAATCCAGTTCTTCTTTGTCAATCCCGGCATCTTTTATTGCCTCCGTGGCAGCCAAAAAGGCGATATCCGAAGTTACCTGGCCGTCGGTAATATATCGTCTCTCCGCGATTGTAGTGATTTCGAAGAACTTATCTATGATTTCCTGGCTGGATTTGCCGAGTTTACTTCCGTCAGTTTCAAAAAACTCATTGTTCAGAAACTCCTCATTTTTGATCTGTCGGGAAGGAATATAACATCCTGTTCCACGAATTACACTATATATAGTTCCACTCATAATCTTCTCCCTGACCGTGTCAATGATTAAGTTAATAATGATTCATGAAGACTTTTAACGAGGGGCAAAGATAGTACTTATTTTAAGAGGAGCGCATTAACCACGCGTTTGTCGAGCGTGACCAGGTATTCTATTCGGCGGCGGCGGACGAGATCTTTCAGTTCTTTCACTATGTCCTTATTGACTTTTTCAGCCATTGGAATGATCTATTTTTTAGTGAAATCGATCTGACGGATCATCCATTCCTTGCTGGCCATGCCGATGTGCATGTCGGTTAGGTTGCTGATCCTGTCAGCAGCTTTAATCTTAAAAGCAAGATACGCATCACGGCCATGGAATGCCGGTATATATTGCCCCCTACTTTCCTCCTTTTATTTCGCAGAGCCATGGCCTTCTGGATATACGGAGCCATGATGAGTTCCTTCAGTTGCATAAAAAACAGATAAATTCTTACCTTTGAAAATTGCTTACGAAGTTAATTATTCACTAGATACTAAACCCTGAAGCTATGAAGTCCTATTTTTCATTCAAGACCATCCTCTATTTATTTTTTGGGCTCAGCACCATATTGTTCTCTTGTAAAAATGAAGCTTCCAAAAACAAAGTCATTACGGAAAGGATTCAATATGATGTACTTATTAAGAGTCCCGGTCCGGATTATGACTGGTGGGTTCAAAATCTCGAAGGACCAGCGCGAGAGAATCTTGTAAGGACGATCATCCAGGCAGCTTATAATGGCAAGGTAAAAGCTTATGATCCGGAACATAAATTATTAACACCCGCAGAAGTAAAAGCTATTGGAAACCGAACTGACACGGTAAGCGGCACGAGTCCAAACCCACCCTACAATGATACCGTGATGATTATGCAGCAGCATCTCGACCTGAACAACATCAACAGGATCCGCTACCTGGAGGAATGGACCATGGATGAAACTACACTAAAAATAGAGAAAAAAATACTAGGAATTGCGGTGATCCAGGACAATTACGATGAAAAAGGAGCGTTCAGAGGACTGCAGCCGCTTTTCTGGGTATATTTTGATGAGAATTATCCGGGCAAGTTCGAGTTAAAATAAGTTGTAAAGCCTTGCTGATCGGGTTGTTCATTTTTCTTCAGGAGTTTTTTACAAAAAAAACGTTATGTCATTTGGTTATGAATTAACTATTTGTAACTTTGCACCCCCTTTTTAAGGAGGGAATTTATAACAGAATAGCAAATGGATACTTTATCTTACAAGACGATCAGCGCCACTAAAGAGAATGCCAACAAAGAATGGTATATAGTAGACGCTGATAATGAAGGAGTTGGCCGCCTCGCATCGAGAGTTGCCATGATCTTACGTGGTAAACACAAGACCAACTACACCCCACACGCTGATTGTGGTGATTATGTAATCGTAATTAACGCTGAGAAAGCTGTTTTCAGTGGGGCTAAGTTCACGGAGAAAGAATATGTTCGTCACTCAGGTTATCCTGGTGGACAACGTTTTTTCACTCCACTTCAGATGAAGGCCAAAAAGCCTGAATTTGTGCTTGAAGCAGCAATTCGTGGCATGCTTCCCAAGAGCAAACTGGGCGGCCAGATCTTCAGCAACCTTTATGTTGTTGCCGGTCCGGTTCACACCCACGAAGCTCAGAAACCCAAAGTTATGGACCTCAATACAATCAAATAAGGCATGGAAGTTCTGAATACCATTGGAAGAAGAAAAACCTCAGTAGCGAGGCTCTATCTCAAAGACGGAGACGGCAAGATGACCGTTAACGGTAAGGATTATAAGGTATATTTCCCAACTCCACTTTTACAGTACACTGTACTGGATCCGCTGGAAACGACCCTTTGCATGGGGAAATATGATGTTCTCGTAAATGTTGATGGCGGTGGGTTCAAAGGACAAGCAGAGGCTTTAAGCCTTGCGCTCTCCAGAGCACTCGTTACCATTGACCCTGAGTACCGTCCGCTTCTTAAAGTAAAAGGACTGATGCGCAGAGATCCTCGTATGGTCGAAAGGAAAAAACCTGGTCAGAAAAAAGCCCGTAAACGCTTCCAGTTCAGCAAGCGTTAAGACCTGCTTCCTTCCCGGCTTAGTTTAGTATCCAAATTGCCCCGACCGTTTCGACGCTACCCGGCAATTGCAATGAGCTGAAAGTAAACTAACAATAAAATACATAATGGCAAACACATCTTTTGACGAATTACTCGATGCTGGCGTACACTTCGGCCACTTGAGAAGAAAATGGAATCCAAATATGGCTCCCTATATCTTTATGGAGAAAAACGGGATTCATATTATCGACCTTTACAAAACTATGGCTAAAATCGACGAGGCTGCTTCAGCCATGCGTCAGATTGCCAAATCAGGAAAAAAAGTTCTCTTTGTTGCTACAAAGAAACAAGCAAAGCTGATCGTAGCGGATCATGTCAGCAAAGTTGGCATGCCTTTCGTTACTGAGCGCTGGCCTGGTGGAATGTTAACCAACTTCGCCACCATCCGTAAAGCGGTGAAAAAAATGTCGACAATCGACAAATTGATGAACAGCCCTTCTTTTAAGAGCTTGTCAAAAAGAGAAAGACTCCAGATTGCCCGTGAAAGAGGCAAACTTGAGAAGAACCTTGGAAGTATCGCCGACCTGAGCAGACTTCCTTCTGCCCTTTTCGTCGTTGATGTCTTGAAAGAGAAAATCGCTATCGCAGAGGCCCGGAAACTCAACATTCCAACTTTCGCTATCGTAGATACCAATTCTGATCCAAACCTGATTGACTTCCCTATCCCTGCCAATGACGATGCATCAAAATCTATCTCGCTGATTACCCGCCTGATGTGCGAAGCAATCGAAGAAGGTCTTGCTGAACGTAAGTTCGACAAAGATCACCGCGAAGAGGATGAGGATTATGACGCAGATGGCGATCACAATGTTATCGAAATCGACGAAGAAGTGGTTGCAGGACTCATCGAAGAAACCGATGAAGATGGCAAACCCAAAAAAGTTAAAGTTGACGGTGACGAGAAAGAAGCCGACGGTAGCCCAAAACGCCCAAGAAGACCTGTCATGAAAGGCAGCCCTGTCCGTAAACCTGCGGCTCGTAAGTAAGCATTTAATCAATCATCTTATAATATTTCAGGCGGGTTCATTTTCCAATGTTCCCGCTTAAACCTTAATCATAAAACTCACTACTACAATGGCAAACATAAGCGCCTCCGAAGTTAACAAACTCAGACAAATCACAGGTTCAGGTATGATGGACTGCAAGAACGCCCTGGTAGAAGCCGATGGCGATATTGAAGCAGCGATCGATATTCTCCGCAAAAAAGGGATGAAAGTCGCTAACAAGCGTGCCGACCGTGATGCCAATGAAGGTATCGTTATGGCAGAAACAACAGCAGATCATAGCTTCGCAGCTGTTATCATGCTGAACTGTGAAACAGATTTCGTAGCCAAGAACGAAGAATTCCAAAAACTGGCTAAAGACATCATGAACCTCGCTATCACCGTTAAACCTGCCAGCCTTGAGGATATGAAAAACCTTAAGATTGACAACTATACCGTAGCCGAGAATATTATGAACATGACTGGTAAAACCGGCGAAAAGATGGATCTGGCTCACTATCATTTTATTGAGTCACCTTCTTCTTGCGCCTATAACCACCACGGCAACAGGCTCGCTACCATTATTGGCCTTAGCAAACCCGGTTTCGAAGAATTAGGTAAAGAACTTTGTATGCAAGCCGCAGCAATGGCTCCTATTGCAGTCGACAAAGACGATGTTTCTCAGGAAACTATCGACAGAGAGATTGAAATCGGAAAAGACCAGGCCCGCCAGGAAGGAAAAGCTGAAGAAATGCTCGAGAAAATTGCTGTAGGGAAACTTCAGAAATTCTTCAAAGAAAACACCTTACTCAACCAGGATTTTATTAAAGACACCAAGGTTACTGTTCGCGATCACATTGCAAAACAAGATAAAGACCTGAAAGTGAGTTCTTTCAATAGAGTTATGCTGGGTGCATAATTGAACTTTTGAATTTCTAAAAAAGAGCAGCCCTTTTTTGGGCTGCTTTTTTTTTGTAAATTTGAGCAAAATTAAACCATGAACTACCGCCGAATTCTACTCAAACTCTCCGGGGAATCCCTGGCACAGAAAGGATCATCAGGCATCGCTACCGATTGTCTGCATCATTATGCCGATGAGGTAATTAGTATCGCTTCAAAAGGAGTGCAAGTAGCCATCGTGCTGGGTGGTGGCAATATATACCGTGGCCTGCAAGGTGAAGGCGAAGGGATGGACCGCGCCCAGGGCGACTATATGGGAATGCTGGCTACAATCATCAACAGTATGGCCCTTCAGGCTGAATTAGAGAAAAGAGGTTATAAAAGCCGTATTCTCTCTGGTATCGCCATCGACCCGCTTTGCGAAAGAATGAGCCGCAGACGTGCCAAAGAATACCTGGAAGCAGGAACCATCGTTTTTATGGCTGGAGGAACAGGAAATCCCTTTTTTACAACCGATAGCGCTGCAGCCCTGAGGGCAATTGAGATTGAAGCTGATCTGCTGATCAAAGGAACCCGTGTCAATGGAATCTATACCGCTGATCCTGAAAAAGACCCAACGGCTACCAAATATGATACGCTGAGTTTTGAAGAAGCTTATCAGAAAAAATTGAATATCATGGACATGACGGCTTTTACCTTATGCCAGGAAAACAATATGCCGATCCTGGTGATCGATATCAATGAAAAAGGCGGACTGGCCAGAGCAATAGCCGGAGAAGCTACTGGTACGCTTGTCAGCCAATAAGAAAAAAATATTTACTTTTGCAGCCTCAATATCAATCAATATGACCCCTGAAAGTATCGCCATCCTTGAACAAACTCTCCTGGAAATGGAGGGTGCCATCACCCATCTTGAACATGAATTTTACAAAATCCGCACCGGGAAAGCTTCCCCTGCCATGCTCGAAGGCGTAAAAGTTGATTATTATGGGACGATGACTCCTATTGAACAAATCGGGAATATTTCGACACCAGATGCCCGCCAGATCATCGTTCAGCCCTGGGAGAAAAACATGCTTAATGTCATCGACAAAGCGATCCAGGCTGCAAACCTTGGCTTTAATCCCCAAAATAATGGAGAAATCCTTAGGATCAATGTCCCAAGTCTCACCGAAGACCGTCGTAAAGACCTTGTGAAAAAAGCCAAAGCTGAAGCTGAAAATGCACGTATCAGCATTCGTAACCTGAGGAGAAACGCCAACGAAGTCGCCAAAAAACTTGAAAAAGCTGGCCTCCCGGAAGATGAAGTTAAAGGTCTTGAGCGCGAAATCCAGGCCCTCACCGATACCTACATCACCAAAACAGATAAAGCGCTCGAATCAAAAGAAAAAGACATCATGACTGTCTAGTCATTCCTTGTCAGAAAGGCATTACAAAGGAGAATTTCCAGCATAAATTATCTTCCGGCTTTTCAAAGGCATAGGCTCCCATTCGGTAAAAAGCCCCAAAGCCAATATTGGAACTGCCAAAGACAAGAAGTTTGTTCAATAAAATCCCGCTTTCATAAAAGCCTTTTTCCATTGTTTTAAAAGCATAACCATCCTGATATTCAGGATGCTGTATACTTCCGATGCTTGCTTCTCCTACCAGGGCAATCTCAGGTTGAAAATACTTTTTACGAATCAGCAATTTCCCGAAATTATGATGAAAATAAAAGGCCAGGTAACGGTCTGAAGCAAACTCGTTCATTGCCATCGTGGCAAAACTATTCATCGCATATATCGTAAATTGCCCGAGACTGCCGTTTCCATTATAGAGTTCTGTAATGGGTAAATTCCCTGTCATGATTCCGCCGCGGAATATCAAGGTAGTTTTCCCCAGGTATTTTGTATAAAACGACTCTGAAATCCTGAAATCAACCCGGTCAAACTTGAATTGCCCCTGAGCAAGTCCTTTAAATCCATGCACATACTGAAACTGAAGCACAGGATATTTCGTTCCCATCGAAATTTGCGTCCTCGCATTTTTCATATAGGTTTCTTTATAGGCAAAACGAAAAGCAGTAACCCATTCGGTAAATTTATATGGATTTACAAAAGCGCCTGGATCGGAGTCTGAAGGGATATAAGAATAGCTGTAAGTTGGCGTTTTAAAGACCTGGTAGAGACTCGAGCTGACAAGAAACCATTTCATGCTGCGAAATTTCACTGAAAATCTATACGATTCTACTTTGTCCATCCTCACAATCAGGTAATTCCTGAATCTCTCATAAATATTGAGTTTCTGTACATCAAATAACTCGATCCCACCTGTTTCGAAAACATCCTTCTTATAAGCCAGGTTAATTTCTAACTCATGCCGCGGACTCAACACATAAGCAAATTCTCCACCGTATTTCCAGGTATCATCCTTGAATCCATAACTCCCATATCCTTCCAGTTTAAACCTTTCTGAAAACCTTCTGTTTGTACTAAGGCCAAGACCAAAACACCAACCCTCATAACCTGTATACCGTACAATTTTATCCATTTCAACATCAAGCTTCCAGACAGGAATTCTGCCTGTGGCGAGTGCTTCCAGAAATTTGACTTTTTGATCAAGCTTCTCAGCTTTTCCAATGCTGTCCATAAACGCATAAGTTCTATGGTCTTTGGCAGTCAGAGAATCCTGCCTGTAGCTAGTCCAATAGTCTTCATCTCTGTGTGTCGACTCGGGATCCACCACCATCTGTAGCTGGTTAAAGTCCTTCTTATTGATCGATTGATTGATCTTTATCTCTTTCAGGTAGGTTTTCCCAATTCCCACCATATGCACCGTTCTCGATGAATCCTTGCCCACTGGCAGGTCCAGTGAAGTGAATTCAAGGTTGGTATTCAATTGGACAGGAAACCAGTGAACACTATCAACTTTTTCATAAAGCTGCTGAACCGAAATACTGATCCCGGCTTCCTGGCGGGCAGGACTTGCAATAACACTTTGAAGGGCATAGCCATCAGTATTGATGTATAAAACACCTTTTAAACCATCAAAGTTCCGGTTAAGTAAAGGCCTGAAAGAAATCAGGTAAGTAGTATCTGAGGTCCCTTTATTGAACAAAGTGTCTTCAATCCTGTAATAATACTTTGAAAAACAACCCGTACTAATCGGGTTGACATAGTTTTTATCAAGAATTGAACTTACCTCCTTATAAAATGAATTGGGCTGCAACATTGAAATTAAAAGCGTGAACGACGGATCCTGAAGTCCGGAAACCCTGCTGGCCAATACTTTTTTAAAATCATTGTCGGGTGCTTTGAATTTCCTTTCATAGACCGATTCAATGATGATGATGTCCTGTTTGCTAAAAATATGCCTTAAACGCGCCAATGATGTATCCTTCTGCAAAGAATCACGCTGAAACAAGGAGTCAAGTGCCGGTTTAATAATTGTTTTCTCATAAGCTGTATAGGAAAACGAATTAAGTTTTTCAGGATCATTCTGCTCTCTATTCATCAGTACCGACCGGATGATCCTGTTGGCAGGATTAATCCCCGGGACAATTGTAACCGAATTTAATTCTATACTGGTGGAATATAATTTGATATTAAGCGAGGTGACATTGCTATCAATGTTCATTTCAACAGCATCATAGCCCAGGTAGGTAGCCTTGATACGAACTATTTTGGAGACATTGCTAATACGAAACCTACCGTCGATGTCGGAATAACAACCATGGGTCCCCCCATTGGCAGTCAAACTCACAAATGCCAGGCCCAGACCCGTATGGGCATCCGCTATCTTCCCAAAAACGACATATTGCTGTGAAAAAGCCAGTAAGGGGAACAGAAAAAGGAGTAATATGAAGTTTAATCGCATATTTCGACAAAGTTAACGGTTTCTTAATTTAATTATTGGTTGAAAGTCTTATCTTAGTGGCTGTTTTCCAAATTTCTATGAAAGTCAGTATTAAGACATCACTGGAAGAAGCTTTATTAAAGCAAAAAACAAGATTTCTGCTAAATGCGGAACAACTGCTTCATCATGATGATCCTGAGATCATTCACCAGTTACGACTTTCATTGAAGACGATTCGTTCGATTATGGGCTTTCTTGGGTTCGTTTCGCCAAGTCACGACTTTAATAAGAGACATCTGGCCAGCCTTGACAGAACTTTTGAGTTAAGCGGCATACTCAGAGACCAACAGGTACAATTGCAAAACCTTCATCATCTGCAGGCAGGGTTCAATAAAAACTTCAAACATCTGGAAAAACACCTGATCACCGGTGTCGATGAATCTAAAAAAATATTACGGGCCCGAATAGACAAGAAAGGGAATAACTACCTTGACAAACTTTTCAACGATTTTTTTGGATTTCTTTATTCCCGTACAGAGCAGGAAATCGCCGCTGCTTATCAGGACCATCTAAACGAAACGTTCGCCAAGCTACACAGTACTTTTATTAAACAACCGGTATCACTGAAATTTCTGCATTCCCTGAGAAAACAGCTCAAAGATTACATTAATATTTTGGCATTGATTCATATTGGGGATCCACTGCAGACTGAAGAAGCCATCGCTGAACTGAAACATTTAGATCAGGAGCTTGGAAAATGGCATGACTTGTTAAATACCCAAAAATCGATCAGATCATTTCTTAAAAACCATAAAAATCTCTTACTACGTAAAGACGAATACAAACATTTGCAAGTCTTTATCATGGAAGAAATCAATTTATCCAGACAATCTATTGAAGATCTGATTGCATTACAAACTCAAGCGAATCAGGCTTCTTAGAATAATTTCTTATTCCCTTTATGCCTGTCAGCATCTCTTGAGTCTTTCTTTTCTATGTTTTTGTGCAATGCTTCTGTAAGGTCGACGCCGGTTTGATTGGCAAGGCAGATCAGAACAAATAAAACGTCGGCAAACTCATCAGCCAGGTTCACTTCTTTATCGGATTCTTTGTAAGACTGCTCACCATATTTACGCGCCATGATCCTTGCCACTTCGCCAACCTCTTCCATCAAAAGAGCGGTATTGGTCAACTCATTAAAATACCGCACGCCCTTTGTGTTTACCCATTCATCAACCAATGACTGCGCCTCCTTAATTGTAAGTTCCATTATTCGCGATTTTTTGTGTCAATCCAGATACTCACCGGGCCACTGTTTACCAGGCTTACTTCCATCCTGGCCCCGAATTCCCCGCTTTGTATTTCTTTTTTCATTTCTTCTGTAAGGCAAGTTTTAAACGCTTCATATAAAGGAATTGCCTGCTCAGGTCGCGCTGCCCTGATGTAAGAAGGGCGGTTTCCCTTTTTTGTGCTGGCATGAAGGGTAAACTGGCTCACCAGCAAGATATCACCACCGGCTTCTATGACGGAAAGATTCATGACGTCTTCAGGATCAGGAAATATCCTTAGTCGGACAATTTTTCCACATAACCAAACAACATCATCGTGATTGTCTGATTCTTCTACCCCTAATAGCACCAGGATGCCAAGACCGATCTTCGCAACGATCTTGCTGTCGATTTCTACTGATGCTTTGCTGACTCTTTGTATTAAAGCTCTCATTGATAATCATTTATTCCCAATCATTCTCTTCCAGTTCTTCATCATCAATGATGCCGAGATAATTCCGGTAGCGACTGGTGCTGATGTCCCCTTTGGCCAATGCTTCTTTTACGGCACATTTGGGTTCGTGTGTATGGGTACAATTATTAAACTGGCATTGATCCTGGATCGCCCTGAATTCAGGGAAACGTTCTGCTACCTCTTCTTTGCGAAAGTCTGACAAACCAAATTCCCTGATTCCAGGGGTGTCAATCACAAATCCTCCAAAAGAAAGCTCATGCATTTCAGCAAAAGTAGTGGTATGTTTTCCAGATAAGTGGTAGGCCGAAATTGCATTTACTTTTAGATCGAGTCCCGGCTCAAGACCATTAAGCAAAGCAGATTTCCCAACGCCAGAATGGCCACTGAATAAAGTGACTTTATCTTTAATGATTTCTTTCAATTCCTGGATATTATCCCCTCTTAAAGCTGAAACCGGATATACAGGATAGCCAATACCTTCGTAAAGTATCTTTAGATCAAGGAATCGTTGAAGCCATTCCCCTTCATACAAATCTATCTTGTTAATAATCAATGCCGCAGGGATATGATAAGCTTCGGCAGTTGTAAGGAAACGGTCGATGAATGCAAGATGTGTACGCGGAAAACCTACTGTTACCACCAGGTAAGCCTGATCAATATTGGCTGCCATGATCTGGTATACTCTCGAAAGATTTGTCGATTTGCGGATGATATAATTCTTCCGTTCATGGATCACAGTAATCATCCCGCTTTCTTGGCCTTCTTCAAGGATAAAATCAACGCGATCGCCCACAGCCAAAGGATTTGTCCCCTTTAATCCATGAATTTTAAACTGGCCCCGCAGCCGGCATTCCACCCTGTGACCGTTTTCCTGCCTGACAATCACCCAGCTTCCTGTTGATTTTACAACGATTCCTTCCAAGTTATTTCATTGATTTAAAACTGTTTATTATCCAACAATATTTCCATGAAGCACTATCGCAAGAGAAAATTCTGATAATCTATGGCAAAGTTATCATTTTTTAGGCTGTCGACCAATACAATAGCGCTTCCCGGGCAGAATGCTCAGAATCTGGTTCAATTCCATGTTTAACAAACAGGCTGAGAGTCTGTTTAATGTGAATCCGGAAGCAAGACACAGGGCATCAATCCCAATTTCTTTGTTTTCAAGGATAATCCTAAGCAAGAGCTCCTCGTCCGCTGTTAAATCACGAAACAAAGTCTGTTGGCCTTCATTTTGTGTCGCAGCTTCCCATCCCATTTGCCACATAAAGTCAGCCGGGGATTGAATCAATGCCGCTTTGTTGTTACTGATCAGGTAATTACAACCTTCTGAGAACGGATCGCCCCAACGACCTGGTATTGAAAAGACATCCCGACTGTAGGAATTTGCAATATCCGCCGTGATCAGCGCCCCGCCTTCCCTCGCACCCTCCACCACTACGATCGCGTCGCAGAGGCCAGCAATGATACGGTTACGGCAAGGGAAATTCTCCCGATCAGGTTTGGTGCCGCTGGGGAAGTCGGTGAGCAAGCCACCCTGGCTTAACATCTTTTCCGCCAGGCTTTTATTGGATGCGGGATACAGACGATCGAGGCCATGCCCGAGTACGCCAACCGTCATCAGGCCATTATCCAAGGCAGCCCGGTGCGAACAGGTATCTATTCCGTAGGCCAGGCCGCTGACAATTAAAACATTGGAACCAGCCAGGTTTTCTATCAGGTTTCGGCAGGCTTCTTTCCCATAAGCTGTTGCTTTTCGGGTACCGACAACCGCAATTACCCGCATCGGGTTCAGATCAGCATTGCCTTTATAGTACATCACGACAGGGCTGTCAGCGCACTGCTTCAGCCTGAATGGAAAATCATCATCCTGAAAGGAGTAGATCCTGATTTTGTAACGTTCACAAAAGGAAAGCTCCTTTTCAGCAGTCTGCAAAGATTTACTGTTTCTGAGAAGCTCAGCGAATTTCTGACCAATCCCCGGAATATGAGTCAGATGCTGATTTTTCTCTCGATAGACTGCTTCAGCTGAGCCGCAAAAGGCAATAAGTTTCCGGGCATTAACCGGGCCGATCCCGGGTATCATCGAGATCCAAAGTGAATAGAGCATTTGAAAGCTATTTAAAGGGTTCCGTTTCTTATATTGACGGAAATTGAGGGCCTCAGTGGAAAAATAAAATGAAATATTTTTTTAACCCCTAATATCAAGGCTTTAGAATTTATCCTTTTGATAATCAAAAAAAAAGCTGATTTTTGCTAAAAATTCATTTGTGACTGAACTCTGGAGTTATAGCTTTCTGGCAAAATTTATCAAGTTTGGGGTGGTCGGGGCCAGTGGGCTTGTCGTAGATTTTGGTTTTACGATACTCTGCAAAGAAGTCCTGAGAATTCAAAAATACGTTTCTAATGCCATCGGCTTTACCCTGGCAGCTACTTCCAATTATTATTTAAACAGAGTCTGGACCTTTGAAAGTAAAAATCCGGCGATTGGCGTGGAATTTTCCGAATTTTTCATCATTTCCCTGATTGGCCTGGGGCTAAACACCCTTATCCTGTATGTCCTTGTAAGTAAATTTGGGAAGAAATTCTATGTGTCCAAAGCCATTGCCATTGCCCTGGTGACCTTATGGAATTTCTTTGCCAATGCTTTCTTTACTTTCCGTTAAGGATAAGTTTTAGTCATTCTTTCAGGGACAACCAGTATATAGTCAGCTTTCCCTTTTTGATCCTTTTTTAACTCATCAATGGATTCCTGTTCGCAGGATGAGATAGTAACAATCCTTAATTCAGGGCTTGCATGTTTGAGGTACCATACTATTCCCTCAAAGTCTTCACTGTGATAAGTTCCGTTAAAATGCAGAAACACCTTGCCTTTACTCCAGTTTTTCAAGATAAAATGAGCCATTGTAGCATCTTTCGCGGCCTGGGCTTTCGGGTAATTGGTGGAATCATATCCGGGCGGGATGCTTTCCTTTTCAGAAAGCATAATCTTGTAATTTTTCAAAGTATCTACATACGGAAAAGGCAAAGGAGCAATATAAGTCTTGGCCATGGCACTCAGACTGTCAAGCCCTTTAAATCCTTTTGAAAAAACTATAGAGGCATAACGGCGTGGAATATTGGTCGCAATAAACGGTATCTTTTTGCTTTTGGCAAACTCAATCAAAGGCTTATAATCTGTTTTATAATTCTTCCAGAGTTTCACTTCATCTTCAAAAGAGCGTGTTTTTACAGTCCCTGACAGGTATTCGCTCAACAACAATTGATTGTCAGCTTCAAACATTTCGGCACCTAAAACAAGGAGTTCCTTTTTTTCATTGTAAAGATCACGCGCCAGCTCACGCTCTAGCCAATGGCAAATAGGATTGTCGTGCATTTCACCAAAAAAGACAATATCTGCATTTTTTGCGTCCTTAAAAAGGTCATTATAATCAGTAGTATTCCCTTTTTGATCAAAAAACTGATACGCAGCTTTGTCAGCTTTCATGGCGACAGCCAAAACAAATAACAGAGATAAAATACTAACTGATAAGTATTTATTGTACTTCATAGCGATAGGTATTGCAAAACAATAAGACGAATATGCCCGGGCACAAAGGGCACCAATTCAAAGATAGCTTATTTTTCTTCAGGCACAAACAGGAAAAAGCAGTAAAAAAATGCAGCAAAACTCACTCCGGCTTGTGATTCAATCGTATCCTCAGCCAACATCGCCAATAAGAGGATCATAAGAAAACAAAAGAACAACCCAGGCCTCAGCTGTCCAAGCTTAAATGCTGGGTAAAACAAGGCAAAAAGAAAGACAAACAGCCCGATAATGCCTAAACCTACAGTGATAGAAAGGTATTGATTGTGAGACCGCCTGCGCCATTCCGGGCTGAGTTTCGCATGGGTTTCTTCGTAATATTGACTAAACACCGTGTTCATGTCGCCTGTACCAACCCCAAGTATCGGGTTTCTGGAAATTAATGCCAGCGATGCCTTCCAGTATTCAATGCGCATCATTACGGAAAATCCGCTCGCATTCCCGTTTTGGCTGTAATTTTGAATCTCCCAAAACACTTGTCGAATCCGCATAGCAATTCCATGATCATTCAGGTCCCTGACATCAGTACACGCCAATTCAATATGGGATATCTCATTATCAGTCAGCGAATTAAAACCGACACTATCTTTTCTTAATCCTCTTGAGGTCATATACCTGAACAAAACATTTTTAATATCAAATCCTGTTTTCACCATACTGTCAAAAGGACAATGACTTCGCAAATTCCAGGCTTTACGCAATTCTGGCTCACATATATAAATCCACAAAGGATGTCCATTTACGATTTGTTTTGAGCTTGTATCATTATAATAAGGGTTTCCGCCCTGACTAAATTGATCCAGTGTTTTGAAATCTATCTTTTCAGGCTGCTCGAATTCTTTATACTGCGCATGAATAAATTGTATGCACAAGAACAACAAAAACATCACCCCCGTATAGGCAGCCAGGCGAAGTCCAAGCTTCAGATGACTGTGAAGATAATGAAGTAAAAAAACAAGACTTATACCACCCAGTATCCCAATCCCAGTGAGTGACTGAGCCATAAAAAGGAATACGATAAACCACAATATCAAACAATAATAGAGGATTTTAGGGATGTTAAACACCTTTTGGGGTTTCGCGATAAGGTATGCCAGGAGGACAATAGCCAACACTACATTCAGAGAAAAGATAATATGTGAGATATAAGGGAATATATAACGGATGTCTGAATATTCAACCGTAAAATATAAGCAGGTACTAGCAATACTGCCACCCAAGACCGATGCAATGTACAGGAAGATCAAGGTCAGCCTGCTGTTTTTGCTGATCGGGTCAGAAGTGCTAATAATGAGCGGAAGCAGCAAGAGCGGGACTTTCGTACGAAGATCCTTCAAGGCATAATCAAAATCACTGGTATAGAGTAAACCTGTTACATGAACCAGGTAAATCAGGCAAAACGCAAGGACCAGCTTATTATTAAAAAACTGTTGCAACTTTACAGCAAGCTTGCCCTCTGCTAACCAATTGGCCAGCAACAATATCTGGGCAATGCTCATGACAAAAAGAGACAGTGGTAGCGCTGCGATCAACAGCAAGAGGCCTGTAAAATACAAGCGATGATGGATTATATTTCTGCTTACCGGCATGGTGTTAGCCCCGGGAAGCCTTACTTGATGGGTTTGAGCTCAGCTTTAACCTTCACAGTCCCGTCAAGGATCCCTTTATAATAAGGTTCATTGTCAAGGGTTTCTTTCGCTTTCATCACGGCAGGATCAGCAGCCAGAGAAGCTTCCACCCTGCCTCTTTCATAATAATATCGTGTGACGATTTCATCCCGGATCAGCTTACTTATTTCTGCTTTATGGTCGTAGATAGATTGAGTTCTAAGCTGGGCGATCTTTTGTTTCAGTTTGAGGTAATCTTCCTGGATCGGGGCAAAGTCATTTTCCTTTTCCGCATTTTTTTTCATCTCCTCAAGGCTTGCCTCTGCAGGTGTAACAAAGTCATCGTAACCTTTATCCTTCACAAAACTCACAAAATCGTTATAAACCACGTCAGTCACTTTAAAATCACGCGGTCCTGAAATGCTGTCATGCTGCGTTTTGAATTTCGTTGCAAAATCAAAGATGAGGTACTTGCTCAGAAGATTCTGAACGATATCAGAATAGCGATTGGGTGACAAATAGACATCCGGTTCTATCCCACCTCCATCATACACAATACGTCCGCTTTTTGTTTTAAAGGCCGTGATCAGCGAATCCGGAATTTTACCAAAGTTTCCTTCTGCATCTTTATGGGAATAGTCGATCGCCTGGATACATCTGCCACTGGGAATATAATATTTTGCAACCGTAACTTTAACCTGTGAATTATAGGAGAGTGGTAAAACATTCTGAACCAACCCTTTACCATAGGATCTCTGGCCGATAATGACAGCCCTGTCAAGGTCTTGCATCGTGCCGGCTAGAATCTCTGAGGCTGACGCAGAATTTTTATCGACCAGGAATACCAGCGGAATGTCTTTATCCGCTGCGGGCATCATGGTCTTATAACTAATATTGGCAGAAGCCAATCTACCTTTGGTACTCACGATCAGCTGATCACGATCGATGAACAGGTTGGCAATATTGACAGCCTCATTTAAGAGTCCACCGCCATTGCCCCTCAAGTCGAACACCAATGCTTTCAATTTTCCCTGAGATTTTAGTTTCATCAGGGTTTCTTTAACCTCATTGCCGGAGTTTTGGGTAAAACCGTTCATTTTCAGATATCCGATGTGATCATCGAGCATCCCGAAATAAGGGATGTTTTCAACCTGAATATTTTCACGATTGAGGTTTATTTCATAAGGTTTCGACTCACCTCGCTGAACCAG
>SESB01000013.1_pt1 | contig 114393 bp, 99 predicted proteins | sample 3171441 | NCBI WGS metagenome assembly SESB01 (sample SAMN06051867, study PRJNA518727) | freshwater metagenome | biome: subpolar coniferous forest; feature: holomictic lake; material: water; isolation source: holomictic Lake 227, 6 m depth | place: Canada: near Kenora, Ontario | collected...
CACACTAAAACCGCATTTACTACACACCATGAAAAATGCCCTGGTGTGTAAGCGGTGTGTAGTGAATTTATACCGCCTAATTCACCACTAACCTCTTGAATCTATTGAGGTCTTTGTTACAAGACCCCTAGGGCTTCTTTCTTATGAGTCCTCTGCTCTAACCAACTGAGCTATGGGCCCTAATCTTCCATTGTAATTGAAGGGTCTACAGTAATCATGCCCCATAAGACCCCATATAAGTCATTCCATTGTGCCTAGATATACATTATTATATGTATATCTTAAAGGAGCAGATCATGATCGTATCTAAATGGGGCAATAGTCTAGCCATTCGGCTGCCCACCCAGGTGGTTGACTATTTGAAGCTCAAAGAGGGTGATGACATTGAGGTTCACGTTGCCGATAAAAAACATTTTCAAATAAAGAAGAAGCCTTCTCTGCAAGATAGGATTGATGGTCTGAGAAAATTTCGTGGTCGCATGCCCACTGATTTTCACTTTGATAGATCCGAATTAAATGAACGCTAAGAAAATATTTTTTGACACCAATACATTACTGTATTTACTTTCATCAGATTCAAAAAAGGCAGATTGGGTTAGCTCAAATCTACAGCAATCTAATGTAATTAGCGTTCAAGTACTCAATGAATTTACATCCGCAAGCCTTAGAAAAATTAAAATATCTAACATTGAGCTGGATGAGTTTCTAGGCCTATTCATATCAATATTCAATATCAGGCCACTCAATGTAGAGACATTTGAAACTGGGCTAGCCATATCCAGAAGATACGGATACCAACATTACGACTCAATGATTATTGCTGCCGCCCTGCAGGCGGGCTGTGAGACGCTGTATTCAGAGGATATGCACCATCGGCAAATGATCGATAAGAGACTGCAAATCGTGAACCCTTTTATCTAAAGAGCTCACGATCCCTAACCAGCCTTGAATCAATCCTCTTCGAGGAAGGTTTTCAATTTGTCGCTTCGGCTTGGGTGACGCATTTTTCTGAGTGCCTTAGCTTCAATCTGACGGATACGCTCACGAGTAACGTCAAACTGTTTGCCCACTTCTTCAAGAGTATGGTCTGTACTCATCTCAACACCAAAACGCATGCGCAATACTTTTGCTTCACGCGGTGTTAATGAATCCAGCACATCCTTCACAACATCACGCATAGACTCATGTAATGCCGCTTCAGCTGGCGCCAAGGTGTTGCCGTCTTCAATGAAATCACCTAAATGTGAATCTTCATCATCACCAATTGGGGTTTCCATAGAGATTGGCTCTTTGGCAATCTTCATGATCTTACGAATCTTGTCTTCTGGAATCTCCATCTTCAGCGCCAAGGTTGCAGCATCTGGCTCATGACCCGTTTCTTGCAAGATCTGACGGCTGATCCGGTTCATCTTGTTGATCGTCTCAATCATATGAACAGGAATACGAATCGTACGTGCTTGGTCAGCAATAGAACGGGTAATCGCCTGACGAATCCACCAAGTCGCATACGTTGAGAACTTATAACCACGACGGTATTCAAACTTATCTACCGCCTTCATCAAACCGATGTTTCCTTCTTGAATCAAATCTAAGAACTGCAAACCACGGTTGGTGTATTTCTTAGCAATCGAGATCACCAAACGTAAGTTGGCTACAGTCATCTCGCGCTTTGCTTCACGTGCACGCTTCTCACCAGCAGTCATGCGTTTGTTCACTTCTTTTAATTCTGGAAGTGGAATTACCACACGAGTCTGAATATCAATTAACTTCTGTTGAAGTTCCTGAATCGCAGGCACGTTACGCTGCAAGAGTGCGCTGTAAGGCTTATTCTCTTTAAGCAACTTATCCGTCCAAGTTAGATTCATGGCCATCTTTGGAAAGTCTTTCAAGACTTCTCCACGATTGACGCCAACTTTATCCACCAACAAGTTAACGATGCCACGCTCCAGTTTCCATACTTGGTCAACTTGGGAGCGCATGGTGTCACATAATTTTTCAACACTCTTGGCTGTTAAACGGAAACCGAGTAACTCACCGCGGATGAGATCCTGCGCTTTGATATAAGCTGGACAGTTATAACCCTCTTTATCAAAAGCACGGCGCATTTTGTCAGCTTGTGTACGAACGATTGCAAACTTCTCTAAAGAGATCTGCTTTAGCTCTTCAAGCTGCTTAGCATTTGCCGTTGCAGCACCACCGCCACCACTACCTTCATCTTCGCCTTCTTCTCCACCCTCTTCAGCGTCAGGATCAATTTCTGGCTCTTCTGGTCCAAGCTTAATATCTACAGCATTTGGATCTACTAGACCATCTACAAACTGATCGATTTCCATCTCGCCGCTAGTAATCTTGTCAACGTTGCTCAGTATTTCAGCAATCGTTACTGGGCAAGCAGCCAAAGCCATCACCATATCTTTGAGGCCGGCTTCAATCTTCTTCGCAATCACGATCTCGCCTTCGCGAGTTAACAGATCAACTGTACCCATCTCACGCATGTACATACGTACTGGATCGGTTGTACGACCAAATTCTGAATCAACCGTAGAGAGGGCTGCTTCAGCTTTTTCTTCAGCCTCTTCCTCAGAAGCTGCAGCTTCCGTGTTGTCAGACAGAATTAATGTTTCTGCGTCTGGAGCCTGTTCATAAACGGTAATTCCAATGTCGTTTAACAAGCTAATCAAAGTCTCTAATGCATCCGCATCAGATAACTCATCAGACATCACGTCATTCATTTCGCCATGGGTTAAGTAACCCTTGGACATACCCATCTTGATCAATGTCTTCAAGCGAGCGCGACGGAGCTCTTGTTGCTCTTCTGTACCTAATTGTTGTGCAGCGAATTCTTTTAAGAGTGCCTTCTCTTTGGCTTTACGCTCACGCGCTTTTTGACGATCGGTTAAAACTGGCTCTGCATTGTCCGCCGGCGCATCTGCTTTTGCTTTACGGCCACGTTTTTTTTCTTCCTCAACCGGCTCAACCGCTACCTCAACAGCCTTCGCTTTTTTGCCTTTGAGTTCTTTAATCTCTTCAGCTTTTGGCGCAGCTACTGCCTTACCTTTTTTAGCAGGCTCAACTTTAGCGGCAGGTTTTGCTGCTTTAGCTGGCGTTTTTGCTGGGACTACTTTGACTGCTTTTGCAGGGACTGCCTTTGCTTTAACTGCTGGCTTTGCAACTGCTTTCACTGGAGCTTTTGCTTTTGCAACTGGCTTAGCAGCAGCTTTTACCGGTGCCTTAACTGCTTTCACTGGAGCTTTTGCTTTAGGTGCTGGCTTTGCAGCGGTCTTAACTGGCTTCACTGGAGCTTTTGCTTTAGGTGCTGGCTTTGCAGCAGCCTTCACTGGCGCCTTAACTGGCTTCACTGGTGCTTTTGCTTTAGGTGCTGGCTTTGCAGCGGCCTTCACTGGCTTAGCTGTTTTTGCTGCTGGTTTAGCTGGTTTTTTTGTCTTGGTATTAGGCATTTATTGGCACTTACTCACATTACTGTTATTGATATCGACTGATGAAGTACAGCCTCGTAGTCCACTTACCCCAAATTTCTTCAAAATAAAGCGCAAGTGGCTGAATTAAATCGGTTTTTTCCTGGGAACAGAGGATTATAGTCGATTGCGACTTTTTTAGCCCTCTATTACCTTTAAATATGAGGCAATTTCAGAGAATTTCTAGGGGGGTTTAGGAAAATTCTTAAGAGAATTTCAGTTTTTCGCCCAATTCCCTATAACGGGCACGATCCTGCTCAGTAGCAGTGCTGGATGCGATTTTTTGGGTGATTTCTGTCATTTCTTGCTTTAGTTGAGTCAGCTCAAGCTTTTTAAAGGCACCATCCAAGTCCGCTGTTGCGCCATCCAAATCCAAATCCGAATCCATCACTCGTTTTCTGAGCATCTCATATAGCGGGGCGAGTTCACTGCGGGACAGTTGATCCTGGAACATAGCAAAAGCACCGGCACCTACAGTCGCAGGCTTGCCACTTTCACCAGGAATGGGTTCCACTAGATCACATTGCGACAAAAGATCCTTCATTAAAGCCAATGCTTTTTCTGATCTTTGTTCGGCAGCTTTCAATGCTAGGGCACGCTTATTTACATCAAGCACTTTTCCCAAATGGGGAAACTGGATTAATACACGCAACATTTGCTCTGCCAAATCGGTTGGTGCTTTAGGCGGCTCGATGTTTTGAGTAGCAACCCGTTTAGCCGAGCCTTTGGATGCTTGCCATGGAGCGCCCTGTCGATTGCCATTATTAGGAAAATTATTTTGCTTGTTCTGGGTTCTTGCCTGATACGAAGTTTGCTGCACTGGCGCTGGTACTACAGACAGGCCGCAAAAGGCTTCAAGTTCAGCGGGAGTCGTATTGGTTCGAATCGCTAGCTCTCTCAAAATTTGTGTGCGTAAAGCAATCGGCGGCATTGATAACAACAAGGGCTTGGCAGCGTGATGGGTATGCGCCCTCCCCTCTGGGGTAGTTAGCTCATGGTCTTCACTCACGATTTTGAAGAAGAAACTAGAAATCGACATTGCCTCTTTAATCACTTTTTCAAATGCAGAGGCGCCATAAGCACGCACATAACTATCGGGGTCATGCTCTGTAGGCAAGAATAAGAAACGGATTTCTTTATCGTCAGACATGAGCGGCAGGCAAGCTTCAAGCGCACGCTGAGCGGCACGTTGGCCAGCAGAGTCGCCATCAAACGAGAACACTACTTTATCGGTTTGACGCAATAGCATGCGCACATGGTTCGCGGTACAGGCAGTACCCAATGTAGCAACCGCATTCGGAAATCCTAATTGCGCTAATGCAACCACATCCATATAGCCTTCACATACCAACACATATTCTTGTGAACGAATCGCTTGCCTGGCTTCAAATAGTCCGTAAAGCGTATTGCCTTTAGAAAAGAGTGGGGTCTCGGGAGAATTTAAATATTTGGGCTCGCCTTGATCAAGGATGCGACCACCAAAGCCGATGGTTTGACCTTTCGGGTTGCGAATCGGGAACATGACGCGATCCCGAAAGCGATCGTAACGCTTCACTGGCTGGCCACCTTCAGCTTGCTCACCCTGAATCAGCAAACCACCCTCTAGCAAAGTCTTGGCCACTTCATCGTTGGCATAACTACCAAATACTGCCTCTAAGCCTTGCCAACCATCTGGCGCATAACCCAAGGCATACCGTTTAGCGATTTCTCCAGTGAGACCACGGCCCTTGAGATATTCGACTGCACGGGTGCTAGCCTTAAGCTGCTGGCGATACCAATCAGCTGCCGAGCTCATCACTTCACTCAAGGCCATCGCCTGCTGCTGTCTTGCAACATCATTTGCAGTGCGCTCTTCGCGAGGAACATCCAGACCTGCAGAACGCGCTAAATCTTCGATCGCATCGACATAGCCCAGGCCCGAGTATTCCATTAAGAAACTAATAGCAGAACCATGGGCGCCACATCCAAAGCAGTGATAAAACTGTTTTGTTGGTGATACGGAGAATGAGGGTGACTTTTCGGAATGAAAGGGGCACAAGCCTTGAAAGTTTGCACCTGCTTTTTTTAACTTTACGTGCTGCCCAACCACATCAACGATGTCAACCCGATTTAAAAGATCGGCGATGAAGGATTGGGGAATGAGTGCCATAAGGCTCAGAGTATGAAGTGAGTTCTCTTATTTTGCGAGTGCAGCTTTTACTAAGCCAGATACTTTGCCCATATCGGCCTTGCCTGCCAATTGGCCTTTAAGCATGCCGATGACTTTACCCATATCCTGGGGGCCTGCAGCACCAGTAGCGCTCACAGCGGCGGCTACTGCAGCTTCTACTTCAGCATCAGACATTTGCGCAGGTAAATAGGTTTGCAAAATCACCATCTCAGCTGCTTCAATCGCAACCAAATCATCACGCGCTGCTTTTTCAAACTGCGAAATCGAATCTTTGCGCTGTTTGATCATTTTTTCAATGGTTGCAATGACAGCGGCATCATCTTGCTCGATGCGATCGTCTACTTCGCGCTGCTTAATCGCTGCTAGCAAAAGACGAATAGTTCCCAGGCGTGCCACTTCTTTTGCACGCATAGCATTTTTCATATCTTCGGTGATTTGATCTTTTAGACTCATTGCTTAGTTCCTGATGTATTAAGTATCTAACTATTTCTGGCGATTAAAAAGCAAAAACCCGCTGCGTTTCACCGTCAGCGGGTTTCAAAGCTTCTCGGTGAAGAGAGCTTTTAAATTCTATTAGTAAAGCTTCTTAGGCAACATCTGACTGCGAATACGCTTGTAATGGCGTTTTGCAGCAGCGGCCTTCTTACGCTTACGCTCAGCCGTTGGCTTCTCGTAAAACTCGCGGGCACGCAAGTCGGTTAAAAGACCATTTTTTTCAATGGTGCGCTTGAAACGGCGCAATGCCACTTCAAATGGTTCGTTTTCGCGTAGGCGGACTGTAGTCATACTTGTTTAACTCGTATATGCTCGAAAAATCTCGAAAAATTAACTGAATTGCGATTCTAGCACGACCAAGCGAAAAAATGATTGTTTTAGGTATAGAAACTTCTTGTGATGAGACCGGGGTGGCTTTATACAACACCACACCGTGGGAAGAGGGCAAACCTGCGTCCCAGGGTATTCTCGGCCAGGGTTTGCACTCTCAGATCGCCATGCACCGGGATTATGGGGGTGTGGTCCCCGAGCTTGCCTCCCGCGACCATATCCGGCGGGTTCTACCCCTTTTGGACGAGTCTTTGGCCCAATCTCAGCTCAAGTTATCTGATATCGATGCGGTAGCCTTCACCCAAGGCCCTGGCTTAGCTGGTGCCCTGCTGGTAGGTAGTGCCTTTGCCAAATCCCTGGCTCAAGGCCTCAATTTGCCCTCAATTGGAGTGCATCACCTTGAGGGGCATCTACTTTCACCCCTGTTAGGTCAAACTGTCCCGCAATTTCCGTTTATTGCCTTACTCGTCTCGGGTGGCCATACCCAACTCATGAAAGTATCTGGCATCGGTCAATACCAACTTCTCGGTGAAACCTTGGATGATGCTGCAGGCGAAGCTTTTGATAAAACTGCCAAATTGTTAGGCTTAGATTACCCAGGAGGCGCAGCCATTTCCAAACTCGCAGAAACAGGCCGTGTCGGCATTTTTGATTTACCGAAACCGATGCTTCACTCAGGAGATTTGGATTTTTCTTTCTCTGGATTAAAGACTGCCGTTTTAAATCAAGTAAAAAAGTTTGTAGAAAAAAATATTGCGGACACGCATGAAGTCGAGCAGTTTCATGCAGATCTGGCAAGAAGCTTTGTTGACTCTCTTGTAGCCGTACTTGTCAGTAAATCCGAAAAAGCACTGAAGCAATCTGGCTGCAAGCACTTAGTTCTTGCAGGAGGTGTTGGGGCTAATGTGCAATTACGGAGTGCGCTGAATGAAAAAGCAAAACGCAATGGTTTTGAAGTGCACTATCCACCACTAGAGCTGTGCACGGATAACGGCGTCATGATTGCATTTGCTGGAGCGCTACGCATGCTTGCAGAAAACAATGGCTCTACTACATCAGGGGCTTTTGATATCAAACCCCGTTGGGATTTGCAAAGCAACAACCTTAAATAAGCTTATTTTGCGAAGCTGATTCTGGCAAATGCGCTGTGGTTATGAATCGATTCAAAGTTCTCAGCCTCAACTACAAAAGAGCGGATACGCTCATCCGCCTTGAGGTTGCCGGCCACATCGCGTACTAAATCTTCTACAAATTTAGGGTTGCTATATGAATGCTCAGTCACCCACTTTTCATCGGGGCGCTTGAGTAATCCCCAGAGCTCACTAGAGGCTTCGCTCTCTGCAGCCGTAATCAAATCTTCCACTGTCATCTTGGTTTGCGCATTAAGCACTACATCCATAGTCACATGGGAGCGTTGATTGTGGGCGCCAAATTCTGAAATCTCTTTTGAGCAAGGGCACAAACTCATCACCGGTACTTGGGCACGTAAACCCAATTCCACATCTAATGTTCCTGTGGCATTTTGTTTGGCTGTTGCCATCCAAGTCACTTCGTAATCCATCAAGCTTTCTACACCAGATACGGGTGCTGCTTTTTTAACGAAGTGAGTATAAGTAAATTGCACATGGCCTTCTTTGGCATCGAGCAAAGGCAACATATCACGCACCATTGCAACTACCGTTGTGCTATCAATCGCCATTTCTTGTTTTTGCAAGAGCGCCATGAAACGCGACATATGCGTTCCTTTCACGTGCGCTGGCAAGGCTACATCCATCTCGAACTGGCCAACCGATGGAAAATCTCCAGAGGCACTACGAATCGTTAATGGATGACGCACCCCACGAATACCCACCTGCTCAATTGGTAACGCGCGCTCATCTAATGTGGATTGCACATCAGGCATTGCGCTGGCTTTCAGAAAAGCGGGGTTCATGTCATTCATGGCTCTATTTTCAAGCAAAACAGGCTTATTTGCCTACTAGCACTGAATTTATTGTTAATACAGCTGGAAAACGCTGTTTGATGGAATTGCGAATGCCGTCTATATCCAGGCCACACTTGGTCATCAGCAGGTTGTAATCGCCATGTTCAATGAATTGATCAGGAAGACCTAATTGCAGGAGGGGTTTGTTAATTCCCAGATGAGAGAGGGCCTCCAAGCAAGCACTGCCCGCGCCACCCTGAATTGCACCATCCTCAATCGTGACAAAATAATCATGATCTGCTGCTAAAGTTTGAATTAGGTCAACATCAAGCGGTTTTACAAAACGCATATTGGCCACAGTCGCATCAATGCTTTGAGCTACTTCTAATGCAGGGTAAAGCAAAGTACCAAAAGCCAAGATTGCTACGCGCTGACCAGAGGGTGCTTTGGATTTACGACGAATCTCCCCTTTGCCAAATGGCAATGTACGCAATTCTTTTGAAGGAATAGCCCCAACACCGGAACCACGTGGATAACGCACTGCGCTTGGATGGGGTTGATGGTATGCAGTAGTCAGCAGATCACGGCACTCAGCCTCATCTGCTGGCGTCATCACCAACATATTTGGAATGCAACGTAAGAACGGGATGTCGTACGCGCCCGCATGAGTAGCGCCATCAGCACCAACCAAGCCTGCGCGATCGAGCGCAAACAATACCGGCAAGTCTTGCAGAGCAACGTCGTGAATTAATTGATCGTATGCACGCTGTAAGAATGTGGAATAGATCGCTACTACAGGCTTCATTCCCTCGCATGCCATACCAGCAGCAAATGTCACTGCATGTTGTTCCGCGATGCCAACATCGTAATAACGTTTTGGGAAATTGTGCTCAAACTCCACCAAACCAGAACCTTCACGCATTGCTGGTGTAATACCAACCAATAATGGATCGGCATGCGCCATGTCGCATAACCACTCTCCAAATACTTGGGTAAATGTTTTCTTAGTAGCGAGCGATTTTTTAACTCCTTCATCAGGGTTAAATTTACTTGGGCCGTGATAGAGCACAGGATCAGCTTCCGCCAATTCATAACCCTGACCTTTACGGGTCACTACGTGCAGAAACTGGGGGCCGCGCCCTTCTATGGCCAAACGGCGTACGTTTTGAAGCATGGGGACTAATGCATCTAAATCGTGTCCATCAATCGGGCCAAAGTAATTAAAACCAAATTCCTGAAAAATCGTTGATGGTGAAACCATGCCCTTGGCATGATCTTCTAACCGTTTTGCAAACTCCCGCAAGGGCGGTGCGATTGAGAGCACACTGTCGATCCCTTTTTTAGTCGCTGAATAAATATTGCCACTGAGCAATCTTGCTAGGTGACGATTGAGTGCACCTACAGCAGGCGAAATCGACATATCGTTGTCGTTCAATATCACGACTAGCGGCAAATCGTCATAGACGCCCGCATTATTCATTGCTTCGAACGCCATGCCACCAGTCATTGCGCTATCGCCAATCACCGCAACCGCTACGTGTCGCTCGCCTTTTGTTTGAAAAGCGCGGGCCATACCCATCGCAGCAGAAATACTAGTAGAAGAGTGACCTGTGCCAAACGCATCAAACTCACTTTCAGCGCGATGCGGAAATCCTGACAGCCCTTTGAACTGACGCAAGGTATGCATGCGCTCACGACGGCCTGTCAAAATCTTGTGGGGGTAACTTTGGTGACCGACATCCCAAACAATTCGGTCATCCGGGGTATCAAACACATAATGCAAAGCGATTGAAAGCTCCACTGTTCCTAAATTAGAAGAAAGGTGGCCGCCTGTTTCAGATACCGACTCTATGACAAATTGACGTAATTCATCAGCAAGCGCAGGTAACTCTTCGCGAGAAAGTTTTCTTAAGTCTTCGGGGGAGTTGATGGAATCTAAAGTCATTAAATCGATTAATCCGTACTTATTTAGCTCTCTTATTTACCTCTATTGACAACCAATAGCGCTAAATCTTTCAAGGCTTGCGCCTTATTACCAAAACTATCTAAGCTTGCAATAGCTGCTTCTTGCAACTCTTTAGCCTGCTTCTGTGCATAGTCTAAACCCATCAAGGTGACATAGGTAGGCTTATTCGCCGCAGCATCCTTGCCTGCAGTTTTTCCGAGTGTTTGGCTATCTGCAGTCGCATCGAGCACATCATCAACGATTTGAAAGGCCAAACCGAGTGCACTGGAATAATTCTGAAGGTGGCTCATTTGGGAAGGATTGAGATGGGCAGCGATACCACCTAAATCTACTGCACAGGAGAGTAAAGCTCCTGTCTTCATCGCATGCATTTGCTTTAAACCTGCCAGATCTAATTTTTTTCCTACACTCTCCAGATCGATTGCTTGACCACCCGCCATACCGCGAGAGCCAGAAGCTGCTGCTAAAGCGCTGATCATGAGCAAACGCACATCTACATCGCACTGAGCATTCGCCAGGATTTCGAAGGCACGGGTTTGTAAAGCATCCCCAACAAGCAGCGCAGTGGCTTCATCAAATGCCTTATGAACAGTAGGGCGACCACGACGCAAATCATCGTCATCCATGCAAGGCAAATCGTCATGTACTAAAGAGTAGGCATGAATACATTCAATCGCAACCGCTGCTGCATCTAAAGCCTCATCTTTAGCATCACCAAGATCACCGGCTGCAAAGACTAGCAATGGACGAATTCTTTTGCCCCCACCTTGTGCGGCATAACGCATTGCCTCATGCAGACGCGCTGGCGTGGTTTGTGCAGAAACGAGCAAAAAATCTAAGGCTGACTCAGTTCGTGCAGAGTGCGTATGAAGCCACTCTTGAAATTGAATAACGGTAGTCATTAAGCTTCGAATATGCGCACTTGTTGCTCAACTTGGGAAAGCACTCCCTGGCAATGCTTTAACAAAGCCGCGCCACGTTGATAAGCTAAAAGGGTCTCTTCTAAAGAAAATTTGCCTGACTCCATGTCAGAAATCAGCTTTTCTAACTCTTTTACTGCCTGTTCATAGCGTAACTCTGGGTCAATTTGGACTTCAAGACCGGGTTTTTGACTTTCTGACTTCTTGGCTGGCATAAGTAGTTTCCTTTGGATTTCCCACGCGGATAGCCCTACATATTAAAGCGAGATGACCCCCGGATGGGTATAATTCCCCCCTTCCTTTCCAATATCGATCCGTCGATGGTTGGATTGGTTATTCCGCTTAGCTTCGGCTGACGTTTTCGGGGGTGGGGAGAATGACTAATCTGGCTGCCGCGCAGAAGCTTGCGCCGTCCAATCTACAACTGCCAGTTACGGCATATTTTGACGCTGACTTGTATCAGCGGGAAATTGAACTGCTTTTTAAGCAGGGTCCGGGCTATGTAGGTCACGAACTCATGGTGCCAGAAATGGGCTCCTACCAAACTTTAAGCGCTGAAAATGAAGGTCGCATCTTGGTTCGCAATGAATCTGGTGTGGAACTTCTTTCCAATGTTTGTCGCCATCGCCAAGCACTCATGCTCAATGGCAAAGGCAAGACCGACAACATCGTTTGCCCACTTCATCGCTGGACCTATGATTTAGGTGGCAATTTATTGGGTGCACCCCACTTTGAAGATAAGCCTTGTCTGCATTTAGGGAAATCGCCTTTGCAAAATTGGCAAGGGCTATTGTTCGAGGGTCCGCGCGATGTGCGAACTGACCTAGCAAAACTGGGTGTTGCTGAGGATCTGCAATTTGATGGTTACCTACTTGATCATGTTGAGGTGCACGATTGCAACTACAACTGGAAAACATTTATTGAGGTTTACCTCGAGGATTACCACGTCGTTCCATTTCATCCAGGTCTAGGTAAATTTGTTTCCTGTGAAGATTTACGCTGGGAATTTGGTGACTGGCACAGCGTACAAACGGTAGGCATTCATAAAGACTTGCAAATTCCCGGATCACCGGTTTACCGCAACTGGCACGAAGCCGTAATACGCCAATTTAAAGGTAAGACTCCCCGCCACGGCGCTATCTGGCTAACTTACTACCCTAATGTCATGGTGGAATGGTACCCAGGCGTCTTGTGCGTTTCTACCTTGCATCCAATGGGTCCTAACAAGACGCGCAATGTGGTGGAGTTCTACTATCCAGAAGAAATCGCTTTATTCGAGCGCGAATTTGTAGAGGCTGAACGCGCCGCTTATATGGAAACCTGCATTGAAGATGATGAAATCGGCGAACGCATGGATCAAGGACGTGCGGCCCTGTTTGCTCGCGGCATCAATGAAGTAGGCCCTTATCAAAGTCCAATGGAAGATGGCATGCAACATTTTCATGAATGGTACCGTCGCGTAATGCAGTTTCAAGGCGCATAATTAAGGCAAATATCCCAACACTCTCGCCCTAAAAAATATAGGAAGCTATATGACTCCTCTGATTTCAGCAAACCAGTTAGAAGAAATCATTAACAGTGGCGAAAATGTTTTACTGTGTGATTGCCGCTTTGATTTAGCCAATCCAGAGGCTGGAAGAAAAGCATACAAAGAGAGTCATATTCCTGGAGCGATTCATGTCGATCTCGATCAGGATTTATCAGGCAGCAAAAATGGTTCTAATGGTAGACACCCCCTACCCTCACCCGAAGCCTGGGCAACAACCAAAACCCGTTTAGGGATTAGTCCAAACACCTTGGTTGTTGCTTATGACAAACAAGGCTCAGTCTATGCAAGCCGCCTATGGTGGATGCTGAAAGCCACAGGCCACGCCAATGTGCGGGTTCTCGATGGCGGTCTCGATTCGTGGAACGGTCCTATGGGGACGATTCCCCGCCAACCCACCCCAACAAATCAGGCTCTTGAGCCGATGCCTTTCGTTGGACTTGTCTTAGTCGATGAAGTGATGGGCAATCTGCAATCTCAAAAAAATATTGTGCTCGATGCGAGAGCAAATGATCGCTTTCATGGTGAGAATGAAACTTTAGATCCAGTCGGCGGTCACATTCCTGGGGCCATCAATCACTTCTTTAAAGACAATCTCTCAGCAACTGCATTCAAAACCCCCGAGCAGTTATTCAAAGACTTCATAGATTTACTCGGCTCTAACAAGCCTTCCCAAGTCATTCATCAGTGTGGCTCAGGTGTGACTGCGTGCCATAACCTGTTGGCTATGGAAGTTGCTGGACTAAAAGGTTCTCGTCTCTATGCAGGAAGTTGGAGTGAATGGTGCGCTAATCCTGAGCGGCCTATCGAGCTTTAATGCAGGAATGACAGTAGGATCACAAATCCTACGCCGCAAGCAATCAAAATCGTTTGCCGTAAGGACTCTGCCCAGTGTGGGCGGCGGTGCATTTGCGGAATTAAATCGCTTACCGCAATGTAAATAAAACTGCTTGATGCAATCACCAGCAAATACGGCATAGCAGCGTGCGCTTTCTCTAAAAAGAAGTAAGCCAATACCCCACCAACCACAGCAGATAAGCCGCAAATGAAGTTATAAAGTAATGCGCGAGCTTTTGAGAAGCCCGCATTGAGCAGCACAATGAAATCGCCAATCTCTTGGGGAATTTCATGAGCAATGATGGCAATGGCAGTGAAGATACCTACCTGATAGTCCGCCATAAATGCAGCGGCAATCAAGATACCATCCACAAAATTATGAATGCCATCACCCACCAAAATCATCCAGCCGCTGCGTCCCGCGTTCTCCGCATCATGCCCATGGTGGTGCTGATGCCCATCGCCTTCATGGTGATGGTCATGACGCAGGAGGGCAATTTTCTCCAGCAGGAAGAATCCTAATAAACCCGCAAGTAAGGTGGCAAACAATAACTGTGGGCTTGCACCCTGCATGCTGAATGCTTCCGGCAATGAGTGAAGTAAGGCTGTTGCCAACAGAATGCCGACTGACAGACTCACCATGTTATTGACCATCTTAGAGAGCATGTTCAGGGAGAAACTAGCAGCTACTAATACACTAGCAGTGCCTGCTAGCGCAGTAACCAAGAGAATCGTTTGGAGAACACTCATGGGGAAATTAAGCTACACCCATTTTCTTAAACCAAGCGATGCACTTCTCCCAGCCGTCTTTTGCAGGCCCTTCACGATAACTAGCGCGATAATCTGCGTGAAAGGCATGGGGAGTATCGGGGTACACCTCAAATTGACAAGCTTTAGCAGCGGGGTTTTTAGGAGCGGCTAGCGCTAAAGCAGCTCGCATCTGATCAATACTTTCCAAAGAAATGCCAGTATCTGCGCCACCATATAAACCGAGTACAGGGGCTTTTAACTCAGCGGCAATATCAACAGGATGTCGAGGATTACCTTCAGTCTTCTCACCAATGAGTCTGCCGTACCATGCTACCCCAGCCCGTACTTGTGGCAGGGTTGCAGATAACCAAGTGATCCTGCCACCCCAACAAAATCCTGTGACGCCAACCCGTTTGAGATCACCGCCATTCTTACCTGCCCAGACTAATGCAGCCTGGAGGTCATTCAACACTTGTGTATCTGGCGTCTTCGCCACAATATTCGCTTGAATTTCTGCAATAGTGCCGTAAGTATTTGGATCACCGGCTCGGGTAAAGAACTCCGGTGCAATAGCGAGATAGCCGAGTTTTGCAAAACGGCGTGTGACATCGGCAATATATTCATGCACGCCAAAAATTTCACTCACCACAATCACAATCGGTAAAGAGCCTTTGGCTTTTTCGGGGCGCGATACATACGCTGGCAACTGAAAACTGCCAACTGGGATCATTTGCTCGCCTGCTTTAAGGCCAGCAAAGTCTGTCTCTATCGCAGCTGCCATCACTGGCTCAGAAGCCGCCACGAATCCAATACCGATTCCGGTTGCACCAATGGCTGACGCCTTAATGAAGCCTCTTCTACTATTTTGTATTTTTTCAGTCATGTTTGTCTCCTCGCTTTTATTGCTAGTGCGCTTCTTCCCAATTATCGCCAATCCCAATACTCACCACTAAAGGCACCTTTAGCTGAGCAACATTACACATTAAACCGGGCAATTTAGCTTGTAAGAGCTCGATTTCATCTAAGGGTACATCCAACACCAGTTCATCATGCACTTGAAGTAGAAGTTTGGTTTTCAACTGCTCCTTTTCAATCCAGTCTTCCACCGCGATCATGGCCAACTTAATTAAATCTGCAGCAGTTCCCTGCATTGGCGCATTAATAGCAGCGCGCTCAGCCCCCTGGCGGCGTGGTCCATTAGACCCCTTAATCTCTGGCAACCAAAGTCGGCGGCCAAAAACTGTTTCTACATAGCCATTCTCTCTGGCCTCTAAGCGGGTACGCTCCATATACTGCGCAACCCCTGGGTAACGATCAAAATATTTCGCAATATAGTTTTGGGCAGCAGCGCGTTCAATCCCTAAGTTACCTGCTAAGCCAAATGCACTCATTCCATAAATCAAGCCGAAGTTAATCACCTTGGCATACCGGCGCTGCTCTGAATTAACGTCATCAAGAGGGATGCCAAAAATTTCTGCGGCAGTGGCTTGGTGCACATCCTTGCCCTCCCTAAATGCAGTCAATAAGTTTTCATCTTCAGCAATGTGCGCCATGATGCGCAATTCAATTTGTGAGTAGTCGGCTGAGAGTAACTTACATCCATCCGCAGGTATAAAAGCCTCACGAATACGACGACCCTCTTCAGTGCGTACTGGAATATTTTGCAAGTTTGGATCGCTAGAAGCCAGGCGGCCGGTGACTGCTGTTGCCTGTGAAAAGTTGGTATGTACTCGACCCGTCTTCGGATCCGCCATGCGGGGGAGTTTTTCGATATAAGTCGACATCAACTTGGCCAAACTACGATAGTCCAAAATGCGCGCTGGTAATGGATAATCTTCAGCCAACTTTTGCAATACCTCTTCATCGGTAGAAGGTGCGCCTGAGGGCGTTTTCTTAATAACCGGTAACTCAAGCTGGCCAAATAAAATTTCAGCAATTTGTTTGGGTGACTGAATATTGAAAGGCTGTCCTGCCAGCTTATGTATCTCACCCTCCAATTCCAGTAGGCGTTTACCGACTTGTTGGCCTTGCTTCGCTAATAAAGCAGAATCAATTCGTATGCCATTGCGCTCCATAATGCCAAGCACCCGCATCGCTGGCATTTCAATCGTTTCGTAGATATAGAGCAGTCCTGGGCTTGCCTGAATCTGCGGCCAAAGCTCTAAATGCAGACGCAAAGTAATGTCAGCATCTTCAGCGGCATAGTCGGTAGCAATCTTGAGATCGACTTGATCAAAGCCAATTTGATGAACTCCTTTGCCACAGACCTCTTCATAGCGAATGGTCTTCATACCCAGATGACGCTCAGCCAAGCTGTCCATATTGTGCGGAAGATGGGATTCCAATACATAAGATTCCAGCAAGGTATCGAATGCAATTCCGCCCAAAGTGATGTCGTAATTTGCAAAGATATGGGCGTCGTATTTTAAGTTTTGCCCAACCTTCAAGTCGCTTGAACTTTGCAGCCAAGGCTTGAGGCGCGCAAGTACAAGATCGCGACTGAGTTGCACTTCACCATTACGATGGGCAACCGGAATGTAACAAGCCTCCCCGGGTTTAACGGAAAAAGAAATGCCAACCAATTCAGCGGCCAAAGCATCTAAGCTAGTTGTTTCAGTATCGACGGCAGTCAGTTCTGCGGACTCTATTTTCTTTAGCCATCTATCTAAAGCCGCCTCATCTACTACGCATTCATAATTTTTACCCAGAGCATCTTGTATGTCTCTTGTGTCTTGCGACAAATCTTTTGTAGGAGAAGTGGCAATCACCGCAGACTTTTTAGGGAATGCAATAACCTCTTCTGAAGCCTCTCTAAGGATTGGGCTCCCAGCCAAATCAAAGTCTGGGACTGACTCAGGAGCCATGTCTGAAGGGCTTTCTAGCTTTTTCTCCACATCACGTAACCAAGTCTTAAAAGCATAACGCTCAAATAATTCTCGTAATAAAGGAGCATCTTCTGCTTTCGCATGCAAATCATCTAAGCCAGGTAAATGAGGTGATAAATCACAATCTGTTTTTACGGTAATGAGCTGACGTGCTTGCGGTAGCCAAGTTAACGAAGCACGCAGATTTTCACCAACTACACCTTTTACTTGATCTGCATTCGCCATCAAGTTATCTAAATCCCCGTACTCGGCCAACCATTTATTAGCTGTCTTTGGACCAGCTTTCGGAACGCCTGGAACATTGTCAACGGTATCGCCGATGATTGACAGATAGTCAACGATTCGATCGGGTGGCACTCCAAATTTTTCAATCACGCCCTCGATATTGAGCTTTTCATTCGTCATCGTATTAATCAAAGTCACAGACGGATTTACTAGCTGAGCCAAATCTTTATCACCAGTAGAGATAATGGTTTCCCATCCCGCTTCGGTTGCTTGACAAGCCAAGGTTCCGATCACATCATCCGCCTCCACACCAGAGACCATCAATATAGGCCAACCCAAAGCTTTCACCATGGCATGAATAGGCTCGATTTGCTTTACTAAATCCTCAGGCATCGGAGAGCGATGGGCCTTGTACTCCGAGTACATTTCATCGCGAAAAGTCTTACCTTTGGCATCAAAAACGCAGGCAATATGGTCAGCCTTGAGCTCAGACCGAGCGCGGCGCATCATGTTGACCATGCCATAGATAGCCCCAGTGGGCTCTCCAGCCCCATTTCTCAGGTCTGGCATAGCGTGGAAGGCGCGATAGAGGTAGCTAGAACCGTCTACCAACAAGAGTCTATGTTTAGTCATACCGCAATCGTACAATCTAGTTGTGAATTGCCTACAGGTCTGGTTAAGGAACCGCCCGAGAGTAGGCTTAAAAAGGTGAAAAATGATGCATGCTCTAACTAACTTAATTAGCCACCTCCCAAGTCAAAACCTGGCTCTGATGAGCTTTTTTATGGTTTTTGGACTCCTTGGAGTTGGATCAGCACAAGCTCAGAATAACAGCCAAGCCCTAAGCCCCTCTGAACTCAATCGAATCAATAACCAGCCACTGGCACCGACAGTTAGTCCAGCAGGTACTTTGGACGGGCCACAAAATCGTCAGCCTAGTTATCAGTATAAGAATAATCGGGGCACGGAGGTCACTGAATACAAAGACGCCAATGGTCCTACCCAAGTACAGGTGAAAACTAAATACACTTCCTACGACATGTCTCCGCCAGACTCCGTTAAACCAGGCGCCCAACCTGGAGAGGGTGAACTTCTGAGCGTGCCCAGCATCAGCATTCCTTTTAATTAAAAAATACTGACGCGGTTCTATGGCTGTTTTTACTCCGATCGAGCTTGGTGATATTTCTAATTGGATTTCCCAGGATTTCAATATTGGTCAGGCCAGTGATATTCGCGGTATTCATGGTGGCATAGAAAACTCTAATTTTTTCTTAGATACCACCAAGGATGGAAAAAAACAGGAATATGTTTTAACCATTTTTGAGAGATTGTCTGCACAGCAGTTACCTTACTACCTTGAGTTAATGCGCCACTTAGCGGAGAAGGGGATCCCGGTCCCAAAACCGATTGAGAATAAGCAGGGTGAAATTTTATTTTCTCTCAAAGGTAAACCCGCCGCAATCGTTACGAAGCTACCCGGCATATCGCGTCTACAACCTAAGGCACAACATTGCGCCTTAGTGGGTGAGATGTTAGCCCAAATGCATTTGGCGGGAAAAGATTTTTCTAAGACCCAAGAGAACTTACGCAGTCTGGGCTGGTGGCAAAAAACAATTCCCTTGGTATTGCCGCATTTAAACTCATCACAAAAAAATTTGCTAACTCATGAGTTAGCTTCTCAAGAGGAATTCTTTAGCTCAGGCAATTATGATGCTCTACCCCAAGGCTCTAGTCACTGCGATCTCTTTCGTGACAATGTGCTGTTTGACCCAAAGGGGGCGCCTGATACCTCCAATGATCAATTGGGTGGTTTCTTTGATTTTTATTTTGCCGGTACTGATAAATGGTTATTCGATTTAGCGGTCACCGTAAATGATTGGTGTCTTGCTGAGAACAAATTTGATTTGGACCCCACTAGAGTTGAGGCCCTCATGAATGCTTATCAATCTGTACGCCCTCTCACAAAAGAAGAGCAAGCCAGCTGGTCTTTGATGTTGCGAGCTGCGGCTCTACGCTTTTGGGTTTCTAGATTATGGGATTTCTATTTACCACGCGATGCGCAAATGCTGACCCCTCATGACCCAACCCACTTTGAACGAATTCTTTTAAGCCGTCGCTCCCTATGAAACTAAACTCTGTTGCTCCACAAGAAGGCTATGCCTGGATAAGGCAAGGCATTTGGCTATTCAAGCAGAATCCCTTGGGCTTCTTGATGCTCGTCTTTATGTATATATTTGTTGCGCAGCTAGCCGTGATTATTCCGATCATTGGTGTATTTGCTGTTCTCCTGTTTACACCAACTCTTGCAGTTGGCTTTATGACCGCTTGTCGTCAAGCCATTCAAAAAGAGCGCATCAGACCGACGGTATATTTGATCGCGCTGCAATCAGGCCAACTCATTCGTAAGCGCATCCTGCAGTTAGGCCTCATTTATGCCGCACTTATTTTGCTGTTGAGCTTTATTTTGAGTCTTGTAGTGGATTTTGAATTGCTGCTTCCATTAATGACTAGCGATAAACCCATTACACCTGAGGCACTCCGTCAAATCTATCTGGTTCTTTTCTTTGGTGCGATTCTGTACATACCTGTAGCCATGCTCATGTGGTTCTCACCAGTACTAGTAGCGTGGGCTGATATGTCTGTTCCACAAGCAATCTTTTCTAGCTATTTGGCTTGCTGGAAAAACAAGGCAGCCTTCTTCTTATATCTCGCTATCTGGAGCGCTATCTTAATTGCCATACCGCTAACGATTGGTATGCTCTTTGATGCTATGGACTTGGGCCAAGCAGCTTCATTCATCGTAGCGCCTCTCTCGATGGCAGGCTTAACCGTGATGCACTGCTCTTTCTATGCAACCTGGAAAGCCTGCTTCACAGAAGACGAAGTCGTTCTGCCCACTTAACAAGTATCAACTTAGTCAATCGCAGCTAGCTTGGCAATGCTTAGTTGCAACCACTTCACGCCGTGGCGCTTAAAGTTCACTTGAGCACGTGCATCCACATCTACGCCTTCTAAGCCTGTAACCCGGCCTTCGCCAAATTTCGTATGAAAAACGTTTTGACCAATCGTGAATGGGTAATCCCCACGCGGTGGTGAGGCCATTCTTTTGACTTCAGTCGAAGCTGAACCAATCCGCTTAGTGGGTTTTTGCCGATCACTACCAGAGTCAAAGAAATCATTCGACTCATATTCACGTTGACGGGTATAGCCATCTTGCCAAGTAGCTCCTGATCTTGTGCTGCCACCCCAACGAGCATCTTTGGCCTTTGGTGTAAGCCACTTCAATGAGTCAGCTGGTAACTCTTCTAAGAACCGTGAAGGCATGTTGTAGCGAACCTGGCCATGCAGCATGCGAGATTGGGTATGCGATAAATACAGGCGCTCTTTGGCGCGCGTAATGGCTACATACATCAAACGACGTTCTTCCTCTAAACCATTTTGCTCATTAATGCTGTTTTCATGGGGGAATAAGCCTTCTTCAAGACCAGTAATAAATACCGAGGTGAACTCCAGGCCTTTTGCTGAGTGCACTGTCATCAACTGAACAGCATCTTGCCCAGCTTGAGCCTGGTTATCTCCCGCCTCCAAAGAAGCATGGGATAGGAATGCGGCCAATGGGGAAACTTCCACCACGCCTGGCGCATTTTCTCCTGGCAGCATTGCTGCAGTTGCATCTTGCCCGTAACCCTCTTCTGCAATAAATGCAGTGGCAGCATTAATTAATTCTTGTAAGTTCTCCACACGATCCTGTCCTTCACGCTCAGAGAGATAGTGCTGAATCAAGCCGCTATGCTGAATTACAAACTCAACCGTTTCTGGCAAAGTGTTATGCCGAGTTGCTTCACGCATGTGATCAATTAAGCGCACAAATCCACCCAACGCCGCCCCTGCTTTACCCTCTAATGACGAAGCCGCTGTATATAAAGAAGATTGCTGAGCTCTTGCTGCATCCTGCAATGCCTCAATGGATCTCGCCCCAATACCACGCGTAGGAAAATTCACCACACGTGAGAATGAAGTGTCATCATTCGGGTTTTCAAGCAAACGCATGTAGGCAAGCGCATGTTTAATTTCAGCACGCTCGAAGAATCGCAAGCCGCCATAGACGCGATAGGGAATGCCGGCAGAGAATAAGGCGTGCTCAATAATGCGTGACTGTGCATTGCTTCTATAGAGCAGTGCCACTTCAGTACGCTTAATACCGCTACTCACAAGGGCTTTAATTTCATCTACTAACCAAGCTGCTTCAGCGTGATCGCTCGGCGCATCAAAAATACGAACTGGTTCACCATGGCCTGCATCGGTGCGCAGGTTTTTACCTAAGCGCTCAGAATTATTGGCGATCAAATGATTTGCGGTATCGAGAATGTGCCCATGCGAGCGATAGTTCTGCTCTAGCTTCACCATCATGGGATGAAATTGTTTTTCATAAAGACGCATGTTCTCTACGTCAGCACCACGAAAAGCGTAAATACTTTGATCGTCATCACCAACAGCAAATACAGAGCTACTGCCGGCACCACTGACATTAATTTTGCTTACATCATGGCCTGATAACAATTTGAGCCAGGCATATTGCAGAGCATTGGTATCTTGAAACTCATCGATCAAGATATGGCGGAAGCGTTCTTGATAATGAGTACGAATTGCTTCACTGTGTTTTAACAATTCATAGCTGCGCAAGAGTAATTCAGCAAAATCCACTACACCTTCACGCTGACACTGCTCATCATAGGCTTGATAGAGTTGTGCCATCTTGGCTTGGAAGTCATCGCCTACTGCAAGTTCTTTGGCGCGCTGCCCTCTTTCTTTAGCGTGAGCAATAAAGTATTGAAGTTGCTTTGGAGGATATTTTTCATCATCTACCTTTAAGCCCTTCAGCAGGCGCTTAATGGCGGAAAGTTGATCCTGGGTATCCAAAATTTGAAAAGTGGATGGCAAGCCAGCCTCTTTATGGTGGGCACGCAATAAACGGTTGCAAAGACCATGAAAGGTGCCAATCCACATTCCGCGCGTATTAATAGGCAACATGGCGCTTAGACGCACCATCATCTCTTTGGCGGCTTTATTGGTAAAGGTTACCGCTAGGACGCCAATAGGAGACACCTGGCCGGTCTGAATCAACCAGGCTATACGGGTGGTGAGCACGCGGGTTTTACCGCTGCCAGCCCCCGCTAAGATCATGGCTGACTGGGCCTGGCCATTTTCATTAACGGGCGGGAGGGTAACTGCCTCGCGTTGTTCTGGATTAAGGTTTGCGAGCAAGTCTGAGTACATCACCCCAATTATAATTTGCCTCTTATGCCAAATGCCTCAAATACCCCTAATTCACCAGCGGCCAGCTCAGCAGACGAACTCGCCAAATCCTATGAACCCGCCCCAATCGAAGCCTACTGGGGTCCTGAGTGGGAACGCAGAGGTATTGCGGATGCAACTATGGATGATGGCAAGGATGATTTTTCGATTCAGTTGCCACCACCCAATGTCACTGGCACCCTCCATATGGGGCATGCTTTTAATCAAACCATCATGGACGGCTTGGTACGTCATGCACGGATGTCTGGGAAAAATACTTTATGGGTTCCCGGCACAGACCATGCTGGAATTGCCACACAAATCGTTGTGGAGCGCCAACTCGATGCACAAAAAGTTTCTCGTCATGATTTAGGTCGTGAGAAATTTTTAGAGAAAGTATGGGAATGGAAAGAAGCTTCGGGTTCAACGATTACTCGTCAGATTCGTCGCCTTGGTGCTTCGATTGATTGGGGTAAAGAATATTTCACCATGGACAGCAAGATGTCCAAAGCAGTCGTTGAGGTGTTTGTCCGTCTGCATGAACAAGGCCTGATTTATCGTGGCAAACGTTTAGTCAACTGGGATCCGGTTTTAGGTACTGCAGTTTCTGACCTCGAAGTGGTAAGCGAAGAAGAAGATGGCTCCATGTGGCACATCCGCTATCCACTGAGCGATGGCTCTGGACACCTGACCGTTGCCACAACGCGCCCAGAGACTTTGCTGGGCGACGTTGCAGTGATGGTTAACCCAGAAGATGAGCGCTACAAACATCTCATCGGTAAATCCGTTAATTTGCCCTTATGTGACCGTCAAATTCCGATCATTGCAGATGACTACGTTGATGTGAACTTTGGTACTGGTGTGGTCAAAGTAACTCCTGCACATGACTTTAATGATTACGCAGTTGGTCAACGCCATCAACTACCGCTGATCAATATCCTTACCTTGGATGCCAAGATCAATGAGAATGCCCCTACCTCTTATCAAGGCATGGAACGTTTTGCAGCTCGCAAACAAGTGGTTGCTGATTTAGAAACTGCTGGCTTACTAGATAAAGTACAGCCCCATAAATTGATGGTGCCACGCGGGGATCGAACTCAAACCATTATTGAACCGATGCTCACTGACCAATGGTTTGTGGCAATGTCTAAACCAAGCCCGGATAATCAATATCAACCCGGCTCATCCATCGCTGGCGCCGCATTAGATGCGGTCACTAAGGGCGACATTAAACTCGTTCCAGAAAACTGGATCAATACTTACACCCAGTGGCTAGAAAATATTCAAGACTGGTGCATCTCGCGCCAACTTTGGTGGGGCCATCAAATCCCCGCTTGGTATGCCGATAATGGCCAGATCTTTGTGGCGCGCTCTGAAGAAGAGGCCAAAGCTAAAGCAGTAGCTGCTGGCTATACCGGCCAACTTCACCGTGACCCAGATGTACTGGACACCTGGTTTAGTTCTGCACTCGTGCCATTTAGCTCATTGGGCTGGCCAGAAGAAACCCCCGCTTTAAATCACTTTTTGCCTTCATCAGTATTGGTAACCGGCTTTGACATCATCTTCTTCTGGGTGGCACGCATGGTAATGATGACTTGTCACTTCACTGGCAAGGTGCCCTTTCATACTGTGTACGTTCACGGTTTGGTGCGTGATGCTGAAGGTCAGAAGATGAGTAAGTCCAAGGGGAATACTTTGGATCCGATTGACTTGATTGACGGTATCCAGATTGAAGAGTTGGTAGGAAAGCGCACTATTGGCTTGATGAATCCAAAACAAGCAGAGAGCATTAGCAAGAAAACCAAAAAAGAATTTCCGGAAGGCATTCCGGCATTTGGTACCGATGCTTTGCGCTTTACCTTTGCATCCCTTGCATCTCTAGGCCGCAATATCAATTTTGATCAGAAGCGCTGTGAAGGCTATCGCAACTTCTGCAATAAGCTTTGGAATGCTACTCGTTTTGTTCTCATGAACTGCCCTGGCAGTGATGAAGATAATGGCCTGGCCCCTTGTGATAATCAATGTGGACCTGATGGTTACTTAGATTTTTCACCAGCCGATAAATGGATTGTTTCGCAGTTGCAAAGAACAGAAGCTGAAGTTGAAAAGGGCTTTCAGAACTATCGCTTTGACAATATTGCGAGCAGCATCTATCAATTTGTTTGGGATGAATACTGCGACTGGTACCTAGAGCTTGCCAAGGTGCAACTGCAAACCGGCACACCTGCACAGCAACGCGCTACACGCCGTACTTTGCTGCGTGTTCTCGAAACTATCTTGCGCATGGCTCATCCCTTGATCCCCTTTATCACTGAAACACTCTGGCAAACTGTTGGACCAAAGTCTGGCAAAGACTTAGCTCAGCAAGCAAAACAAACGATTGCACTCCAGCCCTACCCTGTTACTCAACCCGAAAAGATTGATGAACACAGCGAAGCATGGGTGGCCCAAATTAAAGCGATTGTGGATGCCTGCAGAAACCTTCGCGGAGAGATGCAAGTGCCCCCAGGTCTAAAAGTTCCACTTTGGATTAGTGGTCCTGAGGCTTTCTTACAAAGAGCAACGCCTTATTTGCTTGCATTAGCAAAGTTGTCGGAAGTCAAAATCTACCAGGACGAGGCCTCATTAGAAAAAGATGCCCCGGACGCTCCAATCGCGCTGGTGGGAAATATCAAGTTACTCCTGAAAATCGAAGTGGATGTGGCTTCTGAACGCATTCGCCTTGGCAAAGAAATTGAGCGCCTAGCTAATGAAATCCATAAGGCTCGTGGCAAATTAACCAACGAAAGCTTTGTAGCTCGTGCTCCAGCCGAGGTTGTAGCCCAGGAAAAACAACGTCTTGCCGGTTTTGAGCAGAATCATGAGAAGCTTGTTGCACAATTAGAGCGTCTCAAATAGAACAGCAGCAATTAAAGCGCGATTGGAATATTTATGCCATTGACCACTAAAGTCGTTACCAAAGCAGTCTTTCCTGTCGCAGGTTTGGGTACCCGCTTTTTACCTGCAACCAAAGCAAGCCCAAAGGAAATGCTGAATGTAGTGGATAAACCCCTCATTCAGTATGCGGTGGAAGAGGCTATTGCAGCTGGCATTACGGAAATGATTTTCGTAACTGGTCGCAGCAAGCGCGCCATTGAAGATCACTTCGATAAAGCGTATGAGCTGGAAGCGGAGCTCGAAGCGAAAAATAAACAGGCTTTACTTGAGATTGTTCGCAGTGTCAAACCTAGCCATGTTGATTGTGTCTATGTTCGCCAACCCGAGGCTTTGGGTTTAGGCCATGCGGTGCTATGCGCTGAAAAACTCGTGCGTGATGAGCCATTCGCGATCATCTTGGCTGATGACTTATTGGATGGTCAGCCACCGGTTCTCAAGCAAATGCTAAAGGTATTTGATGAGCAGAATGGTTCTGTCCTAGCGGTCGAAAAAATTGATTCAGCTATGAGTAGCTCATATGGAATCATATCTGGCGTTGAAGTTACTAAGGGTGTCTACCGTCTCAATGGCATTGTTGAAAAACCCCAGCCCAAAGATGCCCCGTCTAACTTAGCAGTTGTAGGGCGCTATGTTCTTTCTTCTGAGATCTTTAAGCACATCCGCAATCTCAAACCTGGTGCTGGCGGAGAAATCCAACTTACAGACGCTATTGCTAGCTTACTCAAAGAAGAGCCTGTCTTTGCTTATGAATACGATGGCGTGCGTTATGACTGCGGTAGTAAGCTTGGCTATCTCAAAGCTTCGGTTGAATTTGCTCTACGCCACCCAGAAGTATCTGCAGACTTTGCAGCATATTTAAAGAACCGCTCTTTAACTTAAGTTGTGCTTTATCTTCTTTTTAAAAAGAAGACTAAGACATCACCTTCTTTAGTGCTAGCTAGCAACTCATTCCCTGTTTGCTTAGCAAACGCTGGAAAGTCATGAGCTGCTCCCGCATCTGTTGCCTTAACCTTGAGAACTTCGCCAGATTGCATTGTCGCTAAAGCTTTCTTGGTTCGCAAAATAGGTAAAGGGCAGTTCATGCCAATGGCATCAACCTCTGCATTAAATACCATATTAATAGCTTCACTCATTTGCTGGCCACCCAATCTTTAACACCATCTAATGCGATACCTAACTTGCTTGGATCGTTTCCACCAGCCATTGCCATTTCTGGTTTACCTCCGCCTTTGCCGCCCACTTGCAAGGCAACAAAGTTTACGAGATCACCCGCTTTCACTTTTCCAATGGAATCTGCAGTGACCCCTGCAATCAAACTCACCTTATCTCCCTGAACAGAGGCTAATACGATAGCGGCCGTTTTGAGTTTTGCTTTGAGCGCGTCCATGGTTTCACGCAAGACTCCTGCATCCGCACCGTCTAAGCGCGCTGCCAATACTTTGATACCATTTACATCAATTGCTTGTCCAGCCAATTCATCCCCTTGGCTAGCAGCCAATTTGGAGTTCACTTTCTCCAATTCGCGCTCTGCTTGACGCAGACTATCTTGCAGCTGAGCAACTCGATTTACTAAATCGCCTGGATGTGTCTTGAGGATCGCTGCAGCTTCATTAATTTTGTCTTCTAAATCCTGCAAGAAATGCAGCGCATTGTTACCGGTCACCGCTTCAACACGACGAATACCAGCAGCGACGCCGCCTTCAGAAACAATCTTCAAGCTGCCAATATCACCAGTGCGAGAAACGTGTGTTCCACCACATAACTCTTTAGAACTGCCGATCTCTAAGACCCGAACTTCATCGCCATACTTTTCACCAAAGAGCATCATGGCGCCTGTCTTCTGGGCATCTTCCAAGGACATTACCTTGCCTGATGTAGCTGTGTTATCGAGAATCTCTTGATTAACAATATCTTCTATTTTGCGAATCTGTTCTGCTGTAATTGGCGCATGGTGCGTAAAGTCAAAACGCGTCTTAGTAGCATCTACTAGCGAACCCTTTTGCTGCACATGATCACCTAAAACCTCACGCAAGGCTTTATGCAAGATATGAGTAGCACTGTGATTGCGCATCGTGTCCGCTCTTTGCTGGGTATTCACCAAAGCATTCAGTACATCCCCCACTTTGAGCTCACCCTCAAGCAACTCGCCCTGGTGACCAAAGACATCGGCTTGAATCTTGAAGGTATCCTCGACCGCAAAATGCACAGCCTCATTACGAAGCTCACCTTTATCGCCAACTTGACCGCCTGATTCAGCATAGAAAGGGGTGTTATCGAGAACGATGACTGCAGAGTCGCCAGCCTTTACAGACTGGACGACAGAACCATCCACGTACAGACCAGTTACCTTGGCGCCCTCATGTTTGAGACTGTCATAGCCATGAAACTGGGTAGGCTGACCTTTGTAATCTAAACCTTGGGCTACCTTAAACTTGCCCGCTGCTCTTGCTTGATCGCGTTGCTTTTGCATCGCTACTTCAAAACCTTCAGCATCAACAGTGACCCCACGCTCACGGCAAACGTCAGCAGTGAGATCCAATGGGAAACCAAAAGTGTCATGCAGACGGAAAGCAGTTTCACCATCAACCACTTTGGCACCACCCGCAAGGGCACCATCCAAGATTTCCATGCCATTCGCAATTGTTTGGAAGAAACGCTCTTCTTCTTGCTTAAGTACTTCGCTGACTTTATCTTGAGCTGCGCGCAACTCTGGATAGGCATCACCCATCTCTTTCACGAGCGCAGGCACTAATTGATAAAAGAAAGGTTTGCGTGCACCTAATTTGTAACCATGACGAATCGCACGACGAGCAATCCGGCGCAATACGTAACCACGACCAGCATTACCTGGAATAACGCCATCTACAACAATGAAGCTACACGCACGAATATGGTCGGCGATTACTTTTAGTGAAGGGCTTTGGGCATCGCAGTGATTACCGCCAGCAGCATCTACCGCATCCTTAGCAGCCTTGAGAAGATTGACAAAGAGATCGATTTCATAATTGGAGTGAACGTGCTGCAAGACAGCCGCAATGCGTTCAAGGCCCATACCTGTATCAACGCTAGGCTTAGGCAGAGGATGCATCACACCTGCTTCATCGCGATTGAACTGCATGAATACGTTATTCCAAATTTCAATGAAACGATCGCCGTCTTCATCTGGACTGCCAGGAGGCCCACCAGGAATATGCTCGCCATGGTCATAGAAAATTTCTGTACAAGGACCGCACGGTCCTGTGTCACCCATCATCCAGAAATTATCTGAAGCGTAGCGTGCCCCCTTGTTATCGCCAATCCGAATAATGCGTTCAGCCGGAATCCCGATTTGATCTTTCCAAATGGCGTACGCTTCATCATCTTCAGCATAGACTGTGACTAACAGTTTCTCTTTAGGCAACTGAAATACCTGGGTTAATAAATCCCAAGCGAATTGAATTGCGTCTTTCTTAAAGTAATCCCCAAAGGAGAAATTACCCAGCATCTCAAAAAAGGTATGGTGACGGGCGGTATAGCCGACGTTATCCAAATCGTTGTGTTTGCCGCCAGCCCGAATGCATTTTTGAGCAGTAGTTGCGCGGTTATAAGAACGCTTATCAAACCCTAAAAACACATCCTTAAACTGGTTCATGCCTGCATTGGTAAACAGCAGGGTTGGGTCATCCCCCGGCACTACTGGGCTGGACGGAACAATTTGATGGCCTTTTTGGGCGAAGAAATCCAGGTACGCCTGGCGAATTTGGGAAACTTTCATATAAATAATTATCGCATTGGCACCTGTCTAGGGCAAACCCTAGACAATAGACCCCTAGAGTGCCTTACAATCGCACAACATCAATAAATCGGCACTTAAGTCGATAAATAAGGAGCGCATCTTGAAAATTCGCAATCATCGGGATTTTGGGGCCGGGATCATGTATATGGTCATTGGTCTCTTCTTCACCATCGTCGCATCCCAGTACCAAATGGGCACTGCCGCCAAAATGGGACCAGGATATTTCCCATTCTTTCTGGGCATCCTCATGACCTTTTTGGGTCTATTAGTTTTGTTGCAAGCGTTTAGTGCTAAAGCTGCTATCGAGAGGATTCCAAAATTTAATTGGCGAATCATCGCGCAGATTACGGGCTCAGTAGTTTTGTATGGACTCCTGCTTCCAAGACTTGGATTCTTAATTGCTGTAGTTGTTCTGGTCTTTGTGTCTGCAAGTGCTAGTAAAGAATTCACCTGGAAAGGCACTACAATTAATGCTGCCTTCTTGGTCGCATTTACGTATTCCGTGTTTGTACTGGGCTTAAAACTCCAGTTCCCACTCTTGCCTGTATTTCTACAACAATAACGAACCGGGACTCTAAAAATGGATTTATTTTCTAACTTAGCGCTCGGTTTTGATACCGCGTTCACCCTACAAAATCTTCTTTACTGCCTGATCGGCTGTGTCTTAGGAACCCTGATCGGCGTTCTGCCTGGCTTAGGTCCTATCGCTACGATTGCGATGCTGTTGCCAGCTACTTATGCACTTCCTCCAATCGCTGCCTTGATCATGTTGGCTGGTATTTATTACGGTTCACAATACGGCGGTTCCACTACTGCAATTCTCTTGAATATTCCGGGGGAGACGTCGTCGGTGGTCACTGCAATCGATGGCTATCAAATGGCTCGCAATGGTCGAGCCGGTGTTGCCTTGTTTACGGCTGGTATGGGCTCCTTCTTTGCAGGTTGCGTAGCGACTTTAGTGTTAGCTGCCTTTGCTGCACCTCTTTCACAGCTTGCATTTAAGTTTGGGCCCGCTGAATATTTCTCTCTGATGGTCTTAGGCTTGATTGGTGCGGTTGTGTTGGCGTCTGGATCTTTGATCAAAGCGATTGGCATGATCATCTTAGGTCTCTTGATGGGCATCATTGGTACTGACGTGAACTCTGGAGTATCTCGTTATGCATTTGATGTTCCAGAATTAAGTGACGGTATTGGTTTCGTTGCTGTAGCGATGGGTGTATTTGGATTCGCTGAAATCATGGGTAACCTGGAGAAAACTGGCGAGGATGAAGGCTTCCTCAATAAGCTCACCACTATGATGCCAACTAAGACTGATATCAAGCGGATGATTCCTTCCATTTTGCGTGGCACCACCATTGGTTCTATCTTAGGTATCTTGCCAGGCGGCGGTGCTGCCTTGGCTGCGTTCGGCGCCTACTCTGTTGAGAAAAAATCTTCCAAGTACAGCCATGAATTCGGTAAAGGTGCTATTGAAGGTGTTGCAGGTCCTGAAGCAGCAAACAATGCTGCCGCTCAAACCTCATTCATCCCATTGCTGACCCTAGGTATTCCACCAAACGCCGTGATGGCTTTGATGGTTGGTGCGATGACGATTCATAACATTCAGCCAGGTCCACAGGTAATGACGAGCAACCCAGCATTGTTCTGGGGTTTGATTGCTTCCATGTGGATTGGTAATGTCATGTTGATTCTCTTGAACTTGCCCCTCATTGGTATCTGGGTCAAACTCTTGAAGATTCCTTACCGCTTCCTCTACCCAGCGATCTTGGTGTTCTGCTGTATCGGCGTGTACACCGTGAACAACACGGTATTTGATGTCTATGTCACCGCCGGCTTTGGCTTGATCGGTTACCTATTCTTCAAGCTGGGTTGTGAACCTCCTCCATTACTCTTGGGTTTTGTACTCGGCCCAATGATGGAAGAGAACTTCCGTCGCGCTCTTTTGCTGTCTCGTGGTGATTTCACAACCTTCTTGACCCGTCCACTCTCCTTGGGCTTGCTGATTGCAGCAGCTCTCTTGGTCGTGATCGTAGCCTTACCAGCGGTAAAGAAGACGCGCGAAGAGGCATTTGTAGAAGAATAATTCTCGCTGCCTTGATAGAAACGAGCCCGCAGCAGTTTGCGGGCTTTTTCTTTATGGGTCAGGGGTTTTCTCTACAATGTGGTTATGTCCCAAGATAGCAAACCCTCTAAAGCAAATACTGCTGCCAGTGCTGTAGCTGAACCATCCAACTTCTTGCGTCAGATCATCGATCATGATTTAGCAAGCGGTGCATTTAATCAACGCACCAATTTAGCTGGGCAAGCAATCCCATCCATCATTACGCGTTTTCCACCTGAGCCTAATGGCTATCTGCATATTGGACATGCCAAAAGTATTTGCCTGAACTTTGGCCTAGCAAATGATTACAACGCGCAGCCGGGTGGTGCGCGCTGCAATATGCGTCTCGATGACACCAACCCAGTTAAAGAAGATGTTGAATATGCAGACAGTATTTTGGAGGCAGTTCAGTGGCTTGGTTTTGATTGGGGCACTCATCTGTACCACGCCAGCGACTACTTTGATCAGCTCTATGCGTTTGCTGAAATTCTGATTCAGAATGGCAAAGCCTATATTGACAGTCAGAGTGCTGATGACATTCATGCTAATCGCGGCAACTTCGGCCAAGCCGGAAAAAACAGTCCTTATCGCGAACGTAGCCCAGAAGAAAATCTCGCCCTCTTCCGCGAAATGCGGGATGGCAAATTCAAAGATGGTGAACATGTTCTGCGACTGAAGATTGATATGGCGCATCCGAATATCGTAATGCGGGATCCAGTGGTCTACCGTATTCGCCATACTGATCATCATCGCACTGGTAGTAAATGGTGCATTTACCCCTTATACGACTTCACCCACTGCATCTCTGATGCGTTGGAGAATGTCTCCCACTCCATTTGCACTCTAGAGTTCGAGAACAATCGTCCTCTCTATGACTGGATTGTGAACGCATTAAAAGAGTTGGGCGTCTTTAAAGATCCTGTACCGCATCAATATGAATTCGCCCGCCTCAACCTGACCTACACCATCACTAGTAAACGAAAGCTCTTACAGCTCGTTGAAGAAAAACAGGTTGATGGCTGGGATGATCCGCGTATGCCAACCATTGTTGGAATACGTCGTCGTGGCTTTACCCCAGAAAGCATTCGCTTGTTCTGTGAGCGTATTGGCGTTTCAAAAGCCGATAGTTGGATTGATATGAGCACACTGGATCAAGCGCTCCGCGATGATCTCGAAGTGAGAGCACCACGCGCTACTGCAGTTCTCAAGCCACTCAAGCTCGTGATTCAAAACTTTGATGCTGCCGCAAAAGAATCTTGTTCAGCACCGCGTCATCCGCAACATCCCGATTGGGGTAATCGGGAATTCAATTTCACGCGCGAGCTATGGATTGAGGAAGATGACTTCATGCAAGACCCAATCAAAGGTTTCTTTAGATTATTCCCGCCAATCGGCGATCAGGCCGGCAGTCGCGTACGCCTTCGTCACGGCTTTGTGATTGAATGCACTGGCTTTGAGACGGATGCTAATGGCAAAGTTATCCAAGTCAATGCAAACTATTTCCCAGACAGCAAGAGCGGTACGCCAGGATCAAATAACTATAAGGTGAAGGGCAATATTCACTGGATCAGCACTGCTGAGGCTATTCCCACTGAGGTTCGTTTGTATGACCACCTCTTCACTGATCCCCAGCCTGACAGTGGTGAGAAGAATTTCTTAGATGCCATCAATCACGACTCCAAGCAAAGCATTACCGCCTATCTTGAGCCTTGCATGAAAGATACCAAAGCAGAAGATCACTTTCAGTTTGAGCGCCACGGCTACTTTGTTGCCGATATCAGGGATTCAAAACCAGGTCAGCCAGTATTTAACCGTACTGTTGGTCTTAAGGATTCTTGGAAATAGTTTTCAAGAAATGCGCTACGCTGGGATAACGTAGCGGCGTTTTTAGCTCATGAAGTCGGGTGTTCGTAACCCGTCGTGACTCTCGCATAAATGACCACAGCATCGGACTAACAATGTGTTGGAGCTCGCTAGCAGGCATTCGAGGTGGACGATCCATACCAAACGCATCAGCCACCTCATCGAAATAATCCCCCATCTTGGTTTCACCGCCATCACAAGTATTGATGATTCTCTGTGGTTTGCCGTGATATACCGCTGCACACACCAATCTTGCCAAATCATCACTATGAATATGATTGGAATAGGCATCCTCTTCTGGAATTAAAGCAGGCGTTTGAGACTGAATCCGCTCAAGCGGTAAACGATCAGATGCATAAATTCCGGGCACACGCAAAATCGTCAAAGCAACGCCATGGGCTGGGGCCCATAAACGCAAAGCACGCTCTGCATCGACCCTTCTGTGGGCGCGTCCACTTTCAGGGCTGACTGGGGTAGCCTCACTCACTTTTGCACCCCTGTGGTTGCCATATACACCTGTAGTGCTGATATAGATGAGACGCCTGACGGTATTAGAGCCTTGGGATAAAATTCGAATTAGGTTGCGGGTTCGGCAATCACGATTACCTTGGTTTTGGGGTGGCGCTAAATGAATGACGGTTTGAGCTAAACCGGAAAGACGCCATAAAGTTTCTGGCTTATCCAGATTACCCAACATTGGAGTCGCGCCAACCTCCCTCAACTCCTGAAAACGGCTTGGCGAAGAAGTTAATGCAAATACTCGATGACTACGTGAAAGCTGCTTTGCTACCCGCAGACCAATATCACCGCAGCCAATAATCAGAATTGAAGGTTTACCAAAAGATTGCATAAGTGACATCGTAACGATTTATTGAAAGGAACGAGAGTGTCTTATCAGGTCACGCTCAAAACGAGCGGCAAACAATTTACCGTGAACCAGGAGGAGACCCTTCTGGAAGCAGCCCTACGCCAAGGCATTAACTTGCCTTATGGCTGTAAAAACGGCGCATGCGGCTCCTGCAAAGGCAAAGTTATAGAAGGTCAGATCACCCATGGCCAACACAGCGAAAGCGCTCTCAGCAAGACTGATGAGACCGCAGGCAGCACCTTATTTTGCTGCGCCCATCCGCAGTCTGATCTCATCATTGAGGCTCGCGAAGTTCAAGGCGCTGGCGATATAGCCATTCGTAAAGTGCCTTGTCGCGTCAATTCCATTAGCAATCCCAGTCAGGATGTTGCCATCCTCAAACTTCAGCTTCCGGCTGCCGAGCGATTTCAGTTCTTGGCTGGGCAGTATTTAGAATTCCTACTCAAAGATGGTCAGCGCCGCGCTTACTCAATTGCTAATGCTCCAGATCAGGAAGGCCCGCTTGAGCTGCATATTCGTCACTTACCCGGCGGCCTCTTTACTGATTTTGTATTTGGAGCAATCGCTCCAGCGTTAAAAGAGAAAGACATCCTCCGTTTCGAAGGCCCCTTGGGAAGCTTCTTCCTTAGAGAGGGCTCTAAAAAGCCCATTATTTTTGTAGCTGCTGGGACAGGCTTTGCCCCGATCAAATCCATCATTGAACAAATGCAAGCCAAGAAAATTGATCGGCCAATTGAACTGTATTGGGGTGGACGTCGTCCAAGCGATCTCTATCTCCATGATTTATGCGCTACCTGGGAAAAAGAGATCCCCCATTTCAAGTACATCCCGGTAATTTCAGATGGTTTAGTAGAAGACAACTGGCGCGGTCGCACGGGCTTTGTTCATCAAGCTGCCATGGCAGACCACCCCAATATGAAGGACTTTCAGGTCTATGCCTGTGGCGCTCCAGTAATGGTGAATGCGGCCCGAGAGGACTTTTCATCGAAGTGTCACCTGCCTGAGGAAGAATTCTTCGCAGATTCTTTTACCAGTGCGGCTGATTTAGCCACAAACTAATCCCCCATAAAGTTAGATAATAGAAACTTCACCAGCCTTTTTACCTAGAACCCGTATGAATAAGCCAGCCCAAGTCATCGACACTCATTCAGTGATGTTTATCACCCAAAGACCTGAAGTCATCATGGTCGAAGGTAATGGCTCGTGGTTAACCGATAACAACGGCAAGCGTTATTTAGATTTTTTACAAGGCTGGGCAGTGAATTGTTTGGGTCACTGCAATTCCGGAATGATCGAGGCATTGAATACGCAAGCGAAGAAGCTTATCAATCCAAGTCCCGCCTTCTATAACGAACCAATGATTGGACTATCCAATCTGCTCACTGCCAACAGCTGTTTTGACAAAGTCTTTTTTGCCAATAGCGGAGCTGAAGCAAATGAAGGTGCTATTAAGCTTGCACGCAAATGGGGTCAGATCAACAAATCCGGCGCGTTTGAGATCATCACTTTTGACCATAGCTTTCATGGGCGCACTTTAGCAACCATGAGCGCATCTGGAAAACCGGGTTGGGACACCATGTTTGCACCGCAAGTTGGCGGCTTTCCAAAAGCGGATTTAAACGACTTAGATTCCGTCAAAAAACTGGTGACTGATAAAACCGTTGCCGTCATGCTTGAACCGGTACAAGGTGAGGGCGGTGTCATACCTGCCTCCCTAGAATTTATGCAGGAGCTCCGTAAATTCACCAAAGAAAATAATATTCTCTTAATTGCTGATGAAGTACAAGCAGGCTGCGGGCGCACAGGCACTCTCTTTGCCTATCAACAATATGGCATCGAGCCTGACATCATGACTTTAGGCAAAGGTATCGGTGGTGGCGTGCCTCTGGCCGCGCTCATGGCAACAAATGCTGCAGCTTGTTTTGTCCCCGGAGATCAAGGTGGTACCTATAACGGCAATCCGCTGATGACAGCAGTTGGTATCAGCGTCATTGAGCAATTATTAGCACCCGGCTTCTTAGATAGCGTCAAAGCTAAAGGTGAATTGCTAAGCGCAGAATTACTCAAACTTTCAGAGGAATTCCATCTCGAGGGAGAGCGTGGCTCAGGTCTATTGCGGGCCCTCATGCTAAGCAAAGATGTTGGTGGAAAACTGGTAGAACTCGCTCGTGAGCGCAGCCCAGAGGGCCTGTTAATCAATTCGCCAAGACCGAACTTGTTGCGCTTTATGCCAGCTCTGAATGTCAGTGAAGATGAAATTCGTCTGATGTGCAAGATGCTGCGCGAGCTACTTCAGCAGGTAGATTAAATCGATTTGTTTTTGAGTCGTCTGCTCACTCACCCTAGCAGAATGAAAACTTCAGCCAACTAAATTTTTTGGCAGGGAAAAGGTAACGTCTTCTACGACGCCATCCAACGCGCGCACGTGTCGTGGACCAAACTCTTGAATACGCGCAACAATCGATTGCGCCAAACTTTCGGGCGCGGATGCACCAGCAGTTAAGCCCACTCGCTTTTTACCTGCAAACCATTCTGCTTTCAATTGCTCAGGGGCATCCACCATGTATGAAGGGACGCCCATCTTTTCAGATAATTCACGCAAACGATTAGAGTTTGAGCTCGCCGCACTACCGACCACAATTACCACTTCTACTTGGGGTGCCATAAATTTCACGGCATCTTGTCGATTTTGAGTGGCATAGCAAATATCTTGCTTCCGTGGCTGAACAATATTAGGGAATTTTCTGGTGAGCGCCTCAACAATTTCTTTTGTCTCGTCAACAGATAAGGTGGTTTGGGTAACAAATGCCATCTTTTCATTACTTGGAAAAGTTAATGAATCTACCTCCCCCACTTTTTCGATGAGAAAGACGCCCTCTGTTACCTGCCCCATGGTGCCCTCAACTTCTGGATGACCTGCATGACCAATCATCAAAACAGTAAAACCATCTTTACACATCTTGACTACCTCAAGATGTACTTTGGTTACCAAGGGACAAGTGGCATCGTATACCTGCAAGCCGCGCTCCTCTGCGTCTTTTCGAACTTCTTGAGAAACGCCATGCGCGCTAAATACCACAATTCCACCCTTTGGTACTTCATGCAATTCCTCAACAAAGACCGCCCCTTTATCGCGCAACTCATTCACCACGTAAGCATTATGAACAATTTCATGGCGCACATAAATTGGAGCACCAAAACGCGTCAGTGCTTCATTCACGATATGGATTGCGCGATCCACGCCCGCACAAAATCCGCGAGGCTGGGCCATCAAAATTTCCGGAGTATCTGGAGTACTCATCTCTTACAGAATCGCAACGATTTCTGCTTCAAAGGTCACTGGTCTACCAGCCAAGGGATGGTTGAAGTCAAACCATGCGCCCTCATCATTAATCGACTGCAATACCCCAGCATATTGAGCGCCGCCTGGCGCATTGAACTCAATGACATCTCCCGGATTAAATTCCGTATCTTCATCGCGCCCTTCTTTAAGCGCCTTCAAAGAAACCCATTGCACCAAATCTTCTTTGCGCTCACCAAAACTTTCTTCCGGCGGAAGTAGCGCACTTTTTTTCTCACCGATAGCAAGTCCAAGCAACACATTTTCAAAGCAAGGTGCAAATTGTCCAGAACCCATCAGAACCGTCGCAGGACGATCAACAAAAGTATTGATGTAATCCTCCCCATTGGGCAATGTCAGCCGATAGTTGAGGGTCAAGTAAGAGTTAGGGAGAACGATAAGCTTAGTCATAAGGTAATTGTATCTAGGCCGGCACCAGTTGCGCACTCCCCGATTACAGGATGGCCAAAACATGAGCAGCCTAGAGAAAAGCTCCGTATTCATGGTGCCGCAGCTCTTTCTGACGCAGAACTGCTAGCCATCTTTTTACGGGTTGGTGTTAAAGGAAAGAGTGCTGTGGCCCTAGCCAAAGATCTACTCCATCATTTTGGGAGCCTGCCACGCCTATTAGCCTGCAGCTCAGAGGAATTCACCCGCCTCCATGGTATGGGTTTATCTAAATGGTCACAAATTCAAGCGGCGTATGAACTGGTAAAGCGTAGCCTCGAGGAAGGATTAGCCCAAGACTCTATCTTTTCCTCACCAGGCCACGTTAGAGAGTTCCTACAGGCCAAAATTGGACGACTGCCGCATGAGGTATTCCTATGTCTTTATTTGGACTCACGCCTTCATCTAATCGAATGCCAAGAGCTGTTTAGAGGGTCTATTACCCATACGGCCGTCTATCCCCGAGAAATCCTAAAAGAGGCCCTAGCCAGAAATGCCAGCGCCTTGATCGTGGCTCACAATCATCCCAGCGGGAACCCCTTACCCAGCGATTCTGATCAAGAGCTTACTAAGACCCTAGTTAACGCCCTTCAATTGGTAGATATTCCGCTACTCGATCACTGTATTGTTAGTGGCAGTGGATTTTTCTCATTTTCTGATTCTGGCCTTATGAATAATGGCAATTAAAGAGAGTAATTACTAACTTAATAAGAAAAACAGGGAGGTTTACGCAATAATTGGGGATCAAGCCCCTTAGTGAAAGTCATTTAGGACTAGCCCAAAATAGGTCAGGACTGATACAATCTTCTTTTTCGCAATTAATGGAGTTATGTCATGGCAAAAGTTTGCCAAGTCACTGGGAAGAAGCCGATGGTTGGCAACAATGTATCCCATGCAAACAATAAAACGAAGCGTCGCTTTTTGCCTAATCTGCAAAACCGCCGTTTCTGGGTTGAATCTGAAAACCGTTGGATTAGCTTGCGCTTAACCAATGCTGGTTTGCGCGTAATCGACAAGAACGGCATCGATGCTGTGTTGTCTGATCTCCGTGCACGTGGCGAAATTTAAGGAGCGCACAAATGGCTAAAGGCGGTAGAGAAAAAATCAAGTTAGAGTCATCAGCAGGTACTGGTCACTTCTACACAACTTCAAAAAACAAGCGTACTAAGCCTGAGAAAATGGAGATCATGAAGTTTGATCCAACTATTCGCAAGCATGTTGCTTACAAAGAAACAAAGCTGAAGTAAGACATTTACTAAATACAGTTCAAGCAAATAAAAAACCCGCTTCAGTAGCGGGTTTTTTATTGTCTACATTTTAAATTCGTTAAACGTAACGACGCAATCTTAAAGAGAAGTCACGCAAGCTCGTTAAGCCGCTATCTTCAGCGCGTTGGCACCAAGCATGCAACTGAGAAACCAATTGATCTTTGGTGGCGCTAGAGCGACCCCAGATGGCCTGCAGATCACGGCGCATCTCAATCATCTTACGCAACTGAGCATTGCTTGCCATGAGCTCTTCTAGTTTGGTTTTCTCTTCTTCACTCAAGCGAGATTCGTCTTTAGATAACCAAGTCCGCGCGTCGCTTAAATGGGCGGCAAGAACCTGCATATGCTGCACTTCATTGCTAAAGAAGTTACGCAAGGTCTTACTGTAACGCGCCATGATTTCATAGCGATTGGCAATGATGGCTTCCAAAGTGTTTTGATCCGCAGGACGTAAATCACTGAGGACCGGTTTAGGTGGAGTCTTTTTAACTGTCGCCAAACCAACAGCACTCATCATTTGAATGTAAAGCCAACCAATATCAAATTCATACCATTTATTTGAAAGCTTAGCGCTGGTAGCAAAGGTATGGTGATTGTTATGTAGCTCTTCGCCACCAATCAAAATTCCCCACGGAATAATATTGGTTGAGGCATCTTCACAATCGTAATTACGGTATCCCCAATAGTGACCAATACCATTAATCACACCAGCAGCAGTAATGGGGATCCACAGCATTTGAATTGCCCAAACAGTGAGACCGATACCGCCAAATAAAAATACGTCGATGATGAGCATGATGGCAACACCCTGCCAAGAAAACTTGGAATAAATATTGCGCTCAATCCAATCATCAGGAGTGCCATGACCAAACTTATCCAAAGTTTCCTGATTGGCCGCTTCTTTTTTATAGAGTTCAGCACCCCGAGAAAGTACGGTAGTAATGCCTAAAATCTGGGGACTATGAGGATCATCAACAGTTTCACATTTAGCGTGATGCTTGCGATGAATGGAGGCCCATTCTTTGGTAACCATGCCGGTAGTTAGCCAGAGCCAAAGACGGAAAAAGTGGGAAACGATCGGATGCAGGTCCAGGGCACGATGCGCTTGGCAGCGATGCAAAAAGATGGTGACTGCAGCGATCGTGATATGCGTAACGACCAATGTAAAAACGGTAATTTGCCACCAAGACCAATCCAGATAGCCATTGGCTAGCCAGTTGAGGAATAAGTCAAAATCAGAGCTTGATGCGGTATTCAAAAGGAATTCCTAAATGGGTGTTAATCCCTTATTTTAGAGCTTTTTCGGTCCTTTTGGGCTTATCTTCTGTTAACTTTTCTGATTTTGGCTTTTCAGCCTTCTCTGGCTTGACGCCCTTTTTCTGAAAAACGGCCCCAAAAAATCCATCAGTACCATGAATATGGGGCCATAACTGCCACCAAGGGTTATCGGGACTACAACCCAAGGGCATCTTGTCTTTAGGAAACAGGGGCTTTAGAACCTCAGCAGCAGGAACAGCCTCAAAATCTGGGTGTTTCGCTAGGAAATCTTCGGCGATTTCCTGATTTTCCTGAGGTAAAAGACTGCAAGTGGCATACACGAGGCGTCCGCCTGGTTTTAGCAAACGGGCTGCTGAGGCCAAAATATTCATTTGTTTTTGATTCAGCTCCAAAACTCCTGTCGGATTTTGACGCCACTTCAGGTCTGGATTACGACGTAAGGTACCCATTCCACTGCAAGGGGCATCTACTAGGACCCGATCGATCTTTCCGGCCAAGCGCTTGATCTTGGCATCATTCTCACTATCAATCCATACGGGATGCACATTAGATAAGCCACTGCGAGCCTGGCGTGGCTTCAAATTCGCTAAACGGCGCTCTGACGTATCAAATGCATATAAGCGTCCTGTGGAACGCATTAATGCGCCAATAGCGAGAGTCTTGCCACCCGCCCCTGCACAGAAGTCCACCACCATCTCACCACGCTTGGGTGCAAGCAAGTAAGCCAGAAGTTGACTGCCTTCATCTTGGACCTCAAACATCCCCGCTTTAAATCCAACGGTATTTTGTAAAGCAGGCTTACCCATAATGCGTACACCATCAGGCGCATAGGGAGTGGGTATCGCTTGATAGCGACCACCCAATGCGTTCATTTGCGCTAGTAAATCTTCACGATTGGTTTTCATGGTGTTTGCGCGCAAATCTAAAAGCGCAGGATGCATCAATGATTTCGCAAGCTCTTCACGTGTTTCTTCACCGGGATATTTTCCAAATGCATCCCAAAGCCACTCAGGTAAATTATTGCGCACCAAAGGATTTAGTGCGGATGGATCCACCGTAGAAAAGCGTTGCAACCATTCATATTCACCGGGCTTGAGCACGTGCGCTAGGTCAGCGATGGCGCTCTCTGCGCGGTTGGCGGAACCAAGACCACCCTCTGATAGGGCGGACAGCAAACCCAATAAGGCTAAGCGTCTTGCCTGTGAGCCTTCACCACTAGATGCAAACTGTGAGAACTCATTTTTACGGCGCAAAATAGCAAAGGCACCCTCAGCAATTAATGCGCGGTCACGATTACCAAGCTGGGGTTCTGAGCGGAAATAACGACTCACCACGCGATCTGCCGGCTGCTCGAAGCTGAGTAATTCTGGAATCAAGCGCTCTAAATGAATTGCGTGTTGCGGTAATGCCTTGGCGTTTGAAAAATTCTTTTGCCCTTCAGGCGCAATGAGATTGCCACCCGCGTTTCGCCTCTCAGGACGGCGTAACGAATCTTTGGTTTTAGTTGCGTAACTTTTATGCGGGGCTAATCTGCTACCAGATCTGCGAGGGGGACGTTCTGCACTCATAATTTAAAAAATTGCGACTCTGGGGGTTGTAGCTTCACTTGATTACCTTCTATTCGCAATCGTCCATCAAGGAACCATTTTACGGCCCGCGGGTAAATTTGATGCTCAGCAGCTAAAACACGGGCTGCCAAGGCCTCAGTGTCATCCCCTTCCAGCACTGGAACAGAGGCTTGGCAAATAATGGGCCCCTCATCTACACCTTCATTCACAAAATGAACAGTGGCACCATGCTCCTTCACTCCAGCCTCCAGAGCCCGCTCGTGGGTATGTAAGCCTGGAAATGCCGGCAAGAGAGCGGGGTGGATATTGATGAGGCGACCTTCAAAATGGCGAATAAATGCCGGAGTCAAGATCCTCATAAAGCCTGCCAGAACTACTAAATCAGCCCCTAAGGCATCAATTTGATCCATTAAGGCCGCATCAAAGGATTCGCGCGTTGCGTGCTCCTTGTGCTCTATAACAAATGTTGGAATACCCTGAGAGCGAGCAAAATCAAGGCCCTTAGCGGCTTCATGGTTGGCTATGACCCCTGTAAATTTGACGTGCCACCGCTCATTTTGAGCCGTTTTGACGATTGCCTCGAAATTAGATCCGCGGCCTGAGATTAAGGTGACGATTGAGAGCATGCCCACAATATAATTGATGGCTACCCTGAAAGCGATTTTGTGAACGTATTCCGTGGCCCGACCCAGTTTTCTGCAGGACCTGCTTGTGCCCTAACCATCGGGAATTTCGATGGCGTGCACAGGGGTCATCGCGCCCTACTTAAGCTGCTTGTCGCGGGTGCCCAGCAGCGGGGTCTTGCCAGTTGCGTCATGACTTTTGAGCCTCACCCAAAAGAATTCTTTTCTCCCGACCAGGCGCCCCCACGAATTCTGAATCTGCGCGACAAATTAGCAGCCTTGGCTGTGCTCGGTATTGATCAAGTAGTGGTGGAACATTTCAACTCCGCTTTCGCTCGCCTAAGCCCTGAAGAATTTGTTGCAGAAATTATTATCAAGCGCTTAAACGCCAAATGGATTTTGATTGGTGATGACTTTTGCTATGGCGCAAAACGCGCTGGTAATTTTGCAAGCCTTAAAGCAGCCGGTGAAAAATATGGTTTTGAAGTGTCTAGCATCCAAACCATTTTGGAAGATGGTGAACGTATTTCCAGTTCTGCTTTACGAACTGCACTCGCAAATGGCGATATGATTCAAGCAGAAAAATTATTGGGTCGTCCTTATGGAATTTCAGGCCATGTGATTCATGGCCAACAATTAGGCCGTCAATTGGGTTTCCCTACTCTCAACCTAGCGGTTGCCAATCATTTGCATCATCGCAAACCGGCAACAACTGGTATCTTCACCGCCCAAGTCTTGGGCCTTACAGATAATCCTTTGCCAGCAGTAGCTAGCCTTGGCGTGAGGCCAACTGTAGAAGATGAAGGTCGCGTATTGCTCGAGACGCACATCTTTGATTACAAGCAAGATGTTTACGGAAAAATTATTACCGTAGAACTCTTAGAAAAAATTCGTGATGAGGCCAAGTATGACGACCTTGACACACTAACAAAAGCAATTGCAGCTGATGCAAAGCAAGCCAGAAATTATTTCCAGAAAAAAGCCCATGTCTGAAAAAGAAAACTTATATCCCGTAAATCTACTAGATACCCCATTTCCAATGCGAGGAGATCTAGCCAAGCGTGAACCACAATGGGTGGCTGGATGGCAAAAAAATAAGCTTTACGAAAAGATTCGTGCTGCTCATGCCAATCAACCCAAATTCATTTTGCATGATGGGCCTCCGTATGCAAATGGAGATATTCATATTGGTCATGCGGTAAACAAGATTCTCAAAGATATGATCGTCAAGTCTCGCTGGTTAATGGGCTTTGATTCTGTTTATATTCCTGGCTGGGATTGCCATGGTATGCCAATTGAGATCCAGATTGAAAAAGAGTTTGGTAAAAACTTACCTACAGCTGAAGTACAAGCTAAAGCGCGTGCCTATGCTCAAGTGCAGATAGACAAGCAGAAAAAAGATTTTGAGCGTTTAGGTGTTTTAGGCGACTGGAACAATCCTTACCTCACCATGAACTTCCGCAATGAGGCTGATGAAATCCGTGCGCTCGGCAAAATTTGGGAAAAGGGTTACGTCTTCCGTGGCTTAAAACCAGTGAACTGGTGCTTTGATTGTGGCTCCGCGCTTGCAGAAGCTGAAGTGGAATACCAAGATAAAACCGATCCAACGGTTGACGTTGGTTTTGCTTTTGATGATGCTCAGCGTCCGCAGCTAGCAAAAGCATTCGGCTTGTCAGAACTTCCCAATAAGCCAGGCCAGATTGTGATCTGGACAACTACTCCTTGGACTATTCCAGCTAACCAGGCAATGAATGTTCACCCCGAACTCACCTATGCCTTGGTTGATGTGGGCGACAAGTTGCTCATTCTGGCAAAAGATCGCGTAGAGACTTGCCTGCAGGATTACGGTCTCGAAGGCAAGATCATTGCGACCTGTCTAGGTAATCAATTAGCCAACCTCTCTTTCTGGCATCCCTTAGCGCCATTGCATGAAGGATATAAACGCCTTGCACCGATCTACCCAGCCGAGTATGTGACTCTGGATACTGGTACTGGCATTGTTCACTCTGCACCCGCTTATGGCGAGGAAGACTTTAAGTCATGTAAAGCTAACAAATTGGCTGACAAAGATATTTTGAATCCAGTGATGGGCAATGGTGTGTATGCGTCCTGGTTACCCCTCTTTGCTAACGAGTACATCTGGAAAGCGAATCCAAAAATTGTAGAGGCTATGCGTGAAGCAGGTAGCCTACTCAGAGATAAAACTTATACCCACTCATACATGCATTGCTGGCGCCATAAGTCACCGATTATTTATCGCGCCACCTCCCAATGGTTTGCAAGCATGGATAAAAAGCCTACTGATAGCAAAACCAGTCTGCGTGAGACTGCCTTGGCTGGCATTGAAAATACTGAGTTCTTCCCTGCCTGGGGTAAGCAGCGTTTGCACAGCATGATTGCCAATCGTCCTGATTGGACCTTGTCACGCCAACGCCAATGGGGTGTGCCAATGGCTTTCTTTGTTCATAAAGAAAGTGGTGAGGCGCACCCGCGCACAGTTGAACTGCTGGAAGAAATTGCGAAACGGGTAGATAAAAATGGCATAGAGGCTTGGCAAAAATTAGAGGTGGCTGAATTGCTCGGTGATGAGGCTTCTCAATATGAAAAGAACCGCGATACCTTGGATGTGTGGTTTGATTCTGGGACAACCCATTGGCACGTTATCCGCGGATCCCACCGAGATGAGCTTTTAACTGCTGAGGCTGAAACACCAAATGGCCGATTCGCTGATTTGTATTTAGAGGGCTCGGACCAACATCGTGGTTGGTTCCACTCTTCTTTACTAACGGGCGCCATGCTAGATGGTAAGCCTCCATATAAAGCACTCCTGACGCACGGCTTTACCGTTGATGGTCAAGGTCGCAAGATGAGTAAGTCCGTAGGTAATGTCATCGCACCACAACAGGTAGCTGACAAACTCGGTGCTGAAATCATTCGCCTGTGGGTTGCCTCTACTGATTACTCCGGTGAGATGACGATCTCGGATGAGATCCTAAAGCGCGTTACCGAAAGCTATCGCCGCATTCGTAATACCTTGCGCTTCTTGTTAGCCAACCTTTCTGACTTTGATCCGAGCAAACATTCGATGCCTGCCGATCAGTGGTTAGAAATCGACCGTTATGCAGTTGCACTTGCCAATCAACTTCAAAATGATGTTGAAGCCCACTACAAGGCATATGAATTCCAGCCTGCCGTTGCCCGTATGCTCACTTTTTGCTCAGAAGATTTAGGTGGCTTCTATTTAGATATTCTAAAAGACCGTCTCTATACAAGCGCTCCCGACTCAGCTGATCGTCGTGCCGCACAAAACGCCCTATTTCACATTACCCGCAACCTCTTAAAATGGTTATCACCATTCCTCTCCTTTACCGCAGAGGAAGCCTGGAAATCCTTCCCACATGGCTCAGCAGCCAATCCGCCCGAATCTATCTTCATGGAAGAATTTGCTAGCTTCCCTGAAATTGCTAAAGCCGATGAATTACTTGCCAAGTGGAACCGCATTCGTGAAATTCGTTCGGAAGTAACTAAGGCAATTGAGATCGAGCGTGAAGCTGGCAATGTAGGCTCATCATTACAAGCCGAGCTCACCATCAAAGTGGGTGATGTTGACTTTGCCATCCTCCATTCTTTGGAAGACGATTTGCGTTTTGTCACGATCACTTCAAGCGCCAATATTGAGCTCAGCAATGCGGGTTTAGAGGTTTTAGTCCGTGGCAGTCAATATAAGAAATGTGGCCGCTGCTGGCATCACACCAATGATGTCGGTAGTAATACCGATCATCCTGAAATGTGTAGCCGCTGCCTTAGCAATCTTTTTGGCGATGGTGATCATCGCTTGTTTGCTTAAGGGCAAAGCTTGATGAACCTCTCACTACTTCGCTATTTCGCAATTGCTACGATCACCCTGCTCTTAGATCAACTAAGTAAGTGGTCGGCTTTAAGTAATTTGCAAATGGGCGTTCCTGAGCCTGTGCTCCCCTTTTTAAATTGGCTCCTGCTATTTAATCCAGGGGCAGCATTTTCTTTTCTAGCCCAGAGTTCTGGCTGGCAGCGCTGGTTCTTTACCATTCTTGGTCTGGTTGCCTGCGTCTATATTGTTTGGCTGCTTCGCAAAAGCCAGAATGACAAACTGTTGTGTGTAGCCCTCAGTCTGATACTAGGGGGAGCCTTAGGCAATGTTTTAGACCGGATAATGTATGGCGCAGTGGTTGACTTTATCGACCTGCACTACGCAAACTGGCATTGGCCAGCATTTAATATTGCCGATAGCGCGATCTGTATTGGCGCCGCCCTCATTATTTGGGGTGAATTACGCAAGTCATTTGGCAAATCCGCCCAATCCCATTAAGCTGGCGCCATGCAATCACTTTTAAATAAGAAAATCGTTCTCGGAATCTCCGGTGGCATCGCAGCCTATAAAGCACCCGAGCTTGCACGCCAGTTAATACAAGAGGGTGCGTCTGTTCAAGTCGTAATGACCGAAGCGGCACAACAATTTGTAACACCAGTCACAATGCAGGCCCTGACTGGAAATCCGGTGTACACCAGCCAATGGGATAACAGTATTGCTAACAATATGGCGCATATTGAACTGTCCCGCTCTGCTGATGCAATCCTCATTGCCCCTGCTAGCGCTGATCTAATGGCAAAGCTTTCTCTAGGTTTGGCAGATGATTTATTGACTACGCTCTGTCTTGCAAGAGACTGTCCGCTCCTGCTTTCGCCGGCAATGAATAAACAGATGTGGGATCACGCTGCTACCCAAAGAAGCGTACAGCGCCTAACTGATGATGGCGTTGCAGTACTGGGTCCTGCTAGCGGCTTTCAGGCTTGCGGTGAAGTTGGGATGGGCAGAATGCTTGAACCCACAGAAATTACTGAGCAAGTCATTGCCTTCTTTCAGAAAAAAACCTTAGTCGGCAAAAAGGTGCTTATTACTGCTGGACCCACTTTTGAAGCGATTGATCCTGTGCGTGGCATTACCAACCATAGCTCAGGAAAGATGGGCTTTGCTATCGCCCGCGCAGCAATAGAAGCGGGTGCTGAAGTGCACCTTATTGCAGGTCCATGTAATTTAGAGACTCCACTTGAAGCGACAGGGAAAATTACGCGCATAAACGTTGTGAGCGCAAATGAAATGCATAAAGCTACTCTGGAGGCGACTGATTATGATGTTTTCTTTGCGGTTGCTGCAGTTGCTGACTGGGGAATTGCAAAGCCTTCCAAAGAAAAAATTAAGCGCCAGGGGAAAGAAGCACCAAGTATTGAATTTATTGCCAACCCCGATATTCTTCTCGATGTTATTAAAGCAGTAAAGACTAAGGGTGGCAAACCCTACCCATACTGCGTAGGTTTTGCAGCTGAATCAACTGATCTTGAGGTACATGCAAGTGAAAAACGTCAGCGTAAAGGCATCCCAATGGTTGTTGGCAATATTGGCCCCGACACTTTTGGGAGCGACCTGAATCAATTAATAGTTATAGATGAGGCTGGCAGCAAGAAAATTGCCAAGGCTGAAAAGCTACAGCTGGCACGTCAACTGATTCAGCTGGTTGCTAAGAAAATTTAAACCACATTCTCTTTATTTACTTACATTCCCTGCTTTAGGAAATTTCATGCAATCCCTTCAAGTCAAAATTCTCGATGAACGTATGCGCGACCAACTGCCAAGCTATGGTACGCCAGGCAGCGCGGGATTAGATTTGCGCGCCTGTATTGATGACCCTATTGAGATTGCTCCTGGCCAAACCGTTCTCGTCCCTACTGGCCTCGCTATTTATGTTGAAGATCCCCGTTATGCCGCATTTATTTTGCCGCGCTCTGGCCTAGGTCATAAGCATGGCATTGTTCTGGGGAACTTGGTTGGTCTAATCGATTCAGATTACCAAGGCCAACTGATGGTGAGCACATGGAACCGTAGCTCCACCCCATTTAAGCTTGAACCTATGGAGCGTTTAGCCCAATTGGTAGTGATGCCTGTTCTGCAAGTTGAGCTAAAAGTGGTTGAGGAGTTCACCGAGAGTAGTCGTGGTGCCGGAGGTTTTGGTAGTACTGGACGAGCGTAATTACTCTAAAGAGATTTACGAAATGATTTTTTGCGATTAAACGCTAGAGGCAAGAAGCCAAGAAGTAATCCGCCCACCCCCATCATGATGGTGAACGAATCAAAGGTGGGAATGCTGTAAATAGCAACAAACACCATAAATGCGCCTGAGAATGCAGGCCATATGACATATCCTAGAGCGGCGCCCACGCTTACCTTCATTTGACCTCGGTAATGCCATGCACAAGCAAAACCAGTCAAACTCATGTAGAAGCAAATCTGAAATCCAATAGCCAAAATAGAACTCGTCAGAATGACTTTGACAGAGGGCATAAAGGAAGAAGAAAACAACAAAAAAATTCCTAAAAACCAAATAACAAAGGTAGCTACCCATGGCGTCTTCCAGCGTTCATGGACTTTTGCATAGACCGGATGCAACATGCCATCGCGCGCCATTGCAAACATGCTGCGACTGAACTGGAGTATCTGAGTTTCTATGGTTCCCACTGTGCTAAATATGGTGCAAAAGACCGCCAGGTAGCTCCAGGGAGCAGGGAATAATTTATTGGCAATGGCAAAAAGCACATTCGTCCCCGAGTCGGCAATTTCTTGGTCCGTTAGGACCATTAACACTACAACCATCATGAGGACAAAGAAAAGCATCATATTGATCACTGACCAAAATGCACCTTTCCCTGCGGCTCCATCAGAATTATTGCTACCGCCTTTACTCTCCTCACTGAGATTCATCGTCACATCCCATCCCCAAAAAAAGAAGATGGCTGTAAGTGCCCCAGTTGCAAATACTTGCGGGGAGAAAGAGAGCGGGGAAACCCAAACAAATGAAGGTGGATGCGCTGGATGATTCCAATAGCTCATTAAGCCGGCCACAATGAGCACACCCAAAATCACTGACTCAAAAAGAGTCAGGGCAATTTGCATGAAGCTCGAGTGCTTGATTCCACGTCCAACAATCAGCGAAACAACCGTCAGCCAAACAGCTGCAATGGCTGTAATGAATCGGGTATCTTGAGCTTGCTCGGGGGCGAGTAGTAATAAGGTAGAGCTGGCTGCAGGAATCGTCGCAGAAACCATAAAAAAGATGGAGGCAATTAATAAACCCCATCCAGCAAAAAACCCCCAATTAGGTCCAAACACATGACCAACCCATGCATATGATGCCCCAGCATTTGGCTGAATTTTGCTCAGATGAATAAAGGCCAAAGTGATACCAAACATGATGAGGCCACAATACAAAATGCTGCCAACAGACAATACTCCGACTGATGCCACTATTGCTGCGCTAGTAACAGCTACGCTGAAGGCGGGCGCCGTTCCAGCAATCCCCATAATGATGGACTCAAATACACCAAGAGAATTTTTGGCCAATCCACCTGATGAATTCATTTTTGAAAATAGACTAAGGGTTGAATATTAAAAAGATTGAGGAGATAAATAAGATAAAGAGAATCGAGCCTTGCATGATGTTGGACTTGCCAGTTGAAATCGAAACATGCGCAACCCAAAGCGATGCTAAGAGCATCACAATTTCTCTTGGATGCAATCCTAATTCAATATGCAAGCCGTTATAGGCAACCCAAAAGAGCATTACCGGCACACTGAGAGATAAGGTAGCCAACCCACTACCCAAAGCAATATTCAGAGAGCGTTGTAAATGGTTGGCCTTTGCTGCATACAATGCAGCCAGCCACTCTGGGGCTAAAACCAGAATAGCTACCGTCGTACCATTCAGTGTTTTTGGGAATCCAAGCCTAGCGTATCCAATATTGATCAAAATAGCCAATTTTTCGATCAGTAGAATAACGACAATCAAAGTAAGAACTAGCCAGAAAGCTGAATGGATAACCTTTTTCCATTCTAATTTCTCCATCTCATGATGCATCACCGAGGGATGCGCGGCATCAGAACTTGCGCCTCTTGAAGCGCCAAAAGGATAGGGGTCATCAAAGAAATTTCGATAGCGCTTAGTTTGGGCAAAGATAAATACACCATAAAGCGCAAGAGAGATGACTCCAATAAATACCTCTTGATCCCAAGCTAGGGTAGGACCAACAGTACTCGTTGTGAAATTAGGGAGAACTAAAGTCAGTAATGCCAATGGAATTAGTAAACCTAGGTACATATGCGCACCATTGGTATTGATACTTTGATCTAGGTGATATGAGCCCCCAATAATCATGGATAAGCCCATCATGCCGCCTAATACGATAAATAATGTGGCAGTAATCGTGTCCCTAACAAAGGTAGGGTTGCCATCGCCATGAGTTAAAGCGGTAATCATGACTGCAACCTCAATCAATGTTGCACAAACGGTTAGCAGCAATGTCCCATAAGGCTCACCTAACATCTCCGCCAATACATCAGCAAAGTGAGCTACTCTGAAAATGCAAAGCAGAATAATGATGAATAAAATACCAGCAACAACTAATTGATACTTTATATCCTCCATGGGAGGAGCAAATACATATAGATAGATTGCTGCAATCACCGCCATAAAAAAAGCCGGTTCGCGTTTTAAGGTATTCATCATGATCTCTATTACAAAACAAGTATTTGTCGAACTACTTGGAACAGTGTAAATCATAAAAAAAGCCACCCGAAGGTGGCTTTTCTTCAAATACTCAATTTATTTCCGAATATGTGCATGACGTGCCGCATCTTGGGACATACCAGCACCAGCGCCTTCACGAGATTCTTTCTCAGCAGTAATTTCCTTGCGGCGCTCTTTACAAGATCCAGCTATTTCTTGTAAGGCCTTGCGTGCACGAGCAGCCGATGCCTTAATCCCTTTACCTTGAAACTTTTCATTTTCAGCTTTATATGTTTCAAAAGCATCTAGCAATTTATCGTGATGGGACATATTTTCCTTTTGTAGTTATACGACTGTGAGTTCTTAAATTTCTTCTGCAGGCGCAACATCAATCTTAGCAGCTTTACCAGGTAGCTTTGGAGCATCAAAGTTTAGCTGCACTTTGCCATCAGCATCGATATCCACACCTACATGACCACCCTGCGCCAATTTTCCGAAAAGCAATTCATCTGCCAAGGCTTTACGCACGGTATCTTGAATAATCCGCTGCATTGGGCGAGCCCCCATTAATGGATCGAAGCCATGTTTAGCCAAATGCGCACGCAATGCAGGACTAAATGTTGCGTCAACTTTCTTCTCATGCAATTGTTCTTCCAATTGCATTAAGAACTTATCAACAACCCTCATGATGATAGTTTCATCAAGCGCCTTAAAGGCCACAATAGCATCCAAGCGATTACGAAATTCTGGTGTGAAGAACTTCTTAATATCCACCATTTCATCGCCAGACTCACGTGCATTAGTAAAGCCGATGGTCGATTTCTGCATCGCCTCTGCGCCAGCATTAGTGGTCATGATCATGATGACGTTACGGAAGTCAGTCTTACGGCCATTGTTGTCTGTCAATGTGCCGTGATCCATCACTTGCAAAAGGATGTTAAAAATATCTGGGTGGGCTTTTTCAATTTCATCGAGCAAGAGCACACAGTGCGGCTTCTTATTCACCGCCTCAGTGAGCAAACCACCTTGATCAAACCCTACATAGCCTGGAGGTGCACCAATCAAACGACTAACAGCATGACGCTCCATATACTCCGACATATCAAAACGTAAGAGTTCGATCCCCAAAATATAAGCAAGTTGCTTAGCAACCTCAGTTTTTCCAACCCCTGTTGGTCCAGAGAATAAGAATGAACCAATTGGACGATCAATCTTGCCAAGACCAGCGCGAGTCATTTTAATGGCGCTAGCCAATGCCTCAATAGCTGGATCTTGACCAAAGACTACGCTCTTAATATCGCGATCTAAAGTTTGCAACTTACTGCGGTCATCTACAGTGACAGACTGAGGTGGTATACGTGCAATCTTGGCAACGATCTCTTCAATTTCCGGACGACCAATCGTTTTCTTCTGCTTTGATTTGGGTAGGATGCGTTGTGCAGCGCCAGCCTCATCAATCACGTCAATTGCCTTATCAGGCAAATGGCGGTCATTAATATAACGAGCGGAGAGTTCTGCAGCAGCCACCAAAGCACCAGCTGCATACTTCACACCATGGTGCTCCTCGAAGCGAGATTTAAGGCCGCGCAGAATTTGCACAGTTTGATCGACCGTTGGTTCTACTACATCAACCTTCTGGAAGCGACGAGACAAAGCAGCATCTTTTTCAAAAATTCCACGATATTCAGTAAAGGTGGTAGCGCCGATACATTTCAGTTGACCATTTGATAAAGCCGGCTTCAGAAGATTACTTGCATCCAAAGTTCCGCCCGATGCAGCGCCAGCACCAATCAAAGTATGAATTTCATCGATAAATAAAACGCCATGGGCATGGTCTTTCAAAGACTTCAGCACACTCTTTAAGCGTTGTTCAAAGTCACCCCGATATTTGGTACCGGCAAGTAAGGCACCCATATCTAATGAATAAACAGTGGCATCGGCCAAAATATCTGGTACATCGCCCTTAACAATACGCCAAGCCAGGCCCTCTGCAATAGCGGTTTTACCTACTCCGGCCTCACCTACCAATAGTGGATTATTTTTACGACGACGGCACAACACTTGGATAACCCGCTCTACTTCGCTATCGCGACCGATTAGCGGATCTATCTTTCCTTGACGGGCCAAGGCATTCAAATTTTGAGTGTATTGATCAAGGGGGCTTTCTTTTCCGGAGGAGGCAGACTCTTCTGCCTCTTGTGAAGCTTCGGCAGGTTTTACATGCTCAGTTTGATCTTTACGAACACCATGACTAATAAAATTCACCACATCCAAACGAGTGACTCCTTGCTGTTGCAAGAAATAAACTGCGTGTGAATCTTTTTCACCAAAGATCGCGACCAACACATTGGCGCCAGTGACCTCTTTTTTACCATTGGAGGTTGATTGCACGTGCATGATGGCGCGTTGAATAACTCGCTGGAACCCAAGTGTAGGTTGAGTATCGACTTCATCATTCCCTGGCACCACAGGAGTGTTGTCGTTAATGAAATTTTTGAGTTGCGCTCGCAGCTCCGCAATATTAACCGCGCAGGCCTTTAGAACCTCAACTGCTGTTGCATTGTCTAGTAATGCGGCCAATAAATGCTCGACCGTAATGAACTCATGTCGCGATGCCCTTGCGTCAACAAACGCCATGTGCAAACTGACTTCTAATTCCTGGGCAATCATACTTCCTCCATAGTGCACTGTAGTGGGTGACCCGCTTCACGGGAGAGTTCGACAACTTGATGCACTTTGGTGGCAGCAACGTCGCGAGTAAATACACCACAAACGCCTTTGCCAACTAAATGAACCTGCAACATAATGCGTGTAGCTGTTTCATGATCCTTATTAAAATACTCTTGAATCACCATCACTACAAATTCCATTGGCGTGTAATCGTCATTCAATAGTAAAACTTTATACATCGAGGGCGCTTTAACTTTCTCGGCCTGCTTTTCGAGAAGAATGGTGTCCTCAGCGTACGGATTCGCTGGTGTGCCAGTTGTGGGATTTTTAGGGGGCTTGCTCATTAGAAACATTCTAAACACAGATATCTAAACTTTATTTAACTAGGGTCTTGTTGCGAAAAACACGCAAAAATCCCTATTTCTCCTATATTGGGGCATTTTTCGATAAAAAAAGGGGGGGTTACAAGGGGCTAGGTACAGATAACTCCTTGACACCCCTAGAAAAAGGGCAAACAATCAAGGGGTAGATCTCAAAAGAGGTTCTATTTAGGCGTGTTGTGGAGCGAGACTGATTAAAAAGTATTTACCCTCATCACGGTTGTTTTAAGTTTATGTAATGGAGTTCGCATGGCGACCGGAATTGTTAAGTGGTTCAATGATGCAAAAGGTTTTGGCTTTATCAAACCTGATGATGGTGAAGAAGAGTTGTTCGCGCATTTCAGCGCAATTACTATGCCTGGGTTCAAAACCCTCAAGGAAAACCAAAAGGTAACGTTTGATATTACCCAAGGTCCTAAAGGCAAGCAAGCTACCAATATCCAAGCGGCTTAATCGTCCTTAGATCATTATTAGAAACCCAGGACTTGCTCCTGGGTTTTTTTTCGCCTGCAATTTGCGTGACTTAAAATACCCAACATGCATACATCAATCAAACTTTTGCGCAATATTCTTGCCTCTACCCTTTTTATCAGCTCAAGCATTGCCTTAGCTCAAGTCAATACTAGCCTTCCTACTATTGAATTAAAGACGGGTATCTATCGGATTCAAGCAGAACTAGCAGATACTCCCAAAGCAAGAGAGGTGGGGCTGATGAATCGCACTAGCATGCCAACGAACTCTGGAATGCTTTTTGTATTCGAACAAAAAGCGGGTCACTGTTTTTGGATGAACAATACTAAGATTCCGCTATCGATTGCATTCATAACAGATGATGGCAAGATTGTGAACATTGAAGAAATGCAAGCGGAGACAACGAGTAATCATTGCCCAAAAGTAGCGGTACGTTATGCACTAGAGATGAACAAGCAATGGTTCGCAGAGAGAGTGATCGTACCCGGAACTGTAATTATCGGTTTACCAAGAAAGTAAATCTATTTTTCTAGTTCTTCAATATAAATTGGGCCGCTGCTTTGACAAACTCAGATTCTTTCTGATTAAAGCCGTGATAAGCCCTTGAACCACAAGCATCGCCCTCACTAATACCACCGTCTATCTGAATAAATTGAGAGATAGATTGCTTTGGTCGACTTTCAATGATTCGCTCTGAAGTCACAAATGGAGTTGAGGCACAACCATCATCAACATGATGAATTGCCAGCACCGGTATCTTCACGTCTGAATCTACTGTCGCTGATCTATAGGTTCCCGCTACGATGACTCCACCTATCAGACTTTCTTTTTCTTTCCCACCATTAACAAATTCAGTAACACTAACCGTACCCATGCTGTGACCAAAAATCCACACTGGTAAATTGAGCTTTTCTTTGTAATAAGTCACGACATTCAAAATTCTTTGCTGATGGTCTCTGATAGATCGAGAGTTACGCATCCCTGCTCCTAGGTCATAAGGAGTATCTACTAAAACAGCATCTATGCCGTATTGAGCCCATAGATCCTTAGATCTAACAAAAGTATGAAAGTTTGTAGTTGAGCCATCATCCTGTAATTTTAAGACGCCACCACCACCGGGGAATAACAAGACTACTGCCTTGGCATTCTTTACCGGCGTTAATAATGTTCTAGTAGGAGCGTCATCCTTATATGGCACATCAAATACTTGCGCATATGCTGCAGGTGCAATTAATAACACCAAGAAAATAAAGGCTCGGATAAACTTCATCATTAAATTTAACACTCATTACAAATAAAAAGCCACCCAGGGGTGGCTTTTTAGCTGAATCAATTTATGTTATTCAAAGTGACAGACATAGTGCACTGGTTGCTCAGCACGAATAATGAAGTAACCGCCCTTTTCTACTTCCCAGCTTTGGCCAGCCTTAAATTCTTGCTCGGGAGCGCCATTGATACTCACAAACGCATTGCCATCCACTACTTCCATCACTTCTTTAGTGCTCAAGTCGAAACGTAAGGTGCTTGGCAACACGACACCGACTGACTTGCGTATGCCATTAGGCATGGTAACGGTATGTGAAACACATTTGCCATCAAAAAATACATTGGCTTTTTTGCCTACTGAAACTTGATCGAATTGCATCTGAGCTCTTTCTATTTCGTTTAGTTCTAATAATTGATTATTGATTATTTTTTAGCGCGTTTACGTTTAGCGATTTCAGCAATGCGCATACGCAATGCATTGAGCTTGATAAAACCGCCCGCATCGGCCTGGTTATAGGCACCACCATCATCATCGAAGGTAGCGATATTTTGATCAAATAAGGTATTTGCCGAATCCCGTGAGATTACGGAGACGGAACCTTTGTAGAGCTTCAACCTTACAACACCATTTACCATCTGTTGCGTGTGGTCAATTAAGGTTTGCAAAGCGAGACGCTCTGGAGACCACCATAAACCGTTATAGATCAAGCTAGCGTAGCGTGGCATCAGATCATCTTTCAAATGAGCCACTTCGCGATCGAGGGTAATACTTTCGATGCCACGATGCGCCTTCAGCAGAATGGTGCCGCCAGGGGTTTCATAGCAACCGCGACTCTTCATGCCCACAAAGCGGTTTTCTACCAAATCAAGCCGTCCAATACCATGCATACCGCCGATGCGGTTTAACTCAGCTAATAACTCATGTGGCTTATAGGCTTTGCCATTAATAGCAATAGGATCGCCTGCCTTAAATTCAATCTCGATAATCTCAGGGGCATCCGGGGCTTTCTCAGGAGATACCGTCCAGCGCCACATCGATTCTTCTGCCTCAGCATTGGGGTTCTCTAAGTGACGTCCTTCGTAGCTGATATGCAAGAGATTGGCATCCATGGAGTAGGGTGAGCCACCTTGCTTATGCTTCATCTCAACTGGAATGCCATGCTTTTCTGCATAGGTCATCAACTTCTCACGCGAGAGAAGGTCCCACTCACGCCATGGGGCGATTACTTTAATTCCTGGCTCTAAAGCATAGTAACCAAGCTCAAAACGGACTTGATCATTACCTTTACCAGTCGCACCATGGGAAACGGCATCAGCGCCAGTTAAACGCGCGATCTCAATTTGACGCTTAGCGATTAAAGGGCGCGCAATAGAGGTGCCCAATAAGTATTCGCCTTCGTAAATCGTATTTGCGCGAAACATTGGGAAAACAAAATCCCGTACGAACTCTTCACGCAAATCATCGATAAAAATATTCTCTGGCTTGATACCAAATTGCAAAGCCTTTGCTCTTGCCGGCTCGAGCTCTTCACCCTGTCCCAAATCAGCAGTAAATGTCACGATCTCACAACCATAGGTATCTTGAAGCCACTTCAAGATCACACTAGTGTCTAGACCACCGGAATACGCTAAGACTGCTTTTTTAATATCAGACATGACTTTTTATTCAATCAAAAAATAACTAAAAACTGAGTAAGGAAAAATACGAAATGAATTACTTAGTCCAAACGGCCACAGAGCAAATACTCCATCAAAGCCTTTTGAACATGCAAACGATTTTCTGCCTCTTCCCAAACAATACTTTGCGGTCCATCAATGACTGCAGCAGAGACCTCTTCGCCGCGGTGGGCTGGTAAACAATGCATAAATAAGGCGCCTGGTTTTGCTAGAGACATTAATTCTTCGTCGACCATCCAATCTTTGAAGGCATTCATACGAGAAGTATTTTCGGCCTCATAGCCCATGCTTGTCCAAACATCAGTGGTGACTAAATCAGCCCCTTTACATGCCTCTTCTGGATTGGAACAAACCGTTAGATACTTTGCAGTTGTAGCAGTTAAGCGCGAAGAATCTAATTCATAACCTTCTGGTGCAGAGAAACGAAAATGAAAATCTAAGCATTCAGCAGCCTGGATCCAGGTATACGCCATATTATTGGCATCACCAACCCACGCTACTGTCTTGCCTTGAATTGGGCCACGCGCCTCTACGAACGTAAAGATATCTGCCAAGACCTGACATGGGTGGTATTCATTTGTCAGGCCATTAATCACGGGGACACGGGAGTTAGCGGCAAAACGTTCGATGATGTCATGGCCGAAAGTACGAATCATAATGATGTCAGTCATCCGAGAAATGACTTGCGCAGCGTCCTCTACAGGCTCACCACGACCTAACTGAGTATCACGAGTATTCAGATATACAGCATGTCCGCCAAGCTGATGAATACCCGCCTCAAAGGAGAGACGCGTACGAGTGGAGTGCTTTTCAAAAATCATGGCCAAAGTTCGGTCATGTAGAGGATGCCAGGTCTCATAACTTTTGAATTTAGACTTTAACCATGCCGACCTTTTCAGCAAATAGTCATATTCTTCACGAGTGAGATCGGAAAACTGCAGGTAGTGCTTGACCTGACCAGGCACTTGGGGCTTTGCCAGAGATGTCATAGTTGAGCTTTCTACTAAAGTTTTGGCTTGCATTTTTTTCTTAAAACATTCGACTGCACGAAAATAGAACCTAAAGTCATCTTACGACCAACTTGGGCTGTTAAGCTAGAGGGCTTAGCAATACTGATTCCTACCACCATTTTTACGCGAACTTGAACCACAAAAAGCTTTTCATTCAAGGCATTACGACTGCTGGCAAACCATTTCGACCCAGTGATTGGGCGGAGCGTCTCTGCGGGGTTATGGCTTCTTTTCGCCCTCCAGGCAATGCTGGAGACCCTCGCTTCACCTATTCACCCTATGTAAGACCAGTCGTGATTGCAACAGTGAAATGCGTTGTTATTGATACCAGACTGGGTGATCTTGACCCAAGAGCGTTGGACTTTGTTATGAACTTTGCCAAAGACAACAGTCTACCGATCGAAGAAGCTTGTGAGTTTGAACCCAAACCCCAAACCCAGTCCTAAAAACAAAAACCCGCTCTGATAAGGAGCGGGCTTAGGTCGAAAATTACTTCGACCAGCCTAAAACTTTTACTGAATTACGCTGCCATTGCCTTGATAGCTGCAGACAAACGTGACTTCTGACGAGCTGCAGTATTTTTATGAGCAATCTTTTTATCAGCAATCTTGTCGATTGTCGCCTGAGTTGCTGCGAATACTTTCGCTGCAGCAGCTTTATCACCAATGTCGATCGCTTTACGGACTGCCTTAATGGAAGTGCGAAGCTTTGAACGCAAACTGGAGTTGTGATCGTTCTGTTTTACTGCCTGGCGTGCGCGTTTACGCGCTTGTGCTGTATTGGCCATCTTTAAACCTTGCCTCTATAAATTGCAAAATGCGATTAGTTAAAAATCTCGTGGACTTGCCAAATTCATAAGCAAGCTCACCAAAACCCAAGATTTTACCTTAAAGGGGCAAAAAAGCCCAGCCGACCCATAAATAGGTGAAAATCGACCGATGAATCTGCTTTCTGCTGCCGCCAAGGTTAGCTCCCTAACCATGCTGTCTCGTATTACGGGACTTCTCCGGGAGACCCTCATAGCCCGTAGTTTCGGGGCTTCTGAGTGGACAGATGCCTTTAATGTGGCTTTTAGGCTACCCAATTTACTCCGCCGCCTATTTGCCGAGGGGGCCTTTTCTCAGGCTTTCGTGCCGATTTTGGGAGAAATCTCGAAGGATGGAGACCCAAAACAGGCCCACATCCTGGTTAATGCCGTTGCTACCCTTTTATTTTGGGCTTTGCTGCTGACGGTATTACTGGGAGTCATTGGCGCCCCCTTGCTCATTCTGGTGATTGCTACGGGATTTAGGGGTGGCCCTGCCTACGAGGCAAGCGTCGTGATGACACGCATCATGTTCCCCTATATTGGCCTCATTTCCATGGTTTCACTATCAGCCGGAATTTTGAACACATTCCAGCGTTTTGCGATTCCCGCCTTTACTCCAGTCTTACTCAATGTTGCCCTCATTGGCAGTGCACTCTTCTTGGCCCCACATTTAGATCAGCCCATTTATGCCCTTAGCATTGGTGTTCTCTTGGGGGGTGTATTGCAACTGGCAATTCAGATTCCCGCCCTGTCTCGTTTAGGGCTTTTGCCGCGCATTGGTTTGTTACCAGGCGCCATCAAATCTGCCCTTACAAACCCAGAGGCACGACGTGTTTTAAAACTGATGGGGCCGGCCGTATTCGCTGTTTCTGTTGCGCAAATTTCCCTCATTATCAATACCAACATTGCTTCGCGCTTACAGGCGGGTAGCGTATCTTGGCTTTCTTATGCAGATCGTTTGATGGAATTTCCAACGGCACTACTTGGCGTAGCTTTGGGCACCGTTCTCTTACCAAGCTTAAGCAAAGCCAATGCGAGAAATGATTTAGCGCATGCCGGAGAACTGCTTATCTGGGGATTGCAATTAACCTTTTTGTTAGCAGCTCCATGTGCGCTTGCGCTCTTTATTTTTGGCGAGCCTATTGCTGCGGTTCTGTATCACTATGGAAAATTCAATGCTCTAGATGTGTTGATGACACAGCGTGCATTAGCCGCCTATGGCGTTGGGCTGATTGGATTAATACTCGTCAAAATACTAGCACCCGGCTTTTACTCCCGCCAAGATATTCGTACCCCGGTCAAAATTGGATTGTTTGTTCTTGCAGCCACTCAATTGGCCAACCTTATTTTTGTTCCCTGGTTGGGACATGCCGGGCTGGCTTTATCAGTAGGCGCCGGAGCTTGCCTTAATGCTGCCCTTCTTTGGAATGGCCTACATAAACGGGGCGCCCTCCCCAGTTCAGCCTGGGCAAAATACCTAAGTCAACTCGTATTAGCCTTAATTCCCTTTGCAGCAGTACTTTTCTACGCGGCAAGTGCCCATAATTGGATTGCCCTACAAGCAGAACCCTGGACCCGAATTGGTCTATTGACCCTATGGTTGGGCGCCGCAGCCATTGTTTACTTTGGCGCCCTGGGGTTGGTTGGAATTCGCTGGCAAAAATTCTTGCGTCATGCAAAATAGACCATATGCCAACACAACAACTCGACTATTTCACCTCTTTAGTTGCTGAAGACGAATATCTCCCTTTAACTGAAGCAGCAATTGCTGTAGCTCAGCATGCTTATCCTGATTTAGATGTTCAAGGTGTACTTGATCATTTGGATCAACTGGGCAATAAATTAAAGTCGCGGATCACACCAGATACTTCGCCTGTTCAGCGTTTACAAATTCTGAAACACTTTTTTTATATCGAGCTTGGATTTGGTCCCAACCCAAATGATTTTTATGCCCCTGAAAATTCTTATTTACATTACGTTCTTGAAAATCGCAGAGGTATTCCCATTTCATTAGCTATTCTGATGATGGAATTGGGTAATCAAATTGGTCTAAAGATTCGTGGTGTTTCATTCCCCAATCACTTCATGATGCGCATCTCATTACAACAGGGTGAGGTGATCATGGATCCATTAACGGGTGAATCACTCTCTAAGAATCAATTACAAGAGATGTTGGATCCTTATTTGGATGCCAAGGGCTATCGTGGGGAGTTAAGCCTGCCTTTGAATGTGTTCTTGCGTGCCTCCAGCTCGCGTGAGATCCTGTCGCGCTTCCTTAGAAATCTCAAGATGATCTATTCAGAGCATGATCGCTGGGAGCGCTTGCTCGGAGTACAAGAGCGTTTAGTGATTTTGCTACCTGAATCGATTGAAGAAATTCGCGATCGCGGCCTGATCTTTGCTCAGTTGGAGTATTTACGCCCAGCCTTAGCGGATATGCATCGCTATCTCAGCGCATCCCCAGAAGCTGAAGATGCTAGTGATATTCGTGAGCATATTGCGACCCTCGAAAGCCAAACTAAATTTCATTAAGATCCTGCGATGCACGGCAAGTGTTTATTTTTTCTTGCCTTGAAAAATCTGATAGATTGCAGCCATAACTACAGGGACTGCAGCAGCACCAACACCCACTAAAACAATGACGTTTAAGTTTTGACGAATGATCGGAATGTTGCCAAAGAAATATCCGGCAATTACCAAACCAAACACCCAAAGCGCAGCACCAGTGATATTAAAAAATTGGAAACGCGAGAAGTTCATCTCGGATACGCCCGCAATAAAGGGGGCAAAGGTGCGGATGATTGGTAGGAAGCGCGCCAAGATAATGGTCTTGCCACCATGCTTCTCATAAAACGCATGTGTCTTGCGTAAAGCACTCTGATCAATCCAGCGCGATTGACTGCTAAACACGCGCTTACCAATCCAGCGACCAATAAAGTAGTTCACGGTATTGCCTGCCACTGCCGCAATGAGCAAACCAAGGCACAAGGTCCAAATATTGAAATGCTCAGTTGCGCAATAAGCACCTGCAATAAATAAGAGCGAATCGCCCGGCAAGAAGGGTGCAACGACTAAACCGGTTTCTGCAAATACGATCGCAAACAAAAGACCGTAAGCCCAAGGACCATACTGCTGAATCACTACATCTAAGTGACGATCAATATGTAGCAATAAATCACTTAGTTGTAAAAGGGTATCCATTTGCTTGAACTCCAAATATGGGCTTGTTGCGGATATTAACAGGCTCTTATAATGAGATATGCAAACTGAACCCTACATTCAGGCTATGCATGCCCCGGAGACGCTGCCGATACTGTGTATTGTTGGTCCTACCGGCGCAGGCAAAACCCATCTCGCCATGTCACTTGCTGAGTACGCTAAATCGATTGGGATCACTATTGAACTCATCAGCATGGACTCAGCCCTGGTCTATCGTGGTTTAGATATTGGTAGCGCGAAACCCACTAAAGCAGAGCAAGCTTCCGTAGTTCATCATCTGATTGACATTCTTGAGCCCACTGAGGTTTATTCAGCGGCTCGATTTGCCAAAGATGCAAAACGACTTTGTGAAGAAATCCGCAATAGGGGAAATATTCCTGTAGTAGTTGGTGGAACCATGTTGTATTGGCGGGCTTGGGCGCACGGCCTTTCTGCTTTACCAACTGCTAATCCTGAGATTCGGTCGCGCTTAGATGAAGAAGGCAATGCTCTAGGCTGGCCCGCAATGCATGAAAGGCTCGCTAAGATCGATCCAGAAACTGCTGCACGTCTAAAACCCAACGATTCTCAACGAGTACAACGGGCACTTGAGGTATTTGAAATTACCGGAAAACCCATGTCTGCTTTAATCGCAGAATCTCCTAGTGAAGATGGCAGAGATGGTTCCGCTATACCTGCGTGGATTCATTTAGTGTCGCTTGAACCAAGTGATCGCAAACGATTACATCAAAATTTAGAAAAACGCTTTGATGAAATGCTGCTTGCAGGATTTTTAGATGAGGTTAGAGCGCTGCGTAATAATTCTGGCTTACATGCAGATCTTCCGGCAATTCGGTCAGTCGGTTACCGCCAAGCCTGGGAATATCTCAATGGAGAAATTGATGCCGAGCAAATGCGTTACAAAGCATTGGCTGCAACAAGGCAACTGGGGAAGCGCCAACTCACTTGGCTCAGAGCAATCGCTGATAGAAACCTATTTGACCCCTTCAACCCCGAGGAGTTCAAGGCAGCACTTGAGTATTGCAAAAACCAATTAGGTCAGAAAAAAATCGAATTTAGATAACGATGGTTTGTGGCGCACCGGTAGGACGCTCTACTACTTCACCTACGATCCAAGCTTTAAGTCCCTGCGCTGTCAGGGATTTGATAGCAGTATCCGCTTGCTGTGGGGACACAATCACTACCATCCCAATACCGCAGTTAAATACCCGCACCATCTCTGCATCGGCAACCCCACCCTTCATCTGTAACCAGCGGAAGAGTTCTGGCATTTGCCAGCTGTCTCGATGCAAAACTGCTTGGGTGTTTTCTGGCAGAACACGTGGTACGTTATCTACCAAGCCGCCACCCGTAATATGCGCCATACCCTTAACGTCAATCTCAGAAATCAATTTCAGTAAAGGCTTCACATAAATCTCCGTTGGCGCCATTACAACATCGCCAAGGGAACGTCCACCCAAATCATCAGTCGGTTTGGCGCCAGCACGTTCAATAATTTTACGGACTAAAGAATAACCATTTGAATGTGCACCGCTTGAGCCGATTGCCAAAATGGTATCGCCGGGAACAATGCGCGCACCAGAAATAATCTTCGACTTCTCAACAGCACCAACTGCAAAGCCAGCTAAGTCATATTCACCTGGAGGATACATACCAGGCATTTCTGCGGTTTCACCTCCGATTAATGCACAACCCGATAACTCGCAGCCCTTTGCTATGCCGCCAACTACGGTTGCTGCAGTATCAACAGTGAGCTTGCCGCAAGCAAAGTAATCCAAGAAAAAGAGAGGTTCTGCACCCTGGACCAAAATATCATTCACACTCATAGCGACCAAGTCTTGGCCGATCGTATCGTGGCGATTCCATTCAAATGCCAATCTCAACTTGGTTCCTACGCCATCCGTACCGGCAACCAATACCGGCTCCTTATAGCGCTTAGGGACCTCAAAAAGGGCCCCAAAACCCCCAATACCCGCCAAAACACCCTCACGCATGGTTTTCTTGGCCAGGGGCTTAATGCGGTCAACCAAATCATCTCCAGCGTCAATATCGACGCCAGCATCGCGGTAGGAAAGGCCTTTTGAGGAAGAATCAGTAGATGAGGTCATGTCAAAGTCGGAATATTAGTGAAAAATGCTACTTGGTCAGTAGAATCATTGAATTCTAGAGGATTACTTGTAATGGCTGAAATTTTTACCCCTTTTGTGGCTGCTTTCATTCTGGCCTACATCCTGAGACCTGCCTTTCTATGGCTGGAGAGGCGTCGAATTCCACCCGCACTCGCTGCAGGACTCACTGTAGTCTTTGGTCTAGCCGTAGTTTTTGCAATTTTGAGTCTCTTCATTGGCTTACTCAAAACTGAAATACCCCTTGTGAAAGAACAGCTTCCAGGCTGGATTCAAAATACCCAAGCATGGCTAGGGCCTAAATTAGCCGAGTTTCATATTAATCTTGATTGGGCCACCCTCAAGTTATCCGCCTCTCATAAAATTTCAGAGCACATTAGCGATAACGCAGATGCCCTCATGTCATCTACGTTAGATACGGTACTCATGTCGGGTAGCTCAGTTATTGCAGGGTTTGTAAATTCCGTCTTGATTGTGTTTGTCATGTTTTATTTACTACTCGACTGGGATCAGTTCTTTCAATACATCAAACAAATGTTCCCCCCACGCGCACAAGAGACGATTCATCACCTTGCTATGCATACCGATGGACTACTCTCTCAGTACCTCAATGGCATGGTAATTGTGATTTCTATTATGTCGGCGTTCTACTGTATTGGATTAACCATTATCGGCATTAAAGGGGCGGTAGCTCTAGGGATCTTTACTGCACTCATGATCATCATCCCCTACATTGGTATTACTTTGGGACTTACTCTAGCCGTTGTATCAACCCTGCTTCAGTTTGGACCTCAGCATGAAATCATTGCTGTACTTGCTTTGTATGGTCTTGGACAATTGCTTGAAGGCTTTGCGCTAACCCCGCGCTTAGTGGGTGAGCGGATCGGCTTGCATCCAGTCGCAGTGCTATTTGCCTTATTGCTGTTTGGCAAACTCTTTGGCTTCTTTGGGGTACTACTCGCCCTGCCTATTAGTGCCGTAAGCCTAGTAATGGTTCAATATCTCTGGTCCATCTATACGCAAAGCACTTGGTACAAGAAATAAATTTAGTTGTAATGAACACATCATCGCTTCCAAGACAATTCGCTCTAGACCTTAGCCATACACCTAAATCCAGTTTAGAAAACTACTTGCCTGGCAAGGATTTCGCTCTGGTCTCTGCACTGCAGTCTCTTTGTAAGTCCTGGAATCAAGCGGCTACCAGCCCATCTAATAATCCACTAAACCACCGATGGATATATTGGTGGGGACCAGAAGGATCTGGACGCACACATTTACTAGAGGCAATGACCAATGCAGCGGAACAGATTGGGGCTGAAAATTTTTCTTTGAATCCAAATGAACCCGTTTCCTGGGTGCACCTAGAAGAACAAATGAGTGCTCTTGCTGATAAGGGGACGCCCTCAGTAATTACAGTTGATGATGTCGATCGACTGGACGATCGTCTGGTTGGGGCATTGTTTCGCATTCTGAATATCGTTCAGGCAAGTAAAAACATCCATATTTTTATGGCTGGCAAGGCTGCACCAGCTAATCTAGAGCTGCGCGAAGACCTACGCACCCGCCTGGGCTGGGGTTTAGTCTTTCAAACGCAACTTTTGGGTGATGATGAGAAAATACAAGCCTTAGAGCAAGCGGCAAGAGCGCGAGGCCTGGTTTTATCTCCAGATGTTTTACCTTGGTTATTAAATCGCTTTTATCGTGATATGCCCAATTTGATGGCTTTGATTGATGCTTTAGATGCTTATTCACTAGAAACGAAACGTGCTGTAACCTTGCCACTCGTTCGCGAGCTTTTACAGCCAAAATAATTTACTTAATATTCAATTTGTGACCCAGTTAGCCCTTTTCGATTTAGATCACACCCTACTTCCTTGCGATAGCGATTATGAGTGGGGTCAATTCTTGGCACGTATTGGTGTAGTGGATAGCGAGTACTACGCTAAGCAAAACGAGCGTTTCTATCAAGACTATAAAGAAGGCAAACTCGATATCCATGAATTTCTGCGATTTGCCTTGAAGCCCCTTTCAGAACATTCACGCGCAGAACTCAAAGAATGGCATGACGCATTCATGGAAGAAGTGATTCATGGCCAGTTAAGACAGCAGGCAATTGATCTCGTAAAACGCCATCAAGATGCTGGCGATTTATGTTGCGTCATTACCGCAACAAATAGTTTTGTGACACGTCCCATTGTAGAAAGTTTTGGTATTGAGCACCTCATTGCAACTGAACCTGCCACCCTCGAAAACGACCCACTCGCCAACTACACAGGCGAAGTAAAGGGTATCCCTAATTTTCGTGCAGGCAAGATTCAAAACCTGCATGATTGGCTCGCAGCCCAAAAATTATCTTTCGATAATATGCCGCGGAGTTATTTCTATTCTGACTCAATGAATGACCTTCCTTTGCTGGAAGAGGTCAGTAATCCTGTTGCAACAAACCCCGATGATCGTTTGCGCCACGAGGCCAATAAACGCAATTGGCCCATTCTTGATCTGTTTGTATGATTACTAAATTTATTAAACGCATCTTGCGTCGTGACCCGATGGTCAAACATACGCAAGCCAATAACACTGGTGCACCAAAACGCATCCCCAAAAAAGCCCATCGTATTGATCCGCATCTCCTTTCTAAGAATGCAGTCAAAGTCACGCATACACTCCAGCAAGCAGGTTATGAAGCGTTTATTGTTGGCGGGGCAGTACGTGACTTGGCCCTAGGAATTGGTCCAAAAGACTTTGACGTCGCCACCAACGCAACCCCAGATCAAGTGCAAAGACTCTTTCGTAAGGCGCGCCTCATTGGTCGTCGCTTTCAGATTGTGCATGTCACCTTTTTTGGGAAAGGCCACCCTGAAATTATCGAAGTGTCTACTTTCAGAGCCCTACTAGATAACGCTGGAGACCATGTCGCTGAAAGTGGACGTATTTTGCGCGATAACGTTTGGGGTTCACAAGGTGAAGACGCTGCCCGGCGGGATTTCACAATTAATGCGATGTATTACGATCCTTCTTCGGAAACGGTATTGGACTATCACGGTGGAATGGCCGACATGCAAAAGAAAACTTTACGCATGATTGGTGATCCGGCAAAGCGTTATCGTGAAGATCCCATCCGCATGCTTAGAGCAATTCGTTTTGCAGCCAAGACTGGCTTTACATTAGATGCACTTACATGCGCGCCCATTGCAAAACTCAGCAATCTTTTACAAGACGTTCCTTCTGCCAGACTGTTTGATGAAATTCTCAAGCTATTAATGTCAGGATATTCCTGGGCAGCTATTCAAGGACTAAGGGATGCTGGGTTACACCATGGTTTATTACCCTTACTTGATCACATCCTCGATAGTGGGGAAGGCTCCAAAGGAGCAAATGATTTTGTTAAGTTGGCATTAGCCAATACGGACCAACGTATTCAATCCGGGAAAAGTGTTTCTCCTGGATTCTTATTTGCCACGTTACTCTGGCCAGATCTCTTGAAAAACTGGAAAGCCAATATCGCCAAAGGAATGTCTAATCTCCCTGCGCTAAATGAGGCGATGGACGATACGATTGCTACTCAAAGCAGTGGTATCACCATTCAACGCCGCTTTGAAAGTGATATGCGTGAGATTTGGTCAATGCAGCCCCGTTTTGAGAAACGCGTAGGTCGCTACCCTTATCGCCTTATCGAATCCCCACGCTTTAGGGCCGGATATGACTTCATGCTGCTGCGCTGCGCCACTGGCGAGCAGAATCCAGCATTGGGTGAATGGTGGACCAACTTTATTGCGGCAGACCCAGACGGCCAAGATGAGTTAATGGCTAACGCAAAGAATGAATCTGGCAATAGCGCCAATCCCGTTAAACGGCGTCGTCGCAGAAAACCCAAAGTTGATGCTCCACCAGCAGACAATTCACCAGACTAAGCAGACTTAGAGAAATTTCAGTAAAGTAGTTTTATCTCTAGTTTGGAAACATATGGCACGGGCTTTTATCGGATTTGGTGGCAATATCGGTGACACGCGTCAGATCATTACTGACGCCATTGTTTGCCTGGCCTTGCGCTCCGAACTCCATATCCTTGCCAAGAGCTGCTTTTATCAAAGCGCGCCTGTCGAAGCGACTGGCGGCGACTATATCAATGCCGTTATTGAAATTGAAACCGAGTTAAGCCCATATGGGCTTTTACATGTGTGCCAAGCAATCGAACAAGAATTCGGCCGGGAGCGTCCCTACTCAAATGCTCCACGTACTTTAGATCTCGATATCCTCTCTTTTGAGGGAGTCATCCAAAACGAGACAGAGCTCATTCTTCCCCACCCCAGAATCATTGAGCGTTCTTTTGTACTCCTCCCCCTTTTAGAGATAGCCCCCAACTTCTTTTTGCCAGATTTAGGCGAGCTGAAGTCGTATATACCTAAAGTAGCCCATCAAAGAATAGAAAAACTACCCTGCAGGAACTGCAATTGTGGGGAAAAAGACGTTTATAGCCCATCGTCTCATTAATTCATTAAACTCTCGCCATGGGTTACTTACAAGGCGATAAGCCAATCTCGATTACTAAACTCCTCGCAATGCATGCTGAGCGAGAAAAAATTACTATGCTCACCGCATATGACTCGACTATGTCTGCCTTACTCAATCGGTGCGGCGTTGATGTTATCTTGATCGGTGATTCACTGGGCAATGTAGTTCAGGGGCACTCTAATACGACTCCCGTTACCGTAGAACAAATGGCGTATCACACAGAATGCGTAGCGCGTGCAAATACGCAAGCATTTATTATTTCTGACTTACCATTTGCGAGCTATGGAGATCCAGTGCAGGCGCTAGATTCAGCCGCCGAACTAATTCGTGCTGGTGCAGGCATGGTGAAGCTTGAAGGTGGAGATTGGCAAGTGGAGATCATTCAATATTTAGTTGAGCGCAGCGTACCCGTGTGTGCTCATCTTGGCTTGTTACCGCAATCTGTTCATGTTTTAGGTGGGTACAAGGTACAAGGTAAATCTAAAGATACTGCAAGCCTCTTACGTGAACAAGCATTAGCCTGCGAAGAAGCTGGTGCGCAAATGTTAATACTTGAAGCAATTCCCTCTTCCTTAGGCAAGGCAATTACCGAATCACTCTCCATTCCTACCATTGGAATTGGTGCTGGTGCAGATTGCTCTGGTCAAGTACTCGTTTTACCGGATATGCTGGGCATCAGCCCAGGAAGACCTCCTAAGTTTGTCAAAAACTTTATGGAGGGTAGAGCCTCGATTGAGGCTGCAGTCAAAGCCTATGTTCGCGAAGTGAAATCTGGAAAATTCCCAGCATCTGAACACGGCTTTGCTGGCTAATCGCTTCTTAATTAAAGAAGCTCTTTACACCCTCAAACCAGCCCTTTTGCTGCGGGCTATGTTTATCACCACCAGACTGTAGACTTTCATCAAACTTCTGGAGCAATTTTTTCTGCTCATCAGTGAGCTTGATTGGGGTCTCCACCAGTACGTGCACAAAAAGATCACCCACTAAAGTGGAGCGCAATCCTTTAATTCCTTTGTTGCGCAAGCGGAAAGTTTTACCCGTTTGCGTTCCTTCCGGAATCGGAAACTCCACGCGTCCAGATAAAGTTGGCACTTCAATTTCTCCACCGATAGTTGCAGCAGCAAATGAAATTGGCATTTGCACATGCAAATCACTGCCATCGCGCTCGAACACTTTATGCGGTCGAACACGAACTTCTACATAGAGATCTCCAGATGGTCCACCGTTAACACCAGGCTCACCATTACCGACTGAACGGACGCGCATACCATCATCAATACCTGCTGGTATTTTGATTTCGAGCGTTTTTTGTTCCTTATGTTTTCCACTACCGTGACAAGTTTTGCAAGGCTTAGGAATGTACTCACCAGTACCACGGCATTTCGGGCAAGTTTGTTGCATTGAGAAAAAGCCTTGCTGCACGCGCACTTGGCCATGACCATCACACGTTGAACACTTTTCTGCTTTGCTGCCAGGTTCAGCACCTGTGCCATGACAGGGTTTGCAATTACTCCAACTGGGCACACGGATCTGAGTGGTATACCCTTCAGCAGCCTGCTCAAGAGAGATGTCCATGTTGTAGCGCAGATCTGCACCCTTATAGACCTGTGGGCCAGCATGGCGACCGCCACCTTGACCAAAAATATCACCAAAAATGTCGCCAAAGGCATCCGCAAATCCGCCGCCGCCGCCAAAACCACCACCACCAAATCCGCCACCCATTGATGGGTCTACACCGGCGTGACCATATTGGTCATAAGCAGCGCGCTTATTGGGGTCAGTTAAGGTTTCATAAGCTTCTTTGACTTCTTTAAATTGCGCTTCAGTTGTTTTGCTATCAGGGTTGCGATCTGGGTGATATTTCATCGCCAATTTGCGATAGGCTTTTTTCAGCTCTTCATCGCTGGCGCCTTTAGCTACCCCAAGTACTTCGTAATAATCGCGTTTACTTTTAGGCACGGCCTATTCCTCTCAACAACCTGAATGACACAAGTCGGCACGAGGCCGACTTGTTATTTAAGTACTTCAAAACTACGTTAGATCAATATCCAATGACTCAATTACTTCTTGTCATCAACCTCTTTAAAATCAGCATCAACCACATCAGCATCTGGAGCTGCTTGTTGTGCACCACCAGGAGCTGCTCCAGGAGCAGCACCACCAGCTTTAGCCTGTTCAGCAGCCATGACTTTTTCGCCTAGCTTCTGACTTGCTTTGCCCAATGCTTCGGTCTTCGCCTCAATCGCTTCTTTATCGCTACCTTTGATTGCTTCGTCCAATTCTTTCAAGGCCGCTTCAATGGCTTCTTTTTCAGAGGCCTCTAAGCTAGCACCGTGCTCTTCCAAGGCTTTCTTGGTTGAGTGAGCCAAAGCATCAGCAGTATTACGTGCGGTTACCAATTCCAAAGCCTTCTTATCTTCAGCGGCATTGGCTTCAGCATCTTTCACCATGCGTTGAATTTCTTCTTCGGTCAAGCCAGAGTTAGCTTTGATCGTGATCTTGTTTTCTTTACCAGTAGTTTTGTCTTTCGCAGTGACATGCAAAATACCATTGGCATCAATATCAAAAGTCACTTCAATTTGTGGCAAACCACGTTGCGCAGGCGCAATACCTTCGAGGTTAAATTCGCCCAGTAACTTATTGGCAGCAGCTATCTCACGCTCACCTTGGAAGCACTTAATGGTTACCGCAGGCTGGTTATCTTCAGCCGTGGAGTACACCTGAGAATGCTTGGTAGGAATGGTGGTGTTCTTTGGAATCATCTTGGTCATTACGCCGCCCAAGGTCTCGATACCCAATGACAATGGGGTAACGTCCAAGAGCAATACGTCTTTACGATCACCAGACAATACGGAACCTTGAATCGCAGCGCCAACGGCAACTGCTTCGTCAGGATTAACGTCTTTACGTGGCTCTTTACCAAAGATTTCTTTTACTTTGTCCTGAACTGCAGGCATCCGTGTTTGACCGCCGACCAAAATGACGTCGTCGATATCGGCCACATTAACGCCAGCATCTTTAATCGCAGTTAAGCAAGGGCCAGCCGTACGGTTGATCAATTCTTCTACTAAAGATTCCAACTTGGCACGAGTCAATTTCAAATTCAAATGCTTAGGACCGCTGGCATCAGCTGTCACATAAGGCAAATTGATTTCTGTTTGCTGTGCAGATGACAGTTCGATTTTGGCTTTTTCTGCAGCATCTTTCAAACGCTGCAATGCCAATACGTCCTTACTTAAATCTACGCCCTGTTCCTTTTTGAACTCAGCAATGATCCAGTCAATGATGCGTTGGTCAAAGTCTTCGCCACCCAAGAAAGTATCGCCGTTAGTGGAGAGCACTTCAAACTGCTTCTCGCCATCTACGTTTGCAATCTCAATGATGGATACGTCGAATGTACCGCCGCCCAAGTCATATACGGCGATCTTGCGATCTACTTTATCTTGCTTGTCCAAGCCGAATGCTAAAGCAGCAGCAGTAGGCTCGTTGATGATGCGTTTCACATCCAAACCAGCGATACGACCAGCATCTTTCGTTGCTTGACGTTGACTGTCGTTAAAGTAAGCAGGAACAGTGATCACCGCTTCAGTCACTTCTTCGCCGAGATAGTCTTCGGCAGTCTTTTTCATTTTGCGTAAGATTTCTGCCGACACTTGCTGTGGCGCCATTTTCTTATCACGTGCTTCAACCCAAGCATCACCGTTTTCTGCTTGAATAATTTTGTAAGGCATGAGGCCGATGTCTTTTTGCACTTCGGCATCAGTAAATTTACGACCCATCAAACGCTTCACTGCGTAGATCGTGTTTCTAGGATTAGTTACTGACTGACGTTTTGCTGGCGCACCAACCAATACTTCGCCGTCTTCAACGTAAGCGATGATAGATGGGGTTGTGCGAGCGCCTTCTGCGTTCTCGACAACTTTAGGTGCATTGTTTTCCACGACTGAAACACATGAATTTGTGGTTCCTAAGTCGATTCCGATAATCTTTCCCATAATTGCTCCAAAAAATTTAAGTTACTAAGTTGTTTTGATGAATTACTACTGTGAATATTTCAATACCAAATAAATGGGGTCTAAAAAGAAGAATTCAAGGGCTGGAATAGCAAAAAAGGCAGAAAACTGCCTTTTTATGCAATTTTTGAGGTTTTTACCCTTATTTAGGGGCGCTAACCGTCACTAAAGCAGGTCTGAGTACCCTGTCAGCAACCGTATAACCCCGCTGAAGCACAGAAACTACCGTATTGGCGTCTTGCTCAGAAGGCACTGAGGCGATGGCCTGGTGATGGTGTGGATCGAATTTATCCCCAACCGCTGGGTTAATTTCGGTCATACGGCCTTTTTCAAATGCCGACAAGAGCTGCTTCAAGGTAATTTCCAGGCCTTCTTTAAAGGCTTTAGCATCACCCGCGTCGGTACTTAAAGCAGCATAAAGACTATCCGTTACTGGCACTAAATGTTCTGCAAAGCTTTCAATTGCAAACTTATGGGCTTTGGCAATATCTTCAACGGCGCGGCGGCGAATATTTTCACCTTCAGCCTTAGCGCGCAAGAACTGATCTTGCAACTCGCCAATCTTTTGATTGAGATCCTCAATCTCTTGCTCAGGCGTCTTTTCAGCAGCGGGTCCAGCGGCTGCTTCTGCCTGGGGATCGGCAGCAGTATTTTCTTGTTCTGGAGATGGGTGTTGATTTTCTTGTGTCATGGCGGCTATTTTACTTTTCTATCAGAATGGCTACTACTGTGCAATATGGGGTCGATCAGATCAATTTCAAGACTTCGCTCTTTCAGCAATCTCGGCTCTTTCATTACGCTTAGCCAGCACTTCTGCTGACTCGACCCCCAAAGACCAGCCTAACAGATGCTCATAGGCTATGTCTCTTAGGGCATCAATCCATTTTGGATTGCTATTTAAGCAAGGAATATAACGGTAATCCTTGCCGCCGTGCTCTAAAAATATTTCTCGCGCTTCCATGGCAATCTCTTCCAGCGTTTCTAAACAATCTGCTGGAAATCCTGGGCAGAAAATATCTACACGTTGACAACCCTCTTTTGCTAATTTTTCAATTGTTGGGGCGGTATACGGCTTTAACCATTCCGCTTTACCAAAGCGAGATTGGAAAGTGACAATGTATTGACCCGGCTCTAAACCTAAAGATTCACCAAGTAAACGCCCAGTTTTCAGGCACTCGCAGTGATAAGGGTCGCCTTTCATTAAGTTGCGCTTAGGCAAACCATGGAAGGACATCACAAATCGATCGCCTCTTGCAAAATCAGGATATCCATCCTTATCCCAGCTAGATAAAACTTGATCGCGAAGTGCGGATATATATGCAGGATTATCGTGATAGTGCTTAATTAAGCGTAACTCTGGTTGATCACGCCAAGTCCCCAGAACTCGAAAGACTTCATCAAAACTAGATGCTGTAGTGGTGGCGGAGTATTGCGGGTACAAAGGCAAGAGTAATAAACGCTCCATACCCCGTTCTTTCAAGTCTTCCAAAACTTGCTGGGTTGAAGGCTGACCATAACGCATAGCCAAATCCACGAGGACGGTATGGCCCTCATTAGTAAATTGCTCACCAAGTTCTTTGGCTTGCAACCGTGAGTAATGCATTAGAGGCGAGCCTAACTGTGGCATCCAAATGGATGCATATTTTTTAGCAGAAGCACTGCTACGAATCGGCAAAATAATGCCATTCAAAATGCACCACCAGATGATGCGGGGAATTTCTACGACCCGAGGATCAGAAAGAAATTCCTTTAGATAGGCTCTAACGGCTTTGGGCGTTGGTGCAGATGGTGTGCCCAAATTCAACAGCAGCACTGCTGTCTTAGAGGCTCGTAAGTGTGGATTCGGATTCAAAATAACTTGTCTCTAGTAAATAACTGTTTTTATAAATGCATTCAATTGTTTTTAGGAGCTAAGCGCGCCCGATAGTAGCTTAGAGGTAATGTCCACAATCGGAATCACCCTGTCATAAGCCATTCTAGTTGGGCCAATCACTCCCAAAGTACCCACGATCTGGCCATCAACACTATAAGGAGCACTGATGACTGCCAAATCTTCGTAGGGCAATAAATCAGTTTCGCCACCAATAAATATTTGAATTCCATCTGCGTGACTAGATACATCCAGTAACTGCATTAGGACCGATTTTTGCTCCAACATGTCAAACATTTTACGTAGCTTATCTAGGTTAGAACTCAAGTCACCAACATTAAGCAAGCGACGTTCGCCTGACAGCACCATATCGCCACCACCCATATCGTAATCCGCAACCCCGCTTTGTAAAGCTAAGGCCATTAATCCAGAGATATCTGTTCGCAAATTATCCAAATCCAATTTGAGGTGCATCCGAACTTGTTCAAAACTTTTTCCCGCAAACTGAGCATTAATAAAGTTACCCGCTTCGATCAGCTGGCTAGGAGTGTAATCCTGAGTCGTAGGCAGAATCCGATTCTGAACATCGCCTTCAGGCGTCACCATAATCAATAAGATCTTCCCTTCACCTAGGCGCAAAAACTCAATATGTTTAAAAACCTGGGCGCGCTTAGGGGTCATCACTACCCCAGCAAAATGGGTCAAATTTGACAACATCTGAGCTGCCGAACTCAGCACTCTTTGAGGGGAGTCTGGCAAAAGGCCTTTTTCCACTTCCCGGGCAGCCATCTCCTCGAGAGGGCGAACCGTGACCATCGTATCTACAAATAAACGATAGCCCCTAGGGGTAGGTATACGGCCTGCAGAGGTATGTGGGCTAGTGACTAGGCCCATATCTTCCAAATCCGCCATGACATTGCGAATAGTGGCTGCCGAGAGATCTAAACCCGAAAATCTGGATAGCGTGCGCGAGCCAATAGGCTGCCCCTCCTCGATATAGCGCTCGATGAGGGTTTTTAGTAAAGCGCGGGAACGTTCATCCATGGTGGAAGGGATTTTATGCCTATGGTTTAATCGTTATATGTTAAGCCCATCCCCCAATTCCACCAAGAAGGCATTTAGCCGGGTTGCGCTTGTCGGAAAATTTCAGGCAGACGGTATTGACCAATACCTGAAAGACCTGGCCAAACTGGTCGCCAGCCTAGGTTGTGAGGTCTTTATTGAAGCTGATACCGCCTCTCATCTTGGTTTGAGTGCTTACCCCACTAAAACTGCACAAGACTTTGCTGGAGCAATTGATCTCGTTGTTGTCTTGGGTGGCGATGGCACCATGTTGGGTATTGCCCGACAATTAGCTGGTAGCAATGTTCCACTCGTTGGAATTAATATGGGCCGACTGGGTTATATGACCGATATTCCCATACAGTCAGTTCAAACTACTCTGCCGAAAATTATTGCGGGCGAATATGAAGCTGATACCAGAACATTACTGGATGCAGTAGTTCTTCGCGATGGCAAAGAAATTAATCACGCTTTAGCACTAAATGATGTGGTCGTAAATCGTTCTGGCATTTCTGGGATGGTAGAGCTTGCTGTTCATGTGAATGGCTCCTTCATGTACAACCAACGCTCTGATGGTTTAATTGTGTCGACCCCTACTGGTTCGACTGCATATGCTCTCTCTGCAGGTGGGCCCATTTTGCATCCACACGTAGCTGGCATATTACTTGTCCCAATTGCACCGCACTCGCTCTCCAATCGACCTATTGTCTTACCTCAAGATAGCGTTACTGTGATTGAGGTAGTGAATGGACTTGAAGTGATCGTTAATTTTGACATGCAATCTCAAACCAATTTGCAAAGTGGCGACAAAATTGAAGTACGTCAATCTGATAAAACGATTGCCCTTCTACATCCCAGTAATCACAGCGACTACAAAACTTTGCGCGAGAAGCTGCATTGGAATGAGTATCCATCGACATTCTGATGTTGAGTTCTTCGCTACGCTAATACATGCTTCAAAACATCTCACTTCGTGACTTTGTCATTGTTGATCAACTTGAGTTGGACTTTGCTTCCGGCTTTACTGTTCTCACTGGTGAAACGGGCGCTGGGAAATCGATCCTTCTAGATGCCCTCAGCTTGGTATTGGGTGAACGTGCAGATACAAGCCAAATTCGTGAAGGCAGTACTCGCGCAGAAATCTCCGCGCTCTTTCGAATTGATAGCGAGCAAGTTAGTCACTTCAACACATGGCTCGATAGTCAAGGTTTTCCCATTGAGGATGATGGGCAGAGCCTATTACTGAAAAGAACGATAGAGGGCAATGGCAGAAGTCGTGCTTTTATTAATGGTAGCGTTGCCACCTTAGCGCAACTCCGCGAAGCTGGCGATCAACTGGTTGATATTCATGGTCAACACGCCCATCAGCTCCTTTTAAAAGGCGGCGCTCAAAGAGAGCTGCTTGATCGCCATGCGGGCTTACTAGCGCTTGCATCAGAGGTAGCTAAAGCATTCAAAACACTCAATGATTCTCGTCGTCGCTTAGAACAAGCAGAAAATGCTGGACAGGATATAGAACGTGAACGTGAGCGCCTAGAGTGGCAGCTCGAAGAACTCACTGATTTATCTCCTCTAGAAGGAGAATGGTCAAGCATCCAAAGCGAACATTCACGATTAGCAAATGGAGCAAAGATTATTGGTGGCTGCCAAGAAGCGATTGATATTCTGAGTGATGCAGATAGCTCTATCGAATCGAGTCTATCTAAAGTCTGTAGCAATATTGGGGCATTAGCAGAGCATGACCCCGCTCTAGGTGAAATTAATACCGCCTTAGAGAGCGCCCAAATTCAATTAGATGAGGCTATTCATAGTCTGAATCGCTATCTACAAAAGATGGATCTCGACCCCGCACGTCTTGGACAGGTTGAAGAGCGAATGCAAGCCCTTCACACTGCATCGAGAAAATATCGCACCGAGGCAGAGGAACTTCCGAAGCTTCTTTTAGAAACCGCTGACCGCTTAGAAGCACTCACTGCCTCTCAAAATATTGAAGTCTTACGTGAAAAAGTAAAACAAGAAGAAACTACCTACCTAAAGCTCGCAAAACAACTCTCGCAAAAACGTGGGGTAGCTGCAGCCGATCTTGGCAAACTGGTGACTGACGCCATGCAGAATCTATCGATGGCAGGCGGACAACTAGAAATTGCTTTAATACCTCTGGGCGAGGGTGTTTCATTCGGCCTAGAGCAAATTGAATTCTTAGTTGCTGGTCATGCTGGCAGTACACCACGCTCCTTAGCCAAGGTCGCCTCGGGCGGTGAGCTGGCGCGTATTAGCTTAGCAATTAGCGTGATTACTAGTAAAGCCTCGTTTACGCCCACATTGATATTCGATGAGGTCGATGCGGGAATCGGTGGTGCAGTTGCTGAAACCGTTGGTAAGTTATTGCATCAATTAGGGCAATCTCATCAAATTCTCTGTGTAACCCATCTCCCCCAAGTCGCTGCACAAGGCAATCACCACCTCAAGGTTAGCAAAACCCAAAGTGGCGACAAAACCATTTCTCAGGTACAGGCACTGGGAAGGCCTGAGCGCGTTGAAGAAGTAGCGCGAATGCTCGGTGGGGCAACGATTACGGATACCACCCGTAGACATGCTCGCGAGCTACTCGAGCAAAACTAAACTTCATTCACTATCGGAAGGCGCGTGGAAGATTTCAAGCCAGAGCGCTAGGACAGTCTCTCTTGCTGCAATCAGCTCAGACTCATTCTCGAGATTGATGCGGGTTTTTTCAGCGCCATCTAATCGTAAGCGGTGCTGACGAGACCTGAATAGACGATAGGCATTGCCAACAGATAAAGCAACGCCCGGATCAATTAAACCCACCTCTCCGGCAATTCGAAGTAAGGCAATATTGCCAAGGTTACCAATTAATTTTTGGTGCTGAGATGAATAGGCTAGAACTAAAAATTGCACCATGAATTCAATATCCACCATGCCGCCTGAGTCATGTTTTAAATCAAAATCACCGCTTGGATTTGGATGTCCTGCATGAACCTTGCGGCGCATTTCCAAAATTTCAGTACGAAGCTGATCGATATTGCGCTTTTGACTTAGCACCTCAGAACGAACTGCATCAAACTCTAAACCAACTGCTGTATTACCTGCCGAGAAACGCGCCCTAGTGAGAGCCTGATGCTCCCATACCCAAGCAGCATTATCCCCTTCACGCATCTGATATTTTTTAAATGCTTCAGCATTGGTAACTAAAAATCCAGCTGAGCCATTAGGGCGAAGACGCGTATCAATCTCGAATAAGCTACCCGTGGATGTAAACGCAGTCAGCCAATTAATCATCCGTTTAGCAAAGAGAGCAAAAGTTTCTTGGGCAGCGTAATCAGACTCCGCTGATTGATATAAGAACACCAAATCTAAATCCGAGGCGTATCCCAATTCTTTGCCTCCCAATTTGCCATAAGAAATAATTGCAAATGGCGGAACTAATTTCTTGTCTAAACCAAATTTCTGGGCAACCCCAGGCCATACTCGCTCAAATGTGGTTTGCAATATCAGATCTGCCAAAGCCGAAAGATGGTCACTCACTTTCTCCACTGCGAGCGGCTTCTCAACACCAATTCCCAAATCTGCTAGTAAGGTGATAAAAGTTTCCGTGTGATGGGTAACCCGAAGAATATCCATCGCCTGCTCAGAGCCATCGCCATCCGCCATGACATCATCGAGACGCATATTCAAGCTCTCCCTTACTTCACGCCAATATTCTTCGGGATGCTCAATTAAAGCCTTTTCGGTGCGTGAATTGAGCAAATGATCCAATAAGTGGGGATGCTGCGTAAGGTATTGGGCACCCCACTGGGAAGCGCTAAGCAAGGCCAACACATTTAATAGGGCTCTTGGGTATTCAGCGAGAATAGATAAATAGGCGCTTCGCCTTGCAATCGACTCAAGCAAATCAAAAAACCGCAATAAGGTCTGATCAGCATGGGTAGATTCATCTCCGCCAGCCTGCAAACTTTCCGCAGCCTTACGCATCAAGTTACCAAAAATCAGATGACTTTTTTCGGGCAACTGTTTTTGTTTTGGACTTTCCAGCCATGTCTGCCAACGCAAAAGAGCTTGTGGGAAAAATAAGGGGTCTGGTTCCCAATCTCTAGCCAATGGGGCTAAATCCAATCGAGTACTGTCATCCAATAAAAACGCTTTTTCAAATAGTCTTGCAACATTATTTTGATGAAGGTCGAGATCGACCATAAATTTAGGCATGTTTCGACTGTGATCTTGCTCCCCCATGGATATAGCAAGACGTTCACGGGTGGGCTCATCATCAGGAAGATAGTGCGTTTGTTGATCATCCCAAACTTGAATGCGATGCTCCAAACGCCTTAGGAAAACATAGGCTGCCTTTAAAGCATCCACCTCATCTGCAGGGAGAATGCTTTGCCGCTGAATGAAGTTCAGAATCTCTAAGGTAGGTCGCACTCTCAAACGCGGGTCAGTTCCGCCGCGCATGAGTTGGAACATTTGAGCCAAGAATTCAATTTCCCTAATGCCACCACGACCAAGTTTGATGTCGCGCGAACGTCCCTCGCGCCCAGAAGACCTCTTCTCTGCTTCGCGCTGAATCTGCGCATGTAAGTCACGAATAGAAGCTATTACGCCATAATCTAAATGCCTACGATAAACAAAGGGGCGAATGAGTTGATCTAATTCTTTCGCGCAATAAGCGTGCTCTACTGAACCGGGCAAAGGCGCAATCAAGCGACCCTTAATCCAGGCATAGCGTTCCCACTCTCTGCCCTGAACAACGAGGTACTCTTCAAGCATGTCCAAACTACAAGCTAATGGGCCAGAATCTCCGTTAGGTCGAAGACGCATATCCACCCTAAATACAAATCCATTCTCATCATGCTCCGCTAGCATATGGATTAAACGCTTGCCCATCCGAGTGAACCATTCATGGTTTGAAAGACTTTTGGGACCGCCAACTGTCTCGCCTTCGCGCTCATATAAAAATATCAAATCAATATCAGAAGACAGATTGAGCTCTAGGCCGCCCAACTTTCCCATGCCCACGACCATGAGAGGCATCTCAGAATCTCTGGCCTCACTCCACGGCAAACCAAATCGCGCTTTTAAGTCTTCACGAATATAGGCAATGGATTCTGACACTGCCAATTCGGCAAAATGACTCAAACCATGCGTCACTTCCTTCAGGTCCGCTAATCCATTGAGATCGCGAAAACCAATCCAAACCATCAAGCGCTGCCTAGCTAAACGCAAATTCGCCATAAATCGCGTCTCTTCTTGATTCGGCTCCTGGGGACCAATGCCATAACTTACGAGCAATTCGCGAATACCCCGCAAATCAACTTTTTTACCCCCCTGGGATCGCAACCAATCAACCCACTCGGGATGGGCATTTAGCCAACGCCGCGCATAGGTGGAGTGTTGCTCTAGAAATGCAATTTGCCGTGAAAAATCATCCATTCCCTCATCTTAATCCGTACCTAGAGACGAATGGGGGAAGCTTGGCGGTCGACTGAAGGCTGACGGATAATAGAGCCCATGCTGCAAAACCTCATTCCGTCTCGCCTCAAGAGTCTGATTACAAAACGTCCTAAAGGTTCCGGTGGAGCTTGGCGCAAACGCGCCCTGATTCTGAGCGGCTTTATATTAGCGTTCTTAATAATCGCCCATCTAGGCGTTCGGTATGTCATATGGCCTCAAATTGAGAAATCCAAAGCATCTGTAGAAAAACTGATTGGCGCTCGAATTGGGGCAGAAGTTTCTATGGAGAAGCTAGAGGTGTCATGGATAGGTATCCGCCCTAGCTTTGAAATTGACGGTTTACGTTTCAATGGGCAAGACAAAACAAAACCGTTGTTACAAATTCAGAAAATTAGTGGTGAATTAAGTTGGGCTTCTTTCTATCATTTAATCCCCTACTTTCATGATCTTCATATCCAAGGCGCGGAAATTTATGCCCAGCGCAATAAGAAAGGCATCATTTCTGTTGCTGGCATTCCTATTCATGGCAACTCGAATGATCACTCCGCAGAAGACTGGCTTTTTTCTCAAAACGAAATTGATATCCATGATGTCAAACTAGTCTGGGATGACCAACTAAATAAGAAGGCAATCGCTTCATTAGATATTCAGAATCTTTCGCTTAGCAATGGAATTCGTAGGCACATTGCCTTATTGAGGACAAGTACGCCATGGTCCACAGGCCCAATAGAACTAGAGGCGGACTTTGTTCATCATCTAGGGGGTCAGCCAGGTAACTGGCGCGATTGGATAGGAACGATTACCTGGGATCTGAAGGATCTCAACTTAAATCAAATTGCAAAAGATTTCACGCTGCCTTTAAATACCTTAGAAGGAAAGCTCAGCTCGAAGGGAAAATTAAAAATTGACAACGGTAGACCCGACGGTGGAGAAACCTATATTGCAGGTGACAATCTCATTATTCAGTTGGCAAAAAATGAGGATGCTATTGCCCTTGGGAGATTAGAAACAAATTTCATTCAAGAAACTGTGAATGGATTGAACTCTATCACCACTAAAACATTTGCGTGGCGAGACATTGACGCTCCAAAAAATGCGGCTTTAGAAATCTTGAGTCCCATGACTTTCCGCTGGAAGCCGCCAGGAGCTGACGGAGAGATTAAAGAATTTGGTTTTTCATCTCCTAAGATTCTAGTAGAGGATGTTGCCTTATTTGCAGTCAACTTGCCTCTCTCCAAAAAAATCCAACAATGGATTAAAGCCTCGCATGCAGATGGGGAGTTACAGAATCTCGATATCAATTGGTCAGAAAGTAAATCTCCGCTATCCGCTTTGAATATTCCTGGCGGCTGGTTTAAGTCCAATAAAGTTGATTTCACAGTTAGCGCTAAGTTGAACAATCTTAGCTTTGTAGGCATTAATAAATCGATGCCTTCTGTCACGAACTTATCTGGATTTATTTCAGGCAATCAAAACGAAGGTAGCTTCTCAATTAACTCGACAGATGTCGTGTTTGATGTCAATGACTTATTGGTAGATCCAAAGATTAAATTAGATCGAGCAAATGGAAAAATTACCTGGGGCAAGCAAAAAGGAAACTGGGTAATTAGTGCTAATCAACTTGAATTAAGTAACCCAGAAATTACTACGAGCCTCAATCTCAATTACATATTAGGCGGGGCAAAAAAACCTGACTACATGACTCTTGATATGGATTTTGCCAAAGCCAATTTAGCAACGGCATACCGTTACCTACCAGTTGGGATGGATAAGGACACTAAAACCTATCTTAGTAAAGCATTTTTGGGCGGAACCGTTCAAAAAGGTAAGTTGCATGCTAAAGGGGATCCCAATGGCATACCCTTTCCCAAAGGAACTGACGGTGAATTTACCCTCAATCTTCCTATAGAAGGCGCCGCATTTAGTCCAACTCCCCTAATACCAAGCAATCAAGGGGTTTGGTCAACGCTCACCAACATGACTGGCTTGCTTGCAATGCAGAACTCCAGTTTTGTAGTGGATGTATCTAAGGCAAATTACAAACAAGTGTCTTTGAATCAATTTCACGCAGAAATTCCGAATGTCAGCGCAAAGCAACTTGTATTAATGGTGAATGGAAATGTGCAAGGCGATGCACCACAAATACTGGAATATATATTTGCATCCCCGTTTGCGAAAAAGCAAGAAAAGGTGGAAAAGAATTTACAAGTGACGGGCCCTATTAATCTCAATATTGGACTAAAAGTCCCTCTATCTGGACCTAATGATGCTAACGTCGATATTAAAGTAGATCTTGCTGGTAATAGAGCGCAGTGGTCTGATCTACCCCCTCTTGAGAATCTAAAAGGTAAAGTACGGATTACCGAGATACATCCTGAGTTTGAAGATGTCAGCGCCAACTTCTTGGGTGGTGCTCTCAAAATTACCAGCATGCCGTCAACGGCCGGAAACCAAAGTTTTAGCATTGCGGGCAATATCTCTGCAAATTTCTTAAAAGACTATTTTGCTAAGACGCTAAAGAGTGAATCGGTCTCGATCCTTCAGGCAATGAGTGGTACGTCAAAATATGAGGGCACCCTAAACTTCAATAAGACAGGTAGTGAAACCAATCTCACCTTTGATTTACGTGACTGGGCAAGCTTGGCTCCAGCACCCGCTAAAAAACAAATGGGCACCCCATTAAATGGACAAATCACCTTTAAGACTCAGTCAAACAATAAGTCTCCGGCGAATCGTCTCTCCTGGAGCGGGAAGCTAGGTGATCTATTTGAGGTCCAAGGCAACCTTGGAAATGATGATGAATTACGCTACGCCCTCGGTGTTGGTGCCCCAGCAATCATTCCACCACAAGGCTTTAGTCTTAATCTGTCAAGTGCAGAACTCAACCTAGACGCCTGGCAAGATTTTATTGAAGGCCAGAATAAGAAAGCAATTGCTGCTAAGGTGGACAACTCAAGCGCTGACGATATCCAAATTACTGCACAAGTTAAAAGACTGACTTTCTTAGATCGAATTTGGCCAGACATGAATATTGCTGCCAATAATAAAAATGCTTCCTGGCAAATGCGCCTGACTTCACCGCTCATTGCAGGTCAAGTTCAATACCAAGAGCCAACATCCACTCATACCAGCGGAATAGTCAGCGGTCACCTAAGTCACCTGAAGGCGTCCGATGAACTTTCTAGCCCAGCAACCGTAGCAAAGCCATCAGGTAGCGATGCCAAGAAACCTGAAACACACACCATTGTGAATAAAGCCAATTTAGTTCCAAGCGCTATTCCAAGTCTCAATTTAGTAATTGATGATTTCATTTGGTCAAAGGCGCGCTTGGGTCAAGTCAAAATAAAAACCATTACAAACAAAAACACCTTAAAAATTGAGTCGATTCAAGCAAACAATCCACAAGGTAACTCCGTCATTTCAGGGCAATGGAATGGTGGCACTAAAAATGAGGTTGAACACAGCAATATTAAGGCTGATCTCGATGTGAAAGATGCCGGACAAATTATTGCCCATTGGACTTCGCAAAAAACTGTTGAGGGCGGGCAAGGAAAAATATCTGCCAATGCAGAGTGGGATGGATCTCCTTTTAGTCCAAAGTACGAAACCCTGTCGGGTACGGTTAATTTAGACCTTGAAAAAGGTAGACTACTTGAAGTCAATACAAGCGGAGCAAAACTCCTAGACGTTCTTAGTCTGCAAAGTTTATTCAAATTCGCGACGCTTGATATCCAAGGCGGTCTCGGAAATATCGTAACGAAGGGCACTCCTTTTAGCGATATTAATGGAAGTTTTGATATAAACAATGGAGTTGCGCAAACCAGGCAATTTTCTATGAATCTTGATCAGGCCAGAGTAGCTATGAGCGGGCAAATCAATATTCCAAAGCAAACCCAGGATCTCCGTGTCACCATTTTTCCAACGATTGATGCAACTGCAGGATCATTGGCGGCTTTTGCCATTAACCCAATTGTCGGCTTGGGTGCATTAATCGGTCAGTATTTGATTTCTCATCAAATCAATCGCAATCTACAATCTGATTACCTAGTACAAGGCTCCTGGGAAAATCCGGAAGTGATTCCGCTCGACCAAAAAGGTCAACCCATCGATGAAAAAACTATTGATTCAATCCGGAGTAAAGAATTACTAAAAGAACAGAGCAGGCCTGAGCCAAGAAATGCCCCGAATTCCTCCATTAATACAGCGCCTTTAAATAATTCAACCGCTCCACGTTAAATTCAGACCATCCTATGATTTCATCCATAAGTACAACTGCTTTGAAAGTAGCATCCATTCAAATGGTTTCGACTCCAGTACTGAAAGACAATATGGCGACTGCTACCATGCTGATTAAGGCGGCAGCTGAGGATGGGGCTAATCTAGTAGTGCTCCCTGAATATTTTTGCTTGATGGGCCTCAAAGACAATGACAAAGTTCATGCAAGAGAAGCTTTTGGTAACGGCCCAATTCAAGAAGAGCTAGCAGCTATTGCAAAACGCAATGAAATTTATTTAGTTGCAGGCACTATCCCGTTAGAAGCCAAGGATCCAAACAAAGTTCTGAATACCATGCTTGCGTTTAATCCGGATGGCCAAAGAATTGGTCGCTATGACAAGATTCATTTATTTGGCTTTCAAACGAGTACAGAGCGCTATCAGGAATCTGAAACGATAGAGGCTGGTAATGAGCCTGGGATTTTGAAGATTTCAGTAAATGGGCAAGACTGGACTTTTGGCCTTAGCATTTGTTATGACCTTCGCTTTCCAGAACTCTATCGCGCCCTAGGACAAGTGGACTGCCACATTATTCCTGCGGCCTTTACGTACACAACTGGCAAAGATCACTGGGAAATTTTGCTGCGTGCACGTGCAATTGAAAACCAATGTTATGTCTTAGCATCAGCTCAGGGTGGCAAACACCAAAACCAACGACGTACTTGGGGTCATAGCATGCTTATTGATCCCTGGGGCAGCATTCTGGCCGATCTTCCCGAAGGAGAGGGTTTTATTTCTGGAGTTTTAAGCAAAGATAAATTAAACGAGGTACGCTCTAAGTTACCTGCTCTTGCACATCGCAAGCTTTAACGAAAGATCTGCTGAATCACATGAATGCACCTGAAGCACTATTTCCAGTCAATTGGACAAAAGCCAAAAAACAGGCAGATCTGCTTAAATTAGCTAAATCCATTTTACTTGAGCCTGCCGGCCTTTCAGAGCAAGACCTTCATCACACTTTCGGCAATATGTTTACACATCGCTTAGATGATGCCGACCTCTACTTCCAACACACACGTAGTGAAAGTTGGAGTCTAGAAGAAGGTATTGTGAAATCAGGGAGTTTTAGTATTGATCAAGGTGTTGGGGTGCGCGCGATTTACGGAGATAAAACGGCCTTCGCCTACTCTGACGAAATTAATTTAGAAGCGCTCAGTAAGGCTGCGAAAGCCACGCGAGTAATTGGTCCGCAGGGAGGCAAACAAGCGGTTGCCAGTAAGTTATTTAACCCAATATCCAATAAGCTGTATTCAGATATCAATCCGCTCGACTCATTGCAACCCAAAGAAAAAATTGCGCTACTGGAGAGCATCGAGCGTCGTGCGAAAGCGCGTGATCCGCGCATCATTCAAGTGATGGCAAGCCTGGCTGGTGAGTTTGATGTAATTTTAGTAGTGCGAGCTGACGGATTACTTGCTGCTGACGTTCGTCCTTTAGTGCGAGTTTCGGTCCATGTCATTGCAGAACAAAACGGACGTCGTGAATCAGGATCATCCGGCGGTGGAGCGCGTCATGACTATCTCTATTTTGATACTGACATTATTAATCGCTATGTTGATGAAGCTGTTGATGGTGCGCTTATCAACTTAGAATCACGCGCTGCCCCTGCAGGTCCTATGACCGTAGTCATGGGACCCGGATGGCCTGGTGTTCTTCTACATGAGGCCGTAGGTCATGGTCTAGAGGGTGACTTTAATCGCAAAGGATCATCTGCATTTGCTGGGAGAATTGGACAACGGGTTGCCGCTAAAGGTGTAACCGTGGTTGATGATGGCACCCTATCTGGCCGTAGAGGATCGCTGAACATTGATGATGAGGGTACCCCCACTCAATGCACTACTTTGATTGAAGATGGTATTTTAAAGGGCTACATTCAGGACAGCCTTAATGCCCGACTCATGAAAATGCCCCTAACCGGCAATGGTCGTCGCGAAAGTTTTGCCTCGCTACCAATGCCGCGCATGACAAATACCTATATGCTGGCTGGCAAGGATGATCCCCAAGAAATTGTGGCAAGCATCAAACGTGGGTTATATGCAGTCAACTTTGGTGGTGGCCAAGTCGATATCACTAGCGGTAAATTTGTCTTTTCAGCCTCTGAAGCATATTGGGTAGAAAACGGCAAAATCCAATACCCCGTTAAAGGCGCAACCATTATTGGTAGTGGTCCAGAGTCCTTAAAACAGGTCTCCATGATCGGTAACGACCTCAAATTAGACAGCGGCGTTGGGGTTTGCGGCAAGGAAGGACAAAGCGTTCCAGTTGGGGTTGGACAGCCAACTTTAAGGATTGATAGCCTAACTGTGGGTGGAACTGCCTGATACGGCTTAAAATAGTCGTATGAGCCAACAAAATACTAACCCCGCTAATTGGTACTCCGCTGTTGATAAAACTTCGGATACCGACGATCAACGCATTCACAATATCTCTGTTCTGCCCCCGCCAGAGCATTTAATTCGCTTTTTTCCCATCTCCGGAACACCAACCGAAGCGCTCATTAGTAAAACTCGTAAAAAGATTCGTGACATTATTCATGGAAAGGATGATCGCTTACTCGTCATCATTGGACCGTGCTCCATTCATGATCCAAGAGCGGCACTGGAATATTGTCAGCACCTATTAGCAGAGCGTGAGCGCTTTGCTGGTGAATTGGAAATTGTAATGCGGGTGTATTTTGAAAAGCCACGCACTACTGTCGGCTGGAAGGGTTTGATTAATGACCCTTACCTAGACGAAAGCTATCGTATTGAAGAAGGTTTGCGTCTTGCTCGCCAAGTGCTCATGGAAATTAATCGTCTTGGCATGCCAGCTGGTAGCGAATTCTTAGATGTGATTTCTCCGCAATATATTGCCGATCTCATTTCTTGGGGTGCAATTGGTGCACGTACAACTGAAAGCCAAGTTCACCGCGAACTTGCTTCTGGTTTATCTGCGCCAATCGGATTCAAAAATGGCACTGATGGCAATATCAAAATTGCTACCGATGCAATTCAAGCGGCAGGCCGTCCACATCATTTTTTATCTATTCATAAAAATGGTCAGGTGTCAGTTGTAGAAACCAAAGGCAATAAGGATTGTCACGTCATTTTGCGCGGTGGCAAAGAGCCTAACTATGAAGCTCAGTATGTTCAAGAGGCTTGTGCCGAGCTAGAGGCAGCAAAGCTTCCAGCAGGGTTGATGGTTGACTTATCTCATGCGAATTCAAGCAAGAAGCATGAGCGTCAAATCATTGTTGCTGATGACATCGCCAAACAAATCGAGTCAGGATCGCGTCAGATCTTTGGAGTAATGGTGGAAAGCCATCTCAATGATGGCGCTCAAAAGTTCACACCAGGAAAAGATGACCCCAGCAAGCTTGAGTACGGCAAAAGCATTACTGATGCCTGCATTAATTGGGAAGACTCTGTTGGCGTTTTGGAACGCTTAGCGACTGCAGTAAAAAAACGCAGAAGTAAGAAAAAATAATATCGTAGGTAATTGAGGAATAATTAAAAGAGATTAAATTATTTAGTCTCTTTTTTTTCGTGCTTCCAAAGCACATCACTTCCGCCGGCTGCACGATTCAAAATACGCGAAAGAACAAATAATAAATCCGACAGGCGATTAACGTATTGACGCGGGGAATCATACAAAGGTTCTTCCCAACCTAATCGTACGATAGAGCGTTCAGCTCTTCTGCAAACAGTGCGACAAACATGTGCTTGTGCAGCAGCACGAGTACCACCAGGCAAAATAAATTCCGTTAATGGCGGCAAGTCTTTGTTGTATTTCTCAAGCCAGACATCTAACTGAGCAACATGGTCTGGGTTGAGCAGTTTGTAGTTAGGGATGCAAAGTTCACCCCCTAAGTCAAATAAATCATGTTGCACTTGCAAGAACAGTGCTCTCAATTCAGTAGAAATGCTCGCAGGCATCTCTTCGGTCATCAAAACGCCGATTTCTGAGTTCAGCTCATCGACGTCGCCCATGGCGCAAATTCGTAAATGATCCTTCTCAACACGACTTCCGTCACCTAAGCCAGTCATGCCAGCATCACCGGTTCTAGTGGCGATTTTTGATAGTCGATTTCCCATAGCCTTAATTATAAGTAAATGGCTAAAATGGTTGTTATGAATATGGTGACCCCGCCCCCCGATATAGCCGCTATCAGCGCACTTCAGTCCAAACTTGTCTCGGCCTTGCGTCCTATCCTCCCAGAATATGCCCTGCTTTGGGAGCCTGAGGACACGATTCCCTATGAATGTGATGGTTTAGCAGCCTATCGACGGATGCCTTTGGCTGTAGCGCTCCCAGAAACGGAAGAGCAAGTTGCCCAAATCCTGAAAATTTGCTTCGAGATGAAAATTCCAGTGGTTCCACGCGGATCTGGGACTGGCTTATCTGGTGGTGCGATGCCAATATCTCAAGGTTTGGTGCTTTCGCTAGCGAAGCTAAAGAAGATTCTGAGCATTGATCCATTTACCCGCACTGCAGTAGTTCAGCCTGGGGTGCGCAATCTAGCCATCTCAGAGGCAGTAGCTCATTTAGGTCTGTACTACGCTCCCGACCCATCATCCCAAATTGCCTGCTCCATTGGCGGCAACGTGAATGAAAATTCTGGTGGCGTTCACTGTCTTAAATATGGTCTGACACTTCACAATGTTCTGCGTGTGCGCGGCATTCTGATGAATGGGGAAATTGTAGAGTTTGGTAGCTTAGCCCCTGACTCTCCCGGTTTAGACTTACTTGCAATCGTGATGGGTAGCGAAGGCATGCTTGCAGTTGTCACTGAGGTCACGGTAAAGCTAATAGCTAAACCAAAATTAGCACGCGTCATCATGGCTAGTTTTGATGATATTGAAAAGGGTGGTAATGCCGTTGCGGCCATTATCGCTGCCGGCATTATTCCTGCGGGTTTAGAGATGATGGATAAGGCCACTACAAGAGCTGTAGAAGAGTTTGTGCATGCTGGTTATGACTTAGATGCCACAGCAATTTTGCTTTGTGAATCTGATGGCACTCCAGAAGAAGTTGCCGAAGAAATTGAGCGCATGACTAAAGTGCTTGAAGAGTCCGGGGCTAGCGGAATTCAAATTTCCAAAGATGAGAGCGAACGCCTGAAGTTTTGGAGTGGTCGCAAGAATGCATTCCCAGCTGCTGGGCGTCTGGCGCCTGATTATTACTGTATGGATGGCACAATTCCCCGTCGGCATATTGCCACTTTACTGAAGCGTATTGCAATCATGGAAGAAAAATATGGCTTGGGTTGCTTGAATGTATTTCATGCAGGGGATGGCAATATGCACCCCCTCATTTTATTTAATGGTGCTGATCAAGATGAATGGCACCGCGCCGAAGAATTCGGTACTGAGATTTTGGAAGCCTGCGTAGAGCTAGGGGGCACTATTACTGGCGAACACGGTGTTGGCATCGAAAAGATTAACTCCATGTGCGTGCAGTTTGGCGAAGGTGAACGTGAATCTTTCTGGGGAGTGAAGAACGCCTTTGATCCAGAAAAACTACTGAACCCAGATAAAGCCATCCCCACTTTAAATCGTTGCGCCGAATATGGTCGCATGCGTATTAGCGGTGGAAAACTGCCACATCCAGAATTGGAGCGCTTCTAATGACTGCCTCTAATTCAACCAGCAACGCCACAATCGATACTTTTCGTGATCAGATACTGAATGCCGCCAAGAACAATACTCAAATCTCTATTGAAGGGGGTGGCACTAAGTCTTGGTATGGTAATCCCAATGGTTTTGCAAAACTAGATACGCGCGCTTACTCAGGAATTTTGGAGTATCAGCCAGAAGAATTGGTTATTACTGCCCGTGCCGGGACTCCCCTAAAAGAAATTGAAGCGGCCCTTAAAGAAAAAAATCAGACGCTTGCATTTGAACCGCCCCACTTTGGTGAACAGGCAACCTTTGGCGGCGCAATCGCTGCAGGTCTAGCTGGGCCAGGCCGAATCAGCGTTGGTAATTTCCGGGATTTTGTTTTGGGCGCACGCATTTTGGATGGTAAGGGCCAAGATCTTTCATTTGGCGGCCAGGTCATGAAGAATGTCGCAGGCTATGACGTTTCGCGTTTGCTACCAGGCTCCATGGGTACTCTGTCATTACTGCTAGAAGCCTCAGTGAAAGTTCTACCAAAGCCTGCAGCCACAGCAACGCTTCGTTGCCAGATTTCACAAGAAAAAGCATTGCGTATTTTGAATGAATGGGCGGGACAGCCTCTGCCACTATCAGCGAGTTGTTGGATTGGCAATACAACTGGAGATGGTGAGCTCAGCATCCGTTTAGCAGGAGCTGCTGCTGCAGTGAAAGCCGCTCTTCCACTCATGAGCTCGTTAGTAATGGCAAGCGAAGTAGATCCCCAAACTGCAGAAGCATTTTGGAATGAATTACGAGAGCATCAACTCTCAGCGTTTAGCAAGCTTTCGGGTGATCAAACCCTCTATCGTTTAGCCTTACCTGCAGCATGTGGAAAAATTGATATCCCAAATGCAGTAGATGAACTTGTCATGGAGTGGCATGGCCAACAGCGCTGGATCAAAGCGCCCGGGGACGAAGCCACATTTTCAGCCATTAAAAATATTGCATCGAGTCATGGTGGGCATGCTACTCGTTTTAAGCAAGGGGCCAATCTTGACCCGGCTTTTCAACGTTTTACCTTGCTCACCGAACAAGCTCACTCCAAAGCCCTTGAAATAGTACAAGAGCGCCTGAGATCTGCCTTTGATCCAGCGGGTGTATTTGCCACTAAACGTCTTCCGTAAGTATTTCTATGCAAACTCAACTCGCCCCTCAATTCGCCAATACACCTGAAGGTATTGAAGCAGCTCGCATTTTGGGCAAATGTGTCCACTGTGGTTTTTGTACAGCGACCTGCCCAACCTATCAACTACTGGGTGATGAGTTAGATGGTCCACGCGGTCGCATTTATCTCATCAAACAAATGGCAGAAGGCCAGGCTCCAACAGAAAAGACTCGCCTGCACTTAGATCGCTGTCTTACTTGCCGCAATTGCGAGAGTACGTGTCCTAGTGGAGTGCAATATGGCAACTTGGTTGATATTGGCCGTCAATGGGCAGAAGAAAATACTCCAGAGCGCCCTTTTGGGGAACGACTTACTCGCTGGGCTCTTAAAGAAGGGCTTACTAAACCTGCTTTGTTTAACTCTGCAATGACATTGGGTCGCTTGATGCGCCCACTAATGCCAAAGGGTATTAAACGCAAGATTCCAGAGATTAAGGGTAAAGGCTTAGCAAGATCGACAGATCCATACGCAAGACCTGCATCAACCCACGATCGCAAAATGCTGATTTTGGAGGGTTGTGTTCAGCCTGGAATGCTACCAAATATTAATTCGGCAACAGCGCGCGTTTTAGATGCTCTCAAGATTCAATTAATTAGTGCGCCTAATGCGACATGCTGTGGTGCTTTGCGTTATCACTTAAATGATCAGTCTGGTGGCTTAGATAACGCCAAGCAAAATATTGACGCCTGGTGGCCTTTCGTTGAAAGCGGCGTTGAGGCGATTGTGATGACTGCTTCTGGATGCGGTGTGATGGTTAAGGATTATGGCCATCTCTTTGCCAATGATGCGAGTTATGCAGTCAAAGCAAAGAGAATCTCTGACCTCACCAAAGATATTTCTGAAATTTTGCCAGTTCTTCAAAATGAATTAATTCAGCTGATAGGCACAGACCAAAAACCAGGTGTGGTGTACCACCCACCTTGCACTTTGCAACATGGCCAACAAATTCGTGGCAAGGTAGAAGGACTTTTAAGTAGTATTGGGGTAGGCGTGCGTTTATGCACCGACAGTCACCTTTGCTGTGGTTCGGCTGGCACCTACTCAGTAACCCAACCAGAACTTTCCGAACAATTGCGCAAGAATAAGCTAAATCACTTAAATGCTGCCTGTGAAGAATCTGGCGCCGAAGTAATTGTGTCAGGAAACATTGGCTGCATTACCCATTTACAACAAGAGGAGACGCCGGTGCTCCATTGGATCGAAATCGTTGATCAGCTCATTAGCAAACCATCCGCTAAGGCCAAATGAATTCAATCGTTGTTAAGCTCATGGAAGTGAGAGAGCGTATTGAGCTCGCAGCTTTGGCTGCAAAGCGAGAACCTGAAGAGATTGAACTGTTGGCAGTTAGTAAAACCTTTCCAGCTGCATCAGTGGAAGAGGCAATGCATGCGGGGCAAACTGCCTTTGGCGAGAACTATGTACAAGAGGGTGTTGAAAAGATTCTTCAGCTCGCTAAATTACGCCCCTGGTTGGTATGGCACTTCATTGGGCCACTTCAAAGCAATAAAACGAGAGAGGTCGCTGAGCATTTTGATTGGGTACAAAGCATTGACCGACTTAAGATTGCTGAGCGTCTATCTTCTCAGCGAGGAGAATTCCCAGATCTAGCTGAGTTACAGATTTGTGTTCAGGTCAATGTCAGTGAAGAAGAGACAAAAAGCGGTGTTCCTCTTGCTGATGTCGAGATACTTTGTGATGCCATTGCCAAGTTACCGCATGTCACCTTGCGGGGGCTCATGGCGATTCCGGCCCCAAGCGAAGATCTAGGTGATCAGCGACAAGCTTTTGCAAGGGTTCGTGAGTGCTTTAAGCAGATTCAGGCCACACACTTCAGCGATCCTGGATATCTATTCTTCGACACCCTCTCTATGGGTATGTCTGATGATTTAGAGGCTGCGATTACTGAAGGTAGCACCATGATTCGCGTTGGAACGGCTATTTTTGGGAAGCGCGATAAGATTACTGTATGAGCACACAAAACAAGGTAAATACCCACATCACATTTATTGGAGGCGGCAATATGGGTCGTGCTTTGATAAGTGGTTTACTCGCTAGCGGATTTTCAGCCAATCAGATCTCCGTGGTTGAAGCTAACGCGGTCACTGCCTTAAAACTATATGAAGATTTTGGAGTTCAAGGTATCGGCGCTTTAGAGCAAATTGCTTTTGACTTTTCCAAAAATAATGTTGTGGTAATGGCGATTAAGCCGCAAGACTTTAACGTAGTTGCCAAAGGTTTAGCTTCCAAGCTCAAGCATGCAACTGCTCCAGGTCCACTTATTCTAAGTATTGCTGCGGGTATTCGTTTGAAGGATATGAGTCGTTGGCTAGATCATGCACGTTGCGTGCGCGCCATGCCAAATACACCCGCATTAATTGGCAAAGGTATCACTGGTTTATTTGCTGATGCTGCAGTAAATGCCGATGATCGTCAACTTGCTGAAACGATTTGTAGTGCGGTAGGCCAAAGCATTTGGGTTTCTGAAGAAAAGCTCATGGATGCAGTGACTGCCGTATCTGGTAGTGGCCCAGCTTATGTCTTTGCTTTTTTGGAAGCCATGCAATCCGCGGGAGAGAAGCTTGGTCTAGATGCTGACAATGCTCGTAAGCTTGCCTATGCGACCTTAGAAGGCGCTGCACAGCTTGCACATAACTCTGATGAGCACGCTGGTGTGCTGCGCCAGCGAGTGACCTCTAAAGGAGGAACCACTGCAGCAGCACTAGATGTAATGAAGCAACAGGGCTGGAATGAGATTTTGGAAAAAGCGATTGAAGCAGCTAGTCAGCGTGGTAAGGCCATGGGCGATGAGCTAGGTAAGGGCTAAGTCAGAGCTAAGCCGAGCACTATCCCCAGAAATAAAAATCCGCCGAGCCAATTGTTATGACGGAAGGCTCGAAAGCACTCCTCCCTTTTGCGAGTCGAGATGAGCTTCATGTGATATACAGCACAAGCTAAGGCTGCAAACCAGCCAATTAAAAAATAATTACTCAAGTCAGCCAGTTGGGCGACCCAGAGTTGACTAATGAACAAGATAGCGTAACTGATTGCTATCGACGTAACATCATATTGCCCAAAAGTAATGGCTGAAGTACGTAAACCTAAACGTAGATCATCCTCTCGATCAACCATGGCATAAGCAGTGTCATAGGCAATAGCCCAAAAAATATTTCCCACAAATAAAATCCATGCCTCAAGGGGAATGTAATCCAAGATAGCGGCATAGGCCATTGGAATACCGAAACCAAAGGCAATACCTAAAACAGCCTGTGGCATTGCGAAAAAACGTTTTGTAAATGGGTAGATGAAAGCCACTAATAGAGCTAATACTGAGAGTTTCTTGGTGTAAGCATTCAAAGGTTGGATCAAGAGGAAAGCAATCAAAGCCAATACTGCGGCAACTAATACTGCTTCTTTGCCAGAAATTTTTCCACTGGTGATAGGGCGCCCTTGCGTTCGCAAAACATGGCGATCAAAATCTCGATCCGCATAATCATTGATTGCACAGCCTGCACTACGCATTAAGAAAGTGCCCACCACAAAAATAAATACGATTTTGAGGTCGGGGGAACCGCCACTGGCTAGCCATATTGCCCACAAGGTTGGCCATAACAGTAAGAGCGTGCCAATCGGTTTATCCAAACGAATCAGATATCCATAGTTTACAAAGCGATCAAGCAAACGCTGGCGCATCAAATCAAGGTTACTCCCGGCAATTCGCAACTGCGAATGATTTCTGCAAGCTCATGCATTACAGCAGTACGCGGATAACTCTTACGCCACACCAAACAAACTCGTCTTGTTGGTACAGGCTCATCAAGCGGAATATATCGAATTAGACCATTTTGCAAAGTGGGATCTACCACTGAGGTACGGGGCAATACAGAAATTCCAATACCCCCTGCCACCATTTGCCGAATAGTCTCCAAAGAGGATCCTTCAAAGCTGTGATGCTCACCCAATGTTGACCCAGAACCAAAGCGATTCAATTCTGGGCAAACTCCAAGTACATGGTCTCTAAAGCAGTGTCCAGCACCAAGCAACAATGTGTTCTGCTCTTTTAGCTCTTGATGACCTATCGACTGACGATTTTCCCAAGGATGGCCTTTAGGTACAGCCACTAAAAATGGTTCTTCATATAAATCGATGACATCCAAACCCGCGCTAGCAAAGGGATCGGCTAACACTGCACAGTCTAAGGTGCCCTGACGCAACATCTCTAATAAGCGAACTGTAAAATTTTCTTCCAAGAATAAAGGTGCATTAGGTAAGCGCTCTCTTGCAACTCTCACCAAGCTTGGCAAAAGATAAGGTGCAATGGTATAAATTGCCCCCAATCGTAAGGGACCTGATAGCGGGTCTTGTCCGTGCTTCGCAAGATGCTTTAAAGAGTTGGCTTCCTCTAAAACACGTTGCGCTTGTTCAACGATGAGTGCACCCAAAGCGGTCATTGCTACTTCGGAGCTTGTCCTCTCAAATATCTGCGTTGACAACTCTTCTTCTAGTTTTTTGATTGCCACCGATAATGTGGGCTGAGATACAAAACATGCCTCAGCAGCACGCCCAAAGTGGCGCTCTCGGGCTACAGCAACGATATAACGGAGTTCTGTCAGGGTCATGGGGTAATTATCACGCCTTTAGAAAATCTGCGCGTGTTCCGAGCCATCTCTCTAAATGTCGTTCTACTAGATCGGCATGCTCAGCCAATAAACGTTCCGCCGCCTGTTGGGCAAGCTCGATTAACCAGGCATCTCGCTGTAAATCAACAAAGCGCAGCATGGCATCGCCAGATTGTTTGGCCCCGAGCAACTCTCCAGGACCGCGCAATGAAAGATCTCTTTCTGCAATTACAAAGCCATCAGATATCTCACGCAATGTCTGCAAACGCTCTTTGGCAGCTATTGACAGAGGCTCCGCATACATTAAGATACAAACGGAGTCAGCAGAACCACGACCAACACGCCCACGTAACTGATGAATTTGAGCATAGCCAAAGCGCTCAGCATGCTCAATCACCATCAAAGCAGCATTCGGTACATCTACCCCTACTTCAATCACGGTAGTCGCTACTAATAGCTGAATTTCATTTGCCTTAAAAGCAGCCATGACTGCCGCCTTTTCTTCTGCCTTTAAACGGCCATGCACTAAGCCCACTTTAAATTCTGGCAATGCCTGTGTAAGCTGCTCAAAACTTTCCACAGCCGTTTGTAATTGCAACACCTCTGACTCTTCAATTAACGGACAAACCCAATAAGCTTGTAACCCTTTTGCTAACCAACTTTGCAAACCAGATATAACCTCATCACGGCGACTTGCTTTAACTACCTTCGTGGTGATCGGTTTTCTGCCAGGCGGTAATTCATCAATCACAGAGACATCGAGATCTGCGTAATAAGTCATTGCTAGAGTACGTGGAATGGGCGTAGCCGACATCATTAATTGATGGCAATAAAATAATTCTGATCCAAGACGCTGCTGAATTTCCAGGCGCTGCCTAACTCCAAAGCGATGTTGTTCATCAATCACCGCAAGACCTAATTTTGAAAAACGGACATTTTCTTGAATTAATGCATGGGTGCCAATAATTAATTGGGCTTCACCACTCTCTATCATTTCTTGTGCAAGTCTTTTTTCTTTTGCTTTCAAGCTCCCAGATAACCAAGCAATCCGTACCCCTAATGGTTCAAACCACTCCTTCATTTTTAAATAGTGCTGCTCAGCCAAGATCTCAGTAGGAGCCATCACAGCGGCCTGATATCCATGGTCAAGTACACGGGCTGCAGCCAGTGCGGCCACCACCGTCTTGCCACTTCCAACATCCCCTTGCAAAAGACGATTCATTGGATAGGATCTCGATAAATCAAATCCGATTTCAGACCAGACCCGATCTTGTGCGCCAGTTAATTGAAATGGAAGCGCCTTAAGCAAGCCCGCTTCAAGACTTGCCTCTTTTTTAGTTGGCTTTGTAAAGCTCGGCGCATGTCGCTCCTGTCGGATAGCATGCGCCCGCTTTAATGAAATTTGTTGAGCGAGTAGTTCTTCGAACTGAACGCGACGCCAAGCAGGATGAGTCCGCTCTAACAAGGCGTGGGTATCAGCATCCGCTGGTGGTTGATGCAAGTAGGTAATCGCAGATTGCAAACTTGGCCAATCATTACTTGGCAGCAATTGTGTCATGAGCTTTTTGGGCAAGAATTCAGCCAAGCTATCTTGTAAACCAGGATCACGTAAGGCTTGGCCAACTGCTTTGCGAATCACTGCCTGAGAGACCCCTGCGCTAGCTGGATAGACCGGGGTTAGGCTAGTTGGCAACGGCGCATCGACTGCGACTCCGCGCACGGTCGGATGAACCATCTCTGGCCCCTGAAATCCCTCCCGCACCTCACCGCGCACTCGAATTTGCGATCCAACCGCCATTTGCTTCTGTTGACTGGGGTAGAAATTCAAGAAACGAAGTTGAAGGGTAGCGGTATCGTCTTCGATGGTGACGAGCATTTGTCTTCTGGGCCTAAATAGCACCTGGTTGCGGATGACTACACCCTGAGTTTGTGTAGGGCTAAACCTGCCCTGATGCAACGCCTCTTCGATGGTAAATAACTCTGTCTCATCTTCATATCTCGATGGAAGATGCAAAGCAAGGGCCATTGGGCTATCTAAACCCATTTTTTTGAGTGTTGTTGGCGCTGGTTTAGTAGTCATCGTTAAAATCCAATACCTGATGGTAATGCTATGCAACTTTCTGACTTCAATTACGAACTCCCACCCAATCTAATCGCCCAGCATCCCTTGGCGAATAGAACCGATAGCCGCCTCTTAGAGCTGATGGTTAGTGGAGATAATCGCGCCCAATTCCTTGATCGCCAGTTTAAAGACATTCTTAACCTGATTAAGCCAGGGGATTTACTGGTCTTCAATGACACCAAAGTGATTCCGGCACGCTTACATGGCAAAAAGGAAACTGGCGGTCTTATTGAGATGCTCATCGAACGGATTAGCGGCGAATGCCAAGCTTGGGTTCAAATCAGAGCATCTAAAGTACCCAAGATGGGCTCGATTGTTCATATTCATAACCAAGCAGGTGAAACTTTTCCAGTCGAGATGATTGCTTATGACGGACGTTTTTATGAAGTACGTTTTCCGGAGAATGTTTTTGCATTGCTCGATCGCTTCGGCGAACTCCCCCTACCGCCCTATATTGAACACCAGCCAGATAGCGAAGATGCCCAACGCTATCAAACTGTAGTTGCAAAAAATCCTGGAGCAGTTGCAGCACCCACTGCAGGACTCCATTTTGATGAAGATATCTTGCAAAAGATAAAAGCTTTAGGCGTGCAACAAGCAAGTGTCACACTCCATGTTGGAGCGGGTACTTTTACCCCAGTACGCGAAGAAGATCTTTCAAAGCATAAAATGCATCACGAATGGTTCTCTATTTCAGAAACAACTTTGCAGGCTGTTGAAGAAACCCGCCGCAATGGTGGCAGGGTCATTGCCGTCGGCACTACTAGCCTAAGAGCCCTAGAGAGTCAGGCTATAAGCCAGAAAAGCAGTGGGGAAACTAACCTTTTTATTACACCTGGTTTTCAATTTAAAACAGTTGATTGTTTGCTAACAAACTTTCATCTGCCAAAATCTACTTTATTAATGTTGGTCAGTGCCTTTGCAGGAATGGATCATATTCGAGCTGCTTACCAACATGCCATTAATCAGAAATATCGTTTCTTTAGTTATGGAGACGCGATGTTTCTTTGCCGACTTGAGAATACAAAGCGATGACCAAACCAGTTCACTTTAATATTTTGGCGCGTGACTCCCAGAGTCCCGCACGTCTTGGCCAGCTTGATCTTCCCCATGGCAGCGTACAAACGCCAATCTTTATGCCAGTAGGGACCTATGGGACTGTCAAAGCAATGACACCTCGTGATCTCAATGAAGCTAAAGCACAAATTATTCTGGGCAACACATTTCACTTATGGCTAAGGCCAGGATTGGATGTGATTAAAAAACATGGTGGCCTACATCGCTTTATGGCTTGGGATAAACCCATCCTTACTGACTCCGGTGGTTTTCAGGTTTTTAGTCTAGGTGCCCTGCGTAAAATTTCTGAAGAGGGTGTGACGTTTGCATCCCCTATTAATGGCGACAAATTATTTATGTCTCCAGAAGTTTCAATGGAAATTCAGGCGGTATTAAATAGTGATATCGCCATGCAATTTGATGAGTGCACTCCTTATGAAACAAAAGGGCAGGCAAGCTCTGAAAAAACAGTACGCGCATCCCTTGAAATGTCCCTGCGCTGGGGCGATCGCTCCATCAAACGCTTTAGGGAGCTGAATACTGGTAACGGTTTATTTGGAATAGTCCAAGGTGGCATGTTTGAGAATTTACGCGAGCTGTCATTAGAAGGGGTCAGTCAACAAGGTTTTGATGGAATTGCGATTGGGGGCCTTTCCGTAGGCGAGCCTAAGCCTGAGTTTGAGCGTATTTTGAGTTTTACGGCCCCTAAGCTACCTGAACTGATGCCTCATTACTTGATGGGTGTAGGCACCCCGGAAGACCTCATTTTGGGTGTCAGCTTAGGTATTGATATGTTTGATTGCGTGATGCCTACCCGCAATGCTCGCAATGGTTGGCTGTTTACTCGTTTTGGTGACCTTAAATTGCGTAATTCAGGCTATAAGGACGATGATCGACCGCTAGATCCAACTTGCACCTGCTATACCTGCCAAAACTTCACCAGATCCTATTTAAACCATCTGCAAAAGGCTAATGAGATTCTTGGCTCACAGCTAAACACGATCCATAACCTCACCTACTATCTCCAATTGATGGCTGAGGTAAGAGAGGCCCTCAGCAAAGACCGTTTTAGCGCTTACCGTGAAGAATTCCATCGGAACCGACAACGCGGCGTAGAGCCCGGGCAGGATTAATAGCCCTACAGAGGCCTAGACCCCTCCAAATCAGCTCCAAAGCCCCACACAGTTTAGAATTGCGGGTTTAAGGCTTTACTTGAAAGCCTAAAACTGAAGCAATTTCCAAATAGTCTTTAACGGAGGTTTTATATGTGGATTAGTAACGCTTTTGCCCAGGCTCCAGCTGCGGGCGCAGATTCTTCTGGTGGCTTGATGAGCTTCCTTCCTTTAATTTTGATGTTTGCAGTGTTGTACTTCATCATGATTCGCCCACAAATGAAGCGTCAAAAAGAAACTAAAGCGATGCTTGAATCATTGGGAGTTGGTGATGATGTGGTTACCGTAGGCGGCATCATGGGTAAAGTGACTGCGCTGAAAGATCAAGTTGTTACTGTTGAAATTTCAGCAGGCACGGAAGTGCAGATGCAAAAAAGTGCAATCACTACTGTGCTGCCAAAAGGCACTCTGAAATCTGCTTAATCAGCCTGTTTAAAAGTATCTCAATATGAATCGCTACCCTCTCTGGAAATATCTAGTTATTGCCGTTGCACTTCTGATCGGCGGACTATATTCATTACCCAATTTCTATGGAGAGGCACCAGCGGTTCAAGTCTCGTCAGCCAAACCAACCATTAAGGTTGATTTGGCGACACAGTCTCGTGTTGAAAAGATTTTGACTGAAGCGCAGATTGATAACACCGGGGTGTTCTTCGAGAATGCCGTTAATGCTGGATCCATCAAGATTCGTTTTAACAATACCGATATTCAACTACGCGCCCGTGATCTGCTACAGCAGAAATTAAATGTCGATCAAAATGATCCTAATTTTACGGTTGCTTTAAACCTTCTATCCAATACTCCGGACTGGTTACATGCCATCAATGCACTACCAATGCCTTTGGGCCTTGATTTGCGTGGCGGTGTTTACTTCCTGTTGCAAGTAGATATGAAGGGTGCAGTTCAAAAAAAGGTTACTTCTTTAGCAACCGATATTCGCTCACAACTGCGTGAGAAAAATATTCGCCATCAAGGCATTGACCGAAATGCAGATAGCATTACCATTAATTTTGGTAGCCCCGATGATGCGGAGGCTGCGCGTACGCTACTGATAGCCAGCCAACCAAATCTCATTTGGCAAGTGAAACCTACAGGACTTTCACCAAAGTTGGTTGGCGAGTTCAAACCAACTGCATTAAAAGAAATTCAAGATAACGCTGTTAAACAAAATATTATTACCTTAAATAAGCGCGTGAATGAGTTAGCAGTTAAGGAACCAGTCATTCAACAGCAAGGCGCTGAACGTATCGTAGTGCAATTACCTGGTGTGCAAGACACAGCACGCGCTAAAGATATTATTGGTCGCACAGCAACATTAGAGTCTCGCTTGGCAGATCCATTGGTATCCACAATTGCGATTGGCGAAACTCCCCCTCCAGGGATGGATACCTTCCGCTTTGGCGAAAATCGTTTAGGCGTCTTTAAAAAGTCCGTTATTTTCAGCGGCGATAGCATTACAGATGCTACCGCTGGATTTGATCAGAACCAACGCCCTGCTGTAAATATCTCATTGGATGCGAGCAGTGGACGTGTAATGCAACAGATCACCCGCGAAAATATTGGTAAACCAATGGGCATGATTCTCTTCGAAAAAGGCAAAGGTGAGGTACTGACCATTGCTACCATCCAAGGCGAATTTGGCTCAAAGTTTCAAATCACTGGCCAACCAACTACCGCCAGCGCCAATGATCTTGCTCTTTTGCTGCGCGCTGGCTCATTAGCGGCGCCAATGGAAATTATTGAAGAACGCACCATTGGGCCAAGCTTAGGTGCAGAAAATATTGAAAAAGGCTTCAAGTCCTTATTAATCGGCTTTACTGCAATTGCTATTTTCATGATGGCTTATTACTTGCTGTTTGGAACCTTCTCCGTAATTGCCTTGGCAGTGAATTTACTCTTGTTAATCTCCGTCCTTTCGATGCTGCAAGCAACACTCACCTTACCCGGCATCGCAGCGATGGCCTTAGCGCTTGGTATGGCAATTGACTCAAACGTCTTGATTAATGAACGTATTCGTGAAGAGCTTCGTAATGGGGCCTCACCGCAAACTGCAATTTCGGTTGGTTTCGATAAGGCCTGGGGAACCATTTTGGACTCCAACGTAACTACCTTAATCGCCGGTCTTGCCTTGTTGGCTTTTGGTTCGGGTCCTATCAAAGGCTTTGCAGTGGTCCACTGCTTAGGTATTTTGACTTCAATGTTCTCGGCTGTCTTCTTCTCGCGCGGTCTTGTCAACCTCTGGTACGGCAGGCATAAGAAGATTCAAAAACTCGCTATTGGCCAAGTTTGGCGTCCACAGGAGAAGTAAGCCATGGAATTTTTTCGCATCAAAAAAGATATTCCCTTCATGCGCCATGCATTGGCGCTGAATGCCATATCCTTAATTACTTTCTTAGCAGCTGTATTTTTCCTCTGGCATAACGGCTTACATCTTTCCATCGAATTTACTGGCGGTACAGTAATGGAGGTGAGTTACCCACAAACAGCGCCACTAGAGTCGATTCGTGCCAAGGTTGAAAAACTGGGTTACGCAGATACCCAAATTCAAAACTTTGGCAGCTCACGCGACATCATGATTCGCTTACCGCTACAAAAAGATGCTGAAGGAAAATTAATCTCTTCAGCAGATCAAAGTTTGGCGGTTATGCAAGCACTCGAGCCCAGCACTTCGGGAGCCAAACTTCAACGGGTTGAATTTGTAGGTCCTCAAGTTGGTCAAGAACTAGCGATGGATGGTTTAAAAGCACTCATTTTTGTGATCATTGGCATCGTGGTATATCTTTCATTCCGCTTTGAGTGGAAATTTGCCGTAGCCGGGATCATTGCGAATTTGCATGACGTGGTGATCATCCTGGGCTTTTTTGCTTTCTTCCAATGGGAATTCTCTCTCTCAGTCTTAGCAGCAGTACTGGCGGTTTTGGGCTACTCAGTCAACGAGTCTGTGGTGATCTTTGACCGTATTCGTGAAAATTTCCGCAAGTATCGCAAGATGAATACCCGTGAAATCATAGATAACGCCATTACTAGCACTATCAGTCGTACAGTGATTACCCACGGTAGTACTGAGATGATGGTTCTAGCAATGCTGGTATTTGGTGGTCCGACTCTTTTCTACTTTGCCCTGGCTTTAACGATTGGTATTTTGTTTGGTATTTACTCCTCAGTATTCGTGGCTGCCGCCTTGGCAATGTGGCTTGGCGTAACACGTGAAGATTTGGTAAAGGGCGATAAGAAGCCGGATGACAATATCCGTAACGATGATCCCAACTTCGGGGCGCAGGTTTAAGTTTTAACCTGAGTTAGGTAAAAGAACGGTTTTGCTGATCAAGGGCATCTAAGATTTTCTGGGTTGCGCCTTGATGTTCTATTGAGTAATGCCTAGCAGCATCACTCATCTTTGCAAGCTCAGCCGTATTTAAGAGCAATGCCTTCAGAGACTCCATCAGAGCAAGAGGCTCTCCTAACAATAAATTACCGTGAATGCGTTTTGCAGCTCCTGCCTGTAACGCATCCAAAGAGGCCTGCTGAAAGTTATAGGTATGCTCACCAAGTAAAACGGGGCAGCCAGCAGCGCATGCTTCGATTAAATTCTGACCGCCAAATGGCAAGAGGCTTCCACCCATAACCACTAAGTTAGCTGCGCTGTAATACATCGGCATTTCCCCCATAGAATCACCCAAAACAATATCTAAACCGAGGCAATCTTTTGGAGTTCCAGGCCACTCTGTACGACGGCGATATGTCAAGCCAGAAGCATTAATCTGCTCAGCAACCTCTGAAAAACGTTCGGGATGACGAGGCACCAAACAAAGTAATGGGGTAATCACAAAAGCATTACTAAGAAGTAATTCTTTCCAGGCCTTGAGTATGATTTCTTCTTCGCCATCTCGAGTACTTGCTGCGCAAACCATCTGTCGACCGATTCTATGTAAATCTTGTCGCCAAATTTTTCCTTGCTCAACAAGAGCGGCATCAAGTGGGACATCAAACTTGAGGTTCCCAACAATGCTCACATTCTGCACACCCAGACTCCGATAACGCTCAGCATCAAACTCGGTCTGCGCCAAAATACCCGCGAAAGCTTGGAATAAAGATCGTCCAGCTTTACCAAAACGATTGACGCGACGCGCGCTTCTTTCTGAAAGACGTGCATTGACGAGAAATAAAGGCAAACCTATTTCTGCGCAACGAAAGACCACCGTTGGCCAAGCCTCTGTCTCCATGAAGAGTCCAAACTTAGGCTTGAAGGTATTCAGAAAATGCTCTACAGACCAACATAAGTCATATGGCAAATAGACTTGCCGAATTTGGCCGTTGGCAATTTCTTTAGCAAACAACTGCTTTCCTGTGCGGCGCCCATTCAAAGTCATATGCGTCAGCAGGATAGATTTACCCTGAGCCAAATAGGCTTCAATTAGTGGTTGCGCGGCACGCGTCTCACCGACTGACACTGCATGAATCCAAATTGACCCCTGCTGAATCGGTTTGTCGTAACCAAAACCAAGACGCTCAGGGATGTGATGTAGATAAGCAAAAGAATGGCGCGCTCGCCAAGCTAAACGAACAAAAGCAAATGGCAATAAGAGATGCCACAGCAATTGGTAAACAGCAAACCAGATGCGGGGACGCACCCCGTATTCTGAATTGGTCGTCACACTCACTTTTTGAGACGTTCGGTCAATTCGACCGCCTTGCCTAAGTACGAAGAGGGCGTCATTTCGAGCAAGCGTGCTTTTGCATCTTCCGGTATTTTCAATCCACGAATGAAGTTCTGTAGATCAGCTTGAGTAATTCCTTTGCCGCGAGTAAGCTCTTTTAACTGCTCATAAGGATTCTCAATGCCGTAACGACGCATGACGGTTTGTACTGGCTCTGCTAATACTTCCCAGCAAGCATCTAAATCGGCAGCAATAGCGGCATGATTCACTTCCAACTTACCAAGGCCGCGCAATGCGCTGTCATAGGCTAATACGCTATGACCGAATGCTGGGCCTAAGTTACGCAAGACTGTTGAATCGGTAAGATCACGCTGCCAACGAGAAATCGGTAATTTTTCAGCAAGATGACGTAGCAATGCATTAGCTACGCCTAAATTACCTTCCGAGTTTTCAAAGTCAATTGGATTGACTTTATGCGGCATCGTAGATGAACCAATTTCACCCGCTTTGGTGCGTTGTTTAAAGTAACCAATCGAGATGTAGGCCCAGAAGTCACGATCCATATCCAAGAGAATAGTATTCGCACGGGCAATGGCATCAAACAATTGCGCCATGCCATCATGCGGCTCAATCTGAATAGTGTAAGGATTGAAAGTCAAACCAAGACGTTTCTCAACCACGTTCTTTGAAAAATTTTCCCAGTCAAAATCAGGATAGGCTGATAAATGCGCGTTGTAATTACCTACCGCTCCGTTCATTTTTCCAAGCAACGGAGCTGCAGCAATAGAATCAATGGCACGCTCTAAACGCTTAGCAATATTCGCGATCTCTTTACCTAAGGTGCTTGGCGAAGCTGGCTGACCATGCGTGCGAGATAACAAAGGGACGCGAGCATTCTCAATGGCTAAATCCGTTAAGACTGACAGAACTTTTTTAAGTTGAGGAAGTAATACCTCATCACGCGCACCGCGAAGCATCAAACCATGCGAAGTGTTATTGATATCTTCAGAAGTACAAGCAAAATGAATAAACTCACTTGCTTTTAACAAATCAGGACGGCCAGCAACTTTTTCTTTCAGGAAATATTCAACTGCTTTAACGTCGTGATTGGTGACAGCTTCGATATCTTTAATGCGTTGCGCATCTTCATCAGAAAAGTTTTCTGGCAGGGAAAGCAAAAAGGCTTCGTCTGCAGCATTAATTTTTGGTACATCAGGTAAACCCGCTGCCGCCAAAGCCAATAGCCAATGAATCTCTACAAACACGCGCTGACGCATGAAGGCCGCCTCTGAAAGCCAAGGGCGCAGAGCATCGAGTTTGCCGGCGTAGCGTCCGTCTAAAGGAGAAAGGGCATTAAGGGTTGTAAGAGGCTGACTCACGGATATTGCCTTTGCATTGAATATGTCAATAAAACCTGATTTTAATGCGTTCCGAGGTACAGCACGCTCCCGTAAGGATGGCTATACTTGATCCTATGAAACTAATCGGATCCCTTACCAGCCCCTATGTACGTAAAGTACGCATCGTTTTTTCAGAGAAAAAGGTCGATGTAGACCTTGAATTGGAGAATGTTTGGTCTGCAGAGACCAAAATTGCCAATTCCAACCCCCTAGGGAAGGTTCCTTGCCTCATCCTGGACGATGGAGGGGCTATCTATGACTCTCGCGTCATTGCTGAGTATGCAGACGCCTTGAGTCCTGTCAGCAAGCTTATCCCCATGGATAATCGCGAACGTGCCTCCGTCAAAACTTGGGAAGCACTAGCCGATGGCGTTATGGATGCAGGCATCTTGGCTCGCTTGGAGCGCACTTGGCGTCCATCGGAGCAACAAAGCTCAAACTGGGTCGATCGCCAAATGAATAAGATTCAAAATTCTTTGCGCCAAATGTCCGAACAGCTAGGTGACAATGCTTGGTGCCAAGGAAATCAAATGACTTTGGCTGATATTGCAGTTGGGTGTGCAGTGGGTTATTTAGTGTTTCGCTTTCCAGATATTCAGTGGCAAAAGCAATACTCAAATTTAGATCGCCTTTATCAAAAGTTATTGCAGCGACCATCTTTTATTGAAACCGAACCACCAGCTGCGTAATTTTAAATTTCTATAATTTAGAGAAGATCTGAAGGGGTTAGGCGGAAATAATTCCGCCCCCCAAACAAATATCGCCGTCATATAAAACAGCAGATTGTCCTGGAGTAACTGCCCATTGCGCCTCTGGAAAACTCAATCCAAAGCTCAATGGCGCATCACCAGAGACTAAGTTGCATGCAGAATCTGCTTGGCGATAACGCGTCTTTGCAGAATAGTCTCCAGGAGTAGGGGCATCCCCTGCCACCCAACTTGAATCGATTGCCTTTAACTGATTAGCCAATAACCATGGGTGTTCGTGGCCTTGCGCGACATACAAAGTATTGTTAGCCATGTCCTTGCGTGCGACATACCAAGCGTCCCCATTACCATCCTGACTGCCACCCAAACCAATTCCTTTGCGCTGACCCAAAGTAAAAAAGGCTAAGCCCATATGCTCACCAACAGTTTTACCTTCAGGAGTTTTGATGGGTCCGGGTACACGTGGTAAATAGCGATTTAAGAATTCTCTAAAAGGGCGTTCACCAATAAAACAAATTCCCGTACTATCTTTTTTACGCGCATTGTGAAGGCCAATTTTTTCTGCAATCGTCCTTACTTCTGTTTTTAGAGTTTCACCTAGAGGGAATAAAACATTCGCTAATTGCTGCTGAGTTAAGCGATGTAAAAAGTAACTTTGATCTTTACTAGCATCGAGTGCTTTTAATAATTGCACTTGACCGCCCTGATGGCGCACTCTTGCATAGTGGCCCGTAGCAATCGCATCCGCTCCCAGACTCATGGCATGATCCAAGAAGGCTTTGAACTTGATTTCGGCATTACAAAGCACATCGGGATTGGGCGTTCGCCCTGCTGCGTACTCACGTAAAAATTCAGCAAAAACTCGTTCGCGGTATTGTGCGGCGAAATTGACTGCCTCTACGTCAATTCCGATTAAATCGGCAACGGAGACCACATCTAACCAATCCTGGCGAGCAGAACAATACTCATCGTTATCGTCATCCTCCCAATTTTTCATAAAGAGGCCAATCACCTCATGACCCTGCTCCTTGAGCATCCAGGCGGCAACCGACGAATCTACCCCACCAGACATGCCAATGACGACTTTCATGGGGTTTGATGAAGAAAGAGGTGGAGATTTGAGGTAGATCATTAAAAAATGCGAGAATTCAATATAAGCTGACAATTCCCATTGTAGAAGTCTTGGTCTAATTTGACAGGAATTTAGGCAAAAACCATGCAAGTGGATTTAGGGGTAAGTAGATGGGTGGCTTTTGACCCATTTAATTAAAATAGATTTTTTGAAAAATTTTGCTTTTGGAGACATGCCATGCGCATAGGAGTGCCGCTGGAAACAAGGCCTGGGGAAACTCGAGTAGCCGCTACACCAGAAACCGTTAAAAAACTGATCGGTCAAGGACACACAGTTGTCATCCAAAAAGATGCCGGTGTCCAAGCAAGTCAACCTGATTCCGCATACGAAGCTGTTGGCGCTTCGATTGGTAGCGCTGCTGATGCATTTGGCGCTGAGATTGTTCTCAAGGTGCGCTCTCCTGAAGCTGCAGAGCTAAAGCAGATTCCATCTGGCAGCGTACTCCTCGGAATGCTTGATCCATTTGATAGTGACAATATTGCTGCGATGGCTGCACAAGGTGTTACTGCATTCTCACTCGAGGCTGCCCCAAGAACTACTCGCGCTCAAAGCATGGATGTCTTGTCGTCACAAGCCAATATCGCTGGCTATAAAGCAGTCTTGATAGCAGCCAATGAATATCAACGCTTCATGCCAATGCTTATGACTGCAGCGGGTACTGTTAAAGCTGCTCGCATACTTATTTTGGGTGCTGGTGTTGCAGGCTTACAAGCAATTGCAACGGCAAAGCGTTTGGGTGCCGTCATTGAGGCGTCTGACGTTCGTCCTGCCGCTAAAGAACAAATTGAATCCTTGGGCGGGAAGTTTGTTGACGTTCCTTTCGAGACTGATGAAGAGCGCGAAATTGCTAAAGGGGTTGGTGGATATGCCCGCTCCATGCCGGAAGCATGGATGAAGCGCCAGGCAGGCTTAGTAGCTGAACGTGCGCAACAGGCTGACATCGTCATCACTACTGCATTGATCCCTGGACGTAAACCGCCCGTCCTTTTACATAGCGATACCGTTGCCAATATGAAACCAGGCTCAGTAGTAATCGACTTGGCTGCTGGCAAAGGGGATAACGGTTCAGGAAACTGTCCTTTGACTCAAGCTGACAAGATCGTCGATATTAATGGCGTGAAAATCGTGGGCTATACCAATCTCGCAAGCATGGTAGCTGCAGATGCATCCGCACTCTATGCGCGTAACTTGCTGGACTTCATGAAACTCATCGTAGACAAAGATGCAAAGTTAGTTATCCCAAGTGATGATGACATTGTTACTGCTTGCTTGATGTGCCGTGATGGCCAAGCCGTCCGCAAAAATTAATAGAAAAATAAGAAGGAAATATCATGGATCTCGCTGCTTTTCAAAGCATTCTCACGGTTCAAAATATCACGGTGTTTGTGTTGGCTATTTTCGTTGGCTACCACGTAGTTTGGAACGTGACTCCAGCACTGCATACCCCACTGATGGCGGTTACGAACGCTATCTCTGGAATTATTATTGTTGGAGCCCTTCTTCAAACAGAAGTCATCGGCGGCGATGAAATAACCCTCACTAGCATCATTGGTGCTGTTGCCGTCTTCCTCGCCTCAATCAATATTTTTGGTGGCTTTATGGTCACCCGTCGCATGCTGGAGATGTTCAAAAAGAAAGCTCCTAAAGCTGATGCGGCTGGAACTAAATAAAACCAGAACAAGATCTATATCGAGACCAAAATGATGTCAAACATAACTGCTATTTCTTATCTCATCTCATCGGTGTTATTCATTCTCGCTTTACGCGGTCTGTCTTCACCAACCACCTCACGTCAAGGTAATACCTTCGGCATGATTGGTATGCTCCTTGCTGTCATCACCACATTCTTTATTCCTGATTTCAAACCCGTTATTTCATTAATTGCTGTTGCAATTGTTGGTGGGGCAATTATTGGCACTATCGCAGCCAAACGCGTGCAAATGACTAAGATGCCTGAACTCGTTGCCTTAATGCACTCATTTGTTGGCTTGTCAGCAGTATTGATCGCTATAGCAGCGGTATTTAATCCAGCGCAAGACCATACTGGCGCGCAAAAGATCGAGCTCTTCATTGGCGCATTCATCGGAGCGATCACCTTTACTGCTTCAGTCATTGCTTTCGGAAAGCTATCAGGCAAAGTCAGCGGTAAGCCGGTAAGCTTTACTGGTCAGCACTTGATTAATCTGATCCTAGCTATATCGATGGTTGCTGCTGGCGTTGCTTACTACATGGGCGATAGCCACGCAGCTTTCTTAGCGATGTGTGCAATTGCCTTGGTTTTGGGCGTGACTTTAATTATTCCTATCGGTGGCGCAGATATGCCGGTGGTTGTATCCATGCTAAATAGTTATTCCGGTTGGGCTGCGGCAGGCATTGGCTTTACTTTAAATAATCCAGTACTGATCATTGCAGGTGCTTGCGTTGGCTCTTCGGGTGCGATTCTTTCTTACATTATGTGTAAGGCAATGAACCGCTCCATCCTGGCGGTATTGCTCGGTGGCTTTGGTGCCGAAGCTGCAGCTGGCGCTGGAGATGATGGCGCCCCCAAGAATTACAAAACTGGCTCACCAGAAGATGCTGCTTTCTTAATGGAAAATGCTGACACCGTCATCATTGTTCCCGGGTATGGTTTGGCAGTTGCACGTGCGCAGCATGCCCTCAAAGAGCTGACTGAAAAGTTGACTCATCATGGTGTCACTGTGAAATATGCAATTCATCCAGTCGCAGGTCGCATGCCTGGTCATATGAACGTTCTTCTTGCGGAAGCGGAAGTCCCTTATGACCAAGTATTTGAGATGGAAGACATCAACAGTGACTTCGGTCAGGCCGATGTCGTTTTAGTACTAGGCGCAAATGACGTGGTGAATCCAGCTGCGCGCACCCCAGGCAGCCCAATCTTTGGTATGCCAATTCTTGAGGCCTTTAAAGCTAAAACGATTATCGTCAACAAGCGTTCAATGGCTGCTGGTTATGCTGGCTTAGACAATGAACTCTTCTATATGGATAAAACTATGATGGTCTTCGGGGATGCGAAGAAGGTCGTTGAAGAGATGGTCAAAGCGGTGGAGTAAGGGTTAGAAAAATCCAATAAAAATCCGCCTTTTGGCGGTTTTTATCTCCTTTGATAAGTATTCGCCAGGCTATCCTGCAAGACATAAGCAATGCCATTGGCTACTAAGGATAAGTCTCGCTCTAAGACTCTGCTTTTATAAGACCAACCTGCCGGCATCTTCAGTTGCTGCTCTAGGGTAGACAAGTCTTTAATAGATAAAGTAGGATTTACAATTTGTGAATAAGACTGCATCACGTAAACGTCTCCAGCAGAAGAGGTCAACTCATAAACAGTACTTCCAGATCTATAAATAAAGTTAGTTGTGCGAATAATTTCATTAGGGCTGTATTGCTTGCTGCCTATCAGCTGCTTAAATAAGCCGACTTTTACCACTGCCCGCAAGTTCATTTCAATACCACCAAAAGATTCCTTTACATTATTCACTGTACTTCCGGCTGCCTGAATTTCGTCCATGGTCCAGTACCTTGGGCCATTTAGCAATACAAATGAAGCATCTACGGCTTTGGCAATTGCATCTTTCGATAGAGCCTTCCATTGATCTTCAGGGCATAGATTGAGACCCTGGGTATTGAATACCTTTACCTCCAGCGTAAGCCAATTGCGATTGCCATACAGCACCTCGCAATAACGCTGATTACGGAGATTGGAAACAGACATTGCAAATTCAGGTGGTTTTTGCTGAATGGATTGAGCGTGCGCAGTTTCAGCGATGAATACCGTACTCAAAGACAACAAAAGCAACTTGAGAGTGAGTGCTGCTTTTTTGCTCTGCGCCATATCGATACCCGTTCTTTAGTGAAATTGATGCAATCAACTGTACCAAATAAAAAGCGCCCAGTCTTTTGAACTGGGCGCTTTTATTTCTACAGCGAGTTAGCTGGAGGTTACAGCCTATTACATCATGCCACCCATACCACCCATGCCACCCATACCACCCATGTCAGGCATACCGCCACCGCCAGATTCATCCTTTGGTGCTTCACAGATAGCGCAATCCGTAGTCAACAATAGGCCTGCTACAGAAGCTGCATTTACTAATGCAGTTTTAGTTACTTTAGTAGGGTCGATCACACCTTGAGCCACGAGGTCGCCATATTCACCAGTTGCAGCGTTGTAGCCGTTATTGCCCTTGCTAGCCAATACTGCATTTACAACAACGCTTGCTTCGTCACCAGCATTAGAAACGATGATGCGAAGTGGCTCTTCCATGGCGCGCAATACGATGCTAATACCAGCATCTTGATCAGCGTTATCGCCTTTCAAGCCCTTGATACCTTGCATAGCACGAATTAAGGCTACGCCGCCGCCAGGAACAATACCCTCTTCTACTGCTGCGCGAGTTGCATGCAAT
>SESB01000014.1_pt1 | contig 109698 bp, 66 predicted proteins | sample 3171441 | NCBI WGS metagenome assembly SESB01 (sample SAMN06051867, study PRJNA518727) | freshwater metagenome | biome: subpolar coniferous forest; feature: holomictic lake; material: water; isolation source: holomictic Lake 227, 6 m depth | place: Canada: near Kenora, Ontario | collected...
TCAAACATTATTACTTCCTTGATTTAATTAAAAAAACACACAAATAAATCCCCACAATTAATCATTGTCTTATGAAAAATTTTCTACTCCGATTTTCAAAACAAAACATCCAGCTACTGTCAGGGATGATGATCATCCTGGTCAGTTTTGGGTTTTTTGGGACGTCTGCTGTTGGGCAGATCACGTCAGTTAGTCCGTCCTCGCGTTGTGGCGAAGGAACCCTGACACTCCATGCTACAGCAACAACGGGAACAATCACATGGTATGATGTGCCCTTTTACGGGACAGCCGTGGGAACAGGTAGTAGTTTTACAACACCTACCCTTTCCGTAACACAAGCCTATTATGTTGATGCACTTGATGGCAACGGTTGTTCCTACAATACAGGCAGCGTACGAACTCCTGTCATCGCAACGGTTAGCGCAAGCACGATACAGTCTAACATTTTTTATTCGAGCAATACATTTTGCAACAGTGTCAACACTGCCCAATACGTAACAAGAACCGGAACTGCCGGAGGCACTTACTCTTATGTTGTCACCAGTGGAGGACCTACCTTAAGTCTGAATACTTCAACGGGAGCGATTACCCCCAACACAAGCTCCAACGGAACATATACCGTTACTTATACTGTCACTGCGGCAGAAGGCTGTATAGAAAACCCTGCATCAACTACGGTGACCATTACGACAGCACCCGTCCAGCCTGCAATATCATACTCCGGGTCACCATTTTGTACAAGTCATGACGCAGTAGCTGTAACACAGACCGGGCAAACAGGCGGTGTTTATTCTGCAAGCCCATCAGGACTGAACATTGACCCCAGTACAGGGACGATCACCCCGGCGGGCAGCACCAGCGAAAGCTATGAGGTTACTTACTTTATTATTGGAGCAGGAGGCTGTGCCCCAATGACAGCTACAACGACAGTAGTGATTTTACAATTACCCACTGCAATTCTTACTTATGCTTCTCCATTTAACAGAAGCCAGGGAAGCCAGTCAGTAACTTTAGCAGGGACAGGAGTTTACACAGGAGGAACCTATAGCTCAACAACAGGATTATCAATAGTTGGGAGTACTGGTGCGATTACACCAAGCGCAAGCACGGCCGGAACCTATACCGTAACTTATACACTTGCGGCGGTTTCTCCCTGTGCTTCTGTTACTGCAACGAGAGATATTATCATCACCACTGTGCCAACGGCGAGTATTACGGGAACAACAGGTATCTGCGTGGGTGGTTCTGCTAACTTGACTATTACGCTCACAGGTACCGGCCCCTGGTCCTTTACCTATAACGATGGACCAACACCGGTAAGTGTCACCGGCCAGGCAAGCAGCCCCTATACCTTCGATGTAAGCCCATTTCTGACGAGATCATATTCACTAGTTTCGGTGAACGATGCAAACTGCGAAGGAACTATTAGTGGTTCCTCTGCAACAGTAACAGTGCAACCCGCTCCCGATGCTACCATTGAATATAGTGGATCCCCTTATTGCACCGCCGGTTCTGATCCTTCTCCCAATTTCCCGGGTGTAGGGACGGCAGGTACATTTTCTGCCGGCACCGGTTTGGTCTTTGTAGATCCTTCAACAGGGGTTATTGACGTTTCGGCCAGCACTGCCGGTGACTTTACCGTTACCAATACGATTGCTGCGACAGGAGGCTGTCTGGCAGTTACGGCAACTACTTCAGTAACTATTACCAAAATGCCTATTACAAACTTCAGCTATCCCAACGCTGCCTATTGCAAGAATAATACAAATCCTTTACCTACAATGGGAACAGACGCGCAAAAAGGAATATTCTCCTCTAGCGATGGATTGTTATTTGTTAGTGTTACAACAGGAGAAATTAACCTTGCCACCTCAACAGCAGGAACCTATGTTGTATCAAATACCATAGCAGCTGCCTCCGGTTGTAACGGGACTACAGCAACTACGATGATCACGGTTAATACGGTACCTGCTGCTTATGCCGGTTACAACCACGCTATCTGTCCGGGAACAGGCACAGAGATTGGCGGTGCAGCAGTTACAGGGAACACCTATTTCTGGACTTCAAATCCTACGACCACTTTTGCGACAACTACTGCAAATCCAACCGTCAGTATTGGTGGGACAACTTCCTATACTTTAACTGAAACCACCACTGCTACCGGTTGTACCAATACCCACAGCATACAAATCTCATATGCCGACGCACCGGCTGCCAATGCCATCACAGGTACTTCTACCTTATGTGCGGGCAGCGTTCAAACCTATGCAGCTACTGCTAACCACGGCAGCGACGGGGGAACTTATGAATGGGCCTACAGTGTGGGCGAGGCTGCCGTTTTTGGCTCCTATGACAACGTTAGTACAACTTTAACATATTCCACTACTGCGACCAGCGGCGATTTGCAGATGACGGAGACCGTCATGGGTTGTTCTACGACAAATCATTTGGCGATAACGGTAAATCCATTATCTACGGCAGGTATTAGTGGCACAACTACAGTTTGTGCCAATGCACCACAGCCGGTTGTAACTTTTACCGGAGCCAATGGAACTGCCAATTATACCTTTACTTATAACATCAACGGCACAGGAGCTTATACAGTAGTTAGCTCCGGGAACACAGCAACAGTCACGGCTCCGACAGGAACGCCAGGGACCTATACATATACTTTGGTTAGTATAAGAGATGCAAGCAGTACTACTTGTTTGAATGGAGCCACAGGAACCGTAGTGATTACCGTGAATCCGAACCCGGTCGCAACAACTTCAACCGATGGTCCAAAGTGTGCCGGAACCACATTGTCACTCACCGGAGGCCCTGCTTCTATGACATCTTATGCCTGGAGTGGTCCTAACGGTTTTACTTCTGCACTTCAAAGCCCGACCATAAGCAATGTTACAACAGCTGCAGATGGCACTTATTCATTAACTGTTACTGACGGCAACACTTGCTCGAATGTACAAACAACATCGGCGGTTGTAAGACCATTGCCTACGGCAACGATTGGCGGCACAGTGACGGTTTGCCAGAGTTCTGACGCACCTACCATTACTTTCACCGGCGCTAACGCTACAACCCTACCCTACACTTTCAGTTATTACATTAATGAAGGCGGTACTGTAACAGCAGTCACAAGCTTAGGAAATAGCGCCACTACGATCACAGCACCCACAGCAACATCCGGAACTTATACTTACAACTTAGTTTCTGTTCAGGAAAGCAGCAGCACAGCATGTTCGAATGCTTCGAGCGGAAATACAGTAATAACGGTAACGGCATTGCCGGCGGCACCGGCCACCTTCACTGCAGTCAATAGTGCAGCGGGAACAGTAACACTGACAGCTGTTACCGCTCCAGAGGGCCAAACCTGGTATTGGCAGGATACTGCTTCAGGAACAGATCAAACCTATTCCGGTACTTCAAGAGTTATTACAGGTGTATCAATCGCATCCCATACTTATTACCTCCGCTCTAAAGATAGCAGTGGCTGCTGGAGCAGTGGAGCCGGGAGTCAAACGGTAAGTGTAACTTATTAAGCCCCAAGAATTATATAAGATAACAAAAAAATGAAATATATAAAACAAAATAACATGAAACGATATCTGTTTATTTTTGCGTTGATGCTGGGGGCTTTAAGTTTGTTTACACAAGCTACTTTTGGCCAGACACCAATACCAATGCATGATCCGACGATCATCCCAACCTACATTCCAAGTGTAAATTCGGGAACAAAAAAACAAAATGGCCCCCAGATTGAAAATATTGGGCTTACCGTGATTAATTTCGATGACCTTTCTAATATGGCCGCGATTGGTAGCCATTATCCAAATATTTCCTTTAACAGCTCTGCCTTATGCATTGTAAGCAAAAATTATGGCGGAACCGGCAATTTTGATAACAATCCTTCCGGCCACGGCATCATGTTTTTCTTAAGCGGGGCAGCGACTATGAATGTCCCATCCGGTTTTACTACAGGTTTTTCATTTTATTATGCCACCTCTAAACAGGGAAGTGTCAAGGTTTATGATGGTGAAAACGGAGGCGGCACCCTACTTTCTAATAACGCCCTTGTTATAACTTCCAATCCGTATTATTCCTGGTCCACGATGGGTGTTACATTTTCAGGGACTGCAAAATCTATAGTATTTGATGGCGCTTCCAACTATTGCGGTTTTGATGACATTACTTTTGGGTCATCGACACCTGGTGTTCCAACCAACCCAGCTGATCCTTCATCAATTTCTGTATCTTCCAGTACTGTATGTAACGGAACAGGGGCAACACTTACTGCCAATGGTGCTGTTGGAACAGTTTACTGGTATTCAGGCTCTTGTGGCGGGACATCTGTTACGACCGGCAACCCGGTTACGGTTTATCCTTCCTCGTCAACTACTTATCATGCAAAAAACAACAACGGTACATTCAGTACAGGATGTGCCAGTGCCACCGTTAATGTTAACTACCCCGCTACCGCACCAACAAGTGCTTCGGCAACACCGAATACAACAGGTACTGCTTCCTCTTCCGGGGGAACTTATGGCGCCAATGTAAATTTTAGCGGGGCGGGCGGAGGGTCCGGAACGGCAACCTATTACTGGGTTGTTGGGACCAGCGCTTCAGTGGCATATGGAGCTGGTGGGGCCATTTCGGGGAGTACGACGAGCACCTCGGCCTCATTTACTTCAGGACTGGCTGCCAGTACCACTTATTATCTTAGGGCTTATGCCTATAACGGCTTGTGCCCTGCATCAGGCTATCTTACCTCTGGATCATTCAGGACAGCTTCGGTACTGAGTTATACTGCAGGAGCCAATGGAACACTCTCGGGCTCTACAGCTCAAACAATAGTGAACGGTGGCAACGGGACTGCAATAACTGCCAATCCAAATGCACATTACAATTTTGTGAACTGGAGTGACGGTGTAATAGCAAATCCGCGAACGGATTTAAATGTTACGAATAGCATTTCGGTGACCGCCAATTTTGCCCCCAACATTCTGACTTTCCAGACCCAACCGGTAACAAAACAGGCAGGACAAAACATCCCGCTTGTGTTAAAGCTTGTGGATACTTACGGGAATACCATGACGAATGAAAATTCCAGCATTACGATCTCTATTCAAACCAATCCTTCGATAGGTAGTGCTGGTGTATTAAACGGAACACTTACAAGAGCTGCTGTTAATGGGGTTGCTACTTTTAATGATCTCTGGATCAATAAAACAGGGGTTGGATATAAGATAATAGCAGTTACTGCTGCCCCCATTGTAACGCAACCAATCTCAAGTTCATTTACAATCACCCCAGCAAACATCTATTATTTTACAGTTGCTGGAATCACATCAACTGTTATGGCAGGCATTTATACAACGCCAACAGTTACTGCTTACGACTTTTATGACAATATTAAAACGGACTATAACGGGACGATAACTTTTACTTGCAACAATGTAAGTTTAAAGACATCAGCCCCCGCAGCACCCACGGTGCTTCCTGGAAGTTATACTTTCTTGTCAGCTAACCTTGGGATAAAAACCTTCACCAATGGTGTTAATCTAAAGCAGACAGGGACTGGATATTACGTCAAGGCTACAGGGACTACAGGTACTTTAGGTTCAGGTCTCAGCTTTCCTTCTGCCCCCCTGACAGGTCAGCAATCGAATATCGCAGTGACCCCGGCCGCCTTGGATCATTTCCATCTGGGGGCAAACATCCCTTCCGGAGATCCTTATATTACAGCAGGAAAACCCTTTACTGTAACAGCAGAAGCTCATGACCTATTCGAAAATTTGAAGACTAATTATACGGGCTCAAATAACTTACAATGGACAGCCACGGCCAATACCTCTTTTAATGGGACAAGTCGGATCATCCCGGCGAATGGCAACCAGACCTTTGCAGGCGGCTTTTCGACAATCAGCGGATTTACCTTCTTCAATTCGCACGAAACACCAACCATTACCATAACTGATGCGTTAACTGGCAAATACGGTACAACAGCAGCCATCGCGGTTCATAACAACATCCTCGATAATTTTAAGGTAGTAGCCGGGACCACCCAGGTAGCCGGAACAGTTTTTGACTTAACTGTAACTGCCCGGGATATTTATTGGAATACCTGTATAGACTATATCGGAAACATCCGTTTGAAATCGTCCAACGATGCCCTCGTCAGGTTTGTTACAGACGGCTCGCAACAGGTACTTGGCGGCTTGCTTCCTTATGTTGATGCTAATCATGGCGTTAGAACGTTTTCAGGCCAGATTCTAATCAATGTCGTAGGTGTTTATTGGCTTCGTGCTGCTGATCAGGCTCAACCGTTTATTAGCGGGCAACAGGACAATATCGTTGTTATTCCGGGCGCATTTTCAGAGCTTATCACCAAATCTACCTTGACAATTTCTGATCCTTCTACCCCGGCAACTTTTGTTGATCCGCTTAACCGTATTGCCGGCGAATATGTCAGGGTGATTGCCACCCCAAGGGATGCACAGGGAAACCTGTTGTATGCCTGCCGTAACATTTCGATTAAAATCAATGGCTTTACTTCAGATTATGATGGACCAATAGTCGTTCACAATGTTGGAGACGGGACGTATTGGGCTTTGGTACGCGCCACGCTTGCCGGGACGAATACCATCAGTGCAAGGTTTAACGCAGATTCCAAAGACTGGGTTCAGACTAGGCAGGTGAACGTTACTCCTGCAATAATTAACCTTGCCCATACAATCATTACAGCCGTTCCAACAACCATGACCACTGACGAAACAAGTGCAATCACGGTACAATTAAGGGATTTTTTCGACAACAACCGCCCACTGACAAGTAACGATGGGACTGTAACACTGGCTACTACCCTTGGGGTATTAACCGGTGGCGTTACCAACAATGGCAACAATACTTATTCAGCAACTTTGCATGGGAATTCCAGTGGTGTTGGAAGTGCAGTCATTAGCGGAAGTTTTGCAGGAACCGGAGTATCATCAGCAGTTAACGGGGCTATTGGCGGCACGGCAACCGTTACTATCACTGAAGGCTTGCCGAACCTTACAACCACTACCATGATAGCCAGCCCGACCTCGATGACCACTGACCAAAGCAGTACAATCACTGTTCAGTTAAAAGACCAGTTCGGCAACCTGATTATCAACAACAGAGGCACACTTACCATGGCATCTAGCAGGGGTGCGCTTGCAGCTGTCTCCTATTTATCACCGGGGAAATATACTGCGGTCCTGACCGGGAATAATACAGGAGTCGGAACGGCCAATATTACCGGGCATTTCCAAGGCAATGAAACATGTTCAGGCGTTCATGATAATATGGGTAATACAACAAGTGTTGTTATCACTGAAGGACTGCCTCGCGCTGTACAAAGCGCTGTCACTGCATCTCCCACTACGATGACCACCGATGAAACCAGTACGATCACAGTTCAGTTAAAGGACCAGTGGGGCAATTACATTACCCACAGCAGAGGGACTGTCAGTTTGCCAACAAATCTGGGCGTAATGACGGCAGTTACTGACCACAGCGATGGGACTTATACTGCGGTTCTTTCTGCAAACAATACAGGAACGGGTACTGCAACTATAACACCAAGCATTGTAGGAGATGCAAGCTTTACATTTAATACGCATCCAACGGTTGTAATCACTGAGGGTATCCCCCGTTTGTCAACAATTGCCATTACTTCCAGTGTTTCCACGATGACTACGGATGAGACCAGCGCGATTTCAATCCGACTGAAAGACCAGTGGGGCAATGATCTTCATACCAGCACCGGGACAGTAACATTAACAACAACATTAGGAGCACTTACTTCGGTAACCAACAATGCTAATGGTACCTACTCTGCCACTCTTTCGGCCAATGCCACAGGAACCGGAACGGCTACAATTACTGGTTTCTTCGCAGGAACCGGCCTTGCCGTAGCGATCAACGGCACTATCGGTCATACGGTTAGTGTTGTTATCACAGAAGGATTACCTAACTTATCTCAGAGTACCATTTCGGCAAATCCTGATGCCATCACTGCAGATCAAACCAGTCAACTTACCGTACAGTTAAAAGACCAGTGGGGCAATCTCCTGACTCACAGCAGGGGAAGTATTGCACTCAGCAATTCACTCACTGGAGGTAATATTGGAACAGTCACTGACAATCTGGGTGGAACTTACAGCGCTGTTTACTCTCTGGTATCGACAGGTGTCGGGACAGCAACAATTACCGGGACATTTACCGGAACGGGTACAGCATCAACAGTTCATGGTCCCATCACCAACAATGCCACAATTGTGGTAACCAATGGTGTCGCAACCAAATTGTATATCGCTACGCAACCTTCCTCGGCGGCAACAGCGGGCGTAAATTTTGCACAACAACCGGTGATTCGGATTGAAGACCACCTTTCAAACCTTGTTGTGAACGACAATTCTACTATAATTACGGCAGCCCGGTCGACAGGTACTGCAACTTTACAGGGAACAGTTACGAAAACTGCGGTAAGCGGTGTGGCCAGCTTTAGTGGTATTTTCTATACCAAAGCAGAAAGCATCACCCTGGGATTCACTGCCAGTCCAGTATTGACTACGACGACATCTACCAGTATTCTTGTCGGACATGCACCCGTTAACCATTTTGACCTTACTGCCCCGGCTGACTTTATTGCAGGTGCAACAAGGGCGGCCTATACGGTTACCCGTCACGACATCTACCACAACCTTGTAACAACAGGCTCTCAAACTGTATACCTGTACAGCAACTCTACAGGGGCTAACAAAAAATTCTATACGGCGCTGACCGGTGGCTCAGTCATCACCAGCCTTACCATGGCAGACGGCGCTCCGACTGCAAATTTCTGGTATTATGATGAAAAAACCAGCTGGTTTGGCCCCACTGGTTCAACCTCTAATGATGATTGGACGATTACAGCTTCTGACAACGGCGCTGCCCCTGATGCTGCAACAGGTATCATTGATGGCACTGACCTGATAAAAGTCACCCCTACCCTCTTGAAAAACTTCATTGTTAGTGGTGTACCTACCCCTCACAACCTTGGAACCTGGCAAAGTGTCAGCGTAGAGGCCCTCGACACTTATAACAACCGCAAGACAAATTATGTGGGTACCGTTACTTTCTCAAGTACAGATATTGGCGCAACTGTTCCAACCGATTATCCGTTCCAGGCAGGCCACTATGGAATACATACCATTTCCGGACTAAAATTCAGCCAGATTGGGAGTTGGTGGTTAACAGCTATCGATTTAAATGAATCAGGAAAATATGGCGTGCAAAAGGATATCATCGTGCGTCGTGCTGTTAATGTGACTGCGAACAACCGTACAAAAGTTTATGGGGACGTATTAACTCTTGGGCATACTGAATTTACAGCTACAGATTATGTTAGCGGTCTTCCTGTGATCACATTCCCGATCACAACCGTTGATTTTACGTGCAGTGGAACAGGTGACCACTCCAATGCAACTACCTACACCATAACGCCCAGCAATGCAACGGTTACTAGTGATGCACCCTATTATAATATTATTTATGTGGATGGTACACTCACGGTAAGTAAGAGACCACTGACCCTGAGCAATTTCACAGCAAGCGACAAATTATATGATGGGACCACGGATGTAACAGGTTCTGGCTGTACCAACAACGCGATGAGCTGGGATTCTCCAACGATCAGTTATACGGCAGCTTTCGCAAACAAAAATGCGGGTATCAATAAAACAGTCACTTATACCGACCTGGCAATCAGCGGCGGAACAGGATCCGGCAATTATACGCTGGAAACATCTGGTGGAACTGCCACGGCGACTATTAGTGTCAGACCTATTAATGTAACTGCATATACTGCAACTAAAATCTATGATGGCACCAATGCTTGTATTGTGCTTCCGGTTGTTGGTGCACTGCAATACGGTGACGCCCTAACAGCTACAGGAACACAAACCTTTAGCGACAAGCATCATGGTTCGACCAAAACCCTAACGCCAGGCGGAACTGTAATTAATGACGGCAATAGTGGGGCAAACTATAACATTAGCTATGTTACTGTATCAACAGGAACAATCAATCAGGCTCCATTAACCATCACAGCTCAGACTGCGACCAAAATTTATGACAATACGACCAATTGTATCGTTTTGCCGGTTGTAACAGGACTTCAGTTTGGAGATGCAATAACAGCTACCGGTGTTGAGACCTATAATACAGAACATGCAGGGACATCGAAGGTGCTTACGCCAAGTGGAACAACAGTTAATGATGGCAATAGTACGCTTGGATCAAACTATACCTATAATTATGTCAACAATAGTACGGGTGTGATTAACACAGCCGATTTGTACGTCACTGCTCAGACATCTACCAAGACTTATGATGGAACTACCAGCAGCTCTGTAGCCCCGGTAGTCACCAATCTGCAAACAGGTGATGCCATTTCAACAGCGGCCATATCGACTTATGACACTAAGCATTTTGGATCCAGTAAAGTGCTAACCCCCAGCGGAATTGTAATCAATGACGGGAATAGCGGAAATGACTATGTGGTTCATTATGTTACCAATAGTACCGGCGTTATTAATAAAGCTGGTGTGACCGTTACAGCGCAAACTCAAACCAAGACCTATGATGGGAACGCTACAAGCAGTGTATTACCGGTAGTGGGATCTTTACAGTTTGGTGATGCTATTACTGTAACAGGGGTTCAGACCTATGACAACAGAAATTACGGTACAGGTAAGACTTTGACGCCTGGTGGCACCGTAATTAATGATGGCAATAGTGGCGCAAACTATACGATTAGTTATGTAACTAATTTGACAGGTGTTATCAATAAAAAGTCAGTTACAGTTACCGCTTTGACAGATACTAAAGTGTATGACAGGACAATTGCATCCTCGGTAATCCCAACCATCAGCGGGATCATCGCACCCGACGGACTTACTGCTACTCCAACACAAACCTATGATAACTATAATGCTGGCACATCGAAAACCCTCACACCTACTGCCTTAACCGGTTCTTTGGCAATCTCTGATGGAAATTCGGGGAACAACTATAGTGTCAGTTATGTCACTAATACCAGCGGCATCATCACTAAAAAGCCAATCACTGGCACGTTTACGGTAAGTCCTACCAGAATCTACAACCAAACCACTGCATCGACAATACTTACGATGGCACCAAATGATATAATCACCGGTGATGTTGTGACTATGACTGGAACCGCAACCTACAACGATAAAAATGTTGGAACCAATAAAACCGTAACCTTGAATGGGGCAGTCCTTGGCGGCACCAATGCCAGCAATTACAACTTAACCGGAGTTCCTACTGTTTTGGCGAATATCACAGTAAAGACCTTAACGCTTTCGCAATTCACTGCTGACAACAAAGTTTATGATGGGACGACGGCCGCAGGCGGGACTGGCTTTGCTGATGACCGATATTCAGGAGATGCCCTTACATTCCAAAAAACGGCGACCTTCAACACGAAAAACATTGGCGTTTCCAAAGCGGTTAATTACACAGGGATCGCAATCCTAGGTGGTACTGATATGAACAATTACGTTCTGGCCTCAAGCACAGGAACAGCTTATGCCAACATTACGGCAAAACCTCTTACCATCACCTCAAACGACCAGGTCAAGTGTTATGGAATGACTTTAAGTTTCGTGGGTACAGAGTTTACGACGACGACTATGGCAACGGGTGAGACAGTAAGCAGTGTGACTTTGACGAGCAACGGGACCAGTTCCGGGGCCTCACCAAACACCTATCCTATTGTCCCATCGGCACCACAGGGTGCAGATTTCACCAACTATAACATTACCTATACCAATGGAACTTTAACAGTTACTTATTCAACTTCCACTGTTTCGGGTTGGATTAAGTACAATAATGCTGCTAAAACGCCAATGCAAAATGTTACGGTTCAACTGAAACAAGGATCTTCAGTGATTGCAACAACGACCACCAATAGCTCCGGTAATTATTCTTTTGCTAATATTTGTTTGGGTACTTATGATGTGTTTGCAAGTACTGCAAAAACCATCGGCAGCATCAATGCGACAGACGCAGGCATGGTGTTCGCATGGGGTCTTGCAGGAGATGTAGGCATTTCCAACATTGAAAATGTTCAACTGATGTCAGGCGATGTCATTGGCGGCTCATTGGGTACTTTTGACAATAGACTGGCGTCCAATGATGCGACCCGAATCCTCAGTTATTATGTCACAGCAGGAAATCCACTCCCAACAGGAGTTTTTAGCGGCCGTGGAAATTGGGTATTCTGGCAAGCCGGGCTATTAACCAATAGCAATACGGGTTCCACCAACCTTCTGATGCCATCAGCAACTATTTCAGGGGCAGGGCAAGCGTTAACACTTAATATGTATGCCATGGCATCCGGTGACTTCAATGGTGATTTCACGCCTGGTGGTGCCAAAAGCAGCAGCATTGATCTTGACCTTACTTACCACGGAACGCATCAGGTTGGCTTAAACAGTGAGTTTGATCTTCCGGTTCGTGCCGTCACAGGAATATCGGTGGGTGCAGGATCAGTAGTGTTTAACATTCCATCTAGTGTTCTCGAAGTAGAAGATGTCACCTTCAACGGCAACACCAGTTTAACAAAACAGTGGAAAGTCATCGACAATCAGCTAAGAATTGGATGGTTCTCACAACAAGGGATTAACTTCTCTGCAGGGGAAACAGTCTTTACGCTGAAACTGAAAGTGAAACCAACGGCATCAGGTTTAGACAACCTGAAGCTGAGCCTGGCTAGCTTCAATGATGTGGAACTGGCTGATGGTAATTATGTTTCAATTCCCGGTGCACAACTGACAATTGAAACAATCAACATCGGTGTCGGCATTGGCAATCAGACATCTGCCAATACGCTGACGCTTAATTGCTTCCCAAATCCATTCCAGAACACTACGACACTTGCTTATTCTATACCTGAAAACGGGAAAGTAAGCATTGAAATAACCAATATTCTGGGAGCAACGGTTAAAGTGTTAAACAACGAAACGCAACAACAAGGCGACCATACCCTCACACTTAATGGTGAGATTGTAAAACCTGGAATCTACAATGCGACACTTCGTGTATCAACAGAGTCCGGAATTTTACAACAGACAATTAAAATTATACGTAACCAATAAGGAATCAATTGCAGGGAGGTTTCGGCCTCCCTGCTTTCCATGATTAATAAAAGTTTATACCATCAACAAGCTAAAATTAAAACCCGTGAAAAAGATCTACATCGCTTCGCTGATTATATTAACCCTTCTTGGTTCAAGGGCTTGGTCAACAAATGCACCAATCAGTACCATTGCTGTGGTTACCAGCTCATTAACTACAGCAACCGTTAATGTGAGTGCGACAAATTTTGTCAACGTCTCCTCATACAACCTTGATATTGTATACGATCCAGCTTATGCGACCGTTACCAATGTCACTCCGGGACCATCGGCCGCCGGGGATTTGTTCAATTATAGTACATCGACGCCCGGCCATCTTACGATAGGTTGGGGAAGTACGTTAGCGAAAACACTGACAGACGGCTCGGTGATTTTTGCCATCTCCTTCAGTAAAGTCGCAAACGGCCTGAGTGCCTTGACTTGGTACGACCCATCTACAGGATCAGGCACAAGCTATCATTGTGTCTTTACTGATGGCAGTGCCAATACCATGAATGATGACCCGTATGCAACCTATTACCACTCTGGTTCATTAACATTCACCAACACCAATGCTCCTATTACGACGATCTCAACGCAAACTGCATGCACCGGGACTGTTGTGAACATTCCGATAACAGTTACGAATTACTCGGGTATCGGTAGTGTCTCACTGCAAATAAGCTATAATCCTTCGGTACTCACCTGGATTTCAGGGACAAACACCTCAGGAATGACAACCAATTCTTTCAATGTACCAACAGCAGGTACTCTAATCATCGGGGGGTTTAACAGTATTGGATCAGGTGTGACCATGGCTGATGGCTCCACTATTTATACATTAAGTTTTACATACAATGGAGGAACAAGCGCTTTAAGTTTTGTTGATGATGGCTCTTCCTGCCAGTTTGCAGGACCAACACCTTCATTTTCTACGCTTGGTGATTCTCCAAGCAGTACCTATTATATTGCAGGAGGAATCAGTCAATTGGCTGTCCCTGCCATCACGGGCCAAGCAGCCGATCAGACCGTTTGTAATGGAGGAAATGCCAGTTTTAGCATAACAGCTACGGGTGCAGGACTTACTTACCAATGGCAGGAGAATTCTGGTACTGGATTCAGCAATATCAGTAATGGCGGTATTTATAGTGGTGCGACCTCATCAACATTAACGCTGACAGGTGTTACAAGTGGCATGAATACAAATCATTACCGTTGTGTCGTTAGCGGCACATGCACTCCCACCGCTACAAGCGACGGGAACGCTTTGTTAACTGTCCGTCCTACCCCAACAGCTTCTATCTCAGGAACTGTGACTGTTTGCCAAAATGCCAGCAGTCCCAATGTTACCTTTACCAACCCACAAGCTATAGCTGTTACGGTCACCTATAATATTAATGGTGCAAATCAAACGACCATTAATGTCGCTGCGTCATCAACAGCCACAGTCGCCGCTCCTACCACAAACGGAGGCGCTTTCGCTTACAATCTGGTCAGCGTGATTTATCAGTCGGCACCTAGCTGTTCCAATTCAATTACAGGAACTTCAACGGTTACAGTGACTCCCACGGTTGGGACACCAACAGCGATCACACTTTCAGCAGGGAGCGATCCAACGTGCCAGCTCACCAATGGGACTACCACGACAACATATGCTACCACCGCAACAAACAATAGTGGTGGGTTTAACTGGTCTTTAAGTAATGGATCTGCAGGATCAATTGGTGCTAGTACAGGTATCATGACCTGGGCCAGTGGCTTTTCAGGAAGTGTTAATATCCAGGTAACTGCCAATGGTTGTAACGGTCCTTCTTCACAGGTAATTCATGCTGTGACTGTTACTGCGACAGTTGGAACGCCGACAGCCATCACGATTTCTGCCGGGAGTGAACCAACTTGTCAGCTCACCAACGGATCAACTACGACCACCTATGCCACCACAGCTACCAACAGCACTGGTTTAAACTGGTCCTTGAGTAATGGATCTGCCGGTTCTATTGGGGCTACTACAGGGATAATGACCTGGACCAGTGGATTTTCAGGAAGTGTTGACATCCGGGTTACAGCCAATGGCTGTAACGGACCCTCCTCACAAGTGGTAAGGTCAGTGTCAATTACTCCTACTGTTGGGACGCCTACGACAATAACCGTATCCTCCGGCACACAACCCACCTGCCAATTAACCAATGGGACTACAACAACTACCTATGCAAGCACCGCAACCAACAGCACTGGATTTAACTGGTCCTTAAGTAATGGATCGGCCGGTTCAATTGGGGCTACAACAGGTATTATGACCTGGGTCAATGGCTTTTCAGGAACTGTAAATATTCAGGTAACTGCCAGCGGTTGTAACAGTCCTTCGGCACAGGTTACAAGAACGGTAAATATCACACCAACAGTCGGGATACCAACTGCAATAACGATATCATCGGGAACAGAACCCAGCTGCCAGTTAATCAATGGAACAACAACAACAACTTATGCCAGCACCGCAACGAACAGTACTGGTTATAATTGGTCCTTAAGTAATGGATCTGCCGGTTCAATTGGGGCTACTACAGGGATTATGACCTGGGCAAATGGCTTTTCAGGCAGTGTCAATATCCAGTTAACTGCCAATGGTTGTAACGGTCCTTCATCACAGGTAATTCATGCAGTGACAGTTACTCCGACCGTTGGAACACCGACGACCATCACGGTATCTGCCGGAAGTGAACCAACATGTCAGCTTACCAACGGAACAACCACAACAACTTACGCTACAACAGCAACCAACAGTACCGGGCTTAACTGGTCTTTAAGCAATGGAGCTGCCGGATCAATTGGAGCTACTACGGGTATTATGACATGGGCGAATGGTTTCTCAGGAAGTGTTGATATCCGGGTGACTGCCAGTGGATGTAATGGCCCTTCGACTCAGGTTATCAGAAGCGCTTCTATTACACCAACGGTTGGAACGCCAACGACAATTACAGTGTCGTCAGGGACTCAACCTACTTGTCAACTAACCAATGGAACGACAACGACAACTTATGCTACCACAGCAGCAAACAATTCTGGTGGGTTTAACTGGTCAATAAGTAATGGATCTGCCGGATCAATTGGGGCTACAACAGGTGTTATGACCTGGGCCAATGGCTTTTCTGGAAGTGTAAATATCCAGGTTACTGCCAATGGCTGTAATAGTCCTTCAGCTCAAGTGATCAGGTCTGTAATCATCAGCCCTTCTGTTGCTTCACCTGTCTTCGCCCTTGGTGCAAGCTCCACGCGCTGCCAGGTAGCCAATAGTGTTACTTATACTGCCTCAGCAACAAATAGCACTGGAATCACCTATGAGCTGGATGCAACTTCTCTCACAGGAGGTAACAGTATTGTTTCTTCAACGGGTGCGGTTACTTATCTGGCAAGCTGGATCGGAACTTCAGTTATTACCGCCAGTGCTGCCGGTTGCAACGGACCACTCACTGCAATTCATACGGTTACAACGAATACAGGATATACAGTCGTCACACAACCAGGAAACCAAACCACCTGTGCGGGCGGAAATGTAAGCTTCAGTGTGGTTGCTAATGGTTCTCCCAATTACCAATGGCAACAATTTACAAACTCCTGGGCTGACATTAGCAATAACAGTATGTTCTCAGGCGCAACAACTTCAACACTTTCCATCACTGCTGCAATATCTGGCATGAATGGCTATAAATACCGTTGTGTTTTGAGCGGTGGTTGTCTTACCTCCCAAACAGACGGGCTTGCTACTTTGACCGTGCAAACCGCTCCTGCCATCACCACCCAACCTTCGAACACATCAGTTTGTGCTGGCAACAATGCAAGCTATGTTGTGGTTGTCACCGGGGCAAATCCTACTTACCAATGGCAGCTCAGTACCGGATCCGGCTTTAGTAATATCACGAACTCAAGTGTCTACAGCGGAGTAACTTCTGCAACGCTTACCCTCACCGGCACAACTGCCGGAATGAACGGAACCAATTACCATTGTGTTATCAGTGGCACGTGTACGCCATCTGTTACCACCAATTCTGCCATGCTTGTTGTAAATACAGCTCCCTCAATCTCAGCACAAGCCGTGAATCAGGTAGTTTGTGCCAATGCCGGTACCGCCACCTTCGCTATTACAGCTGCCGGCACAGGAATTAACTATCAATGGCAGGAATATACAAGCAGTTGGAATAACTTATCGAATGGTGGCGTTTATAGCGGTGCCTTAACGGCAAGTCTTGCTATCACAAACCCTGGCAGTTCATTGTCAGGAAGACAATACCGCTGTGTAGTCGCAGGTTTCTGCACACCTCAACTTAGCTCTGATGCAGCAACACTTACCGTAAACAGCGCAGTCACTATTACTACACAAGCAGGAAATCAAACTGTTTGCTCAGGAGGAAATGCAAGCTTCAGCGTTGTAGCTGCCGGAGCAATTACTGCGTATCAATGGCAGGTTTATACCAATGCCTGGGCAAATGTTACCAATGGAGGCGTTTATTCCGGTGCAGGAACAGCGACTCTTAGCATCACTGGAGTTACCTATAGCTATAACGGATATTTGTATCGTTGTCTTTTGACAGGCAGCTGCGGAAATGCTCAAACAGACGGTCTTGCCGCTTTAACAGTGAATACAGCACCTTCTATTGTTACGCATCCTTCTAATTCAACTAAGTGCTCAGGTACCAACACCAGCTTTAGTGTTAGTGCAACTGGGACGGGCCTCACCTACCAATGGCAGGCCAACACAGGATCAGGATTTGCAAACATCAGCAATACCGGCGTTTATACCGGGGCTACAACAGCAAACCTAGTTCTTACCAACCTGGCGGCTTCTATGTCAGGCTACCAATACCATTGTGTAGTTTCCGGAACATGTACCCCTTCTGTAAATTCAAACGCTGCTACCCTGGTAGTCAATACTTCTGTTGCAGCCAGCGTGACCATTTCCTCTTCAGCAAATTCGGTTTGTGCCGGAACTTCTGTGAGTTTTACTGCCACGCCTGTCAATGGAGGAACACCAAGCTATCATTGGTATAAAAATGGCCTGACTACAGGTTATTATTCAGCTACTTATTCCTGCACACCTGACAACAATGACCAAATTGATGTGGTCATGACATCCACAGCCACCTGTGCTTCGAACACGCCTGCCACTTCAAATGTGGTAAGCATGACTGTCAATCCTGTATTGACATCAAGTGTTAGTATTTCCACTCCCTCAAACCCTGTTTGTCCCGGGACTTCCGTGACATTTACCGCAATCCCGGTGAATGGCGGAACACCAACTTTTCAGTGGTATCTAAACAATGTTACTGTAGGAACAGACGCGACAACCTATTCATTTACTCCTGCGAATGGAGATGAAATGCATGTGATCATGACTTCTAATGCTTTATGTCAAACAGGAAGCCCGGCAACATCAAACTCAGTGACTATGGGTGTAAACGCTTTAATAACAGCAAGTGTAAGTATTGCACCCACCACAAGTACTGTATGCGCAGGAACCTCTGTAACCTTCACAGCAACTCCTGTTACGGGTGGAACGCCTGCTTATCAGTGGTACAAAAACAATGCTACGGTTGGAACGAATTCTCCGACCTACACTTTTGTTCCGCTAAATGGGGACCAGGTCCATGTAGTCATGACATCAAGCGCTGCTTGTGAAACAGGAAGCCCTGCGACATCGAATTCTGTCACTGTGACCGTCAATCCTTTACTTATTGCCAGCGTTAGTATTGCCGCCAGCGCATCTAGCGTTTGTGACGGAATTTCCGTGACATTTACAGCAACACCAGTAAATGGTGGAACGCCAGTATATCAGTGGTATAAAAACAATGTTACGGTAGGAACAAATTCTCCCTCCTATTCATGTATTCCCGCTAATGGTGACCAGGTTCATGTCGTGATGACCTCTGACGCTACCTGCGAAGCCGGAAGTCCGGCAACATCAAATTCAATCCAGATTACCGTCAATCCTTTACTGACTGCAAGTGTTAGTATTGCCACAGCTACAAATCCTGTATGTGCAGGCACGTCTGTGACAGTTACTGCTACTCCTGTAAACGGAGGCACTCCAAGTTATCAGTGGTATAAAAATACAGTTGCTGTTGGAACAAATGCGGCTACTTACATTTTTACGCCTGTCAATGGGGATCAGATCGATGTGGTTATGACCTCAAACACAACATGCGTAACAGCCAGCCCGGCTATTTCAAACACGATCACTATGACTGTCAACCCAATCCTGACTGCCAGTGTGAGTATTGCCACAGCCACGAATCCTGTATGTGCAGGCACTTCTGTGACATTTACCGCGACACCTGCAAACGGAGGCACGCCATCTTACCAGTGGTATAAAAATACTGTTGCTGTTGGAACAAATGCAGCAACTTACATTTTCACACCTGTCAACGGGGATCAAATCGATGTCGTGATGACCTCAAACGCTAGCTGCGTGACTGCCAGCCCGGCTACTTCAAATACAGTCACCATGACCGTTAACCCTTTACTGACGGCAAGTGTTAGTGTTAGTCCAAGTGCCAACCCAATTTGTGCAGGAGCAATGGTGACCTATACAGCAACATCAGTCAATGGCGGAACTCCCGCTTACCAGTGGTATAAAAATGGCCTTGCTGTTGGAACAGGCATTGCTACATTCGATTATACACCATCAAATGGAGACCAGTTTTATGTCGTCATGACTTCTAATGCCAGTTGCGTTAGCGGCAGTCCTGCGACCTCAAATACAGTCACTGAGTCGGTCTACCCGGTCCTAATCGCCAGTGTCACAATTTCACCCAGTGCGAGCCCTGTATGTGCAGGCACGCCTGTGACAGTGACCGCTACACCTGTAAACGGAGGCACACCAACGTATCAGTGGTATAAAAATAATGTTGCTGTTGGAACAAATGCAGCAACTTACCTATTTACTCCTGTCAATAATGATCAGGTCTATGTAGTGATGACCTCAAGCGTAGCTTGCATTAATGACAGCCCTGCAACTTCGAACACGCTTATGATGTCGGTTAATCCATTGTTGACTGCAAGTGTAAGCGTTGCTGCCAATGCAAATCCTGTTTGCAGCGGAACTTCTGTGACTTTTACAGCAAGCCCTGTTAATGGTGGCACCCCTGGATACCAATGGTACAAAAACAACGTGGCTGTCGGAACAAACAGTGCAACTTATAGTTGTGTTCCATTTAATGGTGACCAGATTTATGTCGTGATGACTTCGACTGTAGTTTGTGGAACAGGAAGCCCGGCAACATCAAATACTATTACTATATCAATAAACAACAACCTGACAGTTAGCGTGAGTATTACTGCAAGCACAAACGCTATTTGCAGCGGAACCAGCGTGACTTTTACGGCAAGCCCGGTTAATGGTGGCACGACTCCAGTTTCCCAATGGTATAAGAATTCAGTGGCTGTCGGAACTAACAGCGCTACCTATAGTTATGTCCCAGTCAATGGAGATATTATTTCTTTAAGTATGACCTCCAGTGCAACTTGTGCATCAAGCAGCCCGGTAAACTCGAACAATATCTCCATGATTGTTAACCCCTTGCTTCCTGCAAGCGCCAGTATCAGCGTAAATGCGAATCCAGTTTGTAGTGGTTCCAGCGTTTCTTTCACTGCGACAGTTGTCAACGGGGGAACTGCTCCTGTTTATCAGTGGTATAAAAATTCAATAATTACAGGTAGTAATTCAGCCTCCTATAGCTTTAACCCTTCCAATGGTGATCTTGTATACGTTGTAGTGACTTCAAATGCTACTTGTGTTTCTGGTAGTCCGGTTACATCGAATACAATAATGATGTCAGTTAACTTCATTTTGCCTGTTAGTGTAAGCATTAGCCCCAGTGCCAATTCAGTTTGCGCTGGAACAAGTGTAACTTATACAGCAACTCCTACTTATGGTGGTGCCGCTCCATCTTACCAATGGTACAAAAACAGCGCGATGGTAGGGACAAACAGTGCAACTTATTCCTCTGCTCCGGCAAATGGAGATCAGGTTTACGTAGTGATGACTTCTAATGCGCCTTGTACTAGCGGGAATCCTGCAAGCTCAAATACTGTAAGCATGATTGTTAATCCTCTATTACCAGTAAGTGTTAGCATTTCAGCCAGTAATACTGTTTGTGCCGGAACCAGTGTAACTTACACTGCGACCCCAGCAAATGCAGGTACAGCACCTGTTTATCAATGGTATAAAAACAACCTTGCTATCGGAACAAATAGCGCAACTTATAGCTATGTTCCTCTTAACGGAGACCAAGTAAAAGTAGTGTTGACCTCGAATGTGAGCTGCTCAAGTGGCAACCCCGCAAGTTCGAATACAATTACGATGATCGTCAACCCACTCCTGGCTGCCAGTGTTAGTATCAGCACTTTAACGAACCCTGTTTGTGCCGGCACCAGTGTTAGCTTTACGACAACACCAATTAACGCTGGAACTGCACCAGTATATCAGTGGTACAAAAACACTGTTGCCGTAGGTAGTAATAGTTCAACATATAGTTGTACTCCTTTGAATAGCGATGTGATCAATGTAGTGATGACTTCCAATGCCACCTGTGCAAGCAGCAATCCTGCTACCTCAAATGCTGTGACGATGACCGTAAACCCACTCCTACCAGCCAGTGTTAGCATTACAGCCAGCTCAAACCCTGTTTGTACCGGAAGTTCAGTGACAGTAAGTGCACTAGCGGTGAACGAAGGAACAGTTACAGGATATCAGTGGTATCTTAACAGTACAGCCGTTGGCACCAACAGCGCTACATACAACTTCATCCCTGCCAATGGTGACCAGGTTTATGTGGTTATGACTTCAAATGCACTTTGTGGATCAGGAAGTCCTGCTACCTCAAATACCATCACGATGGGCGTTAACACAAGTTTGCCTGCCAGCGTTGGCATCAATGCAAATAACAATCCAGTTTGCACCGGATCTAACGTCACGCTAACTGCGGTTCCAACTAACGGAGGTACTGCACCAATATACCAGTGGTTTAAAAACACTTTGGTTGTTGGCACAAACAGCAGCACCTATACCTATGTTCCTGTAAATGGCGATGTAATTCATGTTGTGATGACTTCCAATGCAGGTTGCGCCACAAATAGTCCGGCCACCTCAAACAACATTGCGATGACTGTAAATCCGGTAATCAATGCCGTCGTCATCGTAAGTGCTTCTGACCAGAATGTTTGTGCAGGAACCAGTATTACTTTTACTGCTTCACCAAGCAATGGTGGCACAAGCCCTGTCTACCAATGGTATAAAAACAACCTGATGGTAGGCACTAACAGTGCAACTTACAGCTGCGTCCCTTTAAACGGTGACCATATTTCTGTTACCATGGCTTCTTCTGCAAGTTGCGTTAGTTCAAGCCTCGTGAATTCAAACATTCTCACGATGGCAGTCAATCCTGTCTTAGCTGCAAGCGTTAGCATTGCTGCCAGCTCAAATCCGTCTTGTACCGGAACCAGTGTCACTCTAACAGCAACACCGGTTAATGGTGGAACACCAGTTTATCAGTGGTTTAAAAACAGTGTTGCCGTTGGCACTAACAGCTCAAGCTATAGCTGCACCCCTCTTGATGGTGACCAGGTAAATGTTGTTATGACCTCTAATGCAAATTGCGTTAGCGGTAGCCCGGCAAATTCAAGCATCATGACGATGCTTGTCAATCCAAATCTCACCGCAAGTGTAAGCATTACAGAAAGTGCAAACCCGGTTTGTGCAGGTACATCGGTAACTTATACTGCCACTCCTGTAAATGGAGGAAGTACCCCATCTTATCAGTGGTACGTTAACAACGTGGTTGCTGGAACAAACAATTCATCCCTTAGCATAATCCCTGTAAATGGTGACGAGGTTCATCTAGTTATGACTTCCAATGCAAGTTGTGTCAGTGGCAGTCCTGCCAGTTCGAATTCAATTTCAATGACGGTCAATGCTCCTGTTCCGGTAAGTGTCAGTATTGTCAGTAGCGGCAACCCTATTTGTGCAGGGTCAAGCGTGACTTGCACAGCAACAGCAACCAATGGCGGAACAAACCCAACATACCAATGGTACAAAAACAATGTTGCAGTTGGCACTAACAGTAACTCGTTCAGTTATACTCCTGCCAATGGTGATGTAGTATCTGTGCAGATGACATCAGATGCTAATTGTGTTGTCACTAGTCTGGCTAATTCAAATACCATAACGATGGTGGTGAATCCAGTCCTGAATGCGGGTGTTGCAATTCTTGCCAGTGAAAATCCAGTATGTTCATCGACAATCGTAAGCTTTTCAGCAACTCCAACCAATGGCGGAACATTACCAGTTTATCAGTGGTATAAAAACGGATCTCCAGTTGGCACTAACAGCGCTACGTATAGCTATGCGCCAGTAAATGGGGATCATATCAATGTTGTAATGACATCAAATGCTTCCTGCATTAGTGGTAGCCCGGCAACTTCAAATACCGTAAACATGTCGGTCAGCACAACATTAATTGCCAGTGTCAGCCTGTCAGTGTCTGCTAATCCAGTGTGTTCAGGTTCTGCAGTGACTTTCACAGCTTCTCCAGTAAACGGTGGCAATATGCCCACTTACCAGTGGTTTAAAAATGGGACTACGGTAAACAGCAGCAGTCCGACCTATACTTGTATTCCCGTCAATGGCGATCAGGTTTATGTAATGATGGCTTCTAACGCCGGTTGTGCAACGGGTAGCCCTGCTACGTCGAATACAATTACAATGTCAATGAGCACATCTGCAGTTGCAGCAGTAAGTATCGCCGCAAGTACGACAACAAGCTGTTCAGGTGAGAGCGTAACATTTACGGCAAGCCCGGTTAATGGAGGTACTTCACCCTTGTATCAGTGGTATCGCAATAATATACCCACTGGAACCAACAGTTCAGCATACACTTGTGTTCCGGTAAACGGAGATCAATTCAAGCTTATGATGACATCGAATGCTTCATGTGTTACCAACAGTCCGGCTAACTCGAATTCTATTACAATAAATGTCCTTCCAAATCTGCCTTCCACCGTTTTCATTGTTGTCAATGCCAATCCTGTTTGCGATGGGAGCACGATGACTTTTACGGCGATGCCTACGAATGGAGGAACACTTCCTTTCTATCAGTGGTTTAAAAACAATGTGGCTGTTGGAACAGACAGCCCGACATATAGCTTTGTCCCGACTGATGGAGATCTTGTTTTTGTTGAGATGACTTCCGGTTACCCATGCAGTGTTGGCAGCATCAAGGCATCAAACACCATTACTACTGACGTAAACCCTATATTACTACCTTCAGTCAGTATTGCTGCGAGTGCAAACCCTGAATACCAGGACAGCCTTGTGACTTTCACTGCAACACCGACCAACGGTGGAACTACCCCGGTTTATCAATGGTATAACAACAATGTTGCCGTTGGAACCAGCAGTGCTACTTATGCATTTGCACCCACCAACGGAGATCAGATTCACGTTGAGATGGTTTCAGATGCTCCTTGTGATGCAGTTAGTCCAGCTATTTCAAATACCATTACAATGACTATTTTACCCAATGGAGTTGTGGTATCAGGTCATGTTCAGTATGCAAACACAGCGCACACCCACCTTTCTAACGTTCAAATTACACTGTCTGTTAATAACAATGTAATTTATACAGGAGCAAGTAACAACCTGGGTAATTATTCTATTAGTGGCGTATTACCAGGCACGTATAAAATCAAGGCTACCTCAACCCATTCCTGGGGCGGTGTAAACTCAATTGATGCGATTATTATCCAAAGACACTTCGCTCATGTACTTACCCTTAGCGGTATTTATTTGACTGCTGCAGATGTAAACAAATCTAATTATATTAATTCAGCAGATGCCCGTATGGCAACGTACAGATCTGTCGGAATAATATCAAGTTTCCCTTCCGGTGATTGGGTTTTCGATTCAGCGATGATCGTTGTTACCAACAACAACATCACCCGCGACTTCACCAGTGTTTGTTTCGGGGATGTAAATGGCAGCTTTAATCCGTCAATTAGAATAACACCCGACGTTCAGCTGGAAACATCTGGAACATTAGAGGTTGAAAAGGACAACACCTTTGAATTCCCTGTAATGGCAGGACAAAACATCCAGGCAGGTGCTATTTCTCTGATTATGAATTACCCATCTGATAAAATGGAGATCCAAGGCATCACAATTGCTGAGAATCAGGAAAACCTGGCTTTCAAGACTCAGGATGGACAATTGAAAATCGGATGGTATTCCTTATCTCCATTAAGCTGTAAGGCAGGCGAACCCCTCTTTAAAATCATCGTAAAACTGAATGATGCTGATGCAAATCTGCAAAACATAAGGTTTGAACTGGAGGGTGACTGTCAATTAGCAGATAATTATGGCCAGGTATTCCACAATGTCATGATTAGCATGCCAGTATTAACTGCTAAAATGCTATCGAATGATATCAGCCTTCTCGAGAACACTCCAAATCCTTTACAGGATCGCACTTCTTTCAACTTTATCACACCTGAAAACGGAAAGGTAACAATCACCTTGTTTAACGCCGCGGGAGAAAAAGTTGCTGTTGTTGCAGAGGGCCTAAGTGTTGAGAGTTCACTGACTACCATTGACTTCAATGGCACTTCCCTTGCACAAGGAATGTATTACTACCGATTCGACTTTGTGAGTAAGAATCAAACGATTCAGCGCACAAAGAAAATGATCATCACCCGATAATATTGATTCAAAAAATCAATTGATAAAAAGAAAAGGCTGTCTCTCAAATGAGGCAGCCTTTTCCTTTTTTATAAACTGCTGAATCTGATTATTAACATTTAAAGCGATTTGTTAATCAATTATCAGCAAAAAAAGACTTGGCTAAATGGAAAATCGTAACTTTGCACGTTTTTTCGAATACAATCGGATTACTACTCATAACTTAATGAATTAAAGAAGATTACAACGATGAGCAAAGAAAAAGTTAACAAGTACGTTTATTACTTCGGTGGAAGTAAAGCGGAAGGTCATGCTACCATGAAAGAATTACTCGGTGGAAAAGGTGCAAACCTTGCCGAAATGATTAACATCGGTTTGCCGGTACCTGCAGGTTTTACGGTTACAACAGAAGTTTGTACCGCTTACTACAAAAATAAAAAGAACTACCCCAAAGAACTTGACGGACAACTAAAAGCAGCCCTCAAGCTCGTTGAAAAAGAGATGGGAGCCAAATTTGGTGACAAAAAGAATCCCTTACTCCTTTCTGTACGTTCCGGTGCCCGCAGTTCGATGCCAGGCATGATGGAAACTGTATTAAACGTCGGCTTAAATGATGAGACCCGCGAAGGTCTGATTAAAAAAAGCGGTAATGCCCGTTTTGTCTATGACTCACAGCGTCGTTTGATCCAGATGTATTCTGATGTCGTTATGGAGAAAGCTGCCGGCATAGAGCCTGCAGAAGGCAAAGGCGTTAGAGTTCAACTCGAGCATGAACTGGAAAAGATGAAAAAAGCCAAAGGCGCTGCTCTTGACACAGACCTGAGCGCTGATGACCTTAAAAAACTCATCGAGATTTATAAAAAGAAAGTAAAAGAAGTTCTTGGCAAACCCTTCCCTGAAGATGCCATGGAGCAACTGTATGGTGCTGTTGGTGCTGTATTCCAAAGCTGGATGGGCCGTCGCGCTATTGCCTACCGCCGTTTCGAAGGCATTCCTGACGAATGGGGTACTGCAGTTACCGTTCAATCTATGGTTTTTGGTAACATGGGCGACACCTCTGCTACCGGCGTTGCCTTCACCCGTAACCCTGCAACCGGACAAAACTATTTCTATGGCGAATGGCTTGCCAATGCCCAGGGAGAAGATGTCGTTGCCGGTATTCGCACCCCAAATCCGATTAACGAAATCGGAAAAAGCGAGCACACCGAGCACCTGAGTTCTCTCGAAACTTCCATGCCAAAGGTATACAAAGAACTGCACAAGATTGAGCGCAGCCTTGAAAAACACTATAGGAACATGCTCGACATCGAATTTACCATTCAGGACGGAAAACTCTATATGCTCCAGTGTCGTGTTGGGAAACGTAACGGCCCTGCTGCTGTGAAGATGGCTCTTGACATGTATAATGAGAAACTGATCACCAAAGAAGAGGCTGTAATCCGTGTTGAGCCTTCTCAACTTGATGAGCTCCTCCATCCTATCCTTGATGCTGCTAAAGAAAAAAACCTGAAGCCATTCGCCAAAGGCCTTCCAGCCGGCCCGGGTGGTGCTTGTGGCCAGATCGTTTTTAATTCTATCGATGCTGTTGCCTGGACGAAAAAAGGAAAGACCGTGATTCTGGTTCGTGAAGAAACCAATCCTGAAGATATCGAAGGAATGCGTTCAGCTGAAGCAATCCTCACCGCCAGAGGCGGAATGACCAGCCATGCCGCACTCGTTGCCCGTGGTTGGGGGAAATGCTGCATCGTTGGCGCAGGTACTCTGAAAATCGATGCCCAGAAGAAAACAATGACTGCCGGAACTGTGGTTTTCAAAGAAGGTGACTTTATTTCACTCAACGGAAGTAAAGGTTATGCTTACGCTGGTGAAGTCCCAATGAAGAAAGCGGCTGAAGAAAATCCTGACTTCCAGGCTTTCATGAAGCTTTGTGACTCAATTCGTAAACTAAAAGTTCGCACCAACGCAGACACTCCTGAAGATGCTGCCAGAGCAAGAGCTTTTGGCGCGGAAGGTATCGGCTTGTTCCGTACTGAGCATATGTTCTATGGAAAACATGCTGAAGAGCCTCTCTTCCTGCTTCGTAAAATGATCGCCTCCAGCACCGAGCAAGAGCGTCGCGCTGCCCTCGACGAACTTTTTGTTCATGTGAAAGCTGACATCAAAGGAACAATGGAAGCTATGGACGGCTTCCCTGTTACCATCCGTACACTCGACCCACCGCTGCACGAATTCATCCCACTGCAAAAAGAAGGTCGTGATAAAATTGCCAAGAGCCTGAAAATCTCTGCTGAAGAATTTAACCGCAGGGCTGACCTCCTCCACGAGACTAACCCAATGATGGGACATCGTGGCGTTCGTCTTGGAATCACTTATCCTGAAATCACTGAAATGCAGGTACGTGCTATCTTCGAAGCTACTGCCGAGCTCATCAAAGCGAAAAAGAACCCACTTCCTGAAATCATGATCCCGGTTACATGCGTGGATAATGAATTGAAAGACCAATATGAAATAATCAGCAGGGTTTACCAGGAAGTACTGGCGAAATTCAAGATGAAAGAAATCCCTCATATGGTTGGGACGATGATTGAAATCCCAAGAGCTTGTCTCACTGCAGATAAAATTGCCCAACAGGCTCAATTCTTCTCTTTTGGTACCAACGACCTCACCCAGATGAGTTTTGGCTTCTCCAGAGACGATATTGGTGGTTTTCTCCCTGAATACATAGAGAAAAAGATACTTCCTGTTGACCCATTCCAGACTATCGACATTGATGGCGTAGGAATGTTGATGGATATCGCAGTTCAAAAAGGACGTGGCGTGAAAAAAGACCTGAAAATCGGAATCTGCGGTGAGCATGGCGGTGAGCCCGCTTCAGTAGAGTTCTGTCACAAACTGGGCTTTAACTACGTCAGCTGTTCCCCTTTCCGCGTGCCAATCGCACGTCTGGCTGCTGCTCATGCCGTCATTAAAGAAGGAAACGCTGTAAAAGTCGTGAAAGCAAAGGCAAAAGCCGTTCCCAAAAAAGCCGCAAAACCTGCCGCAAAATCGGCGAAAACTAAAAAATAAGTTTTCTTCACAACACATTGGGGCGCAAAGGTTTATTTCCGATCTTTGCGCCTCATTGCTTTTGAGTCAAGAACATACTAATCATATACATATTTAGATAAAATTTCACATGGAAAACAGTCTGACGAAAGAGCTAGCTAAAAAACTGGATTTGACCCAATACGGGATCAGCAATGTTCAGGAGATTTATTACAACCTTAGTTACGATGAGCTTTATGCCCATGAGACCGATCCTTCACTTGAGGGCTTTGAGAAAGGTTTCGTAACCAACACTGGTGCCGTGAACGTCGACACCGGGATCTTCACAGGAAGATCACCTAAAGACAAATACATCGTTCGTGAAGAAACTTCCGAAGAACATGTCTGGTGGGCTAGCCCGGGCCGTAAGAGCTCCGACAACAAACCTGTTTCTGAAGAAACCTGGACAAAACTCGTCGGGCTTTCTCAAACCCAACTCAGCGGAAAGAAGCTCTATGTCACCGATGCTTACTGCGGCGCTAATGAGAACACCCGCCTCAAAATCCGTGTCATTGCTGAAGTTGCCTGGCAGTCACATTTCGTAAAAAATATGTTTATCCGCCCCACGGAAGCAGAACTCGTTGATTTTCAACCTGATTATGTTTTGATGAACTCCTGCAAGGCTACCAATCCTGATTTCAAGGATATGGGCATGAACTCAGAAGTTTTTGCTGTTTTCAACATCAAACAGAGAATGGCTGTCATCGGTGGCAGCTGGTATGGTGGTGAGATGAAAAAAGGGATGTTCTCAATTATGAACTATGTACTTCCCTTAAAAGGAATTGCTTCTATGCATTGCTCAGCCAATATGGGGAAAGAAGGCGACACCGCCATTTTCTTTGGCCTCAGCGGCACTGGAAAGACAACGCTAAGCGCAGATCCAAAACGTTTGTTGATCGGTGACGATGAGCATGGCTGGGATGATGACGGGATCTTTAACTTTGAAGGTGGCTGTTATGCGAAATGTATCAACCTCAGTAAAGAAAACGAACCTGACATTTATAATGCAATCCGTCGTGATGCATTACTTGAGAACCTGGTTTATGATGAGAATAGCGGCGCTATCGACTTTGCAAGTAATGCCAAGACCGAAAACACCCGGGTCTCCTACCCTATTGAATTCATCAACAATATCGTAAAACCTGTTTCTAAAGGTGGTCACCCAAAATCTATCATCTTCCTTACAGCTGATGCATTCGGTGTATTACCTCCTGTTTCTAAACTGAACTCAGACCAGACGATGTATCACTTCCTTAGCGGATATACAGCAAAAGTAGCTGGGACGGAACGTGGTATTAAAGAACCCAGTCCAACGTTCTCCTCTTGTTTCGGGCAGGCTTTCCTCCTGCTCCATCCAACCAAATACGCCCAGGAATTAGCTAAAAAGATGAAAGAGCACGGCTCCAATGCCTATCTTGTAAATACCGGCTGGATCGGTGGCGCATACGGTGTTGGAAAGCGTATCGATATTCCTTCAACCCGTGCGATCATTGATGCTATTCTTGATGGATCCATTGAAAATACGGATTTTGAGGTAATGCCTGTCTTTGGCCTTCAGATTCCTAAGACAATCAATAATGTTGACAGCCACATCCTGAACCCACGCAACCTTTGGGCTGACGCTAGTGCATGGGATGCAGCTGCTGCTGACCTTGGCGGAAAATTCATCACGAATTTCGAGAATTTTACCGATAACGATGAAGGACAGAGACTGCGTGCTGCAGGCCCAAAGATCTAATTCGCTAGTCGCTAATCGTTAGGAAGGTAGAGACGCAAGATTTGCGTCTCTATTTTTTTTCGCTACAATCAGAGAGACAAGATTTGTGTCTCTACAGGTCAATTTTCCGCAGGTTGTCCTCCGGTTGTCTGTCAATCAGGTAATTGTATGGATCAATTCCTGCCTGATAGGGCTTTTCAAGGGTCCGGAAAGTGAAAACATTTTCCTCCTTCATTAACTTGATTCGTTTGTAAACCAAGGGCTTCCCAAGATTTTTCTTGTTTGTTGATAAGGCAAACAGTCCCACGTCTACATAATCTGCCAGTGGCATTCTGGTTTCCTTACCCAGAGAATCAGCCCTGAACTTCAAGGAAGAGGTTTTAAAAGTCGTTACATACGCCTCCCCTTCCTTTTTACAGCCAATCTCAATCACCCGGTTTGAGAATACCGTGATATTTTCGAACAGGTCCTGAATAAGATATTGCAAGCTATCGGGTGTCACCTTCTGAAACGCCCTGACAGCCACCCAAGAGGTTGGATAAGGCGGATTCCGGTAAGCAAATGTATCGATCAGGGAACGAAGTGCCTCGTTCACCTTTTTCTCGCCGATCATCTCCTTCAGGTAATACATAACGACACTCCCCTTCTGGTAGTGGATGTAGCCCTGATTTTCCGTCTTCATCAAAGGGCGTTCAGCCTCGGTCTCGTTGCTCCTGCCCCGAAGATAACCATCCATTTCGTATTTCAGAAACTTCTTCATCTTGTCGTGTCCATATTCGCGCTCCATCACCATTAAAGCCGAATATTGCGCAAAACTCTCACTCATCATCTCACTGCCCTGCATATAGGCACCGCAAACCTGGTGCGCCCAGTATTGATGCGCCATCTCATGCGCAACTACATAAAAAACTTCATCGATATCGTCCTTGCTGACTTTACGCTCGTCAAGGATAAAGCCTATCCCTTCGCTGTAAGGCATGGTGCCAGGGAAGGATTGCGCAAAGCTAGAATAGCGCGGAAACTCAAGGATCCGGCATTGCTTGTGATAATAAGGCCCGAAATTCGCAGTATAATATTCCAGTGATTTCTCGAGACTACGCATCATATTCGGAACATTGTAGGCATGTTCTTTCACATAATAAACTTCCAGGTCAACACCCTGCCACTTTTTACGGGCCACCTCATAGCGGGCCGAGATAAAGGAATAGAAATTCCAAGATTTGTGGTCGAGTTTGTAGTTGAAATATTTCCTTCCACCAGATTCCCAGCTTTTTAAAAGGCTGCCGGGCGCCAGGGCAATCTGATCGGCCGTGGTACTGATGACCGTATTTACGTTGACCCAATCTGCATCCGGGGTCACGTAGTTCACAGATCGGGCCCCGATATTCTTTTCATCAAGCTTCGGCATACGAATACGTGGTGGCAATTTGAGTTTGATACGTTTATTTTTGTCACTAATTTCATTTCCAGGACTATAACCAAAGCTAGGCAAGATGTCAGTGTTGTTGAAGAAGGTCCCGTTTTGGGTGAGTTGGGTAAAACTGAGCTCGTTCTCAAATCCGCGGCTGATACTCCAGACGTCGAACTGAATCAAAATCGAATCCTGGGGCAACATCGGCTTGTTGAGGGCATATATCCTAAAATTCAACCGATTATCACGAAGTCGTAAAGTACTCCCAGGAATTGTAATCCGGATACTATCCGTAAGTTGTGGCATCGTAAATTGCAATTCATTGATTGGTTTATGACTGCAATTCCGGACCCAGGCTGAGACTTTAGCTGTCAGACTGCGCTCATATGGCTGAATATCAATCTGATAATCAAGCTGGTAAAAGCGAGGCTGGGCAAGATGTTCGTACTTTTTATAGGTCTTTTCATAATCCACCTGCTTGTTCTCACTCTCTTTGGGTGAATCATAGGTATTCAGAACTTTTGTATTGTAAAAAACAAAACCCCCGCATAATACAAAGACTATCAGTAAGACTCCGACAACCACCTTATTTCGTAACAACAATCTGCCTGAGGTTTTCAGTCTGTGATGCATCCCGTATTCCTTACCCCGCACCATGAAACTGTAGGCGATCAGGGCAATGATTATTGCAGCCAGGCTCCAGTAGATGTTAAACCAAATCAGGGATGTTACGAAAGGGCCAAAACCATTCATGTCGGAATAGGTGACAGCAGGCGTTCCTCCGAATTTCAGCATATTGCTGTTCACCTCAAGCATACGCCAGACAAACTGGTTCAGGATGACAAATGCGATGAAAATAAAATAGGCCACATAACGATTGTTGAGGAGATAATGAATCAGCAAAGCCACTACAATCAGGTAGGAAAAGGATAAGAAATCGCTGATTAGTAGAGATTTTACATAAACATCAAGCTGATAACGATGGTAGCCAAACAATGTCTGGGCAATGATTCCCTCCAGGATCGAGAGGCTGATAACGACCAGCGTTGTGAACAACATGGCTACGAGCTTTGAGGTAAACATCATCCCACCCCGCACCGGGCTGGCATCCTGAATCTCATCGAAGCGGGCATCCCGCTCCTTCCAAACGGTCACACCGGAATAAAATGTAATAATCGCAATCAGAAACAAATAAAAAGCGCGACGGATGCTATCCACAACATCATAAGTTACCGGATATTGGTCCGTTCCATAGCGACCGGTAAAGCTTGTCAGGCTGCCCAAAAGGTTGAGTAGGCCCAGCACCACAATGATCAGGAATGTGGGATTCCTCATGATGGCCCTGGTTTCAAAACGGATCAGGTACCATAAGGTAGTGAAATTGAGGGAACCTGCTTTCTCTGCCTGACGAGGCTTTAGGCTGTTAAACACCTCAGTAGCGTAATGCGCAAGTGGTTTAACTTTTTTAAGCTTTTCCTTGCGGGTATTGAATGAGAAGCGGAGAAAGCACAGCAGGAGAGTTATCAGGCTGATACTCATCCAAATGAGACGGTTGATCAACAGGGCGCCCACAAGCGGTACTGCCTGCAGGTTTTTTTCTTCAATAGTCATGTATTTGGCGGTGATGCCCAGGGGTCTGAAGCCAAAGGGATCCAGGATGTTGGCCAGCCACTCCTTTTCGATATCCGCCACAAAACCTGCTGAAACAATATAAAATACAAGAATGAAGATTGCTCCGGCAAAGCCTACAATATTACTCCGGTAGAGGATTGCTAGCACGAAAATCAGACAGCCAATAATAATGGTATTTGGAATTCCGAAAGTAAGCATCCCCATTATATGTCCCGACCAGGATGCTGAGCTATAACGTTCAGGCTGCACCCAGGGCATCAGGGGGCCCAGTAAGGCTCCTATGCTAACACCCACTAGGGGGATTACAGAAATGCTGGCAGCTCCAATGAACTTCCCAAAATAATAATCACGTTCCCGTATTGGAGATGAAAAAACAAACTGGTACATGTCCTGCTGAAAATCCCTATTGGCAGAAGCAGTCATAAAGGCTGTAGTCATCAGCAGGCAAACCAGCGACATCACTCCGTAGTAAGTATCAATAACATATGGCGCATTTTTATGGACACTCCCAATCCCGCCTCCAATGTTAATGCTGTCACTCGAAACTGCCCCAAATACTAATAATGTATTGATGAGGATGGCTATCCAAAACAAGGGAGATTTAAGCCAGTATTTCCATTCGTGTCTAATAAAAATCCACATAGGTCTAAGAAATTGGGGGTTAAATCAATCCGTTCAGTTTGGCAAAAAAAACATCTTCCAGCGTTTCTTCAGCAGCCAGAAAACCATCGTTGAGGACTACTTCGGAAAACACATGAATGAGGGGCATCCCCCCTACCAGCTTGTTCGACACCACTTTATATTGATTTTGACAATCCGGGAGGGCAGACTTCTCGATTTTTTTCTCCCAAACTTTCCCTTTAAGTTCGCCGATGGCTTCATCCGTTTTACCACTAAACAGGACCTTTCCGTTGTCCATGATCGCCATTGAAGGACAAAGTTCACGCACGTCCTGAACAATATGGGTCGACAGGATCACGATGACATTCTCCCCGATTTCGCTCAGGATATTGTAAAAACGGTTGCGCTCCCCGGGATCAAGTCCAGCCGTAGGCTCGTCTACAATGATTAGCTTGGGATCACCAATCAGTGACTGCGCAATGCCGAATCGCTGGCGCATCCCGCCGCTGAAGCTGCTGACCGATTTCTTCCTATGATCAAATAGATTGGTCTTTTCTAAAAGATAATTGACAATCTCTTTTCGTTCAGATTTATTGACAAAGCCTTTCAGTAAGGCAAGGTGCTCCAGTAATTCTGTGGCCGATGTACGTGGATAAACGCCAAATTCCTGGGGAAGATATCCCAGCACTTTCCGAACCGAATCCTTGTCGTTCAACACATCGATATCCCCCAACAAAACCGCACCACTGTCAGCATCCTGCAAGGTAGCCAAAGTGCGCATGAGCGACGACTTCCCTGCACCATTGGGCCCCAAAAGGCCGAACATCCCTTTACTTATTGTAAGGCTGACATCGTTTAGAGCCAATACACCATTGCTGTATTGCTTGTTCAAATTGGTTATCTGTAAATCCATAAAAGAAATATATTATCAGTATTATTTTCCGGATTATATTAAGACGCTTATGCCATGATTTTGTTACAAGCCCAAAGCAAATATAGCACTAAACAAATAAGTCCATAAATAGTTTATACAAACCCATCACCTTCACCCCATCACCCCATCACCATCACCCAAACCTCACCACCTACCATAATTTTTGATTTTTTTTTACAGAAAGCTTGCATAATTCATTTTTATTTTATCTTTGCGAGTTTCCAATAAAATTAATTAATTCATAACTACCATGTTAACAGGAGTTGTCAAATTCTACAACGAAAGAAAAGGCTACGGTTTCATCGTTGATGACGAAAGCCAGAAAGAGATCTTTGTCCATGCTACAGGACTCGTAGATCGTATCAAACAAGAAGATAAAGTTGGATACGATGTTTCTGAAGATCATCGCGGTGTTAAGGCTATCAATGTAAAGAAGATATAATTCTTTCTTAATTGCCTACAATAAAAGCCGTCCCGTTCACAAGCGGGTCGGCTTTTTTCTTGCCGGATTTGGCCCCAATTCCTTACCTTTGCCTCTTTCCGGATTTATTTGAAAAACCCATCGTGAACTATCTCCTTGTTGAAAATCTTACCAAATCATTTGGTGAAAAACTCCTTTTTGAGGATATTACGTTCGGGCTGGAAGCAGGTCAAAAAGTCGCACTTATCGCTAAAAATGGTGCCGGAAAAACAACACTCCTTAATATTATTATGGGGACTGACAGCCCCGACAGCGGGAGTGTCACCTTTCGTAACGACCTGAAAATCTCTTACCTCTCGCAAAATCCTTTTCTCGATGAGAGCCATTCTATCCTTGAAGTCCTTTTCACTTCTGATAATGACTACATCAAAGCACTACGTGAATATGAGCTTTGCCTTTCACGGCTCAATACCGCTGACACTCCTGCCAACCACACTGCTTTCGAACAGGCTATGGCTACCATGGATCGACTTCATGCCTGGGACATTGAGGCCCGGGCAAAAGAAATTCTGGGGAAATTCGAGATTCACCGCCTTGACCAGGCTGTAAGGGAGCTATCAGGTGGACAAAAGAAAAAACTTGCCTTAGCGAAAGTTCTGATCGAAGAGGTTGATCTTCTGATCCTTGACGAGCCTACGAACCACCTCGACATTGCCATGATTGAATGGCTCGAAGAATACCTTACCAGGGGAAATCTGTGTTTGCTCCTGGTGACCCACGACCGTTACTTTCTCGATAACGTTTGCGACAGTATCCTTGAACTCGAAAACGGAAGGATCTACCGTTATTGGGGAGATTATTCCTATTACCTGATTAAAAAAGCAGAAAGAGAACAAAACGAAAGTGCTGAACTCGAAAAGGTCAAAGGAATCTACCTTCATGAACTTGATTGGATGCGACGTGGCCCAAAAGCGCGTACGACTAAATCAAAGGCCAGGATCGATGCCTTCTTTGACCTGGAAGAAAAAGCCAGTAAACGACTGGGAAGAAAACCGCCGGACCTTTCTGTGAAAACCCAAAGAATGGGCGGCAAGATTCTGGAAATCAACAATATTTGCAAGGCCTACGGTGATCTTGTCCTTATTGATGACTTCTCACATACCTTCAAAAGAGGAGAAAAAATTGGCATCGTTGGACGTAATGGTTGTGGAAAAACTACGTTTATCGATATTCTGATGGGGAAAACCCCGGCCGACAAAGGGCGTTTCGTCAAAGGACAAACTGTGGAATTTGGTTATTTCAGCCAGGATGGAATTGAACCTCCCGGGGACCAGCGAATTATTGACATTGTTAAAGACATTGCGGAAGTGATTCCGCTGGGCGATGGCCATGAAATGGCTGCTTCCCAGTTTCTGAATCACTTTGGATTCAATTACCAGACTCAATACAACTACTATCATAACCTGAGTGGTGGGGAACGCAGAAAGCTATCCTTGCTCATGACTTTGATGCGCAATCCCAACTTTCTTTTATTGGATGAGCCCACCAACGACTTGGACATTTTTACCTTAACACTCCTGGAGGACTTCCTGAACAACTTCAATGGCTGCGTGATGTTCGTTTCTCACGACCGCTATTTCATTGATAAAATGGCAGATCATATCTTTGTTTTCGAAGAGAAAGGGAAGATAAAGGACTACTATGGAAGCTACACAAATTATCACCTGGAGAAGCAAAAAAGGGAAGCAGCAATTCGGCGCAAGCAGATCGCCGAAAAACCTAAAAAGGAATTACTCAAAGGCAGCGATGAACCACTGAAACTCACCTATAAACAAAAAATAGAGTTTGAAACATTAGAAAAAGAAATAGAGATCTTAGAAGATGAAAAGTCTCAAATATTAGCCGCGATGAGTAATCCTGACACAGATGGCAAGACACTGCAGGAGAAATCAATACGCTATAGCGAACTTGAGCATATTATTGACGAAAAAACGACCCGCTGGCTAGAATTAGCCGAAATTAGCGGATAAATATCTAACCCATGCTTACTAAAGAACTCATCAATCCACGTAGCATCGCCGTGATCGGTGCCTCCAACGACACCACAAAACCGGGTGGTAAGATCCTGAAAAACATTCTGGATGGGAATTTCCAGGGAGAACTCAGCGTTGTTAACCTGAAAGAATCTGAAGTCCAGGGAATTAAAAGCTATAAAAACACGGCAGATCTTCAGCAAGTCGATTTGGCAATCCTTGCTATTGCTGCCCGCTTTTGCCCTGAAGCCGTAGAAATTCTTGCGAATACGAAAGGCACAAAAGCCTTTATTATCCTAAGTGCTGGGTTTCATGAAGAAAACGAAGCAGGGGCTGAACTAGAAAGACAAATCGTTGAGACAATCGACCGGGTAAATGGATCGCTCATCGGACCGAACTGTATTGGCGTGCTCACCACACATTTTAATGGGATATTTACCACTCCCATCCCAAAAGTAGATCCCAAAGGCTGTGACTTTATCTCAGGATCAGGAGCTACTGCCGTATTTATCATCGAAAGCGGGATGCCCAAAGGCTTGACGTTCAACAGTGTGTTTTCTGTCGGGAACAGCGCACAATTAGGTGTTGAAGATGTCCTGGAATACCTCGACGAGAGTTTCGATCCAAAAACCAGTTCCAGAGTTAAGTTGCTCTATGTTGAAAGCATCAACAAACCTCAGAAACTTCTGAAACATGCTGCATCATTGATCCGCAAGGGTTGCAAAATTGCTGCTGTCAAAGCCGGAAGTTCCTCTGCCGGAAGTCGTGCTGCTTCCTCGCATACCGGCGCACTTGCCAGTTCAGACCTCGCTGTTGACGTGCTTTTCCGTAAAGCTGGGATCGTACGCTGTAATGGCCGTGAAGAACTCACAACGGTAGCCTCTATCTTTATGAACCGTGAACTGAAAGGAAAAAATATTGCAGTCATTACGCATGCAGGCGGCCCAGCCGTCATGTTCACAGACGCACTGTCACACGGCGGGCTTGAAGTTCCTCATATTTCATCACCTGATTCCGCTGAATTGCTTGCCCAACTGTTCCCCGGATCCTCAGTAGCAAACCCAATTGACTTTCTGGCAACAGGCACGGCAGAACAACTGGGAATCATCATCGATTATTGTGACAAGAAATTCGATGAAATCGACGCGATGGCTGTCATCTTCGGCAGTCCGGGCTTATTCGAAGTTTATGACGTATACAAGCTGCTCGATGAGAAAATGAAGACCTCTAACAAGCCAATCTACCCTATTCTTCCCTCAATCATCAATGTAAAAAACGAGATCGATTACTTCCTTTCCCTGGGAAGATTAAATTTCCCGGATGAAGTTACTTTTGGAAATGCCCTGAGTAAGGTCTACTTTACGCCGAAGCCGGCTACTATTGATCCCTGCCCATTCACAATAGACAAAGCAAAAATTCGACAAATCATTGACAATACTACAGATGGTTACATCAGTCCTGGTGAAATCCAGTCATTACTTGATGCTGCTGGCATTCCCAGGGCAGGAGAAGCCGTTGTAACCGATGCGACAGCTGCAATGACAGCCGCTGAGCAGCTAGTATTTCCTGTGGTGATGAAGGTCGTTGGTCCTGTTCACAAATCTGATGTTGGCGGTGTTGTATTAAACGTGAAGACAACAGAAGAGGTAAAAGATCAATTCGACCGGATGATTCAAATTCCCGAAACCACGGCCATTATGATTCAGCCAATGCTTTCTGGCACCGAACTCTTTGTTGGGGCAAAAAGGGAGGAGAAGTTCGGCCATATGATCTTGTTTGGCCTCGGCGGAATTTTTATTGAAGTATTAAAAGATGTACAGGCTGGCCTGGTGCCAATTAACCTTGATGAAGCCGTTTCAATGATTCATGACCTGAAATCATATAAAATTATCCAGGGTGTCAGGGGACAACAAGGTATCCCGGAAGACAAACTCACTGACATCATTATGCGCCTGAGTGCCTTGTTGGAGGCCGCACCTGAAATCAGCGAACTTGACCTGAACCCGCTGCTTGGAAGTGCTGAAAGGGTGGTCGCTGTGGATGCGCGGATCAGGGTTGAAAGGAATTTTTAAAAAAACCTTATGGGTTAATTCCTGCAGAAATTATTCCTTTGCTTTCTTTTCCATTTTCCCTGCAGCCCATACAGTGAGCTCATAGAGCCCATAAAGCGGTATGCAGAGAATCAGTGTAGATGGGACATCCGGCGGGCCAATGATAGTGGCGAGGACTAGAATGACCACAAAACTGACTTTACGGGATCGCTTCAAAAAAGAAGCTGACATAATCCCCATTTTTACCATCAGAAGCATAAAAACAGGCAACAAAAATACGGCTCCCACAGAAATCGTGGTATAGACAACTGTATTGATATAAGATGAGAGTTGAATTAAGTTGTCTACCGATGAACTTACAGAATAATGCGCAAAGAAATATAATGTCAGGGGGACAATAATTAGGTACCCAAACAAGATCCCAATGATGAAAAGCATGAAAGAAACTGACATTGCGATGTAACTGTACTTTCTTTCTTTTTCATTTAAGGCCGGCTTAAGAAAACGCCAGAATTCGCGTAGGATATAAGGCATCGCAAGGATAATCCCTGCAATAAAAGAAATGTTTAAATGAGTCACGAACTGCCCGGCCATGTTATAATTGATGATCTTCAACTGAATAACATCATAACAAAGGCCATCGATATGTGTAGTCCTGGCGAGGTAACATAAAAAGTGATACGTCAGAAAATCTGGGCTGTTAGGGCCAAGAATAATAGAATCGAATATTATTTTCCGGCCAAGAAAAGCAATCATTGCCATAACAACTACGGCTATAAAAGACCGAACCAACAACCAGCGTAGCTCTTCCAGGTGCTCCCAAAATGACATCTCTGCCTCAGGAGTCATCTTATTACCACTTTTTTTGTTGCTGATTTCTTCTGTCATGCTGGGGCAAAGATAGAAAGAAAAATCCCAAACTCCAGCCCCGATCATTGTCGGAGAGAGTTTGGGATTCTATTTTATTACTTTGTGCTCACCCCTCTATTTCGCGATCATGCTTGATAGAAGGGCACCCTCCCCGATCCGGGTAGGCTTGGGCGGGGCAAATTAGATATGCTCTATAATTCTCATCTTATAGAATGACCTCCAAACGAAGTACAGTGCAATCACAAAGAATACGCCGCCAACATAAGGAGCAATTGAATAGAAGCTTTCAGAAATGGCAATTTCCATTGCTAAAAGTCCAAACAATGTGGTAAACTTGATGATCGGATTCAGTGCTACAGAAGACGTATCTTTAAATGGATCACCAACGGTATCACCAACAACGGTGGCATCATGAAGCGGGGTTCCCTTTTCGTGTAAGTCAACTTCAACAACTTTCTTGGCATTATCCCAGGCACCACCGGCATTGGCCATGAAGATGGCCTGGTACAATCCAAAGGTTGCAATAGAAATCAAATAAGATACAAAGAAAGCAGCCGGGGCGGCATTTGTTTTACTGGCCGCTGAGAAGAAGGCAAAAGCAAGGGCAAAAGAGAAAACAGCAATAAAGATGTTAAACATCCCTGCCTGGGCATATTGCGTACAAATTTTAACCACTTCTTTGGAAGTTTCAACGGATGCTTTGCTATCAGCATTGTCATCCAGTTTGATGTTGTGTTTGATATACTCAACAGCTTTATATGCACCCGTAGTCACCGCTTGCATTGAAGCACCTGTGAACCAGTAAATTACTGAACCACCGGCAAGGAAACCCAATAAAGTATAGGGATTTAGAAGGTTAAGAATCTGCTCTGCGGACTCAAGTCCAAGTTTATTCTTGATCACCAAAATCAGGGAGAAAATCATCGTGGTGGCACCAACAACAGCCGTACCAATCAATACAGGCTTTGCCGTTGCTTTAAATGTATTACCGGCACCATCATTGGCCTCCAGGTAATGTTTTGCACGTGAAAAATCAGGTTTGAAATGAAAATCTCTTTCGATTTCTTTTTCTACATCAGGGATCGTTTCAATTAATGACAACTCATAAATGCTCTGTGCGTTATCTGTAACCGGCCCATAACTGTCGACAGCGATAGTAACCGGCCCCATTCCCAGGAATCCAAAAGCAACCAGGCCGAATGAGAAAATTGAAGGATAGATCATATAGTCGGATAAGCCATGTAAGCTAGCCATATACCCACCAAACATGAGTCCAAGAAATACCATACCTAACCAGAAAGCACTGAAATTACCGGCAACCAAACCGGACAGAATCGTAAGGGATGAACCGCCTTCACGGGAAGCATTGACCACTTCAGCAACATGAGCAGATTTAGGACTGGTAAAGATCTTGGTAAACTCAGGAATCAAAGCCGCACCCAAAGTACCGCAACTGATAATGATGCTGAGCCATAACCAGAGGTTATTTGGAATATCGCTTAATTGCCAGTAGCTGACAACAAAGGTCATGATAATAGACAAGATAGAACTAACCCATACCAGGTTGGTTAGAGGTGCCTCAAAATCCAGATCTTCTTTATGTTCGTAAAGGACATTGGTGAGCCAGTTATTCATATAGAAAGCCACTACAGAGGTGACAATCATGAGGATACGCATTACGAAGATCCAGGTAAGTAATTCCATCTGGATGGAAACGTCAGCAACAGCAAGCACAATAAAAGAGATCAGCGCAACACCGGTTACACCATAAGTTTCGAAACCGTCGGCAGTAGGTCCGACACTATCACCGGCATTGTCACCAACACAGTCGGCAATAACACCAGGGTTACGTGGGTCATCTTCTTTAATCTTAAAAGCAATCTTCATCAGGTCAGATCCAATGTCTGCGATCTTGGTAAAAATACCACCGGCAACACGCAAAGCACTAGCGCCCAATGATTCACCTATAGCAAATCCAACGAAACAGGCTCCGGCATATTCTCTGGGCATCGCCAAAAGAATAATCAACATCATAATAAGTTCTACACTTACTAATAAAACCCCGATGCTCATCCCGGCATCCAATGGGATATTCAACAGACGAATTGGTTTCTTCTGAAGAGATGCAAAAGCCATACGACTGTTTGCCAGGGTGTTAATACGAACTCCGAACCAGGCAACGCCGTAGGATCCTAAAATTCCGACCACTGACCATGCCAGGATCATCAGAACGCCAGCGATTGGCATTCCATTCAAATAACCAAAATAGAAGGCAATACATACAGCGATGATTCCTTCAAGAATGATCAGAAAACGTCCCTGTTGTACCAGGTAAGTTTTACAGGTTTCGTAAATGGTTTGGGCCACTTCCAGCATCGACTCATGTGCAGGAAGTTTCTTCACCTTAGTGTATTGATAAAGGCCAAATAGCAATCCAAGTACACAAATCATAAATCCATAAATCAATAAATTTGATTGATGGGCATTCAATTCCGGAATTTTTAGATCTGCTTCACCCGCGAAGGTTAATACGGGAAGCAACAGACTCATGAATAAGATCAACAGTTTTTTCATACCTGGTAAATTGTTTTTATTAGTTCTAAATTAATGCGTGCAAATTAGAAAAATTATAGGAACATTCAACAAAATAATAAAGCTAAATTATTAAATATCTTTGGATTCCATACGAAGCATATATGCAGATAACTGATTTTGTGAACCTTAATGAAAATAAAAAAGATATGCAGAAACCAAATAGTTTTGGCATTTTTACTACCTTTATACATTGGAAAAAAGCAGTAATAACTAATTCAATCCCGGGTTTTCCCCGATGGAAAAGATCAAACTCGAAATACTAGGAATGTCTTACAGCCAATCACAGAGTGGTGCTTATGCACTTATCCTGGGAGAAACGGAGGGGATTCGTCGCTTGCCGATTGTTATTGGTGGATTTGAAGCCCAGGCGATTGCCATTGAACTGGAAAAAATCAAACCTACCCGCCCGCTTACTCATGATTTATTTAAAAGCTTTGCAGAGAAATTCGGCATTATCATCACTGAAATAATTATCAATCGGTTCAATGATGGGGTTTTTTACAGTCAGTTAATCTGTTATGATGGCGATAAAATAATCGAAATTGACTCTCGAACTTCAGATGCAGTTGCACTGGCACTTCGGTTTCATTGCCCGATTTATACCTATGAGAACATACTTTCTGCTGCGGGTGTAGTCATTAAGGACGAAGATCAGATCCCTGCCGCGGAAGCAGAAGAAGATCTTGAGAATGAATTCCTTCCCAATGAAGTCGACCTGGGGACCTTTACAATGAGTGAGCTGGAAGTGATGTTACAACAATCTGTCGAACAGGAAGAATACGAAAAAGCCTCTCAGATCAGGGACGAAATTCAGAAAAGGAAGAAATAGAGGCTCGGGTCGTGTATTTAGCATGAAAATTTTAGAATGAAACAATATCTTGACTTATTACAGCATGTTCTGGATCATGGCGTTGAGAAAGAAGACCGAACCGGGACAGGCACCTTAAGTGTTTTTGGCTACCAAATGCGCTTTAACCTGGCTGAGGGTTTTCCGGTGATGACGACTAAAAAACTTCATCTCAGATCAATCATTCACGAACTTCTTTGGTTTCTGAAAGGAGAAACCAACATCCGTTACCTTCTAGACAATAAAGTCACGATTTGGAATGAATGGGCAGATGAGAACGGAGAACTTGGCCCTGTTTATGGCTATCAATGGAGAAACTGGCCAAGCCGAGACGGTCGTCATATCGACCAGATCACCCAGCTAATCAACTCTATAAAAAGCAATCCAGATTCACGCAGACACATTGTGAGTGCCTGGAATGTCGGAGAATTAGACAATATGGCCCTCCCACCCTGCCACCTCCTCTTCCAGTTCTATGTCGCAAAGGGGCGTCTTTCATGCCAGATGTACCAGCGTTCTGCTGACATCTTTCTGGGCGTTCCTTTTAACATTGCCTCTTATGCACTCCTTTTGATGATGGTTGCCAGAGCTACTGACCTTGAGCCAGGAGACTTTGTGCATACCTTTGGCGATGCCCACATATACCGCAACCACCTCGACCAGGTGAAGTTACAATTGAGCCGCGAGCCTTATCCCCTGCCTCAAATGATCCTAAATCCAGAAAAAACAGGAATTTTTGATTTTGTTTATGAAGACTTTAGTCTTGAGAACTACCTTTGTCATCCTCACATCAAAGGAGAGATCTCCGTTTAAAATATATTCACATGCCTGGTACCATCGCAATCATAGTAGCTATTGCCCAAAATAATGCCATCGGCAAAAACAATCAGCTGCTTTGGCATATCCCTGAAGATCTGAAACGGTTTAAAGCCCTTACCTCAGGTCATACCGTCATCATGGGAAAAAAGACCTATGAATCCTTACCGATACGTCCTTTACCAAAGCGAGTTAATATGGTCATTACCGATGACCCTAATGAAGAGATAGAAGGCTGCCTTACTGTGTATTCTATTGAAGATGCACTAAAAAACCTGGATCCGGATCTTGAGAACTTTGTAATGGGTGGTGGTTCTGTTTACAAACAGTTTCTGCCAATGGCTGATAAACTGTATCTTACCCTAATAGACCAGGCATTTGATGGAGATGTCTTTTTTCCGGAAATAAACCTGAGAGATTGGCGATGCGTTGAAAAAGAAGAAATGCCCTTCGACGAAACGATCGGCTTTTCTTATTCATACCTTACTTATATTAGGAAGACTTATTAGGTCTTTTGTTTCTTTTTCTTGGCTGCAGGAAAGAGGACGTTATTTAGAATAAGCCGATAGCCTGGTGAATTGGGATGTAAACTCAAATCAGTTACCGGATCCCCGATAAAATGATTGTAATCTTCAGGATCGTGTCCTCCAAAAAAAGTAAAAGTTCCTTTCCCAAATTCACCATGGATATACCTGGCCTCACCCAAAGATTTATTCTCACCCATGATGAGCACATTCGATTTGATCACATTTTTATTAAAAGCCGTAGTCTGTCCCATAAAACCTTTGATGATACGGGTATGATCCTGGGTTAGCATCGTGGGCACCGGGTCCCACTTTGCGGAAAACTCAAACAAAGTAAAGAGGTCGGTATTCTTGTTGACTTTACGGTTCAGTGGATTGATGTCGATGGATGAAATCTCATATTCGTAGAGGTTGGTCACGATTTTAAAATTCGTAAACGCCAGGCATTGCGAGAAATCCAGTTTAGCCTGAGCATTGGGATCCATTGGGTCTCCATCGAAAACCTGGTCGCAGATGTCAGTTCCCTCCGCAGCAAGTGCTACATCGAAACTATCTGGCGCTGAACACATCGCAAACATATATCCTCCACCGGCGACAAACTCCCTGATTTTCAAAGCAACTGCCAATTTCATTTTGGACACTTTTCCATATCCAAGTTTATGAGCAATGTCCTCAGAAGTTTTAACATCCTCAATATACCATGGGGCGGTATGATAACTGGCCCAAAACTTTCCATACTGACCGGTAAAATCCTCATGATGAAGATGTAACCAATCATAGGTTGGCAAGATATTGGCCAAAACCTCTTCATCATAAATTTTATCATAAGGAATTTCAGCATAGGTTAGCGCTAGTGTCACTGCATCATCCCATGGCAACTTATTGGGTGGGGAGTAAACTGCAATACGTGGAACCTTGGTCAGCTCCATCACATCCATATTGGTGGCAGGGTCTGAGATTTCAGCAAGGATCGCTGTACTTTGCGCATCTGCAATAACCTGTAGGCTCACGCCACGAACAACACACTCATTTTCAATCTCTTTGGCATATTTGATCATGAAACTGCCGCCGCGGTAATTAAGTAACCAGTTTACAGTTACCTTGTTCTTCAACACCCAATAGACTACACCGTATGCCTTTAAGTGGTTTTTTTGGGTCTCATCCATGGGAATGAGAACAAAGGCTCCGAAAACTCTTGCGCTGAGAAGGAATATAATAAAGAAGAAAAATATTTTTTTCATGTAAATTTAAAACGAAGTGGCAAAGATACTGTCAAAACTTATAAATGTATCAATATACCAATATACCATTTAAAGGATGAAGAATAAAGGATAAAAATGAGGCATCTGCTCGCGGATCAGCCAGCTTCCAGGGACAATTGGTAAATTGGTATATTAGAAAGGAATCTCCTCCTCATCATCATTCATCCGCGATGGAATCGTTCGATTGGGATTGCCCTCGAAATTCGAATTGGGATTCATCGTGCCACCCATTACTTCGTAATCTTCCTCGAGATTGGTAAAACGAGCATATTTATCGATAAACTTCAATTTAACATCATCAATTGGCCCGGATCTATGCTTGGCAATAATGATCTCCGCAATTCCCTTAGTAGGATTGCCATCCTCATCCTGTTCAATTTTATAGTATTCAGGACGATAAATAAAGATGACCATATCGGCATCCTGCTCGATTGCACCTGATTCTCTAAGGTCAGACAGCTGAGGTCTTTTAGCCCCTGTTGAGCGGGTTTCCACAGAACGGTTCAACTGGGAAAGTGCAATAACAGGAATGTTGAGCTCCTTGGCAAGCGCTTTTAAGGAACGGGAGATACTGCTGATCTCCTGTTCACGGTTGCCGCGGGTATCCTGACTTGGTCGCATAAGCTGGATGTAATCAACAATCACCAATTCAATACCATGCTGAGCGTGCAAACGTCGACATTTTGACCGAAGTTCGAACATAGAAAGTGCAGGAGTATCATCAATAAATAACTTTGCTTCAACGAGATCCGTGATCTTGGAATTTAACTGTTCCCATTCATAATTCTCAAGATTGCCTTTCTTCAGTTTGTCAGCTGATAGCAGGGACTCTGCGGAAATAAGACGAGTAACCAACTGAATGGCTGACATTTCCAAAGAAAATACGGCAACAGGTTTTTTAAAATCTACAGCGACATTACGTGCCATAGATAGCACGAAAGCAGTTTTTCCCATACCCGGGCGAGCAGCAATAACGACAAAGTCTGATTTCTGCCAGCCAGCAGTGATCCGGTCTAACTCTGCAAAACCGGTCGGGACACCACGAACACTGCCTTTATGCTCCTTCGCTTTCTCGATTTCGGCAATCGCTTCCTTAATAAGTTCTTCCATACTATTGTAATCGCGACGGAAGTTGTTGTCAGAAACCTTATAAAGCTCTGATTCAGCCATATCGAGCATATCAAGGACATCCATGCTATCTTCATAGGCATCTTTAATGATTCCTGAGGAAATACGAATCAATTCCCTTTGGATGTATTTCTGGTGAAGAATTCTGGAATGGTATTCAATATTAGCAGCGGAACCTACCCGCGACGTAAGTTGGCTGATATAATATGATCCACCTACAATATCGAGTTCTCCCGAATTCTTTAAAATATTCGTGACTGTAAGAATATCGACTGGTTCTGATTTTCTAAAGAGTGATTGGATCGCTGTAAAGATAACACGATGAGCATCTTTGTAAAATATTTCCGGCTTTAAAATGTCAATAACTTTCGTTAAAGCATCTTGTTCCAGCATCAATGCACCAAGCACGGCTTCTTCCACATCCACCGCTTGTGGTGGCAATTTCCCCAGATCAGAAATTGGGGCATTGCTGTGCAAATCAACACCATACGGCTGTTTTTTAAAGCCCTGCCAGGTCTTTTTTACTTGTTCTTCCATATCGCCAAAAATACAGATTATTGATCCGGCGCTCGTTGGTTTTTGCAGATTAAGTTATTAACAAGACTAGAGTCAGTGCCATCAGTGGCGTGAGTCGTATGGAAGCTGAAGACATCCTCTGCGTAGTCGAAGGACGAAGTGCCCAAAACAGCAAAAGTCTATTATCCTGACATTCTGCTATTTGAAAAATAATTGAAAAATAATTGAAAAAATCTTTCCACTGCACCCCTGTTTTTCCGTATATATAATTGTAGGGAGAAATTGCCTTTCCATGGTTTATCCTCCTAAAATATAGAAAGCCGTCACACCCGATGGCTTTCTTTTTTTATAGGCTGAGGGCTGTTAGGCTGAGGGCTGTGTTACTTTATAGCGTCCTGAATATTTAAAACCACGTCACCCAAATCCATCATGGCATTGATAAAGCTGAGGGTGATGTATTTATTAAGACCCGTAGAAGGGATTAACATCTCAGTGATTTCTTTACTATTAAGCAGTGATTGTCTTCTAACGCCTTTTAACAATGGATTCGAAGGGGTGAACCAATTTACGCCGTCAAAAAAAGCTATGTTTGAGTAGGTAGAGTCCGTCAAATATCCATCTTTCACAATGATCAGCTCATCACATTCTGGTCGCTGCTTCCGGATTTCATCAAATTGACTTCGGTCGAGATACTTATGATTGTAAAGAATTGAATTGGCTTCGACAAGTGCAACAGTACTGATGGCCCTTATCTCATAAGGCAGAAATTCAACAGTTTCAATCTCATCCTGATATACCACACGACATTTAAAGACCCCATTTAAAAACTCGTGAGGGATTGAAATGTCTTTCAATGTAAGATGTTTCGTTTTTCCGAACAGCAGGCTTCTCGAGTCATTCATTCGCATTTCATGCAAAGCCCGATGCTGCATAATCCCATTCTCAATCCTGATACTTTCAAACAATCGGCACATAGACTTTATCAATAAGTTCCTGAAATTCCATTGGCGCCTCGCTTAAAAATGTGATGCCGCCACCGCTTTTAAATACCATTCCTTTATCAGTATTCTCAATATAACGAATCATTACCCCAGAATCGAGTTTATTTCCGTCAAAAATTCCACATACTCCTGTGTAAAAACCACGTTTATAGTTTTCAACTTCATGAATAATTTCAACTGTTTTCTTTTTAGGGGCCCCGCTTATCGACCCTGCAGGCAAAAGAGCCTGGAGAATATCTCCCAAATGCTCGTGATAATTCAGTGGTAATTCTCCCCTGATTTCAGAACTAAGCTGGAGTAACGTCTTAAAATTCGTTCTTATCTCTTCGAGATACCTGAATTTGGTCACCCTGACGTTTTGAGAGATCCTAGAAAGGTCATTACGAATAAGATCCACAATCGTATTATGCTCCGCGGTTTCCTTTGGATCACCAAAAATTATGGCTCTTGCATCAACAATTCCAGCGTCAATAGTACCTTTCATCGGATAAGAATAAATGCAGCCATTGTCGATCCTTACAAAAGTCTCCGGTGAGAAAATCACAAATTCATCTTTATACAGCAGCTTATATTTTGCATGCGTATAATCAAATATTTCTTCCAGATTGTAATTGCAGTCAATTTCTGTAGGAAAAGTCAGGTTAAGCAAATAGGTATCTCCCCGATTTATATAATGCAATACTTTCTCATAGGCTTGCTCATAAAATGTAAAGTCTATGGAATTCTTCCGGAAATGTAAAACTTTTCGTTCCTCTTTAGGCTGGGGCTTATTCCTATACGTCCCAATGTGAAAGTAAATGCCATTTTCTGCTGCAACATCCAGAGGGATCACTTCAGGCCGTTCACAATTAAAATCGATGATAAAAATAAAAGGCTCGCGTTTGCTGCCCATTTCATTCATCACCTGAAAGATCTCCTGATTTTTAGCTATCATTGTGCCCGACATTTCTGCAAAGTAAATCAAAAAGCATTTAAAGGTGAGTTTGTTGCTCCTCGATAATTACGATTCCTTTACCTGGAACCTGGTAGAATTGCTGAGGCAATGCCAATTCACTGACTTTTTGGTGAAGAAAAATGATGAAATTGACTTGGACTTTATTGATCAATTTGAAAGTATCATCCTTTCTCCTGGCCCTGGCTTACCTTCTGAATCAGGCATTACACTTCCTTTGATCAGGCAATATGCCTCAACAAAAAAAATCCTTGGGGTTTGTCTCGGTCATCAAGCTATTGCAGAAGCTTTTGGCGGTAGCTTATATCAACTAAACAGCGTTTGCCATGGTCTGACAACAGAAATTGTGGTGACTGCACCGCAAGAACCTATTTTTAAAAACCTTTCTTTAAACTTCGAGGCTGGCTTATATCATTCCTGGGCTGTTGATGAAGCATCGCTACCAGGATGCCTTTCAGTTACTGCACTTTCCTCCGAAGATGTGATCATGGCAATCCGGCATCGGGAATACAAGTTGTGCGGTATACAATTTCATCCTGAATCCCACCTGACTCCTTCCGGGAAAAAACTCATGAAAAACTGGCTTTCTGATACTTAGTAATTATATTGTATTTTTGTCATTAAATATTTAAAAAATGAAAAAGCTATTCACCGCAATCTTTTGTTTAACAACTTTCTTACTAATTGCAAATCAAGGTTTTAGTCAGGCACTGCCCAATGGAGGCATGGAAACCTGGATTACCACCGGATCTTATGCAAATCCTCAGTATTGGGACAGTCCAAATGCGGCAACAACAGCTATTCCCCTGGTTGGAGCTGCTGTGCTGACAAAAAGCAACGGCGCACATACCGGGTCATGGTGTGCAAAGCTTCAAACGAAAAACCTTTTGGTTGCCAACATCCCGGGTGCCCTCGTTCTTGGCAAAATGACGATTGATCTTGCCACCCAGACGGGTTCAATGTCTGGTGGCGCACCCTGTAACAGCCAGGTTGCCAAAATTACCGGATATTATAAATATCAGCCTGTCAGTGGCGATACTTGCGCAATGATTGCCTATTTCAAGAAACACAATCCTGCAACCGGTGGAACCGATACCCTTGGATTCGCTTACTTCCTCAGCAATACTGTAGTGTCTGCCTGGACAGCATTTGAGGCACCCGTTAGCTGGACATCAATTGAAAATCCCGATACAGTTCAAATCTTGTTTGCCTCTTCTGCCAGTGCAAATGCACAAGCCAATTCCGCAATGTATGTTGATGATGTTGCGCTTGATTTTTCCAATGGAATTTCAGAACCTCTGATGGCAGAACAAAGCAATATTTATTTCAACCCAGCTACTTCTTCAGTGGAAGTACACCTGGACCTGGTAAAGCTTTCGGACCTCAGTCTCAGAATTTATAACCTCAGTGGACAGTTAATTCAAAGTATTTCATACGGCAATTTACGTCAGATAAATACTTCGATTACCATGGCTCAATTGCCTAAAGGAATGTATTTTATTGAGGTCCTGACCGGAAATGAAAGCCATAGCACGAAAATAGTGAATTACTAGCCTTAACAGACCTTAACTTGCTGACATTAAACTATGTTGGCAAATTGATGTCAAAGTTAAATCCTGCAAGTCAAAGAATTATAATTGATTTTCAGGATACTTTTTATCAATAAGTATCCTTTGAAATCAATTGTTTTATTTGTATTCCTGGTAATAGCCGGATCTGTTTCTGCACAGTCATTCTCGATTGACGGGAGTATTGTTAACAAATCCGGCCATCCTTTACCCGGAGCGAATATTAAATTACTGTCAGACCCCGGACAAATAGTCGTTATGGTAACCACCAGTGGGCCTGAAGGGGCTTTTGTGATGAAAGCAACTACTCCTGGGAATTTTATCCTGAAAATATCCTTTGTGGGTTTTAATGATATTCTCAAACCATTAACAATAAACCAGAATCTGAGCCTGGAAAAAATGGTTATGACGAGAAAGACCATCGTGATGCCTGATGCCGTCATAACCGGGAAAGCGCCCACAGCAGTAGTAAAAGGAGACACTACAGAGATCAGCGCCCAGGCATATAAGGTAAATCCTGACGCCACCAGTGAAGAGCTTGTCACAAAAATGCCTGGTGTAACGAATGACAACGGCACAATTAAAGCTCAGGGTGAAGAAATTAAAAAAGTACTGGTTGACGGTAAGCAATTTTTCGGGGATGACCCGACAACTGTATTGAGAAACCTGCCTGCTGAAGTCATCGACAAAGTGCAGATTTTTGACAAAAAAAGTGATCAATCAGAATTTACCGGTTTTGATGATGGAAACACCACCAAAACGATGAATATCGTCACAAGACAATCTTATAGAAACGGTAGCTTTGGAAAGGGATTTGCCGGTGGCGGCATTAAAGACAACTCAAATACAGGTGAGACCAATGAAGATGTATGGAAAGCCGGTGGCACCTATAACATATTTAAAGGCGACACACGCTTTAGCATCATCGGCCAATCTAACAACATCAATGACCAGAATTTCTCAACCGATGATTTTTTGGGCACGACAGGCGGCGGATCAAATGGAGGGAGATCTTTCAACTCACGAGGCACTGGCGGACCTCAAGGGGGTGGCCCCTTAAGCAGTTTTCTCGTCAATCCCACAAATGGCGTTACTACAACCAATGCTTTGGGCCTTAACTTCAGCAATAAAGGGAAAAAACTTGACTTCAGTGGAAGTTATTTTCTGAATTATACCGATAATACAAACCTAAAGAATCTTACACGCCAGTATTTCACACAAGCTAATGTTGGCCTGAATTACCATGAAATAACAAGTGCGACAATCAACAATTCAAACCAGCGGGCAAACTTCCGCCTGGAGTATCAGATAGACTCCATGAACTCTATCCTTTTCCAACCCAAAATTAGCCTGCAACATACACTAAACAACAGCGGCCAGCTTGGACAAAATATTGCAGATACCGTCATCCTAAGTAATACAAATAATACCAGCGGAAACACAACAGACGGAATTAATTTCTCTGCACCAATATTACTTAAACATAAATTTACGAAAACCGGAAGGACTATTTCGTTGAACCTGAATCCCTCATATAATGACAGTAAAGGAAACAGTACGCTGAATACAAATTCTAATTTTTATAGCGACACGCTTACAACCTCCGATACTGTCAACCAAATCGGGAATTCAACAAAGAATACAAAATCATTAAATTCAAATCTAACCTATACAGAACCTCTGAGTAAAAATTCACAACTCCAACTTAACTATGGGACAAACCTAAGCAACAGCAGCTCAGATAAAAAAATCAAGACCTTACTGTTGCCAACGGTTCTAACGGTTCTTGACACATCACTGTCCAATGTGTTCCAAACCAATTACCAGTTACAAACAGGAGGAATCAGCCTGCGTAAAAAAACCGACAAGCTCAACTTACTTATCGGAGTCAGTTACCAACAAACAGATTTAAGAAATAAGCAAACCTATCCTGAGGTATATACATTGGACAGAACTTATTACAGTGTCCTTCCAAATGCCATGCTTCAAATACGTTTTACAAAACAAAAGAGTCTTCGAATAAACTACAACACAAATTATAACATTCCCAATGTAGACCAGTTGCAGTCAGTGATTAACAACAACAATCCACTCCAGCTCTCGACCGGGAACCCTGACCTGAAACCTGAATACCAAAACTCCCTGAATTTCAGGTATTCCACTTCCAATACAGAGAAACTTTCATCCTTTTTTATTTTTCTGAACTCCTCTTATACCTTTAACACTATTGGCAATTCAAGCATGATCGCCACAAAGGATACGCTTGTCAACGGGGATATTAAACTTGGCAAAGGCTCGCAATTGACCAGGCCTGTTAACCTCGATCAGGCATATACGATGCGTTGTTTTGCCAATTATAGCTTTCAACTTGGCTTTATGAAATCCAAATTGAATCTGAATTCATCAATCACTTATAGCAGCACGCCAGGCGAAATCAACGGACTCATCAATACTTCCGATGTGCTCGCATCTGGCTTTGGGTTTGTTTTAAGCAGTAATATCAGTGAGAAAATTGATTTTACCCTTTCTTCCTCTTCGACTTACAATAAAAATGTAAATACAATTCAGACCGAGTCAAACTCAAACTATTTTCAGCAAAACTCCCGTGCCCGTATCAACATCATGCCATGGAAAGGACTGGTGTTACAGACCGATGCCAATGACATCTATTATTCTGCCTTTAACGCCACGCCCAGCGAACAGTACCTCCTTTGGAATGCAGCACTTGCATGGAAATTTCTTGCAAAAAAACAAGCCGAGTTCCGATTTTCTGTATATGACATCCTGGGACAAAACAAAAGCATTAGCCGAAATTATACGGATACCTATTATGAAAATGCTACCAACAATGTTATGCAGCGATATTATATGCTGACTTTTTCCTATACGATTCAGCCACTAAACCAACAGAACTTCAAAAAGGATCGCGGGCAGGAAATGGATTTTAGGCCTCCTCACAATGACTAATTCTCGGAAAATCCGATATTATAAAAGACTGATTAACAATAATTTCTGAAAGCCTCTGAAAACTATTGTTAATAAACTCTCCACAGAATCTTTCCACTGACACCCCTGTTTTTCATCTATAAGAGAAACAGCACTTATGTCAGCCAACATTTCAAGGCTATACATTTCGGGAAAAATCATTAAAACGGAACAAAAACTGATTCTTTTTTAGTCTAAATAAACAATTTTTAGTCTTTTTCAAAACAATTCACAATATTAATAGTTATACTTTCGTAACCATTATAAATCTTACTCTTATATGGAAGACCAAAAGCTATCAGCCCTTGTAGATAACATTATTTCTGTCAAACCCCTCTTTTATAAAACCCTGGGAAAACCATTCCCGGCAAATGCCGACATCACCCCCGGGGCCTATTATATCATGTTATACCTAAAAAAACATGAATCACTTTCTATGTCAGACCTGGGAAAAATAATGATGGTCTCCAAACCCAACGTAACGGCACTCGTTAACCAGCTTATCACAAAGGAATTTGTCATCAGATTTTCCAACAAGCTTGACCGCCGTATCATCATGATCAGATTATCGAGTAAAGGCAATCACTTCGTTGACAAAAACAACCAGAAATATCTGAATCAACTTACAAAACGACTAGCGTCACTTACCAACGATGAGCTGGAGCTCTTTTCTGCGTCCCTGCAAAACGTAAAAGACATCCTTTCAAGGATTCCAATATGCGAAACTCCTGACTGTAAAAAATAGAACATCTCTTATTCCCTCCCAACAATCCAAACCCTTCATCAACGTGATACAAGATACAAAGAAACTTAAATTTTACATCCCGCTTATCCTGGTGATCGCTTTCGTCATCGTCGCAGGAATTTATTGGTATAGAGACTACTCCCGTTATATTACCACTGATGATGCCTATATTGAGTCTGACAACGTTGCCATCAGTTCCAAAATTCTGGGTCGCGTCGTGATTGAATATGTCAAAGAAGGAGATTCTGTAAAAACAGGAATGCTGTTGGCCTGTATCGACAGTTCAGACCTGATTGCCCAGGAACACCAGGCGGTATCACTGAAAGAACAAGCAAGCAGCGCTAAATTACAAACTGAAGCCAGTTACTTTTATGACCAGGAAAATATTAAAGTTCTTCAGGTAAATTTCGACAAAGCAAAAGAAGACTACGACAGAGCGAAAACTCAATATGACGGTGGTATTAGCACAAAAGAAGCCTTCGATCATACGACGAAATCTTATGAATCAGCCAAAGCCCAGATGAATGCATCGGCATCCTCACTTTCTGTATCAAAAGCAAAAATAGAGAGTGCTAATGCAGCAATTAAGTCAGCAGAAGCACAGGTTGTAATGATTCAAACACAGTTGAAAAACACCCGCCTCTATGCTCCCATGAATGGCATCATCGCCAAAAGGTGGCTATTACCAGGCGACGTTGTTGGAGCAGGACAGTCTGTGTTCACTGTCACCGGTAACGAAAAATATTGGGTAATTGCTTACGTTGAAGAAACAAAAATCACTCAGATCCATATCGGTCAAAAAGTGCTTTTCAGCATCGATGCATTCTCAGACGCTGAGTTTTATGGAAAAGTCTTCAATATCGGGGCTAATACAGCATCACAGTTTTCTTTGATACCACCCAACAACGCTTCTGGGAATTTTACAAAAATCACCCAAAGAATCCCAATTAAAATCTCGATCGAGGGAAACGACAGGAATGACAGAATATCTTCCTTAAAAATCCTTGCCGGCATGTCTGCCGAAGTTAAATTCATCAAAAACTAATGATACGCCGCCGGGAAATTACCTTCTCGCACCGAATCCGAAAACTAACCCGTAACAGGGCCTCTGGCTGGCATCCGCAAAATGAGTCCTACAAATGGTGGTTGCTGGCCAACATCATGCTCGGTACTTTTATGGCTGTCCTTGACGCTACAATCGTTAATGTTGGCTTGCCTAAAATTATGGCCTCATTTGGTGTCGGTCTCGACAAAATCGAATGGGTAATCACAGCATATATGTTGGCAATGGCCGTCATGCTGCCTATTTCAGGATGGCTGGCTGACAAACTCGGTTATAAACGTATGTATTTCTATGGCTTATTCTTATTCACCTTTGGGTCATTTCTTTGTGGAGTCTCCGGGGATGAGAATATGCTGATCATCGCAAGGGTCATCCAGGGCCTGGGCGCAGGCACGATCCAACCATTGGGAATGGCTATTATTTCAAGGGAGTTTCCGCCACAGCAGCGTGGCTTAGCCCTCGGATTCTGGGCCATTTCTGCCGCTGCATCGATCTCTTTCGGACCACTTATGGGTGGTTACCTGATCGACAATTTTTACTGGCAGCTGATTTTTGACATCAATGTGCCTTTTGGCATTATTGCGATGCTTTCAACCATTATCATTCAGCAGGAATATCGAAACCCGAAATTTCGTAAATTCGATTATGTGGGTTTTGCTTCAGTTACTATCTTTTTTCCATTAACTCTTTTTGCTTTGTCGGAAGGAAATGCAGCAACCAACTCCGCAGGATGGTCGGCGCCGTACATTTTACTATGTTTTGGCATTGCCCTGATCGCACTGGCAGTCTTTATTACGACAGAATTGACCGTTGAAGACCCAATGCTTGACCTGAGATTGCTGAAAAATAGAAATTTTGGTATAAGCTTTTTGATTCTTTTGGTTTTCAGCATGGGAATGGTAGGTAGTACCTTTCTTTTACCTGTCTATTTGCAATCATCTTTAGGATTCACTGCGCTGCAAGCAGGTTCAGTCTTTCTTCCTGTCGGAATCATCCAGGGCATCATGTCGCCCGTCGCAGGGAAAATAGCTGATAAAATCAACCCCAAAATACCGATCCTGATTGGAGTCGCATTATTTGGATTTAGCTTTTTCCTGAATTCTCGTCTTTCGTTATTGACTGAGCACAGTTACATTATGTTCTCCCTGTATATCAGGGGATTTGCCATGGGCCTTGTTTTTACGCCCTTAAGCACTATTATGCTTTCTGAGATACCCCGCAAACATATGGCACAAGCCTCAGGACTCTCAAATACAATAAGGCAGCTGGGCGGAAGTCTGGGTGTTGCCTTACTGGCCACACTCCTTACCACCAGGGTAAATTTTCATACACAAATGTACGAACAAGCAATACAACCAAAGTCCCAGGTATATGCTACCATTTCCAAAAACCTGACCACCGAAATCATGCACAATGCAGGCAGTTCAAATTCAAACGCCAGGAAGCAAGCTCAGGCGGCCATTGTCACAAACCTAAGTAAGCAAGCTTATATCGAAGGCATCGATGATGACTTCTTGATTGCTTGTATATTAACCATCGTCGGGGGATTACCGGTCATCTTTTTACGGTCGAAACCAAAAACAGAACAATAAAAGGCTACCTATGAATAATCTCAAATTAAACTATAAAGTATTGGTGGTCATAGTGATGATCATGTCTACTGGCTTTCTTACCCAAGCTCAAAATTCAACGGATTCTTTGACGCTGAGCAAGATAATCAGTATTGTAATTGAAAATCATCCTGCTATTAAAGGCGCTGAAGAAGCTGTCAAAGGGGCTGATGCCGGAATCGGGCTTGCCAATGCTGACTATTACCCTAAATTGGATGCTGATGCTTCTTATACCCGGATAGGACCTGTCCAATCACTGTCGATGCCAGGCTTTGGCACTTTCGATTTATTTCCTCCTGACAATTATAATGCAAACGTCCAGTATAACCAAACAGTGTACAATTTTGGGAAGACTGCTAAAAATGTAGCCTTTGCAAACGAAGCGAAAAATCTCAGTAAGGAAATTCTGGAGCAGCTCAAACAAAAGCTTGCCAGCGCAGCCACATTGCGCTATTATTCATTAGTATACCTGCAAGAAGCCCTCGCAATCAATAACAAACAATTACAAACCTTTAAAGAGCATCTTGATTTTGTTGAAAAAAAACAAGCCAGTGGTTCTGCAACCCAATATGAAATTCTCTCAACCAAGGTAAAAATCTCGACTATCGAAAGTAATATCCTGGATTTGCAGTCACATATGAAAAACACCATGACAGAATTAAATGAACTCATGGGACTTCCTGGAAAGTCCAATTTCACCGTCACGGAAGATTTTGGTCAAAAAATCCCTGCATTGTCAGAAGACTCGCTTCTTGCCTATGCCTACGAACACCGTGATGAGATCCGGATCGCAAAAGAAAAAACCAGTTTAAATGAATTAAAATACAAACTCATTAAAGCAGAAAACAACCCAAGCCTCAATGTTCACCTGTCAGGTGGCGGAAAAAACGGTTTTTTCCCTGATCTGAATGTAGTCAAAGCCAATTATGTAGCTGCATTAGAGTTAAGAATCCCGATTTTCGACGGCACAAAAACGAAATATCACCTCATACAAGCAGGTTCTGCTATAAAAATCACAGAATTTGAAACCGTGCAGGCAAGGCAAGCTATCATCGCCGATCTGGCAGAGAGCCAGGAAAATGTAAAATCTTCTCTAAAGAAAATAGATCACTTCAACTTACAGTTATCCCAATCCCAGGAAGCCTATCGTTTGGCCCAACTCAACTTCAAAGCCGGAGTCATCACCAACCTCGACCTTTTGGATGCCGCCACAAACATTTCCGATAGTAGCCTTTTGCTCCTGAAAGCAAAAATCGAATACATCACCAATGTCTTCCGCCTCCGCGTCTCCATCGGCGAACGCATCTATTGATATTCAATCTATTCCCCAAGTATCCTGCTTCCCAACGCCCCCACTCCCCCATTCCCCCACTCCCCTCTCAAAGCTCCAGCCTCGTCTGCACCGCCCTCAACTCCCGCTTCAGTGCATTCATCGCCTTCACCAAATCAGTATTTTCAACATTGGGCTCAGGGAGTTCAGCACTGATGTAGTTCACAAACTTCCATACCTCACGGATATCTTTCACCATGATATCATAAGGTTCATAAGCAGTATTCAGCGAATGGAGGATCAGCTTTCCCCCGCTTTTAATCCGGTTCTCAGCTACTTTAAACACGACACCATCGTCGAGTGTTAGGATGATATAAGCTTGCCTGTCTTTAATGAGGTTCCAATTCTGGACAAACTCAGCGGTAACCCAGGAGCCATCAGGGATAGGCAGCATAGAATCCCCGCTGATCTGAAAGCTACGGTATTTACGTTCTTTGTTCAGGAAAGGAAGCTGAAAGGTGGGCAGCACGCGGATATACTCCGGATCAGCATAACCCGTGGTATAACCTGCTTTTGCTTTCTCAGGGACGAGTTCGATATTTTCCTTGTTGTCATTATTGACGGTAGTGGCCAAAACCCTGAGTTGAGCCCCGCTGATAAATACATCGAATCCTTTTTCGAGCTGGGACAGCTGACTTTCGGGCACTTGGGTAAGATCCACTTTCAATAGCGTATCAATGGAAACCTTATAATATTGGGAGAAAGCGACCAGGGTGCTGATGTCTGGCTGGGCAACCCCATTTTCATAACCACTAAGCGTAGGGCGCTTGAGATCCATGGCAACAGCTACATCATCCTGCGTACGGCCCTTACGCTTGCGTAACAATTTGATATTGGCGGCAAAAAACATTTTTTCTTGACTCGTGATCATGATCTGATTATATTTTGATCAAATTATTGATTATATTTTAACCAAAGGTAATGCGTATTGCATCCGAATGTCAAGAAAATTGTGATTTTTTTCCACTGGACAAAAATCCCCACGCTATCATACCCAAGTAATGCTCAAATTTCTGTTTTATCTATCCCTGCTTGTTTCAGAATTGCAAAAAAAAGCCCACTAGCAAGGTCCTTTTTACCATGAACCGGTATAATTACTGTTTTCCCGGAATGAGGATGAAAATATAAGCGATGACTCCCATTACTCCGTTTCAAATAAAAACCTTTTTGTTCCAATATCCGGATCAGGTTTTTAACGGAATAATTCATGCAGTTTGCAGATTGATAGAATATTCCAGGGTTCCGCTGTCGTCAGGAATTTCCTCCCCCCTCTCCTTAAGATCAGTCACATAAAGTTCTATGGCTTCCCTGGCCATTTCAATGGCATGATCTACAGTTTCTCCATAAGTAATGCAACCCGCTAAGGCCGGAACAGTCACTGTATAAGTACCTTCCGGTTCTTTATGCATCATTATTTTATAAGTAAGCTGCATCTTTAAATTATTAATTCCTACACCAAAAATAATCAATTATTACTCCGGTTCATAAAAATTCGTGTAATCCGTGGACAAAAAAGCAAAACTCACCAAAAAATATTTTTTCTTGACTCGCTATTACAAAATGATTACATTGTAATCAGATTTTTGGTTAATTTTTAATCAAAGATAATGCAATCATTCATCCGATGTCAAGTCTTTTAGAAAATAATTATGAAGAAGCGGTAGAGATGCCGGATCTGAGCCCCGTCACTGGCGACTCCCGCCATATCGTCCATTTCGACCTCGACACCTTTTTTGTCTCGGTGGAACGCCTGCTCAACAGCCGTCTCATGAACAAGCCGGTCATTATCGGGGGCTTGTCCGACCGTGGCGTGGTGGCCTCATGCAGCTATGAGGCGCGTCAGTTCGGCGTGCACTCCGCCATGCCGATGAAGCTGGCGCGAACGCTCTGCCGCGATGCCGTCATCATCCGCGGCGACATGGAACTCTACAGCCAGTACTCCAAAAGTGTGACGGATGTCATCGCCGAACGAGCACCGGTCTACGAAAAAGCCTCAATCGACGAGCATTACATAGACCTCACAGGGATGGACCGTTTCTTCGGCTGTCTGAAATGGACGAAAGAGCTGCGCCAGGCCATCATCAGGAACACGGGACTACCTATCTCCTTCGGGCTTTCTCCGAACAAGACCGTGTCGAAGATCGCCACCGGGGAAGCCAAACCCAATGGGGAGCTGGAGATCGCGAACACCCTGGTGAAACCTTTTCTCGCACCTTTGTCTATTAAGAAGATTCCCATGATCGGCGACAAGACCTACCAGACACTACGTTCTATGGGTATCGCCACCATCCGTACCCTGGGCGACATCCCGCCGGAGATGCTGGAACGCGTCCTCGGGAAAAACGGCATCGTCATCTGGCGCAAAGCCAACGGCATCGACCCTACACCCGTGCAGCCCTACACCGAACGACAGTCGATCAGCACCGAAAACACCTTTGAACAGGACACCACCGACGTCCGTATGATCCGCGACCTCCTCACCGGCATGGTCGAAAAACTCTGTTTCCAGCTCCGCAAGAAGGAGAAGCTCACCTCTGTCATCACCGTAAAGATCCGCTATGCCAATTTCGACACCCACACCTTGCAGAAACACATCCCCTACACTGCCCTCGACCACGTGATCCTCTCCGTGGTGAAAGACCTCTTCGAACGCCTCTACCAGCGCCGTATGCTCATCCGCCTCGTGGGCGTACGCCTCAGCGGCCTCGTCCATGGCGTCCAGCAACTCGACCTTTTCGAAGAGTCACCCGAGATGATCCGGCTCTACCAGGCACTGGATCGGATGCGGAAGAAGTATGGGATGGGGGTGGTTTGGAGAGGGACATGTACCTAAACAACCACTCCTACTACAGCCTCCGCTACGGCACCTTAAGCCCGGAAGACCTCGCCGAAAAGGCAGCAGGCCTTGGCATTGGCGTACTTGCGCTCACCGACATCAACAACACCACCGGAACGATGGACTTCATCAAAGCCTGCAAAGAGCATAAGATACAGGCTGTTGCCGGGGCCGACATCCGCAATGGCAACCGTCATCTCTATACGCTGATCGCCAGAAACAACGAAGGCTTCCGGGAGATCAACGAGTTTATCACCCGGCACAACCTGCAAGCCACGGCTTATCCGCCTGAAGCCCCTGCCCTGCCTAACGTCTATGCAATCTACGTGCTTGGGTCTAAACCCCTGAACAAACTACTGGAATATGAGTTCGCCGGGGTCGCGCCGGTAGCAGTGCCAGGACTGCTGAGCCTTCGCTGGGAGCGACATCCCTCAAAACTGGTGATCCAGCAAAAGGTAAGTTTTGGATGCAGCGACGACTACGAACTCCATCGAAACCTCAGGGCCATCGACAACAACATTCTGTTGAGCCGGCTGGAGCCCGAACAAGTGGCTTCTCCCCACGACTGGCTGCTGCCACCGGCTTCCCTCCTACCCGCTTATGAACAATATCCGCAGATCCTGAAGAACACCGAACGCCTGCTCGGGGATTGCGGCATCAGCATCGACTTCAGCAGCATCAAAAACAAAAAGACCTTCACCGGCGCACGCTATGACGACAAAGAGCTGCTGGAGAAGCTGGCATTCGACGGACTGACATACCGCTACGGCCGGAACAACAAGACAGCCCGCGACAGGGTGTTGCATGAACTAGGCATCATCGACCGACTGGGCTTTTCAGCCTATTTCCTCATCACCTGGGACATCATCCGTTACTCGATGAGCCGTGGCTTCTACCACGTGGGACGTGGCAGTGGCGCCAACAGCATCGTGGCTTACTGCCTGCGCATCACCGACGTCGACCCCATCGAACTGGACCTCTACTTCGAACGATTCCTCAACCCCAAACGAACGTCCCCGCCCGATTTCGACATAGACTATTCATGGAAGGAAAGAGAAGACGTCCAGGACTACATCTTCAAACGTTACGGACAAAGGCATACTGCCTTACTCGGGGCCATGTCGACCTTTAAAGGGAAATCTATCATCAGGGAGTTGGGGAAAGTCCATGGCCTTCCCAAAGAAGAGATGGATGACCTCATCCGCGACCCTGAAAAGGTCAGCAACCAGAACAGTATCGCACAAAGAGTTAAAGACATCGGCCTGAAGATGATCGACTTCCCCAACATCCGCAGCACCCATGCCGGCGGCATCCTGATATCCGAAGAGCCCATCACCGCTTATACCGCGCTGGATCTCCCGCCCAAAGGCTTCCCTACCACTCAGTGGGACATGTACGTGGCGGAAGACATCGGATTTGAGAAACTCGACATCCTGAGTCAAAGAGGGATCGGGCATATCCGTGAAGCCACCGAGATCATCCGAAGCAACTGCGGGATCAGCATCGACATCCACCAGGTGGAGAAGTTCAAACAGGATCCAAAAGTAAAAGACCAGCTGCAACGTGCCGAGACCAATGGTTGTTTTTATATAGAGAGTCCTGCCATGCGCGGCCTCCTCACCAAGCTGCGCTGCGACAACTACCTCAGCCTGGTGGCAGCCAGCTCTATCATCAGGCCTGGTGTGGCCAAATCAGGAATGATGCGGGAATACATCCAGCGTTTTCACAAGCCAAACAGTTTCAAGTACATCCATCCCGTTATGGAAGAACAGCTCAAAGAGACCTACGGCGTGATGGTCTACCAGGAAGACGTGCTGAAGATCTGTCACCATTTCGCCGGGCTCGACCTTGCCGATGCCGATGTGCTGCGCCGTGCCATGAGCGGAAAACACCGATCACGTAAGGAACTGGACCGTATCATCGAGAAGTTTTTTAGCAACTGCAAAGCCAGGGGCTATCCTGACGAGATCACCAAAGAAGTATGGCGGCAAATCGAGTCGTTCGCAGGCTATTCCTTCTCCAAGGCGCACAGCGCCTCTTATGCCGTGGAGAGCTTCCAGAGCCTTTACCTCAAAGCCCATTACCCGATGGAATTCATGGTAGCTGTCATCAACAACTTCGGCGGCTTCTATCCCGGATGGGTGTATTTCAACGAAGCACGACGCTGCGGGGCAAAGATCTGTCTGCCCTGTGTCAACAATAGTGACTACACCTCCACCATTCATGGGGAAGACATTTATATTGGCTTCATCCACCTGGCTAACCTGGAAAGCGAATTTGGGAAAAGCATCATCACAGAACGCAACAGAAACGGAGCATTCGCCAGCCTGGAAGACTTCGCTGAACGTAGCGGGGCCCCACGGGAACAGCTGACCCTCCTCATCCGATGCGGAGCTTTCCGCTTCACCGGCAAAGCCAAAACGACATTACTATGGGAAATGCACCTCGCCCAGTCGCCCAGTCGCCAAGTCGCACGCCATCCTTCGACTTCGCTCAGGATGACTGCGTCGCCCAGTCGCCAGGTCGCCCAGTCGCTGAATCGCCTATTCCCGATTACTAACAAGTCCTACGCGCTCCCCAAACTCGAATACAACCCACTCGAAGACGCCTACGACGAGATCGAAATCCTGGGATTCCCTGTCAGCATGAGCTATTTCGAGTTGCTGAATACTTCTTTCCGCGGCGAGATTAAAGCGCCGGAGATGATCAAATTCCTGGGAAAGACCGTCAGGATGATGGGAGAACTCGTCACCATAAAATATGTGAGAACCGTAAAAAAAGAATGGATGCATTTCGGTGCTTTCGTAGATGTGGACGGAGAGATGTTTGACACCGTCCATTTTCCCGATGCCTCAAAAAATTACCCTTTCCGCGGTCATGGAATGTACCTCATCATGGGTGTTGTCGTCGAAGAATTCGGATTCCCAAGCCTTAACGTCCTGAAAATGGCGAAGATGCCGATAAAAAAGGACCCGAGAGGATGAAATATTTTAACCATTTTCAATCAATTCATTGATCGTTTATTATATTATTTATATTACCCCATTGACATTATTTTTAATTAGCCCCCTGATAAAAATTATACTTTTACACCAGGGACTTACGTGAATATGTCATTCTTCGCATCAGAAAATACAAACTGGAAATTATCAGGCCTTTTAGTCCTATTGCTACAACTCATTCTGTTAATTCAAACATCAGCATACGCTCAAAAGAATCCTGCGAATAACGCACATCAGGTCAGTATTGTACTCGCAAAAGGGCAAATATTGAAATTGAGAGATACTGTCTTTATTCCTTATAAAGATACGATAATCATACTTTCCGACAGTGTAAAATTCAAGATAGAAAAAGATCCTGAAACCAGGTCTGAAGCATTTTATGACTCACTAAAAGTAAGAGCCTACAAAACACGTATCACAAAAGAACTTTATAAGCTTGTTATTACAAATAAGAAAAATGGGAAAACCGAACAAGGCCTAACCATTCAGGCAACTTCCGTTTATGAGCCTTTTAAAGGCAGACCTATTGGCAGTATAAGGCTAAAAAAGGTAAATGTGCTGGAAGGAGAGGTTGACGACACCAACAAAATTGCCGGAAACCCAATGGCTAAGCTTGCCAACCAGGCCCATATTCAAACCCGGGACAAAATCATTTATAACGCGTTGATCTTTAAAAGAGGGGATCCCTTATCACCTGACGACATGGCCGACAACGAACGTATCATCAGGTCATTGGGCTTTATACATGATGCACGTATCCATGCCATTCCCAGAAAAGAAGATCCCGATACGGTTGACATTCTGATAATCACCCAGGACAAATTTGAATATCAGTTTACAGTTAATTTTATCAGTCCCACTAATTTTAATATTAAGGGATCAAATAACTCTATTTTTGGGATGGGCAAACAAATAGGCTTTGAATACAAGTTAAACTCAAGTCATGACCCTGCTTCCGGTTATCTTTTATATTACAAGGACAGAAATTTTAACAGGAGCTTTGTCGACATCGAAGTATTGTATAGCCATTATTGGGCAAAAGAAGGAACAGAAATAAATATTAAAAAGGACTTTCTCACCCCGCAAACAAAATACGGGGGTGGATTAAACGCTGGAAATACCTCCGAACAAATGGGGATTGGCGACTATCCCGACACCTCTTTTGTAATAAATTACACACATAATTTCCAGGATGTCTGGCTGGGTAGGTCCTTTCAGCTTGGGAGCCGGTCTAAAAGGGAAAACCTAACTTTTGCAGCACGTATTCATCGTGATGAATTTACGACCCGACCCATTACTACAGTTGACACCAATATGTATTTTATCAACAACCTATTGGTGCTGGGAGGCATTACCTTTACCCATGTCTCATATCTTCGAAGTAGTATGATTCGTTCTTTTGGCTTGACAGAGGATATGCCTGTCGGCTATTACATGGAAGCAGACGGAGGCATGTTCTACGGCGAATTTACCAAGAACCCATACATCGGGTTCAAAGGAGGATGGGGGAAATACGACCCAAACCTGGGTTACTTTTTTGGCGTAATTAAAGTCGGGATGTTCTTAAATTCAACCAATTACAAACAAGGCGCTACTGATCTCAATTGCGGTTATTTCACACCCCTGCTCGAACTAAGAAGATGGCGTTTCAGGCAGTTTGTCACGTTTCATTATACCGGAGGACTGAATCGGTCCATGAACAAGACGATCAGCATGAACGATATGGTCAATGGTTTGAAGGGGACTGAGGGGAACCAAAGAGCGGTCTGGCATCTTGAATCTGTCTTTTTTAAACCTTTATCATTTTACGGGTTTCAAATGGCATTATTTGCCTATGCTGACATGGGTATTATTGGAAACGGAGAAACCCCTGAAGCACTTAGATCTTTTTATTCATCCTATGGTGGTGGAATCCGATTACGAAATGATGGCTTGATCATACAAACCATGGAAATCAAATTGGGATATGTCCCAAAACTTCCCGATGCCTCTGGCAGATTCGTTTATGAATTTTCCGGCAACGATCCATTATTATTTAAAGAACTGTCAATCACAAGACCTGAAATAGTGCCTTTTGAATAAACCATTGCCCCAAAGATTAAGAACAATTCTGCATTTAAAACAAATATTAGTCGGATATTTTTTTTACTATTGCATAAAAAACTGACCAACTATGAAAAAGACATTCCTCCTTGTATTTATGGTGTTTTCACTTTATGCAAGTGCGCAAAAGCCAAGCGTTAGCCTCAATATCTATGGCGGGTATGTTTTTGATGACAAAGTAAATTCATACTATAGTCAGACAAATTTTTATGATGGTAAGGTGATGGGTGGCTTACAATGGGGAGGTGGCCTTGAGCTTGAAACCAGTCCTTACACAGCTATTGAAATCTTGTATACCCGGCAAGACACTAAAGCTCCTACAAACTATTGCAACAACACCATTATAACTAAATATACTGATTTTGACCTGAATCTCAATTACCTGATGCTTTGTGGTATTCGGAAAGTCAGAAATCCCGGATCTCCTATTGAAGGATATGGTGGTTTGATGGCCGGATGTTTTTGGGGTGATGCAACCAATCCGGAAATAGGAAATAGGAACACTGCCACAAAATTTGCCTGGGGGCTCAAATTGGGATGTAATATCTGGGCAACTAACAAAGTCGCCTTGAAACTGCAAGGACAATTGTTGACTCCTGTTCAGTCAATGGGTGGTGGGTTGTATTTTGGAACCGGTGGAACTGGTGCAGGGGTATCAACTTATTCTACCATGTATCAGTTTTCCGTAGGCGGCGGACTTGCAATAAAGCTCGGCAAATAATCCCTTAAGCGTCCTGCTTCAGATTTTATTTCCGTTGACGTTTCCGCTCGAGTTCATCCAGAAGAATCTTCCTGACACGAATTGATTTAGGCGTAATTTCTACGTATTCATCACCCCTGATATATTCCATCGCCTCCTCTAAAGAGAATTTAAGTGGCGGATGAATGATCATCTTCTCATCCGTCCCTGATGCACGCATATTGGAAAGCTGTTTCTTCCTACAAACATTGATACAAAGATCATCCTGCCTGACATTCTCACCGATCACCTGTCCATTGTATACATCTTCGCCAGCCTCAATAAAGAATGTGCCACGATCCTGCAGTTTGTCAATGGAATAGGCAACAGAAGGACCGGTTTCCATAGCAATAAGAGCGCCGTTTCTTCTGGGTGTAAAATCTCCTTTCCACTCTTCGTATCCTTTAAATCGGTGTGCAATAATTGCCTCACCTTCGGTACTGGTAAGAATAAGGTTTCTCAATCCAATTAAAGAACGGGCAGGGAGATTGTATTCCTGAACAATACGATCACCTTTCATCTGAATATCAACAATCTCACCTTTCCGGCTGGTGACGATATCGATTACTTTACCGGCAAAAGCCTCATCAACATGAATCGTCATGGCTTCCATTGGCTCATGTACCTTTCCGTCTATTTCCTTGAGGATGACCTGTGGTTGTCCAAGTTGGAATTCAAAACCTTCGCGACGCATGGTCTCTACCAAAATGGAAAGATGCAAAATACCCCTGCCATGAACGATATAAGTATCAGGCGAGTCAGTCTCCATGACCTTTAAGGCAAGGTTTTTCTCAATTTCGAGAAAGAGCCTGTCACGTAAGTGACGAGAAGTCACAAACTTACCTTCTTTTCCAAAAAATGGCGAATTATTGATAGTGAAAAGCATACTCATGGTAGGCTCGTCAACTTTAATTGGAATCAATCCTTCAGGATTTTCGCTGTCAGCAATAGTATCCCCGATGTCGAAATCTTCTAAACCAACGATAGCACAGATCTCTCCGGCTTCAATTTCCAATTTGGTTTTTTCTTTTCCTAAACCTTCAAACAAATATGCTTCTTTGATAACGGCTTTCACCTTACTGCCATCCCTTTTTACCAGCGTGATGGCATTACCTGCTTTCAGTGATCCACGATGGATACGGCCAACAGCAATACGGCCAACATAAGATGAATAGTCTATCGACGTGATCTGTAATTGAAGACTGCCTTCACTCACCTTTGGCGGCGGAATAGTTTTAATGATGGTATCAAGCAGAAAGGTAACATCAGTCGCAGGTTTCTTCCAGTCATCTGACATCCAGCCTTGTTTTGAAGAACCATAAATGGTTGGAAAGTCAAGCTGCTCTTCAGTTGCATCGAGATTAAACATCAGGTCAAAAACGGCCTCCTGGGTGTGGTCAGGGTTACAATTTGGTTTGTCAACTTTATTGATGACGACAATCGGTTTCAAGCCAAGGTCAATTGCTTTTTGAAGGACAAAACGTGTTTGGGGCATTGGACCTTCAAAGGCATCCACGACCAACAAACAACCGTCAGCCATGTTGAGTACACGTTCCACTTCTCCGCCAAAGTCAGCGTGACCAGGGGTATCAATGATATTTATTTTACAACCTTTATACCTGACACTAACATTTTTCGCAAGGATCGTGATGCCACGCTCGCGTTCCAGTTCATTGTTATCAAGGATTAATTCACCTACTGTCTCATTTTCGCGGAACATCTCAACCTGATGTAAAATTCTGTCTACCAGCGTAGTTTTCCCGTGGTCGACGTGGGCAATGATTGCAATATTCCTGATGTTTTCGTTATGCATTCTGCTTTTTTAAATGGGCGGCAAAGGTAGTGATTTTTAAGGCTTATTTTACATATAAGAAAGAAAAGCATTTTTCGTGTCTATTCTCTAACCATGTTTTGAATCTCTATTGAATTAAAATATTATTCACAAACAGACACCCATGGACGTATTTTATTGTCTTAACTTCACATCCTCGCGTCGAAAACTAATTCTCTGCATATGATATCCAGGCGAATCATAATCCTAAGCTTTTCCCTTTTATTTTCGATTTGTGTAACAGGCCTTGCCAATTCCCCGCTAATAAATAAAAATGAGGCAAGAATTTCGTCGCTGCACTTTATTGAAAACAAAAATCAATGGAATCCATGCGTTCTTTATAAAGTTGATTTGCCCATTGGCAATTTATTCCTTGAGAAATCAGCCTTTACTTATATTGTTTACAATAAAGCTGAGCTTGATTGCTGTCACAAACCTGAGGCCAGTGCTGCAGAAGAAGTGGATCACATGATTAACTGCCATGCGTTTCGTGTAAATTTCATGGGAAGTAATGAGGCAGTGAAGCCATTTGGTGGGAGAAAATTCAGTGAGTATTACAATTACTTTATCGGAAATGACCAAAGTCATTGGGCATCCGGGGTCAGTTTGTTCCATTCAGTCACCTACCCTTCCCTTTATCAGGGTATCGACCTGAATGTCGGGAATGACGGACTGAATCTGAAATATGAATTTCTTGTCAATGCCGGGGCTGACCCATTCCTGATCAGACTTGAATATGAAGGAACAGACGGCATCGCATTGTCAGAAGGCAATCTGGTCATCAAAACTTCTGTGGATAACATCATTGAACAGCGCCCTTATGCTTACCAGCTTTTCAACAATGATACCATCGAAATCCCTTGTTATTACAAGATAAAAGAAAATAAAGTTGTCTTTGCTTTTCCTGATGGATACCGTAAGGATCTTCCGCTGGTAATAGACCCTGTCGTGGTTGGGGCCACTTATGCAGGGAGTGTTAGCAACAGTACCTACGGTCATTCAGCAACGTATGACGCGGCCGGCAATATTTACGCAGCCGGCAACTGTTTTGGCACGGGCTGGCCTGCTTCAACAGGGAGCTTTCAGACAAGCTATCACGGAAGTAATGACTGCGGAATCATCAAGTTAAACCCTACGGCAACGACAGAAATATGGGCTACTTTCCTGGGTGGAAGCAGTGCAGATTATGCACATAGCCTGATCGTCAATGACAATAATGAGCTGTTCATTTATGGATCGACATCATCAACCAACTTCCCTGTCACAGCAGGATGTTACCAATCATTATACGGAGGAGGCGCTGCTGATATATTTGTTACTCATTTCAATACCGACGCCACTGCAATTGTTGGCTCTACATATCTGGGAGGCTCGGGTAGTGACGGTCGAAATTCTATGTACATCAACTACGGGGATACTTATCGGGGGGAAATGGTCCTTGATTCTGCACAAAACCCCTATGTAGTAAGCTTCTCCAACTCTTCAAATTTCCCTACTAGTATTGGTGCTTATGACAACACTTACAATGGCCTCCAGGATGGTGTTGTCTGTAAGCTAAACAGTACTTTAACAAATTTAGAATCGTCTACCTATATCGGGGGCACCGGGAATGAAGCTATCTATGGAATTGCTGTGAATGACGTGAACCAGGTCTGTCTTACAGGGGGGACAAACAGTACAGACTTTCCAACTACGGTTTCTACGTATCAAACAAATTACCAGGGTGGAACCTACGATGGGTTTATATGCATTTTAAATAATGATCTCAGCATGTTGTTATCAAGTACCTATTTTGGCACCGCTCTTTTTGATGCATCATTCTTTATCCAGACGAATTCCTCTAATGAAGTTTACATTTTCGGTCAATCAGATAGTACGATATCGATAACGCCTGGCTGTTATGGAAATGCTAACAGCCCGCAATTTATCGCCAAACTTGACTATTCCCTCAGCCAGGTTATTTTCACAACAACTATCGGAAGTGGCACCCTATCAGCAAAACTATCTCCTTCTGCTTTCTTTCTTGATGATTGTGGCCATATCTATGGGGCAGGATGGGGAAATACCGCAAATTGCCCAGTGAGTCCAAATGCAGTGCAGGCAACAACAGATGGCAGTGACTTTTATATATTCGCACTCGAGCCAAACGCTTCGGCCCTCGCTTATGCAACATTTTATGGGTCACCGAGTAACTGGGAGCATGTTGATGGCGGAACGAGTCGGTTTGATAAAAATGGCAAAATCTATCAAGCCGTTTGTGAGGGAAGTGGGACTGCTTTTCCAACAACCCCAAATGCCTGGAGAGATTTCAACGCAGTTTCCTGGGACCTGGCTGTTTTTGTGATCGATTTCCAATTATGCAGCTTAAACGCAAGTATTGGAACAGCCGCGAGCACTGAAGGTTGTGCCCCATTCCAGGTTGATTTCACCAACGAAAGTACTTTAGCTGTCGGATACAACTGGGATTTCGGGGATGGAACACCTGTCTCACATACAAAAATACCAAGCCATACCTACACTTCCCCCGGGACTTATCAGGTTTCATGCATTGCAATTGACTCCACTTCATCAATTGTCAGTGACACCGCTTTTTTGACCATCAAAGTTTATCTGATGCCAGAGCCTGCGGGATTTATTAGTCAACCAGGAGATGTTTGCGCCGGAACCAGCTCAAAGACCTATACAACACTTCCCTTGAGCCAGGCCACATCCTATGAATGGACGATTCCACCCGGAACAAGCGGGAGCAGCGACAGCAACAGCATCATCCTTAATTTCTCTCCGAATTCCAGTTCGGGTATGCTGAGTGTCAAAGGAGTAAATGTTTGTGGGTCAGGAAGCTCCAGCCATATGAACCTGAACATCGTACCACCACCTGTAGTTAACGCAGAACCAGTTCAATCAATAGATTCCGGTTATATTGCTACTTTCATTGCAACAGTTACATCTGACAATCCGCCTTTCATCTATACCTGGAGCAACGGTTCAAATACACAAAGTATCAATGTTAGTCCACCACAATCATCCTGGTATATAGTAACAGTAACTGATGCCAATTCCTGTACTGCGGTTGATTCTGTTTTCCTGTCAATCAACAACGATATTACATTAAAAACATCTGTTCCTGTTTTTAATTCATGCGCAGGAAATTTTACAGTACCAATCAATGTAGATCATTTCAATTTTGTTGATTCACTTTTCCTAACGCTGATCTATGACCATACAATACTGAGCTACGTGAACTTTACAAATCCGAACCAGGCACTTAGCCAGGGAACATTAAACATCACAAGCCTTGGGAATAAAGTTTTGATATCATGGCATTCATTGACTCCGGTAACTGTTGCCAGTGGAAAACTGGTAGAATTGGTTTTTAGCGGAGCATCCGGTAGCAGTAATTTCAATTGGGATCTTTCATCTTCCGGAGCCTGTTATTATTCACATGCCGGTCAGACGAATATCAGCAAGGTGTTTATTAACGGATCCATCACTTTTGGAAACTGTGGAGGAATCGAAGGGACAGTAACTTATATTAATGGTATGTCAAGCCCGATATCAGGTATTTTTGTTAAGGCCATACAGGGAAATACAACAATCCTTCAGGATACCACCACAACCAATGGAAATTTTATTTTACCTGCACTTCCCAATGGGAACTATATTGTCAAACCACAGACAGAAAAAATAAGTGGGGGATACAATTCTGTAGACGCACTCTTCATCATGAAGTATTTCACCGGCCTATTTCCCTTGTCAGGCATGAAATTACAAGCGGCAGATGTTGACAATTCCGGGTACGTCAATACAACAGATGCCTTGCTAATTGCACGACGCTTCGTTAAAATAATAAATTCTTTCCCGGCCGGTGACTGGCTTTTTAACAGTGACACCCTAACAGTCCTAAACAACAACCAATTAATCGGTCTAAAAGGAGTTTGCTATGGCGATGTAAACGGGAGTTTTCAACCCCAGGCCAAAGAAGAATCCACGGCGATTCTTCGTTGTGAAGGATCTTTGAAAACAGGAACTGAAAACACGATCGAAATCCCAATTTTCATGAAGCAGACTATTTCTGTTTCTTCAATTTCCATGGTCATTCATTTTAATTCCTTATATATTGACATCACCAATATTCTAATAAAAAATCCCGGAACTTGTGTCTACAATATTCTTGATGACCAAGTTCGCATAGCCTGGTATAGTATAGTACCCTGGACATTGAAAAGCAACGATACGCTTTTAATCCTGGCTGCACATACCGTCCAACAATTGACCATACTAAAAAACTATCTGGAACTTGAACCAGCCACCTTGTTCACTGATTCTGAAGGAAATAGCCTAAGGAATCTTCAGATTACATACCCGGAAATCCTGATTTCAAAAGACAAAAGCTGGTTGGGACAGAATGTACCCAATCCGTTTACAGGCATTACCGCATTTCCCTTTTATATTCCTGAAGAATCGACGGTATCACTCAGAATATTTACGATCACAGGTGAGTGTATATTTTATAAAACGGCAAAGGTATCACCTGGTTATCATGCAGAAGAAATTACTGCAACAAGCCTGAGCCCTGGGGTATATTATTATGAATTAGAATCAAACGGGAGTACAGCGTTTTTCAAAGGAACGCGAAAAATGGTAGTCGTTCAATAAATGATCTGAAAATATTCAAGATCTCAGAAATAAATTTTTGAAGAATTTGAAGCATTCAGGCAACAACAATGGCCTTTTTGTTGTCTTTGCATTGACTTTTTGACTACTTTTAAGAACTATTACCGGCCAATGAAATACTATTTCGCTCAGTTTCTCTTAATCCTGGTTTTATCCTATTCGATTTCCGTCTTAGGATCTGAAAACCCTACGGTTATTGAAAATAAAATCAAAATAAAGGAGTTACGATTTATTGAAAATAAGTCCCAATGGGATAAACATGTACTGTACAAAGTCGACATTCCGATGGGGAATATGTTCCTGGAAAAGGCTGCTTTTTCTTATGTAATTTTCAACAAAGCAGTTCTCAATTGCTGCCACAAGCCCGACTCTAATGCCACCGAAGAAATGGATCATATGGTTCAATGCCATGCTTTCAGGGTACACTTCCTTGGAAGTAACGATGCGGTGAAGCCTGTTGGAGGAAAGAAATTCCCTGAATATTACAATTATTTTCTTGGGAACGACCAAAGCCGATGGTCATCAAAGGTTGGCTTATTCCATGCTGTCACCTACCCCTTATTATACCCTGGTATCGATCTTTTTGTCGGTAACGCCGGCCTGAACTTAAAATATGAATTTCGTGTAAAAGCAGGCTCAGATCCATCCCTGATTAAACTTCAATATGAAGGTGCTGAAGGACTTGCTCTAACTGAAGGGAAGCTGGTCATCAAAACTTCTGTTGACGACATCCTGGAACAACGTCCGTTTGCATATCAAATCTACAATCGCGACACTTTATTTGTGAGATGTGATTATGTGATCGACGGCACCCAGGTTTTCTTTTCTTTTCCTGAAGGATATCGCCACGATCTTCCACTCATTATCGACCCGGTTGTTGTGGGTGCTACTTATGCCGGAAGTGTCGGACCCAGTACTTATGGCCACTCTGCAACATATGACGCACTTGGAAACATCTATGGTGCCGGGAACAGTTTTGGCGTGGGCTGGCCTGTGTCGACTGGGAGTTTTCAAACAAGCTATCATGGCAATAATGATGTGGGACTCATCAAGCTAAACCCTTCTGCAACCACCGAAATATGGGCTACATACCTGGGAGGAAACAACGCAGATTATGCCCATAGCCTGATTGTCAACAAAAACAATGAATTGTTTGTCTATGGCTCCACTTCATCTACTGATTTTCCGCATACGACAGGATGTTTTCAGCCAAGTTTTGGTGGCGGCGGTGCCGATATTTTCGTGGCCCATTTCAATGTTGACGCCACCGCACTTTTAGGCTCCACATATATCGGGGGCTCTCTGAGTGACGGTCGCAATACAATGGCTGTCAATTATGGGGATTCGTATCGTGGGGAAATCATCCTTGACACAGCAGGAAACCCTTGTGTAGCAAGCTTCACAAGCTCTCTCAACTTCCCGGTCAGCCCTGGAGTCTATGACAACTCATACAATGGCGGGCCACAGGATGGCGTCGTTTTTAAATTAAACAGCACTTTGACGTCCCTGGTCTGGTCTTCTTATATTGGAGGTAGCGGCAGCGACGCGGCTTATGGACTGAAATTAAATTCTATTAACCAGGTTTATGTAACAGGCGGAACTACGAGTCCCAACTTCCCAACCATGCCCTGGAGCTATAAAACCGTGTACCAGGGAGGCACTTATGATGGCTGGATCTGCATTTTCGGGGAAGACCTCACGTTCCTTTTTGCCAGCACTTTTTTTGGAACATCGGTTTTTGATGAGTGTTTCTTCATCCAGATGAATGCTCAGAATGAGGTCTTTGTTTATGGTCAGTCGGATGGCGTTATTCCCATTACATCAGGATGTTATGGGGTGGCCAACAGTCCCCAGTTTATCGCCAAACTGGATTATTCTCTGAGTGAAGTTATTTTCACGACTACTTTCGGAAGCGGAATTCTCACTTCAAAACTCACCCCTACTGCATTTTTAGTGGATGTTTGTGACCATATCTATGCAGCTGGATGGGGGAATACTGCGACTTGTCCGGTAAGCCCCAACGCCGTCCAACCTACTACTGACGGCAGCGACTTTTATATTATCGCCCTGGAACCCGGCGCTGCGGCATTGACCTATGCAACCTATTTTGGATCACCATCAACCTGGGAACATGTTGACGGCGGAACGAGCCGTTTCGATAAAAATGGTAAAATTTACGAAGCCGTATGCGAAGGTGGTGGCTCTGCCTTTCCAACCACACCCAATGCCTGGCGAGACTTTAACGCAACCAGCTGGGACCTTGCCATCTTCGTGATCGACTTTCAGCTTTCCGGTCCTACTGCCCTCGCTTCCGCAAATGGAAACAGCAGTGGTTGCGCACCCTTTCTTGCTCATTTCAACAACAACAGTACCAATGCATTACAATACATTTGGGATTTCGGGGATGGGACGCCAACTTCAGCAGCGATAACTCCCAGCCATACTTATCAGACCTCTGGAACCTACCAGGCTTTTTGTATCGCCATCGACTCTACTTCCTGTTTTATCAGCGACACCAGCTTTGTAAACATTACTGTACTGGCACCACCTGTCATCAACCTTGGCCCCGACACTCTTTTGTGTGGTATCGACAGCCTGGTGCTGGATGCCGGAAATCCCGGAACACTTATTCAATGGTCGACCCTGGCAAATACCCCTCAGATCACGGTCCATACACCAGGAACTTACTGGGTCACAGTCAACAATGGGCTTTGCAGCGCAAAAGACACCATTGTGGTCACGATAATGCCCCATCCGGATCTGGGTAATGACACCTCATTATGCACAGGCCTAAGTGTCACATTGAACTCCGGCCAGCCTGCTTTTCAACATGCCTGGTCTACAGGTGCTACAAATTCCTCCATTAACGTCACAACAAGCGGAATTTATTGGGTAGGGATTTCCAAAGGAAGCTGTACCCTTTACGACAGTATCGATGTAAACTTCATCCCGCTTCCCTTGGTTGAACTGGGTCCTTCTCATGACATCTGCGAGGGCAGCTTCACCACCTTGGATGCAGGGAATCCAGGAGCACAATATCACTGGAGCACAGGCGTAAACACACAACAAATCCAGGTCGGACAATCGGGCATGTTTCATGTGACCGTGACGAAACAGGGATGTTCTTCGAAAGACTCTGTTCAGGTAAATACCATGGCAATACCTGTTGTAAATCTTTTGGGCGACCGCCATCTTTGTACCAATGACACCTTATACCTGGATGCAGGGAATCCAGGAAATTACTATCTCTGGTCGAATGGCGACACCACACAAAGCATTACCGTAAGCCAGCCCGGGGAGGTATGGGTCAGAGTTGGAATCTCACCCTGTTATAACTATGACACCATCTCGATCGACATGACCAACCTCAGCGTTTACCTCGGTCCCGACACCCTGCTGTGCCCTGGTGGGAGTATCGTCCTGAATGCAGGAAACCCTGGCATGAGTTATTTATGGAATACCGGCGATCTGACACAAGCCATCAATGTGGCGCGAAACGGGATCTTCTGGGTTGAAGTTAGCAAATATCAATGCAAAGCCTCTGATACAGTTCATGTCGACCAGATGCAGCAACTGGTGTTGCCAGAACTGATGAACCTGTGCGGAAATGAATTTTTAAGCATTGATGCAGGCATAGAAGCCGATAGTTATACCTGGTCAAATGGCGAAAACACGAAGGTCATCACGATCACTGAGCCCGCAGTCTATTATCTCGATGCTGCCAAAGGCCATTGTACTTTGACAGATTCAACTGTGGTGATCGGGAAAGCCGGCATCTCAACTTTCTATATCCCGAACTGTTTCAGTCCAAATAATGATGGAGAGAATGACTTTTTCATCGCCAAAGGTGTTGACGTGACCTATTTTAAGATGCAGATTTTCAACCGCTGGGGCGCAATGCTCTTCGAAACGATGAATCTTGCCGCTGGATGGGATGGCAAATACCAGGGGAATTACGTAGCCGGTGGCGAATATGTCTACATCATCCAATATTCAAACACCTGCGCCTTCGAACAGATCTTCCAGAAAGTTGGGACGTTTACCGTTTTACGCTAAAGTTTCTAAAACAAACTTTCTTTAAAAGGCTTTATAAGCTCAGGCCCTTCATTCCTCACATTGTTCACAAGGGAAGAAAGCGGGTAAGCAATCATGTCTGTCCCGGGATAGGCCTTCAACATCTCCACAGCAACCTCCGGACTGATGTCATATTGAAGCCATACCTCTTCCAGATCCGGCTCAAGGATTACCGGCATGCGGTCATGGATGGGTTTCATGAGATCATTGGCTTCGGTGGTGATAATCGTAAAACTCGTCAATTCCTTTCCTTCGGCATCGTGCCAGCGATCCCACAATCCAGCAAAGGCAAACAAACGATCATCGGGGAAGCAGATACGGTGGGCAATTTTGGCACTTCCTTCTTTTTTCCACTCATAAAATCCGTTGGCCGGAATGAGGCAGCGCCTATGCCGGACTGAACTTTTAAATGACGGCTTTTCAAGTATCGTTTCAGCCCTTGCATTAATCAGCTTGTTGCCAATGCCAGGATCTTTGGCCCAGGAAGGAATGAGACCCCACTTGAAAACACTGAGTTTAAAGGGTTCAATATTGGCGATTACTGGCAAAAGCATACCTGGCGCGGCATTGAAGATTTGCTTGGTCCATTCTGTTTCTACATCCACATGAAAACGAAGCTGGATGTCGTCAACAATTTTTGATATCTGGAAACGGCCACACATGTATAAATCAGATTTGTCTTTTCAAAGGTAAGAGTTTCGCACGGAGTGAAAAGGGATTTCACAGGGAGTGGCACGGAGTTTTACAATCAATGGCATATAATTCTTGAATTAAAAGAATTAAAAAAGAACAAACAACTTTTGCTGAAACGTTTCATTTTAAATACCAAGGGGAACTCATTGATAAAAGCACTACTAACCATAGCCCAGGTACAAGGTTCTCGCTGATTACGCAAATTATGGAAACCACGCTGATTACGCAAAAAAATAAATAAAATGATGTCCGTATGGATTCATCTCAAAATCCTTAGGGAGCTAAGTATATGCTCAATTTTGCGTAATCCGCTTCTTTTAAAATTTGCGTCATTTGCGTGAACCAATAATTATAGCAATTCATTGATGTCGAAAAAGCTCATTGCCGTATTATATTTGTGGAATCATTCTATAGAATCATGGAAGACGAAGCCAACAATTTAGACCGATTATTTGACCGACTGGATTTCCTGATTAGAAAACAAGATCGTTTTTCTGAAGAGATCAGTCAATTGCAAAGCGAGATCTTAGACTTGAAATCCAAACAAAAAGAGGAATCAATAAAACAAGACCCGATACCAATTTCCAAAACGCCGGAGATCGCGCTTCCGTTTACGCCTAAAAATGATTCTGTTTGGTCTATTGCACAGGAAACGTCCCTTGAAACTAATTTAAAACAAGACAATGTAGAAAATGAGGACGAAAATGACTTACCAAATTTTCGCTCCAACCTTGAAAGATTTATCGGCGAAAACCTCCTCAGCAAAATCGGCATCATTATCCTCGTGATCGGGGTTGCAATCGGGGCTAAGTATTCCATCGAACATCAACTGATCAGCCCGCTTACCCGTATCATTCTTGGATACCTGGTCGGTATTTGTCTGGCTGCAATTGGCATCAAATTGAAACCTGATTATAAAACATATAGTGCCGTTCTGCTCAGCGGAGCCATGGCTATTCTGTACTTTATCACTTTTGCTGCCTTTAGTTTTTATAGTTTGTTTCCCAGGGAAGTGGCTTTTGGACTCATGCTTGTCGTCACTGCTTCAACAGTTTATGCGGCGCTCAATTACAAGAAGCAGATCATTGCTCATATCGGTCTGGTTGGCGCCTATGCTGTGCCTTTCCTGCTGAGTGATGGCTCAGGAAAAGTGGAGATTCTGTTCACTTATATGACGATTATTAATATTGGAATTCTGATCATTGCTATTAATAAACACTGGAAACCAATCTATTATAATTCTTTTGGACTCTCCTGGATCATTTATTTATTCTGGTTCGTCAATGATTATCAAACCGATAAAGACTTTACGCAAGCTTTGGTATTTCTTGGCATCTTCTTCGCAACATTTTATAGCATCTTCCTGGCATACAAACTATTAAATAATTACACCTTTGAGAAGACAGACATAATCATGTTGCTGGCGAATTCCTCAATTGCCTTTGGCATAGGTTATTCCATTCTAGAAAACCATGAGTCTTCATCCCATTTACTCGGATTGTTTACACTCAGCATTGCACTGATTCACGGGCTAGTAAGCTTTGTGATCTATCGCAAAAAACTGGCGGATCCTCAGCTTTTTTACCTGGTATCGGGTCTGGCACTGGTCTTTGTCACGATCACGATTCCAGTCCAGCTTGACGGGAATTGGGTGAGTCTTTTATGGGTGGGTGAAGCAGCCTTGCTTTTCTGGATTGGCAGAACCCAAAAGGTTTATTTTTATGAGATCCTGTCCTATGGCGCGATGATGCTGGCATTCATCAGTATCCTCCAGGACTGGAGCATCACCTATGAAATGAATCCAATTAAAGGAACAATAATAAGCATGTTTCCCCTATTCAACATCAACTTTCTTTCATCACTGTTTTTTATCCTTGCTTTTGGCTTTATAAACTGGCTGCATAATAACTCAGCTTATCGAAAATATCAGTTCAACAATGAGAACCTGAACAAAGTCATCGCCTGGCTAATCCCGGGAATCTTCATTTTCACAATTTATTATGCTTTCAGACTGGAGATTTCTCATTATTGGGGTCAGCTTTATAAAGATTCAGGCATGCTCACGAAGACTGATCACGATGGTTACATCAACATATATTCTGATTCAGCTTATTTTAAATTCAAGGCTATCTGGATAATAAATTATTCCATAATCTTCTTTTCATTGTTATCCTACCTCAATATTAAAAAGCACAAAAAGCCAGAGTTAGGGATGATCAATCTAATCATCAACGGCCTGGTCGTCCTGGTGTTCCTGATGCAGGGTTTATATGCCATGAGCGAATTACGTGAAAATTACCAGAGCTTAATCCTTCCTGATTATCTACAAAGCGGAGTGATCGTTTTTGGGTTGATATATATATCGTTTGCGTTGTATGCCCTTTTCATGGGGATACTTTATAAATATGTAAAACAAGATTTTATTCCCTGCATGCGAATTAAGCTGGATGTGGTCTTTGATTCATTGCTATACATTTCTATAATCTGGATCGCCAGCAGTGAGCTGATTGCCTGGATGGACCTCGCCCACTTCACACAATCCTACAAACTGGGATTAAGCATTTTATGGGGTGTCTATGCTTTGCTGATTGTAGCTTTGGGGATATGGAAGAAAAAGAAATACCTGCGATACGGTGCCATGGGTCTGTTTGGAGCCACGCTTATCAAATTATTTTTCTATGACATTTCCTACCTGGATACGATTGCAAAGACAATTGTTTTTGTCAGCCTTGGATTGTTGTTGTTGTTGATCTCATTCCTCTATCATAAGTTTAATGAGCTCATTTCAAGCGAGGAGGACAATTAGTTTTATAATTCGCAATAACGTATGACTGCGTGGCTCATATGTGCATGTGTTTGTTGACGGGCAAACGTAACTACGGTTTCTCCCAATTTAATGCTTCCTTAATCACCCCTGCCGCAAAACGGATTTCCTCCTCCGAAATAATCAGGGGCGGGGCAATCCGCATGGCTGTTTCCCTGAAAAGAAACCAGTCAACAATAATTCCATGTGCTATACAGTAATCAACAACCTCATGCAATCGTTTCGGGCTGCCCAATTCCAGGGCCATCATCAATCCGGATGAACGAAGTTCCAAAACACCGGGAACATCATCAAGCAGCTCATGAAAGAGCTTTTCCTTGACCGCAACTTGCTGAATCAGATCCCCTTCTGCCAGAATATTCAGATTTGCCAGCGCTGCTGCGCATGAAACAGGATGACCGCCAAAGGTGGTGATGTGACCCAGTGGTGGGTTATTCATAAAAACCGACATAATGTCTTTGCTGGCAACAAAGGCTCCCAGGGGCATCCCGCCACCAAAAGCTTTCGCCAAAACAAGAATATCAGGGACAACATCAAAATGCTGATGCGCAAACATCTTACCTGTCCTGCCCATCCCGGTTTGTACCTCATCATAGACCAGAAGTGTCCCGGTTTCATGGCATCTTTGGGCTAACGCCTGGTGGAAACCCTTTGTTGGCAATATAATCCCGGCTTCTGCCTGAACGATTTCCGCGACAACACAGGCCGTTCGTGTGGTGATTTGATCCAAATGACTGAAATCATTGAATTCTAACATCCTGGTATCAGGCAAAAGTGGTCTGAACGGTCGTTTCCAGTCCTCCCCTCCCATCAGGCTCATGGCACCCTGGGTATGCCCATGGTAAGCATTCCGGAATGAGATACATTCTGTCCTGCCGGTGAAACGCTTGGCCAGCTTCATGGCACCTTCAATGGCTTCGCTCCCCGAATTGACGAAATACACGGTATCCATTGAAGGAGATAAATGCTTTACCAGTGTTTCCGCTAATTTCACCTGCGGAGCCTGGATGTATTCACCATATACCATAAGATGCATATAATGATCGAGCTGGTCTCTAATGGCAGCAGTGACTTGAGGGTGACAATGCCCCAGACTGCTTACAGAAATCCCTGAGATGAGATCGAGATATTTTCCCCCCTCAGTGTCGTACATCCAAACTCCTTCAGCCCTGACAATCTCAAGGCCCATCGGTGCATCAGAAGTCTGGGCAAGATGCTTAAAAAAAACCTGACGTGAGGTCAACATAAATCTTATTTTTTATTATTCAGCTGGCTTGCCATGAATGGCAAGCCAGACACAGGGTGGCTCTTTACTGGTAGATAATACTTTATGTTTTTTGTGTGCCGGAATAAACAGATAATCGCCACTACTCAGTCGAAACGTTCCTCCTTCCTGAAACATTAAAACTGCTTCACCACCGATCAGCATCACCCATTCATCATGATCCTGGTCATACCATTCTCCTTCAGCATCAGCATGTCCGGATGAGACAATACGTTCAACTTTAAATCCCCGTGATTGGATTAAGGTTTCAAAGGTCTCTTCACCTGCCGCTGGAAATAACTTATAATGAAAGAAGTTTTCCTTTTTCATCACTGAAACAATGAAATATCACCTTTCCCTTCCCGAATGACCACAAGATCATCACCGGTACAGTCGACGATCGTGGAAGCAACATTGCCACCATAACCGCCATCAATCACGATATCAACGAGTTTCTCAAATCTTTCGTGAATCAATTCCGGGTCTGTTGAATATTCGATAAGCTGATCTTCATCATGGATAGAGGTGGTGATGATTGGATTTCCAAGCATCCTGACGATTTCCAGGGGAATGTTATTATCCGGAATTCTGATCCCAACTGTCTTTTTATTGCTTTGCAGGAGGTTCGGGACATTGCTGTTTGCAGGTAAAATGAAAGTAAAAGGACCTGGGAAGGCCTTCTTCATCAGTTTAAACACAGGATTTGGAATCGGCTTGGTAAAATCTGAGAGGTGACTCAGATCGGAACAGACAAAGGAAAAATTCGCTTTATCTTTACGTACGCCTTTGATCTGGGCAATTCGTTCAATAGCTTTCGGCTTGGTGATGTCGCAACCAAGACCATAAACGGTATCAGAGGGATAAATGATGATACCGCCATTCCTGAGGCAGTCAACCACGATTTGCAGCTGACGCTCAGCAGGGTTCTCCGGATATATCTTCAGTAACATAAGTGCACAAAAAAAGGGTAAGTTACTTATATCGCACCGCTCGACCACCTACCCTTGCTTCCTTCCAGATCTGGGGGAGTTCAGCAGGAGCTGGTCGTATAAGACTTACCCAGCTGCAAAAGTACTATAGATGACGGATATTTACAATTTTATCCTTATTATTTTATTTTTGCCTTTAGGATCGTACATTTGTTGCTTATTGTAACCAAATTAAAAACCTTATCATATGGAAAAGCCTTCACTCTTCAAAGCATCCTTGAATTATGGCCTTATTTTGGGCGCTGTTGCGATTGTTTACTCCTTACTCCTTTACATTTTGGGACAAATTGGCAATCAAAATATGGGGTATCTCTCTTTTGTCTTTTATATCGTAGTGATGATTCTTGGAATAAAAAATTATCGCGAGAAATTCTCGGATGGTTTTATCTCCTATGGAAATTCTTTTCTAATAGGCTTGTTTATTGTATTGATAGGAGGTATTATTTCCTCACTGTTCACTTTCATTTTATTTAAATTTATCGATCCGGGTCTGGTCGAATCTATGCTTGAGCAGGTTCGTCAAAAGATGGAGGCCAAAGGCGGCCTTACTGAAGAACAAATCGACATGGCTATGAAGTACACCCAAACCATGATGTCACCCCTTTGGATGTTCATCTGGGGCCTGGTTGCCAGTGCCTTCATCGGCACCATACTATCCCTCATTGTTTCTATTTTCATGAAAAAAGAAGGGACTCCCTTTGACATGCCAAATACGCCTCAACCCTAATTTTGCTGAATGGATATCTCACTTGTAATTCCCCTGCTGAACGAAAAAGATTCTTTACAGGAACTTTCTCAATGGATCACAAAAGTTGCCGATGACAATCACTTTAGTTATGAGGTAATTTTTGTCGATGATGGTAGTACCGATGGTTCCTGGGCGGAAATTCAAAGGCTTGGCAACGAGAATCCTGCCATCAAAGGAATAAAATTCAGGAGGAATTATGGAAAATCAGCCGCCCTCAACCGTGGATTTGAATTGGTGACTGGAGATGTCGTCATTACCATGGATGCTGATTTGCAGGACAGCCCCGATGAGATCCCTGAGCTATACCGCATGATCAAAGAAGATGGTTATGACCTTGTTTCAGGTTGGAAGAAAAAAAGATATGACCCGCTTTCTAAAACAATCCCGACAAGAATCTATAACTGGGCCACTCGTAAAGCATCTGGTATCAACAATTTGCATGACTTTAACTGTGGCCTGAAAGCCTACCGCAAGGAAGTGGTACAGAATATTGAAGTCCATGGCGAGATGCACCGCTATATCCCGGTGATTGCAAAATGGGCTGGCTTCTCAAAAATCGGCGAGAAAATAGTTCAGCACCAGGAAAGGAAATACGGGAAGACGAAATTCGGCCTGGAACGCTTTATCAACGGCTTTCTCGACTTATTGTCTATCACCTTCGTCTCCAAATTCGGCAGAAAACCCATGCATTTGTTTGGCTCTTTGGGAACGGTTTTGTTTTTAATCGGTTTGGTCATTGCCTTCTATTTAACAGCTGCTAAGTTTTTGTTTTCCGAATATAAAATGACGGAACGCCCCCTTTTCTATTTTGGCTTACTGGCAATGATATTAGGAACACAGTTCTTCCTGGCTGGTTTCCTTGCAGAGCTGGTGTCACGGAATGCTGTTGACAGGAACAACTACATCGTAGAAACCAAGTCAGGCTTTCATACTGTAACGTCCTGAGAATGCCCGAACCCAAAAAGATCGTTATCATAGGTTCAGCACATCCCCTGAGAGGCGGTTTGGCTTCTTTTAATGAACGATTGGGCCATGCTTTCCAGGAAGAAGGCGCAACTGTCAGCATCTATACTTTTTCGCTTCAATATCCTTCTTTTCTTTTTCCCGGGAAAAGTCAGTATTCGTCAGAGCCTGCGCCCAAAGATCTCGACATCAGGGTGACAATCAACTCGATGAATCCATTCAATTGGATAAAATATGGCCTAAAAATCAAAAAGCTAAAGCCTGATCTTGTTATAATTAAATTCTGGATCCCTTTTATGGGACCATGCCTGGGAAGCCTGGCTCGTTTGATCCGGTCGAACAAGCATAGCAAAGTCGTTACCATTATCGACAATATCATCCCTCATGAAAAAAGACCAGGGGATCGGATGCTGGCGAAGTACTTCAGTGGTAGCGTTCATGCTTTTGTTGCCATGTCGAGATCGGTTCTTGAAGAAATAGACCTTTTTGATCAGAAAAAACCCAGGGTTTATTGCCCGCACCCGCTGTATGATAACTTCGGGTCTGCCATCAATAAGGCACAGGCAACAGCCGCTCTAAAACTGGATCCAAACGTAAGGTATGTGCTCTTCTTTGGGTTTATCAGGGATTATAAAGGACTCGACATCCTGCTTGATGCCTTTGCGCGTCCTGAATTAAGAGAGTCAAACATCAAACTGCTTGTTGCCGGGGAGTTTTACACCAATGAAAAACCTTACCTTGATCAAATCAGCAAAAATGATTTAAGTGCCAAACTCGAATTACATACCGATTTTATTCCTGATTCAGAAGTCTATAAGTACTTTTGTGCGGCTGACCTGGTCGTACAGCCTTACAAATCTGCCACACAAAGCGGGGTGACCCAAATTGCCTATCACTTTGATAAGCCAATGGTAATCACCAATGTTGGCGGTCTTGGCGAGTTTGTCCCTGACGGCAAGGCCGGATTTGTCGTAGAGCCTGAAGCACAGGCTGTTGCCAAGGCAATCTCTCGCTTTTACAACGAGAACCTGGAAGCCATGATGGTAGAAAACGTAAAAGAATTAAAGAAACAATATGCCTGGTCTCGCATGACAAAAGCCATTTGGGACCTGGTTTCAACAGATAAATAATTAACAATAAGATATACAGAGATGCTGATACGAAGTAAAGCGCCCTTGCGATTGGGCCTGGCCGGTGGAGGCACTGATGTGGCACCATTTTCCGATCTTTACGGAGGTGCTATTCTGAACGCCACAATCAGTATGTATGCCTATGCTACAATCGTCCCTCGCACTGACGGAAAGATTATTTTCCATGCCTACGACAAAGGCGTACACCTGGAATTCCCTGCCAGCAATCAATTGCTTATTGATGGGGAACTCGACTTGCATAAAGGCGTTTACAACCGCATCATGAAAGACTTTGGAGGGAAGCCCTTGTCATTTGAACTCAGCACCTATGTAGATGCCCCTCCCGGCAGTGGCTTGGGGACTTCTTCTACCCTGACAGTAGCCATACTAGGGGCTTTCAGTGAATGGCTAAAACTACCATTGGGGGAATATGACCTAGCCCACCTGGCTTTCGACATCGAACGAATTGACCTTCAGATGGCTGGAGGGAAACAAGATCAATATGCAGCCACTTTTGGCGGTGTGAACTTCATGGAATTCTCAAAAGACGACAAAGTTATAGTGAATCCATTGAGGATCAGTGAGAAAAACCTGAATGAACTGTCCTATAACCTGGTTCTATATTATACTGAGACCAGCCGACTCTCTTCGGCAATTATTGAAGCCCAGGTAAAGAACGTGACCAGTGGCAACACTAAGTCAATCGATGCGATGTTGAAACTAAAAGACCAGGCTGTGATGATGAAAGAAGCGCTGTTGCAAGGGAAACTCGATCAAATCGGGCAAATACTTGATTTTGGCTGGAAATTTAAAAAAGAGATGGCCAGCGGAATCACGAATCCGATGATCGACAATCTTTATGAAACTGCCATGAAAGCCGGGGCCAATGGTGGCAAGGTAAGTGGTGCAGGCGGCGGCGGTTTTATGTTCTTTTATTGTCCTGACAATACACGAAACAAGGTTATCGAAGCCCTGAATGCCTTTGGTGGAAGAATCAAACGTTATGAATTTATCCAGAAAGGCCTGACGACCTGGACATTTTAAAATATTCACCATGACTTTTATTGAACTCGCTAAAAACAGGTATTCTTCGAGAAAATATCTGCCTGAACCCGTGGAAGAGCATAAGCTGATGTATGTGCTGGAAGCGGGTCGTGTCGCTCCTTCCGCAGCAAACCATCAACCCTGGGAATTTGTTGTAATCCAGTCGGGGCCTATGCTCGACATGATCTATCCTGTATACCCGAGAGAATGGTTTTCTAAAGCTCCTGTGGTGATCGTTATTTTGGGCGACCATAGCCAGAGTTGGAAGAGAGCTGCTGATGGGAAAGACCATTGTGACATTGACATGGGGATTACTGTTGATCATATGACACTGGCTGCTACTGAATCAGGACTGGGGACCTGTTGGATATGTAATTTTAATGCCCAACTTTGCAAATCAGTTTTAAAACTTCCTGAACATATTGAACCCATGGTGATTCTTTCTCTTGGATACCCTGCTGACCAGGCTGAGCCTGAGCGTCATAAAATCCGCAGAAAAGCCATCCAGGACATCGTGCATTGGGAAGTTTATAACAATCAATAGTTTATGGAGAAAATCATTTTTGATAGAATCACATCATCGATAGAAACCAAACAACAACTGCTTGGTGAGGATGAGGTGCTTGTTAACATCGAGAAAGCAGCAATAGCCTGTATCAATGCCTTTACCAACAAGGGGAAAGTCTTGTTTTGTGGCAATGGCGGCAGTGCTGCCGATGCCCAGCACCTGGCAGCCGAATTCAGCGGGCGTTTTTATTTTGACCGCGCGCCCCTTGATTCAGAGGCCTTGCATGTCAACACCTCTTATCTGACTGCTGTTGCCAATGACTATTCCTATGACGAGGTGTATTCCCGACTTGTCAGAGCCAAAGGGGCACCCGGAGATGTGCTCATCGCACTTTCCACTTCAGGTAATTCATCAAATATCATCAAAGCGATGGTGACTGCCAGGGATTTGGGCATGATCGTCATCGGCCTGACTGGGCAAAGCGGAGGAAAGATGCGTGATCTTTGTGACATCCTCCTAAACGTACCTTCTGTTGATACACCACGTATTCAGGAATGTCACATCCTTGTAGGACATATTATTTGCGAGCTTGTGGAAGATTCACTCTTTACACGCGAAAGCTAAGCCAGGAATGGAGGCTATTATACTTGCCGGAGGCTTGGGAACCCGACTACAATCTGTTGTTAGTGAAATGCCGAAATGCATGGCACCCGTTGCAGGCAAGCCCTTTTTAGCCTATGTACTTGAAAGACTTGTAAATGAAGGCCTTACCCATGCAATATTATCAGTAGGTTACAAACACGAAATGATCACTTCCCACATCGGGAACAATTACAATGGAATCCCCATTAGCTATGCCATTGAATATGAGCCCCTCGGCACAGGCGGAGGCATCAGGATGGCCATGGCTTATGCAAAAGAAGACAATGTTTTCGTATTAAATGGAGATACTGTTTTTGAAGTAAACCTGCCACTGATGGATGCATATCATCAGGAAAATGATTTTGATCTGACAATGGCACTCAGACAGCTGGAAGATACCAGTCGCTATGGTGCTGTTGAGCTGGAAGCCAATGGAAGTGTTGTCCGTTTTCTCGAAAAAGGTTTTTTTACAGGCCCTGGCCTAATTAACGGCGGAATCTATTGTATTCGCAGAAAATCGCTTCTGGCACTGGATCTTCCGGAAAAATTCTCTTTTGAGAAAGACCTTTTGGAAAAAAACATACTCAATTTAGGAGGATTTCCCAGTGATGCCTATTTTATCGATATTGGGATACCCGAAGATTATGAAAGAGCACAAAAAGAATTTATCAGTAAATAAAGACTGGAGTCTGTTTCTCGACAGGGATGGTGTCATCAATAAACGCATCCCTGGCGAATACATCAAGCGCTGGGAAGAGTTTGAAATCCTGCCTGGAACGCTGGAGGCTATCTCCCGCTTTTCGGAATTATTTGGAAAAATCTTCGTGGTTACAAACCAGCAAGGCATTGGAAAGGGACAAATGACTGAAAATGACCTTTTAATAATTCATGACCAAATGCTGAATTCTGTAACCAATGCCGGAGGAAAAATTGACAAAATCTATCATTGCCCGGATCTTGAAAAATCAGGAAGCTTTTGCAGAAAGCCACAGATTGGCATGGCTCTGAAAGCAAAAAAAGATTATCCTTCTGTGAATCTCAAATATGCTGTCATGGCCGGGGATTCCGCATCTGACATGAAATTCGGCAGAGATGCCGGGATGATCACTGTGCTTATCGGGGATGATTTAAGCATTGCCAGAGAGCACCCCGACCTGGTTGATTTTCATTTTGATGATCTGAGAGCTTTGTCCTTAGCTTTATAAAACATGAGCCCTACCTTTATATTTATCTGCTTCCTGGCATACACCCTGATGATTTTCGCGGTGACCTGGTTAACATCACGCAGAGCAACCAACAAGACCTTTTTCCTTGGAAATAAAGCGTCTCCCTGGTATGTTGTGGCTTATGGCATGATCGGAGCTTCGATGAGCGGGGTCACATTTATCTCGGTTCCAGGTTGGGTCGGGTCCACCCAAATGACCTACCTCATGGTCGTTTTTGGATACCTTGTTGGATACATAGTAATTGCGACGGTGCTTTTGCCACTTTATTACAGGCTAAACCTTACTTCGATCTATACGTTTCTTGAACAGCGTTTTGGCTTCTGGTCCTATAAAACCGGGGCCTTTTTCTTTATTCTTTCCAGGGTAATCGGGGCGTCATTTCGCATGTTTCTCGTTGTCAATGTCTTACAGATATTTATTTTTGATGCATGGGGTATTCCTTTTGGGGTGAGCGTCAGCATTTTTATATTTCTGATTATCTTATACACTTTAAAAGGTGGCATACGAACCATTGTTTGGACCGATACCTTGCAAACAACCTTTATGCTGGCTGCCTTGGTTCTGACAGTATTTGTAATTGGCAGTCAATTAGACCTTTCAATTCCGGCTATGTTTGCAAAGATCTCAGCTTCATCCTCCACGAAAGTACTCGAGATGGACTGGCATAGTCCGCGCTTTTTTATAAAAAACTTTTTAAGTGGCATTTTCATTACCATCACCATGACCGGGCTCGACCAGGAGATGATGCAGAAGAACCTGAGTTGCAAGTCATTGAAAGAAGCTCAAAAGAATATGTTCACCTTCAGCTTTGTACTGGTTTTTGTAAATATGCTTTTCTTATTTCTCGGTGCGATCCTCTATCTCTATGCACAAAGCAAAAACATTGCCTTACCAGAGCGCTCTGATGACCTCTTCCCTATCCTGGCTTTACGGTATCTTGGCCCAGCAGCCAGTTTGATTTTTATGATCGGGCTGATATCCGCTGCATATCCCAGTGCCGACGGGGCTTTGACCTCACTAACCACCTCTTTCAGCATAGATTTTCTTTCTTTGGAAAAGAGAAAAGACCTGACACCTAAGCAAAGCATCCGCATTCGTCAAATCGTACATTTCTCATTTGCATTGCTCTTATTGCTGGTGATTATCCTTTTCAGATCTTTAAATGACAGGGCTGTCATCGACAAACTATTTACCATTGCGGGATACACCTATGGTCCTTTACTGGGACTTTACAGCTTTGGGCTGTTCAGTAAACGAAGCCTTCGTGATCGTTTGGTGCCAATCGTTGCTATTGCATCACCAGTAATCTGTTTCTTACTGAGCGAAAACTCCTCGCAGCTTTTCAATGGATACAAGCCAGGCTTTGAACTTATTATTATCAATGGAATGATAACATATTTCGGCTTGTTTATACTTAGCCATGAAAAGGAAAAAAATATTATTTAATTTATTGAATATCAATCACTCTTTCTTTAGGTTGATAAAATATTATAACCCTACCTACACAAGATTAAACAATTACATAAACTTGATGTTACTTTGCTTTATAGAAACCACCATAATTCATAAATCATGAACAACACCCGTTTTAAAGCCCTGGAAATCATACTTTCCCGTACGGAAAAAGTGTTTAACACTCCAAAAAACCAAGTGTCGGATTATTACGGAGAAATGGTTTTCAACCAGGCCACGATGAAGCAATATCTTTCTGAAGATGCTTTTAAACGCTTGATGATCTGCATTGAACAAGGAGAGAAAATTGACCGGAGGATTGCCGATCAGGTTGCTACAGCACTGAAAACCTGGGCCATGGCGAAAGGTGTCACCCATTATACGCATTGGTTTCATCCGCTAACAGGCGCCACTGCCGAAAAACACGATGCCTTTATCAGCCCTACTGAAGGCGGGAAAGCTCTGGAAAGTTTCCAGGCGACAGAACTTATTCAACAAGAACCAGATGCCTCGAGCTTTCCAAGTGGTGGCATTCGTAACACCTTCGAAGCCAGAGGATATACTGCCTGGGACCCAAGCTCACCTGCCTTTATCTACGATGGCACTTTATGTATTCCAACCATTTTTGTGTCCTATACAGGGGAAGCCCTCGACACAAAAACACCGCTGTTGCGTGCAATTCATGCACTCGACAAAACCGCTACAGAAGTATGTAAGTATTTTGATAAAAATGTCACCAAGGTAATCGCTACCCTGGGCTGGGAACAAGAATATTTTTTAATTGACACTGCTTTATACCGTGCCCGTCCTGACCTGGTGCTCACTGGCCGGACTTTGTTCGGACATGCTTCGGCCAAAGACCAACAGCTTGCCGACCATTATTTCGGAGTAATCCCAGAAAGGGCAACCAACTTCATGAAAGACCTGGAAGTTGAAGCCCATCGCTTGGGAATCCCACTAAAAACCAGGCATAACGAGGTTGCACCAAACCAATTTGAATGTGCCCCTGTTTACGAAGAAGTGAATTTAGCTGTTGACCACAATCAACTGCTCATGCACCTCATGGAAAGAGTGGCCAGGCGCCATGACCTCACGGTATTGCTGCATGAAAAACCTTTTGCAAATGTTAATGGATCAGGGAAACACAACAACTGGTCTTTGGCGACCAACCTGGGCGAAAATCTTTTATCCCCGGGAAAGACAGCAAATACCAACCTTCGCTTCCTGACCTTCCTAGTAAATATTTTGAAAGCACTTGATACCCATTCTGATCTTTTAAGAGCTTCTATTGCTTCTGCAGGCAATGACCTTAGATTGGGCGGACACGAAGCGCCACCGGCTATTATTTCTGCCTTTATTGGCACCCAACTTCACCAAAGCCTACAGGAAGTTATCAACACCAAAGGCAAGTTTGTGCATAAAAGCAATAAAGGAAAAGAGGAAATGCAGCTAAACCTTCATAAAATCCCTGAGATTCTGCAGGATAATACTGATAGAAACCGTACCTCTCCTTTTGCCTTTACCGGGAATAAATTTGAGTTCCGTGCTGTTGGCTCTACATTTAACTGTGCCATGCCCATGCTTACCCTCAACCTGATGCTGGCTGATCAATTAAAACAGTTTAAGATTGAAGTCGACAAACTCATCGAAAAAGGCAATCCAAAAGAAGAAGCCATCTTTATAGTCGTGAAGAAATACGCCAAAGAGTCAATGAGAATTGTTTTTGAAGGCAACAACTACAGTGACGAATGGATAAAGGAAGCTGCCAAACGTGGCCTCTCTAATATTAAAGCGACACCGCATGCAGTGAAAGTATTTACCCGACCAGCCTCAATAAAGCTATTTGGGGATCATAATGTTTTGACGGAGCGGGAAGTCAGGGCCAGAGAAGAGATCAGGCTTGATCAATATACTTTAAAGCTACAAATCGAAGCTCGTGTTATTGGCGACTTGGCTACAAACCACATCTTACCCATTGCGATCCAATACCAGAACAGGCTGATTGAAAATGTCAAGGGTCTGAAAGAAGTGCTGGACACCAAAACTTATGTCAGGCTTTCTAACCACCAAATCCAGACGATAAAGGACATCTCTGATCACATACTTGCTATTCGGATGAATGTAACCCAGATGATCGAGGAAAGAAAGATTGCAAATAAAATCGAGGATCCCGAACAGAAAGCATTGGCCTATCATGATAAAGTGCTCCCCTACTTTGAGGTGATACGGCGCCACGTCGACAAACTGGAACTTCTGGTTGATGACGAACTCTGGCCACTGCCGAAATACAGAGAAATGCTATTTTCCTAATTAGGGGAAATCATTGCGAAATGAATTGGACTCAGCGCATGAGCATTGAGTTCATTTCTAATTAAAGTTCCCTTTAATAAAATTCCGGGTGATCTCGTTTTTGGGATGATTGAATACTTCATCCGCGGATCCCTGCTCGATCACTTCACCCAGATACATGAAAATCACATGATCTGCTATTCGTTGGGCTTGTTGCAGGATATGGGTAACCATTACCAGAGTATAGTTACGTTTTAGCTCAACAAACTTTTGCTCAATCGCCATACTTGAAATCGGGTCCAAAGCAGAGGTCGGTTCATCAGCAAGGATGATCTCAGGGTCCACTGACAATCCCCTAGCCAGGCAAAGTCGTTGTTGCTGACCAATCGATAAGGATGTAGCCGGGTCTTTTAACCTGTCCTTTACCTCATCCCATAGATTCGCCTGCTCCAGGTAATGCTTCACCCTGCCCCTCAGCATCATCCGGTTCTTACGACCGCTGATCCTGAGACCAAAAGCAACATTATTAAAGATATTCATGGGCAAAGGATACGGCCTTTGTGCAAGCAAGCCCATCTTTTTCCGTATCTGTGTTATATCTTTTTTCGTATGTAATACATCTTCATCATCAATCAGAATACTTCCACTAACATGAACATCGGGATGAAGGTCAATCAAGCGGTTCAAGCTTTTCAGAAGTGTGGTTTTCCCACAACCTGATGGGCCAAGTATTACCGTGATCTTGTTCTCAGGAATCTCGACATTCACATTCTTCAGGACATGATTCTTCCCATAGTGAAGGTTGAAATCTTTGATAATAATCTTAGGCACTTGTTTCATCAGAATTTAATCTTGTGTTTGTGAAAACGCTTTTCAAAATATCGAACCAACAAACTAATAATCAATATTATAACTGTAAGAACAACCGCGGAGGCATAAGCCCTGTTCTGTACTTCCTCAATAGGCGAAGATAATTGAAAAAAGATGGAGAGTGGCAAAGTTGCTGTCGGCTGGTTTAAGGACGTCGGGATGTGATCTGTATAACCCGTTGTAAACAAAACAGAAGCAGCATCCCCAATTGAACGACCAAACGACAAAAGAATTGCTGTAACGATTCCACTATACGATTGCCTGACAAATACCCGGTATGAAGTCTCAGAACGCGTCGCACCTAATGATAGGGTGGATTCCAGCAATCCCCTGGGAACTGTTTTCAAAGCTTCATCAATCGCTCGAATCATAATTGGGAGAATAAATACTGTAACAGTCAAAATACCAGCGAGTAAAGAAGCTCTCATCCCAAAATATATCATCAGAGAAAAACCAAATGCGCCATAGACAATGGAAGGAACTCCCCACAATAGGTCAAGAAAGAACCTGACCAAATTAACAATCTTCTTATACCTTATCAGGTGAATATTCATAAACAAAGCCACAGGTAAGCCGATGACCAGCGCAAGCAAAGTTGATCCCACAGAAAGATATAAAGAACCGATAATGGCATTCAAAATCCCACCCTCTTTGCCAAAGTAGAAACCACCTTTAGGTGTTTGGCTCAGCATTTCCCATGAGAGTGCCGGTAATCCTTTTAACAAAATGCTGATTAGGATCAAAAATAAGGTAATGACAATTCCAGAAGTTGATAAAAACATCAATACCCTGAAAAACCCTTCTTCAATATGGCGGATCCTTTTATCGGTCATATCAGGTGTGCTTTTCTATATTTGTGATTGCCAATCGACTGAAGAAATTAAACAAGGTTACAATCACAAATAGCACCAAGGCCGCAAACATCAAGGCAGAATCATAACGTGGGATTGATAACATTTCTCCATAATTATTAGCGATCAAGGCAGGCAAAGGATATCCGGGCTGAAAAAAACCTGTTGGTATCCGGGTTACGTTACCGACCACCATCAATACTGCGATGGTTTCGCCAAACGCACGCGAAAGGCCAAGCCCGATAGCGGAAACTATTCCCGGAAAGGCTTTTTTCATTAACACATACTTAATTGATTGCCACTTGCTGGCACCAAGTGACAGCGCAGCTTCTGACAACTCATCAGGTAACGCGCGAAATACCTCAATGAGAATATTCAGCATAAAGGGTATTATCATTACGGCCAAAACCAAACCGCCACTCATAATAGTGAAGCCTGAAGTCTGCTTTCCAATAGTAGGTCCAAGCTTTTCTGCGACAAAAGGCACAATGACTAAAATCCCCCACACCCCAAAAATCACAGAGGGGATACCTGCTAAAATATCGATGACGGGGTGCATAATTTTTAACACCCATCTTTTGGCATATTGGGTTAGGTGAATGGCTGTCAACAAACAGATGGGTACCGCGATCAGCAATGACATCAACGTAACCCATAATGAACTCACAATAAAGGGCAAAAGCCCAAACTTGCCAGCCATCGGCTTCCATGACTTTGAAAACAGCACATCAAAAATACCTTGGTCATCGAAGAGTGATCGTGATTTCATATAAAGGCCAACAGAAAGCAAAATAGGTACAAGCATGATCAGGATGAAACTAATAATCATCCAGCTTCCATGCAGCCTGTCCCTTAAAAACCTTGTAACTGTAATACCTGCCACTCCGCTACTTCAATTTAGATATCACCTGATCAAGCTGATCAGGGTGCAACTCAACATAACCCGCCTCTTTTAACATCTGTTGACCTTTAGTAAGAACCCAATTCAAAAATAATTTAACGCTCTCATTGGTTGGTTTCCCCTTTGTAACAAAAAATAAATCACGAGCCGGGGGGGCCGGGTATTTACCCGTCCTGACAGCATCGCTTAACAGATCCACATTATCATAAAATTGTTCATCAGGATCGATGATCTTGTTTTCATTAATGTCTAAAGGAAGAACCTCCAATCCGCGATATTTCTTGCGGGTACCCATATCATAAACGTAGGTAACATTGTTAAACCCAATGGCCAAGGGGTCATTCTTGATCGCATCAGCCATTCCGGGATCACCAAATACTCCGACACCTGTCAGGGCCTCCTGGCTTGCCCCCAGGTATTTGCCAATGACTTCAGCTGCCCCGCAGGCATCAGAGCGTGTAAAAACATGAACAGGATCACCATTGAATGTCCCGTTTATTATACCCCATTTATGCATGGAATTACTTAGAAACATCTCCTGAAGCATGGACTTGCTAATCCCTTTTGCTTTCAGTTCTTTAATTTTAGGATTTCTGGCGTTTATAGTAATAAGAACCACATCTCGTGCTACCTTTATCGGGAAAGCCCCGTTTTTAATTTCCTCGGGATTTACGGCCCTGGAAACCATCCCCAGGTCAATCATGCCACTTAAAACATCCATCATACCTTTTCCCGCTCCTCCTGCACTTATGTCGATCCTGATATCAGGATATTCTTTCTGAAATTCTTCTGCCCAGCGGACTGCCATTGGGTACAAGGCAAAAGCCCCGCTGATAGTAACCGTCCCAGAAACCTGGGTTCCTTTCTTTGAGCCTCCTCCCGAATCGCCACATGACGAAAATGCCATCAACAAACAAAAAAAAACTATTATTGAGAATAATTTCACTGTAGCTAACGACCTTTTTTTATTAGAAAACAATTTAAACATATTTTTTAGTATCCCCATACGCTAAAGAATTCTGTTTTGCAAATATTTGAGATTGGGCCTTTTTCGGTTTATGCTGCAAAATTATCCAATTTACTTACTTTTGTTGCAAAGTAAAGCAAAATGTATTCAATTCCTATCTACAAAGATTATTGTAAATTAAAGATGGCAATAATCTTCACCTTTCTTATCACTGCATTTGGCAATAATACGGTCCAGGCGCAAATCAGGATTACACCGACCAGCGATTCTTTGCTGAGTATGCAAAAGGAAGGAATGTTGTATTGTCTTCCTCAAACAATGCTAAAGATCCACCTTGTAATCAACAAAACTGTTTTTACAAAAGGGGTGTATGCTGCCAATGCTAAAGATATGCTTGGCCTGGAGAAGGTCGTTGCGGACAATATGGTAGAATTCTCAATGGACAAGATTAAAATAAGTGAGTCCTCAATTCCTGACCCAACAAATTATTACTTTCTGTCATTCAGGAAATTCCCAAACTGTCATAGGCCACAGATCCTTCTCAGCCCTGAGTCTTTTCTTCTCGGACTGAATATTAAAGAAATCCCGATTAGAGAAAAAGCCATACCACAGGATTCTCCTGTTTCAAAAACAAGGATGATTAGTGCAAGAATGCAATACAATTATCACTTAAATGCTGATTTATTTAAGACAATAGCCACTGACACGTCCCGATTTCCAAAATATATTTTCAGGGTCAAAACAACAACAGATGATCCAATATTAAAGAGAGCCCGCGATGCTGCCGAGAATCTAGCACGTATCAAAGAAAACAAAACAAATCTGCTAGGTGGATTCCAGGAAATAGCCTACGAAAAAAACACTTTCGAGGCGATGATTAAGGGTCTGGAAGCTGAGGAAGAAAAGGCCTTAAGTCTGTTTACCGGCACTACTGAGATCATCATTTCTGATATAGAATTACCTTATCTGCCTGAAGTTTCTGACACCTTAGCCGTGGTAATTGGCCATTTCAGCAAATCAGCCGGTTTTTCCAAATCGGCAATAGCAGACGGGACCGCAATCACTCTAACATTCAAGCCTATCAAGGACTTTCGTTTCATGAAAGCCTCCAAAACCAAGAAATTACCTTCAATCAGAAAAAAAGGACTGATAGTAAGAGAGCCTGTCTGGGTTGAAGCTATTGTGAAAATTGGGGACGAGGTCCTCTGTACAAATACAGTTTGTCTGCCCCAATTCGGTTACACACTCCAACTACCGGCAAAGACAAAACAAGCTAGTTTCGATTGTCGCACAGGTGGCGTAATTTACTTCAGATAAAATCCTGACAATTAGCTATTCATCGAGACCAGGAATTCTTCATTACTCTGGGTGAATTTCATCCTTTCTTTCAGGAAATCCATAGCTTCCAGCGGAGTCATATCAGCAAGGTGGTTTCTCAAAACCCAGATGCGTTGCAAGACTTCTTTTTCAAGCAAGAGTTCCTCCTTACGGGTACTTGAGGCAACAATATCAATTGCAGGATAGATACGTTTGTTGGAAAGCTTACGGTCTAACTGAAGCTCCATATTTCCCGTACCTTTAAATTCCTCAAAGATCACCTCATCCATACGTGAGCCGGTATCAATCAATGCTGTCGCAATGATCGTAAGAGAGCCGCCATGTTCAATCTGGCGGGCTGCACCAAAGAACCTTTTGGGTTTGTGTAAGGCATTGGCTTCGACTCCTCCTGAAAGAACTTTTCCGGATGCCGGTGCAACAGTATTATAAGCACGTGCCAGACGAGTAATAGAATCAAGCAGAATTACAACATCATGACCACACTCCACCAGTCGTTTTGCCTTTTCAAGTACAATATTTGAAATTTTGACATGCCTTTCAGCAGGTTCATCAAAAGTGGATGCGATCACCTCAGCATTAACACTGCGCTGCATATCAGTGACCTCCTCAGGACGCTCATCAATAAGCAATACAATCAGATAAACCTCAGGATGGTTGGAGGCAATGGCATTGGCTATGTCTTTCAGCAGAATTGTCTTACCGGTCTTGGGTTGTGCAACGATCAAGGCACGCTGCCCTTTACCTATTGGAGCAAACATATCGATGATTCTCGTTGATATATTACTCTGGGCATGGCCGGTGAGTTTGAATTTGGTTTCCGGAAATAATGGGGTCAAAAACTCGAAAGGAACACGATCCCTGATATCTTCAGGTTTACGACCGTTGATGAGCTCGACTTTTACAAGAGGAAAATACTTCTCACCTTCTTTAGGCATACGGATGATACCCCTGATGGTGTCTCCTGTCTTGACACCAAGATGTTTAATCTGAGTCTGCCCCACATAAATATCATCGGGAGAAGTCAGGTAATGATAATCCGAAGACCTCAAAAAACCATATCCGTCGGGCATGATCTCCAGAACACCTTCTGTCGTAACAGCGCCGTCTAGTTCTGTAGCATTTTCTTCCTTAGGTTTCTCATGAGCTTTGTATTTAAACTGATTCTCACGAAAATTCCTGTTGCGTTGTTCCTGGTTTAACCTTTGTGATTCAATATCACGTTCAGAGGAAGCTGCAACAATCTCTGTAGATTCGGTTAACTGAGGACTCTGCTGATTCTCGTCTGTTAAAATCACCGGCGCAGGCACTTCAAGAACGATTGGTTCGATAGCTGAATCTTGCGTTATGTCATTTTCACCTGGCAATTCGGGTTCAAGCTCTTCAAACAAGGGCCTGTCACCTTGGGGAATGTTAACAGGCATGTTCATAGGCCTGCGTGGACGCTCGGGACGATTTGCTCGGTTTGGATTGCGTTGAAATTTATCTTTCCTGGGGTTTGGATCACGAGGATTGTCGCGAACGGACTCTGCTCCCGGACGTATTTCATTAGCCGGTTTTTCTTTAATTACAGCTTCTTCCTTGGCAACGACTTCTTCACGGGTCACAGTAACTTCTTTCGGGGCTTCTTCCTTTTTCGTCCAGGGTGCGTCTTTTATCGAAATCTTAACTTCAGGTTTTTCTTGTATTTTGTTTTCACGGCCTATATTTGACCCCCCAACAGGCTTGCGTGGTTTTTTCTCTCTGGGTTCCCTGCTCACTTTTTCTTTGGCAAGGATCTCAGGACTTGGGTTTAGTGCCTGGTGATCCAGGATTTTGTAAACAATTTCTTGTTTTGCTAAGCGATCAACTTTCTTGAGATCAAGTTCTTTCGCAATGTCTTTTAATTCCTGAAGAGATTTCTCATTCAGGGAGATGATGTCGTACATAATATATTTATTGATTGAATCAATCCATTAGAATTATGGAATGATGGTAAACCCACCGGGTGAATTAGATTAAAAATGTGATTTGTGAAACGAAAAAATAGGAGTAATCAAATACCAGATAGAAATATCCGTCACAAAAATAATACAAATAGCGATCACTTAAACAAAAATCAAGGTGTTTTTGGGATTTTCTTTCATATTTTTGCAAAAAATCTCAAATGATTCTACGAATTCAACATCTCTACCTGGCCTTAGCAGCAATTGCTTCTATCCTCTGCTTCTTTTTCCCCTTTGCTGTTTATCTGTCGGATCTTGCTTATTATAAGCTTATGCTGACTGGCTTCATTCATATTTCTCCAGATCCAGGGAATGTGTTCCCGTTTTATTTTACGTTTCCCCTACTTGGCTTCCATCTTTTGTTGAGTGTACACATCATTTTGGCTATTATTTCCTACAAAAGCAGGCCAAAACAGCTTAAGGTCATCCGTTTTGCTTTATTAATCAACATCCTGTATATCGCAGTACTATTTTTCTATACCAATTTCGTGATTGAAAGAAATGTGGCAATCCCTTCACACTACGGGCCCGGAAGTTATTTTCCTTTGATCATGCTAATCCTGATCATGATGGCAAAAAGAGGTATTGAGAAAGATGACAAGCTGATCCGTTCGATGGACAGGCTTCGTTAAACTTACATATTTGCTGCCCGACCGCTTCTCGGGATGTCATAAATCTCGAGCTCTTCAATCCTATCCTCCCTGATTTGAAACCGCATCAAGGTAATTGAGTTATGCCAACCGCTATTCCCGGCAGCTCCGGGATTTAGATGTAGCAGTTTTAGCTTTACATCATACATTACTTTCAGGATATGAGAATGCCCACAAATAAACAATTGAGGCTGTTCCTGTTTCAAAGCGGCCAGATTTTTTGCAGGATAATGACCCGGATAACCCCCAATATGCGTAATCAGGACTTTCACCTTTTCACAATAAAATGAAAGATCCTCAGGAAATTCTTTACGAAGGATTCCCCCGTCAATATTACCAAAAACAGCTCTTACCGGGCAAATGCTCTTTAAAACTGTGATCACCTTGAAATCCCCGATATCGCCGGCATGCCAGATTTCATCACACTCTTTGAAAAAGGTAAAAACCCCGGGCGGGACATTCCCATGGGTGTCGGAAAGTATGCCGATCTTTCTCACAAGCCTTAAATGACCTTAAGGCTTTCTGAAGTCACCCAACCGTCGCTGCCACTGGCAATAACAACCCTGTACCAGTCACCAACATTGTCGAGGATCGTGACTTTTGTTCCTTCATGCAGCATAAAAAGGTCAGTACTCGCTTCATCAGGCGAACTTTTCACTGAAACTGCCGGATCAAAAACGATAGCCTCTCTTTGATGTAAAATCGCGTTATAAGACTGGTATGAAAAAATCATCGAAAATATCGCAATTATTAAGGCAATGAGAGCGCTAAAGAAAGCTGTCCGGCGGATCACGTTAGAACGCATGACCAGGTAAATCGTAAGCAGTCCAAAAAACAGAATTAAAGACACTATCGTACATATAGCCCATCCATCAACAGAAAAGAAAGATCGTAGTTCTTTCCACCAGCGTTTATAAAAAAGTTCCGGAAGTACGTCTATTTTATCTACAATCCTTGCATTAGCAACCTTCAAATTAAACAGAATGTCTGCATCACCCGGACTTAATTTTTTAGCTTTTTCATAATTCAGGATGGCATTCGGCAGGTTGTTTTTTTTGAACCAGGCGTTCCCCAGGTTAAAATAAAGTGATGATGAGGTATTTCCGGTAGAAAGAATCTTCTCATAAGAAGCAATCGCCTTGTCCCAGTTCTTCTTCAGATATTCATCATTCGCCTGGCGAAAAAGATCCTCACTCCCTCTCACAACAGAGGTGCTGAGGATGAAGATTAAAAATAAGTTAAAGAATATCTTTGTCATAATTGTTAACTTATTTCTTTTTCAGAAGCTGTAACTACCTCTAAAGCACTACGATACAAGCCATCCATTTTGCCTGCTTTGTCACCAGGGGCAAACCTGATAAATTCACATTCTTCAAGAACCTCTTTATATTTCAACCGCAGCGCTTCTCCAACGCCCTTATCTTCCATCGCCCCAACAACGGTATCCAGGGAAAGCGTAGACATGGGAAGGTATAATTTGTCAGCCAGGTATCCCCATAATGCTTGAGAAACTTCAATGTAAAAAGCTTCTTCTGATCCAGATTTCAGATAATCCGAAGCCTTTTTGAGTTTTGTTTTGGCAACCTTGGTGGCTTTCCTATTTTTCATCAATCCCTGGTCGCTGACTAGTTTCATGTGACGATTCCAGATCAGGATTACCAAACTAAAAAGGAGAAATGGTATCACAAAAAGGATCCAGAAAACAGAGGTCTGAAAAAACATTGCCCCAATAGGCCTTAGATGTGGATCGCCTGTTTGAACAAACCGAATGTCGCTACCCAACATTTTCACATCTTCTTTGCTTGAAGCACTATAGCTGGCACTGCTTCCTCCTGCGCCCTTTTCAACGTTGATTTTATAACCTTCAGTTTCTAAATTGACATAGGTCCTTTTTGAAAGATCATAATAGGAAAATTTAACAGGCGGAATGGAATAAGATCCCTGGTTACGAGGGATTACCAGGTACTCGAATACCCTACTGCCGCTAACTCCACTTGCAGCGGAAGAGATACTGTTATTTACCTTAGGGTCATAAACTTCGAAATCTGATGGAAAATCGATTTTTAACTTATCCACCAATTCGAGGTTACCGGAGCCACTCAGTGTGATCTTGTAGTTGAGGGCTTCATTGGCTTTCACCACTGTTTTGTCGATACTGGCTTTAATCGTAAAGTTCCCGACAGCCCCACCAAAACTGGCAGTTTGTCCTTCTGTTGGAAGCGGTTTAATGTGAACGCTTACAGGGGCTGAACGAACTTCTTTCCTTACATTTTGCACAGAAGATCCGAAAACAGGGTCGTTGAAGAAATTATCAAAAAACGGATCCCCTGTACGTGAGCGCCCTTGTGTCCTCACCTGTACAACAGCCGTAACACTCATAGGCTCTATTGTAAGCGTTCCACTTTTTTGGGGAAACAGTATCGTCTTTTTTAACTCAGCCACATTGTAAGTGACGCCATTAACATTTTCTTTATGAAGGCTGACCTGGTCAGGCATCTTAACTTCACTCGACCAGAAACCTTCGAAGGAGGGAAGCTTTACGTTCTCAAAACCAACCAGGGAGACCCTTGCATAGATTTTCTGAGTTACCGTGATCTGTTCCCCTTGCATGGCATCGGGCTTGCTAACCAAAGTCTTGATAAACAAATCATTGGCGCTAATCCCCCCACTCCCCTGGCTACTCCCCTGCTGTCCTCCGCCTTGTTGCTGCCCCTGGCGCTGTTGTTGTGGTGCTGAACCTTTTACAACTTGAATAGTATAAGGGTTTGTTTTCAATTGTTTCCCCTGTACAACGACTGATGCAGGTTCAAGCTGGAATGTCCCTTCCTTGTCAGCCTGTAGCACATAGGTATATGTATAACTCACTGACTGGGTCATTGCCCCGTTAACAATTTGAATATTTGAGCTGCTACTTTGGCTGGGCCCTGCTAAAACACTGAAACCTTTAAAAGATGGACCCTTAAAGTTTGATCCGGCATCATTCAAATAATAAGTAACCCTGAACTGATCCCCTGTGCCAACCTGGTGTGGTGCGGACATTGTAAAACTAACACCCTGCCCTCTGCTTTCTTTAAAAGCCAGGAACAAGATCAATGCCACTAAAAGAAATAAAAGTTTCTTAAAGAGATCCAAGATCATATATGACAGATTCTTTCTCATTGACATTCGATCTTCTCAAAAATCTTACCAATCTTTTTCAATAGGAGGCTTTACCGCTTTGACTTCTTTCTTTTTAAGCTTGTCAAGCGTGTTCTTTTCATTATTTTTCAGTGCTTCAAGCATGCGCTCAGCATCTTGCTTAGACATCTGCGGCTTCTGCTGCTGCTGTTTTTGCTCATTTTGCTGCTGCTGCTGTTGTTGCTGCTGTTGCTTGTCTTTCTTTTGATCTTTGTCATCCTTTTTCTGCTGTTTTTGTTGCTGCTGCTGTTGTTGCTGCATCAACTTACTCATAGCATATGCCAGGTTATATCGTGTATCCTGGTCGTTGGGATTGTTACGCAAAGCATTTTTATAGGCATCAATACTCTCCTGGTACTTTTTATCCTCCATCAATGAATTGCCCTGGTTGTGATAAACTTTTGACCTTGACAACTTGTCCATTTCGGTCATATTGACATTACCATAGTATTTTGAAGCCTCCTGGAAATTCTTTTGTTTATACAGTGAATTTCCAAGATTATAGGTAGCCCTTGGCGATTGGGCTTGTTTTTCCAGGCCCTTGCGATATAGGATCTCAGCATCTTTATACTGGCCTTTTTCATAGGATTTATTTCCCTCCCTGATCCAGGAACGCTCGGCCTGGGCATGCAGAAATTGCCCACTAAATAGGAAACCAACAATAATTATCATTCTCATCTTCAACATATATCCTCCTTATGAAAATAACTTTATCCGGCTTAAAAGCTTATTTCTTCGTTCAAGGATCAACATCTCCAGGATCATCAAAAACAAGGCTGCCCCAAGCGGGTATTGATACCTGTCTTCATAATCGGAGAATATTTTTGCCTCAAACTCGCTTTTCTGCATACGGTCAATTTCTTTGAATATCTTCTCCAGACTTTGCTGGGTGTTGTTAGCCCTGACATAGGCACCTTGCCCTGCAGAGGCAATCTGCTGCAAAAGGACATCATCAAGCTTGGTGATGATCGTGTTACCAGCATTGTCCTTTTTATAACCGGCCATAATGCTTCCATTATAAACCGGAATCGGAGCACCTTCCGGCAATCCCATACCAACAGTAAAAATTTTAATCCCTTTGGAAGAAGCATCTTTGGCGGCAGCAATGGCATCATCCTCATGGTTCTCCCCATCGGTGATGAGTATAATGGCTTTGTTGTGTTTGCTCTCGCCAAAGGAAGTGACTGCAAGATTGATTGCTTCACCGATGGATGTTCCCTGGCTAGGAATCATCCCCGGGGTGATTGTTCCCAGGAACATCTTGGCAGCGGCATAATCAGCCGTGATAGGCAACTGTACATATGCTTTCCCTGCAAAAACAACAAGTCCGATTCTGTCGTTTTTCAACTCATCAATCATCTTTGAAACGGCATTCTTGGCACGGCTTAACCTGTCGGGTTGGATATCCTGGGCCATCATACTATTTGAAACATCAACACAGATAAACAAGTCGATGCCCTTTCGTTCGCCTTTCTCCAGCCTCGAGCCCAATTGTGGCCGGGCTACCGCAAGTATCAGGCATGATAATACCAACATCAGTATCCCAAATTTCAGGCTTTGACGCCAGAAAGCCTTGTCGGGCAGCAACTGTTTTACAACCTGCCAATCACCATACCTTCGCAAAGCCTTGCGTTTCCAATGCATGCCAAAGATGAAAACCAGCAAAAGTGCTGGAATCAGCAGGAAGGCATATAGGTACTCAGGATGTGCAAAACGAAACATGCTATTTTAAATATTTGAAGTCTAATTAAGGTGTTGTTCTCAGTATTGTATTCCTCAAGATAAGTTCTAAAGCAAATATGATCAATGCCAGCAATGCCAATGGAAAAAACTCTTCATATTTCTTCCTGAATTCCATGACATCTATCTTGGATTTCTCCATCTTGTCTATCTCTTTGTAAATCTCCATCAACTTGGCATTACCGGTGGCTCGGAAATACTTTCCGCCCGTCATATCGGAGATCTTTTGCATCAGCCCCTCATCTATTTCTACCTGGATGTTTTGATATTGAACACCGAAAGGCGTTTTAAAAGGATAAGGCGCCATGCCTCTTGTACCGACACCAATGGTATAAACCCTTATCTTATAGAGCTTTGCAATCTCAGCAGCGCTCAAAGGATCTATAGAACCGCGGTTGTTTACACCATCTGTAAGTAAGATAATTACACGACTAACGGCTTTACTTTCTTTAATCCTGTTGACCGCAGTTGCCAGTCCATCCCCAATAGCAGTGCCATCTTCCAATGCACCCTCGTCGAGTTTACCAAGCAATTCCTGTAAAACAGCATGATCTGTTGTCAAAGGACACTGAGTAAAAGCTTCGCCGGCAAAGATCACCAGGCCAATTTTGTCATTAGGGCGGTTGGAAATAAACTCTCCTGCCACTTTCTTTGCTGCTTCCAGCCGGTTTGGCTTGAAATCTTCTGCTAACATACTTCCAGAGAGATCATTGGCTAGAACAATATCAATTCCTTCAACAGAAATGTCTTTACGGCTGGTGCTTGACTGTGGGCGCATTAAGGCAACAACCACAACAGCCATAAGCAACAATCGAAGAACAAAAGGCAAGTGACGCATCCGTTGACGCATGGTTTTCTGAACACCTTCAAACCCCTCGAAACTGGAGACCTGAAGTTCTGCCTGGTTTTTACGATGACGAAAGACATACCAGATGACCATGATAGGCAATAGCAGCAACAACCAGATTAACCCTGGGTTCGCAAAACTTATTCCGTTCATTATTGTCATCATGATCCTTGTATGGTGCTATTTTCTGATGCTGTCGCCTCGGATGAAACTTCCTTTTGCGCCAATTGTGTTGTGTTTACAAACGCTACACCCAGGTTTAAACTATAGTCATGCCTGTCGGGCAAGGGGTTCTCCTTGGCAAACTTCACCAGGTCTGCGAGTTCAAGTACTTCCCGGAGTTTGTCAGTAATACCGGAAGCCTTAATATCTGAATGTAAATGCTGCATGATTTCAAAGGTGGTCATCTCCATCGCATTGAACCCAAAACGACCTTCCATATAAGTCCTTAAAATATCTGTAAGTCCTGTATAATACTCTTTTACCCGACCACTTTGCCAAAGCTGCGCTTTGCGAAGTTTCTCAAGATCCTCTAATGCAATGACATGAGGTGGTAATCCCGGTTTTGGCGGCAAGATAATAAAGGGTTTGTTTTTCCGGCGACGCCTGATATAATAAATAAGACCAAACACCACCGCTAGTAGTAAAATACCCAGGCCGATGTAAGGCAAAAGTTCCTTGAAAGTAAAGGGAATCCCCATGGTTCCTTTGATATCCCTGATAGCCCTGGTAGTATCAACGGGTACTGTCATCACTGAATAAAAGAACTCTTGTGTGGAAGCCAGCAAACCCATAGTATCACCTTTTTTTGTTCTTTGATAAAAAGGAATTGGCGCAACCACATGGATTCCTGTATCAAAACTTGTGACTCTTAGCTTTTGGCTTAGAATGGTTTCTTTTTTATCTGCGGAATAGCTGGTATCAATCTTAAAGGCTTCAACCATATCCAATGATGTCGGGATGGTATCTTTTAAATTAGGCCAGGAAACAACAGTACCTGAGGGGATCCTCAGTTCCAGTTTCAGATAGACTTGCTGCCCGATAAGCAACTTTGTAGTATCCATTCGTGCTGAGGCAGCAGACTGCTGGGCAAACCCTTGCAACGAAGCTCCAAGCATTGGTAGCATCAACAGTACAATTAGCTTAATATAATATTTAAATAAACTGCTCATCTCTTATCGCTTGCTCCCTCTTTTCTTGAACAGGTTTAAAATAGGTCTCACATAATCACGATCAATACGAATATCTGTGGCATCCACACCTGAACGCGTAAACAAATCATTAATCCATCGCTCCCGCTGTATAGCCCGAGAACGGTAGGCTTTCCGGACTTCCGGACTTCCGGTATCGACCCAGGCAATGGCTCCTGTTTCAGCGTGCTTCACTTTAACAAGTCCCATGGCTGGTAATTCAGTTTCCCTGGGGTCATGAATACGCAATGCTATGAGGTCGTGCTTTTTATTGGCAATTTTCAATGCTTCTTCAAAACCTTCATCCAGAAAATCGCTTAAAACGAAAGCCGTGCAACGCTTTTTAATGACCTGGGTGAAATATCGCAAAGCACCACCGATGTCTGTTCCCTTACCTTTGGGCTCAAAGTTTACCAGCTCCCTGATGATTCTTAGAATATGCGAGGTCCCTTTTTTGGGAGGAATAAATTTCTCGATAACATCAGAAAAGAAGATCACACCCACTTTGT